>Ga0222714_10000333_pt1 | contig 56705 bp, 48 predicted proteins | sample C33_3DmetaG_FD_165048 | JGI IMG/M metagenome (GOLD analysis project Ga0222714, IMG submission 165048) | Estuarine water microbial communities from San Francisco Bay, California, United States - C33_3D | ecosystem: Environmental > Aquatic > Marine > Unclassified | place: USA: California... | reverse complement strand
AAGGCCGCGGCCGCTCTGCTCCATAATTTTGTCGAGTGGCAGATAGAGCATGTTGTTGCCGCCCTCTACGTCGATCATGATTTTAGTGCTCGCGGTCATGACGTCCTCAACTGCCTCAATATAGAGACGCTGACGAGTCACCTCCGGTGCCTTCTGATACTCAACTAGCAGCTGATTGAAACGCGACGCGTTACCAGTAGCCTCTGCGATAACCTCTTCACGGTAGGCGTTCGCCTGCTCTATTTGACGCTGGGACTCACCGCGCGCCTCAGGGATTATCTGATTCGCATATTGCTGTGCTTGGTTCTGCGCACGCTGCTCGTCTTCTCGCGCACGAATCACGTCGTCGAACGCCGGCCTGACTGCCTGCGGTGGCTGCGCCTGGACAACGTTTACTTGGCTTACCAGAATGCCCGTATTGTAATTGTCCATGTAATTTTGCAAACGCTGCTGAACGTCATCGGCTACCTGCTCGCGGCCGGTAGTCAGAATTTGGTCCATAAAGTTGCCACCAACCACATGGCGTATCGCCGACTCGGCGGCGTTATCTAGACTCCGCTCTGGATCCTGCACTGCAAGCACATACTTAACGGGATCATCGATGCGGTATTGAACCGTGACCTCGATATCGATGATGTTCTCATCGGTAGTGAGCATCGCGTTGCTGTCGTAGGTCTTGGCGTTGAGCTCAGAAATGTTGACCAACGACACTTCATCAATCAACGGCGGATTCCAATGCAATCCGGGCTGAACCGTCGCGTCGAGCACCTTACCGAAGCGCAAAACAACTGCGCGCTCTGCCTGATCGACTATGTAGAACCCACCAAATGCCCAGATCACCGCCGCAACGACGACGAGGCCTGCGAGCAGTCCTCCAGAGAAGCCGCCGCCTGAGCCGGTCGACGCGCCGCCAGAACTGGAGCCTCCGCCGCCGAACACGCCATTGAGCTTTTTGGTTAGCGAGCGAATCACCTCGTCAATATCGGGAGGGCCTTGCTCTGGGCCTTTACGGCCGCCACCGCCCCAAGGGTCGTTGTCGTTTCCATTGTTGCCGGGTTCGTTCCAAGCCATTGGTTTCTCCATAGCTTTGTATTACGGGATGGACGTGCCGCTGACATGTCCGGTATTTCGTGCGGTTGATGTTAGCGAATTCGAGACCAATAACCCAGTGCAACCGGACTATTCCGCCGTCTGCCTCACGCCCTCGATTGCGACACCAGCTTGCTGCTTTATCCTATCGAATTCCTGCAGCGGCATTCTGACGCGCAGAAGGTAGTGCCCATCGTCGGTGATCTCTTCGTTTTCGACATAGTTAGAAGCATACAGCTTACTTCGTAGCCTTGCTTCGCTCGGCGCTACGCGCAAAAGCTGATCGGACATCTCTCCTGCGAGTAGTTCGCTCACAGCCTCTAATAACGTCTCAATACCCGCTCCGGTTTTAGCCGAAATCCAGACTCTGTAAGGTTTCCCCGCGCTATTGCGCTGCAGTTCCGGCTCTCGCCCGGGCAGGAGGTCTATTTTATTAAAGACCTGCAACTGTGGGACTTCTTGCGCGCCGATCTCAGCGAGCACGGATTCGACCTCGAAAATAAACTCAGGATGAGAGTCGTGCGCCGCGTCGATCACATGAAGAAGGAGGTCGGCCTGCACCGTCTCTTCGAGTGTGGCACGAAAAGCTTCGACCAACTGATGCGGGAGATGGCTAATAAACCCGACCGTGTCGGCCATAATCGCCTGCCCAAAATTGGGCAGCTCGACCTTGCGCAGCGTCGAATCTAGCGTGGCGAACAGCTGATCTGCTGCATAGGTCTGCGCACGCGTTAGCCGATTGAACAGAGAAGACTTGCCCGCATTGGTGTAGCCCACTAAGGAGACAGTCGGCACCTCCGCTCGGCGCCGCGAACGACGGCCTTGATCACGCTGAGTCCGCACTTTGACGAGCGCTTTGTTAATCGACTTGATGCGCTGCGCGATAATACGCTGGTCCATTTCGAGCTGCGTTTCACCTGCACCTCGCATACCTATGCCGCCTTTCTGGCGATCAAGGTGCGTCCAGCCGCGTTTCAATCGACTGCTCATGTGCTGTAGCTGTGCGAGTTCGACCTGCAGCTTACCTTCATAGCTGCGAGCGCGCTGCGCGAAAATATCGAGAATCAAACCCGTGCGATCGATGACGCGGCATTTGAGCTCGCGTTCGAGATTGCGCTCTTGGCTTGGCGAGAGCGAGTGATTGAAAAGCACGACCTCAGCCTTGTGCGCGGCAACAGCAGCCTTGAGTTCTTCAAGCTTACCTTCGCCCACGAAGTAGCTCGGCGAGGGCTGACGGCGGCTACCTGAGATAATTGCGACCGGCTGCGCGCCTGCAGAAAGTGCGAGTTCTTCGAACTCTACGATGTCATCGGCATCACGATCATTATCGATGTGCAGATTGACCAGAAGGGATATCTCTCCCGAGTCGGGGCGATCGAAAAACAATCAGGTTCCTTAGGCTTACGCCTCGTTGTCAGCTTCGTCGCCGTCGATCTCTGCATCGTCTTCGCCAGAATTTAGCGCCGGAATTTTGACCAGGCGCGCAGGCACGACGGTGGAGATCGCGTGCTTATAAACCATCTGACTGACAGCGTTCTTCAACAGAATGACAAACTGATCGAAAGACTCAATCTGGCCTTGTAGCTTAATACCGCTCACGAGGTAAATCGAGACGGGAATCCTTTCCTTACGCAATACATTGAGGAAGGGGTCTTGTAGTGTTTGTCCTTTAGACATTATTGTTCTCCGTTCGTTCGACAATGCGTCTGCGTTGGTGGCTTTGCATCTTACGGTGCTTACTATATGGTGGTAGTTTCAACAGATTTCAACAGCTTGTGCAAAGAATCGTGAGTGGAGCTAGGCAGACTATGGAGATCGTTCCAACTGCGTAGCCAAGTAATCTGACGCTTGGCTAACTGACGCGTGGCGATGATACCCCTATCGACCATTTCCTCATAGCTCAAATCACCGGCGAGGTATTGCCACACCTGCTTATAGCCAACGGAGCGAATCGAGGGAAGCGAGAGCGACAGATCGCCGCGCTCGTAAAGACTTCGCACCTCGTCGACCAGACCCAGGTCCAGCATCTGAATAAACCGCTTTTTGATTCTCTCATGCAGTACGCCTCGCTCGACCCCTTGGATTGCGCAAAACGTTAAGTTCAGCCCACTTTTATTGCTCTTTCGGCGCGACGCCGCCTCTTCTTCGTGAAGCGCACTGAGCGTTTTTCCTGAGATTCGATAGACCTCTAGCGCGCGTTGCAAGCGCTGTGGATCGTTGGGATGGATCCGCGCGGCGGCCTGAGGGTCGACCTTTTGGAGCTCGGCATGCACCGCAGCCCAGCCCTCACTCCGAGCCTGCGCCTCGATTGTGGCGCGCACTTCTGCGTCAGCATCAGGCATCGAAGCCATTCCGTCGCGCAGGATACGGAAATACATCATCGTGCCTCCCACAAGAAGAGGTGTGTTTCCGCGGGCTTTAATTTCTCCGATTATCCGCAGCGCATCGCGGCGAAAATCCGCGGCAGAATAAATCTCCGCTGGATCTAGGATACTGAGCAAATGATGAGGCGCGTGAAGGAGCGTCTCGGCGTCAGGCTTTCCTGTGCCTATGTCCATGCCTCGATAGATCTGCGCCGAGTCCACGCTGATGATTTCGAAGGGATGGTGGGCAAGCAGCTCTATGGCGAGTGCGGTTTTACCCGATGCCGTAGGGCCCATCAGACAGAGGGCGTCCGGTGGCGTCGCTTTCTTTGCCGCACTCATTACTGGCCACGCAAAAAAAGTTTATCGAGCTGAGCTAGGCTTTGATAGACCCAGGTAGGCCGCCCATGGTTGCACTGACCGCTGCGCTCCGTGATTTCCATATCCCGCAGCAGCGCGTTCATCTCCGGTATTGATAACTGACGATTCGCGCGGACAGAGCCGTGGCATGCCATCGTCGAAAGAAGTTCGTCCTGATGCGCCTGCACTCTCTCGCTGCTGCCGTATTCCAAAACATCCGACAACACATCGCGCACGAGCTGTTCGACGTCTGCGTTGCGCAAAATCGAGGGAATTTGACGCACCACGAGCGACTCATCGGCGACGCGCTCTAGCGTAAGACCGAGACTCTGAAGCACCTGCTGCTGCGACTCTGCGCAATCCGCCTCAGACCTGCTCACGGCAATCGAGATTGGTACAAGCAGCGGCTGCGTCTTGAGCTCCTCATTCTGGCACGCCGTCTTCATGCGCTCATAGGTGATGCGCTCATGCGCCGCATGCATGTCGACAACGATAAGCCCGTCTTTGTTCTGCGCGAGAATGTAGATCCCATGGAGCTGAGCGATGGCAAACCCGAGGGGCGGGACCTCTCTATCGCCGTCGATTTCGTTCAAGTTGCCGTAGGCCGCGAGCTGCTCTCTAACGGCGTTTGGATTTATCGCACCGCCGCCAGCGCCAAAATTCCCGGCATAGCGAGGCTGATCTGACGAGAATGGGCGATCAGAGGCTGCGCCTTCACCGGCGAAGCCGGCTGTCTGATTGCCCTGCGCGACGGCGCCGCCGGGCCATGCATCGGTCTGCCCGAATCCCTGGCGATGCTCCGCAAGTCCAAGACTGCTCTGCTGCGGTGTCTCTTGGCCTTGTTCGAACACAGCGCCAGTAGATGGCTCTGCGCCGGATAGTCGGTCCTGCGGCTGAATCGCAGCGAGCGCCTTGTGCAGTGAACTGAACAGAAAATCGTGAACAAGCCGACTGTCGCGGAAACGCACCTCGTGTTTTGTAGGATGCACATTCACATCGACGCCGGCAGGGTCCATTTCAAAGTACAAAACATACGCAGGGTGACGACCATGAAAGAGCACATCGCGATACGCCTGCTTTACCGCATGCGTCACCAGCTTGTCGCGAATAATGCGGCCGTTAACATAGAAATACTGCAGGTCTGCTTGGCTGCGCGAAAAAGTCGGCAGACTTACCCACCCCCAGAGTCGCATGCCCGCCGCTTCGCGCTCGATGAATACCGAGTTCTCGACAAAGGCTGGGCCGCACACGAGAGCAACGCGTCGAGCCCTTTCGGTTTCGGTAGTCGCAGGAAGCAGTTTGTGGATAGCGCGCTGATTGTGATTCAGCGCAAACATCACATCGAAGCGGCTCAGCGCCATTCGCTTGAGCACTTCATCGATGCGAGAGAATTCGGTTTTTTCGGTTTTCAGAAACTTACGCCGAGCAGGCGTGTTAAAAAACAGGTCGCGAACCTCTACAGTCGTCCCTGCTGGATGCGCGGCGGGCGTCAGCCGGGCCTCCATCTCTTGCCCCTCGGCCTCGACACACCACGCGGTTTCCTCATCACTGCCCTCCCGCGCTCGCGAAGTCATACTTAAACGAGAGACCGAGCTGATGCTTGCTAGCGCCTCGCCCCGAAACCCAAGGCTAGCTATTGCCTCCAGATCATCAAGCTCGGCAATTTTGCTTGTCGCGTGGCGACTCAGCGCGAGTGCGAGATCTTCTTTATGTATCCCCGCGCCGTCGTCGCGGATTCGCAGCAACTTTACACCGCCTTGCTCGACATCGACCTCGAGCCTCGTTGCGCCGGCATCAAGGCTGTTTTCAAGCAGCTCCTTCACGACCGAGGCCGGGCGCTCGACGACCTCGCCCGCCGCAATCTGATTGGCGAGGCGTTGGCTTAGAAGATTGATGCGGTTCATAAGTAAGAGGCCGGCAGTGAGCTTAAATTGGCAGAATGATGGCGTGGATGGAGTATAGCATTGCCTACACTGATTCTGCGCGCCGGGGATTACTCTGAGAACACGTGCAAAAGAAGCTAGCTGGCCGGAATCTTGAGAACCTGGCCCACAAGGATACGATCCGCGCGGAGTTCGTTAAGGCGGCGAAGGTCGGCGAGACTGACGCGATAACGCGCGGCTATGCCCGACAGCGTCTCTCCGCTCTGAATCTTGTGCTCGCGCTGCGCGGGCTCGAGTCCTCCGGGCAACTTCAGCACCTGGCCTATCTGCACGCCATCGCTCTTTAGCGCGTTGTGCGCTTTTAGAGCAGCCATTGTGGTGCCGAACCGCTGCGCGATCATCGAGAGGGAATCACCGCGACGCACCGTATAGCTCGCAGGCGTTACGCCATTTGCCTTTTGCCACGCGATGAGACTTCCTTCGGGCGGGGCATCATAAAAGTAAGCCATCACTCCCCTGCCAATCCCCGCTGCTAGCTGCTTCTGAAACGAGGGAGTGTTGAGGCGCTTCGCCTCTTCGGGATTAGTAAGATAGCCCGTCTCAATCAAAATGGACGGAATATCGGGGGACTTGAGCACCTCGAGAGAGGCCTGTTGAACTTTTGTTTTTCTCAGCCTTGTGATGCCGCCGACGGCGTCGAGAACGCGCGAGCCAGCTATGACACTCTGCTCCATGCTCCACGCCATTTGCAATGAGACCAGCGTTAGCGCGACGTCATCATCCCACGAGCCGAGGCTTAGATCGCTGCCGACCCCGCCAAGAAGATCAGCGGTATTTTCTTTCTGAGCCACACGCCGCGCATTTTCTCGGTCAGCGCGATCGCCTGAAAGCGCATAAATTGTTAGCCCTCGTGCACGAGACGTCTTATACCAATCGGTATGAACGGCAACGAAAAGGTCTGCGCGGCGCTCGCGCGCGATCTCAGGCCTGCGCGAAAGTTTCACATAGTAGTCGCCATCACGAACCATGACCGGCGCGTATCCAGGCATTCTGTCGAGATAGTCGTAGAGCTCACGCGCAATGCGCAGGGTGATGTTCTTCTCCTGCAGTTTGCCATCGTAGCCTATGCCGCCGGGATCCTCACCGCCGTGGCCCGCCGAAATCGCCACCACGATATCGCGGCGCTGATCGGGAGCTCTCTCCGGTTTTCTCTGCGCTGCGGCCGCGGTCCTGGCAACTTCAGCCTCCCTCGGTGCACCCCCGTCGATGGCATTTGCGTCATAGAGGTCAACCACGAGTCGGTGACCAAGTTCAGCATTGGGCTCGAGGGTAAAACTTTTCGGCGTTGTTTTGGTGTTCAGATCAATCACTACCCTGAGCAGTCCTCCGTCACGCGTCGCACTGCGTAGCCCGGTGATCGGGCTATCCTCGAACTCGATATCGCCGAGACGAGTTGCAAGGGTCGAGTCAGCGATATCGATCACTACTCGCTCTGGCGCATCGAGGGTGAACAGCTTGTAGTCGACGCCCGCACTGAGGTCAAATACGAGTCTCGTATGATCTGGCGCACGCCAAAGTCTGAGATCGCGAACCTCCGCGGCTGCAACAACCGTCGGCGCAATGAGGGCACAAAGCCAGATGATTACGGTGAGGCGGAGGACAGGCGCCGGCGCGCGCCCTGCGCCCGGCGAGGCGGGCGAGGCGCTAGAGAAATGCGAAAAATTGGATGCCGTTCGAAATGCCATTTAACTATCCAGACTGCCTATCCAGACTGCCTATCCAGATTATTTATACTAACTAGAATCGATCACGAGAAATTTTTCACGCGCACAGCAGAGTGCCGGCCTCGATTATCGGCACTCTCGCCTTATAGAGCGGCAGCTAGCGGCGAATCTTCAGGGTTTCAGCTTAGCCGAATAACGCCGAGAGCATTTGTGCACCGCGCTGCGAAAGCGCGCTGCAACGGGCAGTCCGGCCGGCGTCGGTTTCGGTCAGCTCAATTCGAAAATCCCCAGCGGGCGCCCAGCCCGCGCCATGTTCTGGCCACTCGACGAGGCAGAGGTTAGGGGCTTCGAAATAGTTATCGGTACCCAAATAGTCAAACTCCTCGGGGTCGGAGAGCCGATAAAGATCGAAATGGTAGATGTTGCAGCGCGCCAATTCATAGGGCTCGACGAGCGTGTAAGTGGGACTCTTCACCGCGCCTTCGTGTCCATAGCCGCGCAGGAAGCCGCGGGTTAACGTTGTTTTGCCTGCACCAAGATCCCCCTGCAGATGAATAACGCCGCCGGCTGTCGCGGCGCCCATTCCTACTGCGGGCACCTCGGAGCTAGCCTCGCTTTGCGTCGCTAGGGCGAGCCTGAAACCAAAGGCGATTGTCGCGTCCTCGTCAGCGAGAAATTCGCTACGGGTATCGAGCACGCTAGTGCCTGCGTCCTGTTTTAGGTGGTTTGAAGAGACGGAAGAAACTGTGGTCATGGCGCGCTGCCCTCTCGCGGCGGCTCGATTAGTGGGAGAGTCGTTCTAGGCTCAGAGCCGAATTGTGAATCGCGATTAGCTCTCGGGCAAGAGGCGGGGCTACACACCGGTGATAAATTCTACTGCCAAGTAACTACTTATCGAGGCGCTGAATCAGACGGCGCACGAGCCGAAGAGCGGTCTCCAGCTCTTCTACGGAAATGTCTTCGGTGTTGCGAATGGCCCAGGGATCCTGCACTTCGCGCAGCGCGTGATACGCACTCTTACCTTCGTCGGTCAGCAAAACAAGCACCGATCTTTTATGCTTTGGATTGGGCTGGTAAGTGATCAGACCATCCTGCGCCATGACATCCGTGATGCGTTGCACCGCCTGCCGCGATTGCCCAAGCACACGCGCAATTCCCGGGACAGTAAGACCGGCAGTAGAGAGTGCGACAACGCCGATAACCTTCCAACGTGCGCTCGTCAGGCCAAGATCCTCGGTCATCGCATCGCCTTCGGCGACCAGCAACCCGTTTAAGCGAAAAACCGACAACACAAGGTCGAGAAACAGCATCCGCTTCGGCGAATGCGCCGATGAGGGAGAGCCGCCTGTAGCAGAGGTTGCTGCGCGTATCGAGCCCACCCGCGCGACCAGCGCGTCCATTGATACTCGTCTGTTATCTGACTCATTCAATGCCAAGATAATGTCTCTTTGTATAAAATTATCGAGCGATCCGGTCACATACCACTCGTATTTGGCTTCAGCCTGTCCTGAGAACTCGGCGGACCAAAGCTATAATGCCAGCATGCTGTCAGTTACTCGGGCAGAGGTCAAGGGATAGCTGACCGCAAGTGTCTAAACAACTCTTAATATCAGTGGCTCTCAGAGCGCCGTTTAGAGCGTCTGTCGGAGCAGCAGAGAAAGAACTAAGTGAAGAGTTCAGCAAACTTTTGCGCCGTGAGAATCGACTCAATAACTATATCCAGCGCATTCAATAAACGTAGTCCGGAGACGCTTATGTCAGTTCAATCAACCAGCCGCCTTTCTCGTAACTTAATTTTTTATCTGACACGATCTGCCATGGTCGCACTCGCAGTGTGTTTCCCGGCCATCGCCTCAGCACAGGCGAAACTTTCAGGCACCCAAGAGGAGATACGCGAAATAGTGTTTCCTAGACCAGATCAGGTCTCGATTGAGGGCAAAGCGACGCTAACCGCCTATAAGGACAGCGTGCAGGTAGAGCTGATTGTGATCACAGAGGCGCGCTCGCTAGAGACAGCGATGCGCGACAATCAGGCGCTGCGATCACGCCTCGCGCAAAGATTCATCGACGCCGGGATCGACGCCGATGCGATCAGCAATGCAAAATTCTCTAGCTCGCCAAAGAAGGGCTTTCTCTCACAAAAAACTAATAGTTTCGAAGTGGGCGCTAAACTGCAGGTAACCGTGACTAGCGAAGCAGAACTCCAACTGCTTGCCGCCGCTGCAGATCAGTACGAGGAAGTCGAACTGGGCGCAATCGAATTTGAACACAGCGAAGAGAAGGAGCTAGAGAGACAGGTGCGCGAGCTTGCCGTGAAAGATGCACTGGACCAAGCAAATTTTTATTCACAGACGCTCGGCTTCGCGCTCAAACCCATAAATTTTTATCCGCAGACGTTTACGCGGAACTCCCGCCCGCAGTTACTAATGAGCAGAGCGATGGCGATGGACGAAATAGCGGCGCCTGCGTCGCTGGACAATTTCGATGAAATCGAATTCGACGCTTCAGTTACCGTTGTTTTCGAGATCGTGCAGAACCAAAATTAGCCTGCTTAGTGGGTAAGTGAATACATTAAATAGTTAATGCCCAACCGATAGGCGGAGTTAGCATACCGCGTCGGATAATCGGGATGATAGGTGTGCTCCCATCCATCTCCCATGTCCGAATTCCAATTGATTAACACCATCACGCGACCCTGATCATCGAGGATCGCGTGATTACTCGCCGTGTTTATCCCTTGTTCACCGTATTCATCTGAACGATACAGCGCGGGAATCATTTGCGGCCCATCGATGTCGTAATAGACGTGAAAAATTTCGTGATCGGGCGAGAGTTCGACGATTTCGCGATCAGGAAAAAGCTGCGAGAAGGCGGCATAGAAATTATCCCACTGGCGCTGCCCCCAAAAATCATCGATTAGCAGAAATCCACCGCGCAAGAGGTACTGTCTCAGGTTCTCTATTTCGGCAGGACTTAACACGATTCCGCCGCCCTGCCCGACCTCGAGCATATAGAGAAATGGATAATCGAAAATTTCTGGATCATCGAATTCGAGCACAATAGGATTGCTCATAACACGGATGTTAGTGAGCCTCGAAACACCCCGCAAAAAATTAGTGTCCGCGTCAGGAAAATCAATAGCCCATGGGCCGTCACCAAATCCTCCTCGGAAGCCCCCACCGCTGAAATACGTGTTGAAACGAACGCGCACGAAGTTAAATTCGCCTGCCGCATCGTCAACGAGAATGTCACCACCGTCGGGCTGCGAACCGCGTGCGAATGACTCTAGCCGCTGCGCATTCAACAAACCCGATAAGCCTAAGAACACGATTAGCGTGATTGCTAGAGTCGTTATTCTCGCGACTTCCAGATATTCTGTGCGTCTACTTATCAGCCACATTTTCGCTTTCGCCTCTCATTCCCGCGCAGTAATCCTTGTCTGCGAGCGCAGGTGTAAACCAGACATAATCATACGCCGGCAGTTCAACCGAGTCGTCCAGATAGCGCTCTGGCTGCGACTGATCGTCTACCACTTCGAGGAAGGCCAACGCCGCAATAGCGTCGCGCGCAAGTCCTGCGTGTGCGCGCAGAAGGTAATTCGGCACGCCGAGATCCTCACGTATATGGTAGTTGCCCGCGATGAGCACGGTGCTTTTACCGTGAGCACGCTGCGCATCGACCAGGCTTTTAGCAAGCGATTCGTCTCGGCCCTGTTGTACGCGCACCATGGCATCGAACTGAGATTCTGGGAGCATTCCGCAATGACTCGAGTCGATATCCTCTTTGAGCTTCGCCAGCCCGAGTTCACCAACCGCACCCTCGGCGACTGCGGCGTCGGAGGCATAGAGGGCGGACATCTGTGGGCGGCTGATGTTACCTGCAAAAATAGGCACGCCGCGTTGGTAGGCTGCAGCGACAAGGGGGCCATACAGGCTCCAATCCCAGCCCTGTCTGTCCCACTCGATATAGTCCGCTAAGCGCTCATTACTGGCGAATCGCCGCGTGCCTAGCGTGGCTAATCGCGGCATCATGTCTGTCGCGAGCATCTCAAAAGATACCGCGCCGAGAGTGCCGTGATCGGCGAGCGTAGCGAGGATCTCTCGCTGCAATGCGTGATGATCAGGGTTGTCATGTTTCTCACCTAGCAAAACGTACTCAGACATTTTTAACTTTGCGAGTAGCGATTCAGCGCTAATGAACCGGCCCGACGACACCTCCCAGATTCGGCCAACGAGCGGCGAGTCGGCGCGCAGCGACGTTTGCCAACCACGCTCAGGCGTGTTCGTCGGAACGCTCACTCCGTAAGCGGCATCCTCGTTTGCGGCGCAGCTACTCAGGATCCCGATTCCCAATGCACTCGCAAGCATGAGCTTCTTGGCGACAAAGGCCTTCGCGACAGACCGAAGGCACGTATCCTGCAGCACACGAAAATCTAACATTTACCGTCCTTTTTTGGATAATCGAATTCCACCAACCGCGCAGAATCGAGCGCAATCTGCTTCCATCGCTCGATCTCAAGCTCAAACTGCAGTAGGCCGCCCGTGGGTACATTGTCGACGGTCAGATTCGCCAGTTCGTTAACGAAATCGGTGATCGCTGGATTGTGCCCAACAAGCATGACGCTGCTGAAGTCATCATCGAATAAGGCAATCGCGCGCAGAAGCATCGGCGCGCCCGCGAAATAGAGGCTGTCATCATTCGTTACGCGGTCAGCTGGCAATCCGATCGCTGAAGCAAAAAGGCGTGCCGTAGTCTCGGTCCTAACTGCGGGGCTATTTACGATTGCATCGAGGGTACAGCCGCGCGCTAGAAACCGACTCGCCATCACCGGAATGTCGTCCAGGCCGCGCTTCGCCAGAGGTCGCGAGAAATCTTTAAGGGCTGGCTCGCTCCAGCTCGACTTCGCATGCCTCATTACAAAAAGTGTTTTCATCTGTATCTAACCCACGAGCCGGCGACGCTACCCGGTTTTAACGCCTCGGTTCGAGTGTAGCAAGCCATTCGATTAAGGCGTTAACGAAGACACGAATTAACAGCAACTTCTACTGCGACTATCTCGCATCCTGCCGATAGTTCCTATCTAAAAAGGCAATCTAGCTCTGTATCAAATTGATTCAATATGGCTATTTGTCGGCCTTGTAGCTATTATCTTGCTCCAAAGCCCCCGTTATTCAGGAGAAAACCGATGCTTCGACCTCAAATCCCTACCGTCTTGCTACTGTGCCTGAGCGCATTGAGCCTCCCAGTTTTCGCGCAAGAGGAAAACACCATTTCAACCGAGCTCGAATTCGGCGCAATCGTGACCTCAGGTAACTCCGATGATCAGAACGTGAAATTCAAAGGCACGGTCGACTGGAATCGAGGCGATTGGATTTACGGGTTTAGCTCCGACGGTTTCAGGTCATCGAAGAACAATGAGTTGAACGCACAGCGGCTCTATCACGTCGGTCGGGCTGGCCACAACATCAATGAGTTCAGCTTTATAAACGCACGTGTGTCCTACGAAGATGACCGCTTTAGTGGTTTCGATAGCCAAAGCGATTTCTCGGTCAACTATGGTCGCAATATGCTGCGCTCAAGCAGCACGATGACGCTTGCTATGAATGTGGGTCTCGGGATGCGACGCTCGGTTCAAATGGACAAAAGCAGTAACGAAGCGATCGGCCGCGTCGAGGGTAATTATGTATGGAACCTCTCTCCTACGGCGTCGTTTACTCAGGACTTTAGCCTTGATTCGGGCAGTGATAGCAGCATCTACCGCTCAGAAAGCGGCATTCAATCGCAGATTATGGATAATCTTTCGCTGCGCTTCTCGATAAAGATTAAGCATCAGACACAGGTGCCAGTTGGCCGCGAAGAAACCGACACGGAAACCGCTGCAACCCTCGTCCTGAGTTTTTAAGCGCCACAACGCAGCGTTCAGAGACACAACTTACACCCACAAAAAAGCCGCATTACTGCGGCTTTTTTCGAACAGATTTTCGAGCACGTTAGCGCCCGCAAGTGTTCGACTACTGGCGCGTACCTGTAACGCCGAAGGCGCCGAAGTCGCTGCCGAACTCACCGGAGACTGAATCGCCTTCCACTGTGCCGCTAAACTCTAGAACGAGCATTTGGCCCTGTGCGTCAACTTCGGCGTTGAACATGAACATGTTGCCGTCGAAGGTAATGCCGTCGATGCCGGTCTCGCCGAGTGCATCTGAAGCCATAGTGCCAGTGCCGTCAGCGTTGACGGTCAAGGTAGCAGGCAGGTTACCCAGAGGCGTGTTCAATTCTACCGACCAAACGCCAACCGCAGGCGCAGGCGCACTCGCGCAGCCCACGAGAACAGCAAGAGTGAGAGCCATCAATCCGCCAAGTATTTTCTTCATAATTGTCTTACCTTCAAAAGTGTTGTGATAAAAATTTTGTCGCAGTAGTTTCGAAAGGGTGACCCAAGCATCTCTTTGCTACAGCGCTACAGCCCACCCCAGTCTTTGGCTCGTCAACGCTCAAAAAAAAGCGCCACCTGAATATTCGCGCCTTCAGCCCAGCAAAACCTGACAAAAGCCTGAGTCGCTGCCGGCTCGAAGAGCAAGCAGTATCCCCATTGTCCTGTTAAAACTTCGCGAGTCAACTGAAATCCATCTAAACCGGGCCTGCCAACATCGGCGTTGAAGTAGGATAAGCGCTACTATAGACTCGAAAAATCACGTATAAAGACCGCGTAAAAGGCAATTCATACAGAGGCTTACAAGGGGCTAGATATGGCTAATTTCAAAGTAAACGGCGAAGATAAAACACTCGATATCGAGCCAGATATGCCGCTTTTGTGGGCACTTCGCGACGAGCTCGGTATGACTGGCACCAAATTTGGCTGCGGCATCGCCGCCTGCGGTGCGTGCACAGTCCATATTAACGGGGTTGCAGTGCGCAGCTGCGTGACGCCCGTCAGCGCCATCGAAGGCCAAGAAATTACTACAATCGAAGGGCTCGCGACCGCAGCAGCCGGCAGCAACCCCTCGAACCCTGCGCTCACCGCGGTGCAGCAAGCATGGATTGACCATCAGGTACCGCAGTGCGGCTACTGCCAATCGGGAATGATCATGGCGGTTTCGTCTCTGCTCGCACAGAACCCCAACCCCAGCGATGCCGAGATAGACAGCAGCATCACCAACGTCTGCCGCTGCGGAACATACCCTCGCGTGCGCCGCGCCATTCGCTCGCTAGCCACAGCCTAATTAACGGAAGAAAAGGACACTAACATGAAAATTAATAGACGCCGTTTCCTCCTCAGCTCTGCCCTCGTCGGCGGAGGCGTTTTAATCGGTTACACCGCCACGCGGCCCAGCCGTCATCGGCGCGCGAATGCCGAGCTTGCAGGCGCAGGCGAAAGCTTTGTTACCTCACTGCTTAAAATCGAGGCCGACAACACGGTCACGGTCTATGTTCCCCATTCCGAAATGGGTCAAGGTGTGCATACCTCCCTATCAATGATGGCCGCAGACGAGCTCGATGCGGACTGGGAGCGCGTTAACATTGAACAAGCGCCGGCGATAGACCTTTTCGCGAATGGCGACCTAATCACAGGCTTCGCAGGCGAGCTTGGGGCGCCGAGTTTCCTCGCACCGCTCATCAGCGTGAGCGCCGTAAAGATAGCGGAGCTCGCAAACCTCCAGACTACCGGCGGCAGTTCCTCTGTACGCTTCACCGGTGAACATTCGATGCGCTACGCCGGCGCCGCCGCGCGAGAGCTTCTTGTGCAATGTGCCGCAAACCGTTGGGCAGTGCCTGCCGCCGAATGCACGACCGCATTGAGCTATGTCCATCACAACGCTAGCGGCCGCTCACTCAGCTACGGCGAGCTCGCTGCCGAGGCAGCTATGCTCGAGCCCTCAAACGAGCCAGTGCTAAAAAGACGCGACCAGTACAACATCATGGGCAAGGCGATGTCGCGCAACGATATCCCCGCTAAGGTCAATGGCAGTGCGCCCTACGGCATAGACGCGCAGCCAGAGGACATGCTCTACGCCGCTATCAGGTTTGCGCCGGTGTTCGGCACGAAGCTTGTCTCGGTCGACGCCCGCGACGTGTTGAGCCGCCGCGGCATCAAGAAAATCGTCCAGTTAGAGGACTCCGTGGCAGTCGTTGCGGACAGCTATTGGCGCGCAAAAGAGGCGCTCAAATCGGTGGATACGGTATTCGAGGAACTAGGTAATGAAAACGTTTCGAGCGCCTCGATTTACGAGCAGTTCGACGCCAGTCTCGCCGCCGACGACAGCGATGAAGATCGTGAGATCGGCGACACTCAGGCCGCCTTCGACTCCGCAGCCGACGTAATTGAGGCGAGCTACCGTGTGCCATACCTCGCCCACGCCGCGATGGAGCCGATGAACTGCACCGTGCACTTAAAAGACGGGAGCGCCGATATTTGGACGAGCACGCAGGACGCGCTCGGCATCAAGAGCCGCATCGCCTCGATCTTAGGCATTGCTGCCGAAAACGCGACCTTCCATCACAGCTACGTCGGCGGCGGATTTGGCCGGCGCCTACCATTCACTTGGAACGTGATCGACCACGCCGCGTTAATCGCGAAAGAATTCGATGTGCCCGTAAAAACGGTACTAAGCCGTGAAGACGATATGCAGCAAGACTACTATCGCCCGGCCGTTGCTTCCAACTTCAAGGCGGCATTCGACTCCTCGGGTCTGGTTCGAGGATGGCACAACCGCTTCACCGGCCCCATACAAACGCCCGGCGCCGCTCACATTCCCTATGCTATCGACAACCAATCCATACGCGTAGTAGATGGAACGACTCACATTCCGATCGCCGCATGGCGCAGTGTTGACCATTCGCAGCAAACCTTCTTCACCGAGTCGTTTATCGATGAGATTGCGCATCGCGCGGGTAAAAATCCGTATCAGTTCCGCCTCGATCTATTGAGCGGGCATCCGCGCCATCGCCGCGTGCTCGAGACGGCGGCAGAGGCAGCGGGATATGGTCGCAACCTGCCCGAGGGCCACGCACTAGGCATCGCGGTTCAGGAAAGCTTTGGCAGTGTGGTAGCAGAGATAGCGGAGGTGTCGATGGACGAGAATATGCGTCCCGTCGTACACAAAGTCACCTGTGCGATCGACTGCGGTTTTGCAGTGAATCCCGATACCGCTGCTTCGCAGATCGAAAGCGGCATTATCTTCGGCCTCACCGCAGCGATGTACGGCGAAATCACGATTGAAGGTGGGCGCGTCGCGCAGAATAACTTCCCCGACTACGAGATGGTGCGCATGGCAACAAGCCCCGAGATTGACGTGCATATCCTCGAATCGGATAACACGCTCGGCGGTTTTGGCGAACCGGCGACGCCGCCGATTGCTGCCGCGGTCACCAATGCGATCTATATCTTAACCGGTCAGCGCGTACGCGAACTGCCGATTAAGAATCACGACTTTGGCAAGCCCTCGCTTGCCAAAGTGTAGCGCGTTGAAGAGGACAGCGACGCGCTAGATTTCAGCAGCCGATTTGACGATACGGCTAACGATGCCGTATTCAATCGCCTCATCGGCGCTCATCCAATAATCTCGGTCGGTATCTTGGGCAACGCGCTCAAGAGGCTGACCGGTTTCATCGGCAATGAGCTTGTTAATACGCGCGCGCATTTTAACAATCTCCTGCGCCTGAATCGCAATGTCACTTGCCGAGCCTCGCGATCCTCCTGAGGGCTGATGCACGAGGAAACGCGTGTTCGGCAATGAGAAGCGATTCTCTTTTTCTGCGGCAAGATAAATAGTTGTTGCAGCACTTGCTACCCAGCCGGTACCAATTACCCGGACAACGGGCTTGATGAACTTGATGATGTCGTAAACGACGTCGCCGGATTCTACGTGACCACCGGGTGAGCTTATGTAAATCGAAATAGGCTCGTCATTCTCGGCAGCTAGTGCCAACAGACGCTCGGTGACCGAACGCGCGAGTTTGTCGTTAATCTCACCAAAAATAGTGATCGCGCGAGAATTGAATAATTTCTCATCGATTAGCCCGCCGCGCGCTGGTTTCGCATCGTCTTTGGCTTCCTGGTCTTTCCCATCCAGCGCCGACTGCGCGTGGGTCTTTAGGTCATTCTGTCTGGCTAGATTCATTACTTTCCTCGTTATTTTAGGCCGGTTCTCTATCCGGTTTTCTATCCGGTTTTATTAGGTCGTTAATTGATCGGAGGCTCGCTGCTAGGCTGCTCGCCGCTATAGGACTGCGTCTCGCAGGCCGAGGCCATGCGCAGATAGCCGATGAGCGCTGCATGGTCGCGCTTCCCCTCGGGAAAATTCGATCCGAAGCCTACCATGCGGGTGTTGGGTATGCCCGCAATGATCACTTGTTCAATCTCGGAGTCACTTTTCGTCGCAAGCCATGCGCAGTCAAAAAGATCGGGGGCGTCACTCGGGGCATTCCGTGCGAAAGGCTCAAACCCAACCGAGGAAGAGGCGATCGCTGAAGCCACGTCGCTGGCGCTGGGGCCTCTGCCGTGACAAAAGTCACTGCAGCTGCCGGCATACAGCGCTGCGCCGCGGACAAGGACTGACGAAGGCGCGTGCTGTCCAGTTGCGGCTGTCACCTGCCCTTCCTCCGCACAGCTCGTCAGTGCCAGAACAATGGCCAGAGCCCAGAGGGTTCTCCCCCTCGGAGCAGTAACAGCCGAATAAGACCCTTCAGTTGCTGCCATCGCCTATGCTCTGCTAACCCAGTAGGGCCACGTCGGCCTGCGTCTCAGGTCCAAGTGGTTTAAATACGATTAAGAGTTGAGGGAGCAGCGTGAGCGACCCAACGAGTGCGACGAGCATAGCAAGGCTTGTAAGAAGGCCAAACACAATCGTCGGAATAAAATTAGAGAGCGCAAGTATCGAGAAGCCTGCGACTATGGTCATCGACGTAAAATACATCGCGCGCCCGATACTGTTATGGCAGAAAAACATCGTCTGACGGTAATTGCCAAAACGCGGGTATTCTCGCCGAAAGCGATGCATATAGTGAATCGTATTGTCGACGCCGATGCCAACTGAAATCGCCGCAATGGTGATGGTCATAATGTCGAGTGGAATACCGAGCCAGCCCATAATGCCCAGCACGAAGGCCGCGGCAATCGCGTTGGGAATGATGCAGATTAGCGCGATGGCCAACGAACGGAACAACAGCAAAAACATAAGCATGATCACGAACATCACTACGCCTAAGGTGAGTATCTGCGACTCGTAAAGGCTCTGTAGGACATTGTTGTAAAGCACGAGAACGCCCGTGACGTTAACCTGCTCGTCACTAAACCCAAACTCTTCTTCGATGCCACGCTCGATCCTTTGCAATAATTCGTTGCGCTTGAGATTCGGGTCGGACTCGATCACGCGGACATTGAAGCGCAGCTGGTTTTCCTCGATCGAGATAAACGGTTTTAGCACGGTGTCTTTTAATGTCTCTGGAATGCGCGAATAGAGCACTGCCCACAGCACGCCGTCTATTGGCTCGCCGCCATTGAGTTGCCGCGCTAGCTGCACGACCGCGCCAAAGGAAAGCACTTTTCCCGTCTGCGGGTCATCATCTAGGTACCGGTGAATTTCTTCCACCAAATCCATTTTCGGCGCTGTGAAATAGTAGGCGTCGTCATCGCCGCTATCGCCGAATCCATCATCGAAACCATCGCCAAAGCCATCGTCGAATCCGTCAACACCCTCGGGTTCATCCGGCAGGTCGACAATAACGTCGAAAGACAGCGTGCCTCCCAACTTCTCGTCGAACAGGGTCATCCCTTGGAAAATTTCTGTCTTCTCGCGGAAATAATCGATGAAGCTATTCTCGACCTTGAGCTGGGCAAGCCCGACGATACTGAGCAGCGTGATCACTGCATAAATCGCCAGCACTCGGTTATTCAATCGGGCAGTGAGTTGCGCAAGCCCGGTGGTAACACCGAGGCGAAGATCTGCAGAGAGTTTCGTTTGGTCTTGCGGCAGCAAACTGAGCACCGCAGGAAACACGCCAAAGACCACAACGAGCGCTGCGAACACACCAATTACCATCATCCATCCAAAGGAGATAATGGGCGAGATGCCGCTGACGATAAGCGAACCGAACGCGACGGCTGTGGTTAGTCCAGTATAAAGGCAGGGTTTAAACATGCTCAGAATGGCATGGCGCATGAGCTTGTCATGATTGCTCGACCGCCGAGTCGCACGAAGTTCGCGATAGCGCACGGTTAAGTGCACGGTCAGCGAAATAGTGATGATGAGAAGCAGCGAAATAAAATTGGACGACACCACCGTCACGCGCCAATCCATCAAGCCTAAAATACCAACCATGGTCACGCCTGCAATCGCGCAGCAGGCGAGCGGCAGTGCTATCCAGCGCAGTTTGCGGAAGATTAGCCCGAGGGCAAGAATGATGAACGCGAGCACACCAAAGCTAAAACTGGACAGGTCGCCGCGCACAAAGGTGACGAGGTCATCGGCGATCATCGGCGCACCGCCGAGATAGATTTGTGCCTCACCGCGGTAGTTATCGAGAAGCGTGCGAATTTCCGCGATCGTGGCAGATTGACGCGCACCGGTCATCACCGTATACGCCGAGTACTCGTCTTCAACCGCGGCAAGCTCAGCGAGCTGGACTGCATCGAGAGCACCTAACGCCTCTGCCTCGCGCAGCCCGGAGCGGCGCGCGAGCAAGGTTTGCGCTTTGAGGTCTAGCTCAAAGCTCACTAGCATGCCTGCGGTCCGCCCATCTGGACTCACAACCGCATTGCTGAAGACCGGACTGCCCATCAGTTCGGCTTTCGCCGCAGCGAGGTCGATGTCCTGCTCGACGGTCAGATAGTCTTCGGAGATACCCGTAAGCGGCGTATCTTCGAAAATGGGCACATTCAGAATGCTGTCTACCGACTCGACTCGAGGCAGTGTCAAGAGATCAGCGCGAAGCGATTGCAGACGCGAGAGTACCGGGCGCGAAAAGAGTTCGCCCTCGAGAGGTGTGTACGCGACTATGACCGACTCCCTGATACCGTAGCGCACATTGACCTGTCGGGAATACTCCAGTTCGGCGTCGCCCTCGAGCAGCAACGAGTCGGCAGAGGCATCGAGTCGAAAGAACTGCGTGTAATACCCAAAACCCGCAGCGATAAGGATCAACAAAGAGAGCGTCAGCCAAGGCCGGTCGAAGACGAGGCTCGAATACAGCCGAGTGAGGTTCTTCTGAAATGACATGCTTTCTCTCGTGCGAGTTGCTCAGTTGGATTCGACTGCCAGCAATTGGTTGAGGTGGCAGCTGACAGGCAGGGTTAAACCCTTATTTATACGCGAACTATACGCCGATTAATTGTCTAATTCGATCCCAGAGAGAATCGAAATCACTTCGCGCAAACCCGTGAGCAGTGCGCCAGCGAGTGCTGCGCGATGTATCGGAGCGGCTTGAAAAGCGTGCAACTTATTGTGTCTAATCAATAAAAAGGGCTAGGCGTAAGTCTGACCAGTTGTTACCCTCGTACTCAATACTGAAAAATGTTTGTTCTAAGTTTAAAGGAGAAGCCTCAACCATGCGTAGTTCACGAACGTTTAAGTGCAGCTCGCTGACGGGTCGGCTTGGCCGCAAAGTAGCGCTTGCGGTGAGCCTGCTCGGCACACTGCTCGCCTTTTCTTCACAGGCAGTTGCCGAGGACGATTGGCTGCGATCGATCCCCGAATTTGAACTTAGCGATCAGGCCGGCAAGACACACACGCTCGCCGACTACGCTGATCGCGACCTTCTCGTGTTCTATGTGCAAGGCGTCGGTTGTCCGATCGCTCGCATAGCCGTGCCAAGCTATCGCGAAGTCCGCGCCGAATTCGAGTCTAGGAATGTGGCATTCATGATGTTTAATTCCAACATTCAAGACAACATCCCGCGCATCGCGCGCGAGGTTGACGAGTTTGGCATCGATTTCACCGTTCTAAAAGACGAAGGACAAAGCCTTGCCAAAGCGCTGGGCGTCGAGCGTACCGCGGAGGTCTTCGTGATTGACCCCAAGTCACGCGAGGTGTTTTACCGCGGTCCGATCAACGACAAACTCGGATACGAAACCCAGAAAAATACGGCGAGTGCGCATTATTTAAAGGATGCACTTAACACTGTCCTGGCCGGCGGCAAGGTGAATATGGATGACGTGCCAGACTCGAAGGGCTGCCTCGTCGCGATCTTCTAGCCTGTCTTTGCCCTCTGCCTCGCGCCCTGTGGCCCTTAACCGCAAAGTCAGCGCGCAAGTAACAACGCCAACCTCATCAGCGAAGTTGGCGTTGTCACTTGTGTTATTCGATTTTACTGCTAGATTGCGCGCATGACAGATTCCCTTAAGCCCCCGGCAGCAAAACGCCGCAGCAGTTCGCGCTTGCTCGCGAGCACCTCGGTTTTCCTCAAACCTTACCTTACGCAGATCACAATCGCCTCTGTGGCGTTGGTGTTCACAGCCGCGCTCACCCTTGGCCTCGTGCAGTATGTGCGATTAATCGTCGATCGCGGCTTCGTGGAAGGCTCAACGGAGTCATTGAATACGGCAATCCTCGGTTTTTTGATCGTCGCCGTGCTGCAGGCCATCGGCACCTTCGCGCGCTTCTATTGGGTTTCTTGGCTGGGCGAACGGGTAACCGCCGACATTCGCAAAGCGGTCTATAAGCACATTATCAATCTGCATCCGGGCTATTTCGAGGACAATCTCAGCGGCGAAATTCAATCGCGGATCACCACCGACACAACCTTGATTCAATCTGTGATTGGCTCCTCGGCATCGATCGCGCTGCGTAATCTGCTAATGATGATTGGTGGCACGCTGTTTCTGTTTATCACCAACCCTAAGCTAACGAGCGTCGTGCTGCTGTGCATTCCCCTCGTCATAGGGCCCATCATGTTTTTTGGCCGTAAGGTGCGCAGACTCTCGCGCGACAGCCAAGATGAGATTGCGAACGTGGGAGCCTATGTCGGTGAGAGTATCCAGCAAATAAAGACTGTGCAGGCCTATAACCAGCAGGCACACAATGACGGCGTTTTTTCGCGCTACGTCGAGACCGCCTTTAACGTCGCTAAGGACCGCATTCTCATGCGCTCGGTACTCATTACCGTAGTAATGACCCTCGTCTTTGCAGCCTTAGCTGTAATGATCTGGGTCGGTGGCCAAGACGTGATTAATGGTCGCATGAGCGCAGGCGAGCTCACCGCTTTCGTCGCCTACGCCGTTATCGTCGCGACTGCGGTCGGCGCGATAAGTCAGGTAATCAGTGAGCTTCAACGCGCGGCGGGAGCGATGGAAAGGCTGATTGAGCTGCTCGAAGCCGAAAGCCTGATTCAGGCGCCCGCGGTTCCTGCCAAGCTTGTTGATGCATTCACCGGTCAACTCGACTTCAAGTCGGTGAGCTTCGCGTATCCGTCCCGCCCCGACACTTTGGCGCTAGACGAGGTAACACTCACAGTGCGCCCTGGTGAGAGTCTTGCGCTCGTCGGCCCCTCTGGCGCCGGTAAGTCAACGCTTCTGGACCTCGTGCTGCGCTTTTATGACCCACTTAAGGGGAATCTCACGCTAGATGGCATAGATGTCCGCGACCTCACCCCCACAGAGCTACGCAGTCATATCGCGATTGTCTCGCAGCAGCCTGCGCTGTTTACCGGCAGCGTCATAGATAACATCCGCTTTGGTCGCACCGATGCCTCGCTCGACGAGGTTCGCGCCGCAGCCGAATCGGCTTTCGCGAGCGAATTCATCGAGTTACTACCCCAAGGCTATGACAGCTTTTTAGGAGAAGCGGGCGTTCGCCTCTCCGGTGGACAGCGGCAGCGCCTCGCGATCGCCCGGGCCATACTCAACGACCCCGAAATTTTGCTCTTAGACGAGGCGACGAGCGCGTTAGATGCCGAAAGCGAGCGCAAGGTGCAAATCGCGCTAGAAAAGCTCATGAAGGGCCGCACCTCGCTGGTAATTGCACACCGTCTCGCAACCGTAATGAATGTCGACCGCATCGCGGTGCTCGAAAACGGCAGGCTAATTGCAACGGGGACCCACGGCTCGTTGCTGAAAGACTGTGAGCTGTATGCTAACTTAGCGAAGCTTCAGTTTGGCGGAGACACTTAGGTGCAATCAGTTGTAACTCGTTACAACTAGGCGCATCACAACGAAACCACGGCCACGACGCGGCCCAAAGCCTGAATGACCGCAAACATGCGAGGTGAATCCAGCCCACGTCGCCACGCGTTAATACAGGCACTAACCAAGGAAATAATTCACCACCCAAATCGCCCTTTTCATCATCAACACGCTTATTCAACGCCCTTGCCTTGCACAGCGACCATCCTGTGGCTCCCTTGGCATTGTTTACCCGCAGAGAGGATCGCTCAGCAATGAACGCCCCCGAACGGCTCGACCCGCTTGTCACCAAAACTTGCTATCTAGACGGCAGTGACCCAGAGAAGAAACGCGAAGAGATTCGCCGTTATTTCCACCAAACTTTTAGCCTGTACGAGAGTCTTTTCGACTGCCTCGCCTGCGACGACGCCTATTTCGCGAAGGCGACGCCGCTGCGACACCCGCTCATTTTCTATTATGGCCACACAGCAGTATTTTTTATCAACAAGCTGCATGTCGCCAAGTTGATTCCGGAGCGGCTCGATCCGCGCATCGAGTCGATGCTTGCGATCGGTGTTGACGAGATGTCATGGGATGACCTTAACGACGCCCACTACGATTGGCCGACGCCCGCAGAGGTATTGGAATACCGCAACAAGACGCGTGACATAGTCGATGACCTGATTTCTTCCGTTCAGATTACGCTGCCGATTGGTTGGGATGATCCCTTCTGGATTGTCATGATGGGCATAGAGCACGAGCGCATACACCTCGAAACGTCATCCGTGCTAATGCGGCAATTACCTCTGTCGTTAGTAAAACCTTCTCCTTTGTTCAGAGACTGCAGCGATTCGGGCGAAGCACCAATCAATGCGCTGCTGCCAGTTAGCGGACGCCGCATCGAACAGGGTTGCAGCAGGCGCGACACGCTATACCGATGGGATAATGAATACGGCTATCTCGAGACGCCGGTCGCAAACTTTAACGCGAGCAAATACCTGACGAGCAACGGCGAGTTTCTCGCGTTCGTCGACGACGGCGGTTACACCACCCGCGATTACTGGGACGACGAGGGCTGGGGCTGGCTACAGCATAGCCAGGCGCGTCACCCAAGCTTCTGGCTAAAGACAGAAACCGGCTATCGCTACCGCACCATTGCGCGCGAGATCGACATGCCTTGGAACTGGCCGGTCGATGTCAACGCCCTCGAGGCCGCCGCGTTCTGCCGCTGGAAGTCGGCTCAAACGGGCAAGAACGTTCGCCTCCCAACAGAAGCAGAATGGTTTTGCCTCCGCGAGGAGATCCCGAGCGACCAACCCAGCTGGAAGTCTGCGCCCGGCAACATAAATCTCGAACACGGCGCGTCCGCTTGTCCTGTCGATCGCTTTGGTACGGTCACAAAACGCGGCGAGGAATTTTTCGATATTATCGGCAATGTCTGGCAATGGACTCAGACGCCAATCGATGGTCTGCCGGGTTTCGAAGTTCACGAGGTCTACGACGACTTCTCAACGCCGACCTTCGACGGGCAGCACAATCTCATCAAGGGTGGCAGCTATTTCTCAACAGGAAATAGCGCACTTAAAGATTCACGTTATGCCTTCAGGCGACACTTTTTCCAACATGCCGGATTTCGCTATGTCGAAGGCGAGGAGCCAATTATCACCACAAGCAATCCTTACGAAACTGACGAGCAAGTCTCTCAATACATCGAATTTCACTTTGGCAGTGATTATCACGGCGTGCCAAATTTCGCGGGCACCTGCGGCCAGCTTTGCCTAAAGTACTTCGCCGAGGCGACTGAGAAAAGGCAGTCGCGCCGCGCGTTGGATCTAGGCTGTGCGATAGGTCGCACCAGTTTCGAACTCGCACGCGAATTTGATCACGTCGACGGCATCGATTTTTCCGCGCGCTTTGTATCGGCAGCGACTCAGCTGAAAGAAAACGACAGCAAGCGTTATACGATACGCGATGAAGGTGACCTTTTCAGCTTTAAAGAAACGTCGCTCGCCGAGCACGGGCTGGCAGATACCGCGCATAAGTGTGACTTCTGGCAGGGAGATGCTTGCAATCTAAGCGACAAATTCAATAACTATGATCTCGTGTTCGCAGGGAATCTCATCGATAGACTCTACGAGCCGGAGAAGTTTGTTGGCCGAATTCATGAACTCATCAACGAGGATGGATTACTCGTAATCACTTCACCCTACACCTGGCTGAGCGAGTTTACAGAGCCGGAAAACTGGATTGGGGGATACAAACGTGACGGCGAAAACTTCACGACCCTCGACGGTCTGAAAGAACTTCTCGCGCCGCATTTCGATCTTGTAGATGAACCACGCGATGTGCCGTTCGTTATCCGTGAGACCGCACGTAAGTTCCAACACTCGATCGCGCAAATGAGTGTCTGGCATAAGCGCGCAAAGTAGAGAACGCTATGCGGTTCCCAATCTACGCGCTTAGCGAGTATCAAGCACAAAACAACCCTAGAGCGTCCTCACGCCTCGGCGCAGCTACGCTCGAATTGATGAGTTTGAGCCAAGCGCTTGCGCTCGCGACCCCCGAGCAGCGCTCGGAGTGGCAGGACCTCACGCTAAACTACGCGTCCGACCGCGGCGGAGTCGAACTGCGTGCCGCGATTGCGGCTAATTACTCGGGTCTCTCTGCGGACAACGTGGTCGTTTTCTCCAGTGCCACGGAGGCGCTATTTTGCTGCATCCACGCCGCAATTAAAGAATCCGATAACTGCACGGTGATCACACCCTGCTATGAGCCGCTAGCAAAAATTCCCGAATCGATCGGCGCGTCGGTGCAGGCTGTCCCGCTTCGGCGCCAGCCGAACGGGACCGCAGGGGCGCGTTGGGTCCTCGACGGCGATGAGGCTCGAGAAGCGATTGCTAAGAGCGATCAGCTTTTCATTAATTTCCCGCACAACCCTACCGGCGCGCTGATCGATCACGCTGAGCTTGCCGACCTCGTTACTCACTGCGAGACAAATGGCACGCGCCTTATTGCAGACGAGGTGTTCCGCGGTTTAGAACACGAAGAAGGCGCGATGCTCGCGCCCGTCGCGACGCTGACGCCGCGCGGCGTAAGTATCGGTTCTCTCGCGAAGCCGCATGGCGCTGGCGGTGTCAGGATCGGCTGGGTGGTGAGTCAAGATGCAGAGCTGCTGACACGGGCACTAACCATTCGCCGGACTCTGTCAGTCTGTTCGGGCACCACAGACGAGTGGCTCGCGCGATTAATACTCGCGCATTCTCAAACGCTGCGCGCCGCATCGCTGCACACCCTAAGGCGCCACATAGAGATAATCGAAGAATCACTGCCTCTGCTCGGCGGCAGACTCACTTGGACAAAACCCGCGGCAGGCTGTGTCGCATTTCCGCTCATCGCCCTCGAGGATGGATTCGATCAGCGCTGTATCGAAGAGACTGGAATCATGTTGATTCCCCAGCGCTGCTTCGTGGGCAGCGCTGGGGAGGATGGCTGGGAGAGAACAAAAACACTCACCGGCGGCATTCGGCTCGGCTATGGCCTCGCGGACTTTCCCGCAGTATGGGCACGCTTTGTAGAGTTCCTAGCGCGCCACTGAGTGGAACTTGCTTACTCGACGAAGGCGCGCTCGATAACATAGTGCGCCTGAATACCATGACGCGACTCTTTAAAGCCCCAAGCTTCGATGATGGCGCAGGTGTCTTTTAGCATGGACGGACTGCCGCAAATCATGAAGCGATCGTCGTCGAGAGTAGGCATTGGCAATCCTATTTCGTCGAACAGCTTCCCGCTAGACATCGCATCGGTAAGTCTGCCCTGCGTGCGGAATTCTTCTCGCGTGACGGTGGGATAATAAATGAGTTTTTCGCGCACTTCCTCGCCGAAGAACTCGTTGTTCGGCAGGGTCGAGGTAATAAATTCTTCGTAGGCAAGCTCAGAGACCTCGCGCACGCCGTGCGTAAGAATAATTTTATCAAAGCGCTCGTAGACCTCGGGGTCTTGGATGATGCTCATAAACGGCGCAAGACCCGTGCCGGTGCTAACTAGATACAAATTGCGTCCGGGGAGAAGATGGTCGACCACGAGGGTGCCAGTGGGTTTGCTACTCACGAGAAGTTCGTCGCCCACCTGAATATTCTGAAGGCGCGAGGTCAGCGGACCGTCTGGCACTTTGATGCTAAAGAACTCGAGTTCCTCTTCGTAATTGGGGCTTGCGATGCTGTAGGCCCGCATGAGCGGTTTACCCTCGACGTGCATGCCGATCATGACAAAATGACCGTTCTCGAACTTGAGCCCCGCGTCGCGGGTGGTCTTAAAACTGAAAAGCGTGTCGTTCCAGTGGTTCACGGCGGTGACGCGTTGCGTGGTAATAGCGGCCAACTGTCTAGCTCCTACAAGGGGTTTTAGATCGGATAATTCGGATACGAGCGTTAGTACTTGTGAGATTCAAACCAAATAGCGATCATGCACTGTTTTACGTCGGCAGCACCTGACAGCTCAAAAGAGTGCGGATTATAGGGACTATCTTCTAGTCCTGCAAAAACCAATAGTGAGGGTTCTTATAACCTATCGGAATATGAGCATCGGGCTCGTGGCCGATCGACAGGGAATCCTTGAGAACTGACGAGAAGGAAAAACATGATTGCTCCAAATGAGCGCAGCTCACAGTCGCGCCGACTTCGCCTCGCCGAGTTTTTAGTCACTTGGCGCCTGTTACTTGCCTTGGTTTCGGTTGCAGCCTGCAGCCTGCTCGCTACCGTCATCCCGCAAAGTCAGTTCGATACCTCGCTCGATGCCCTTTTGACCAAAAGCGATCCTTTCCTGCCTGAAGTGGAGGCGCTAGAAGCGCAATTCCCCACCACCCTCGAAGTGCGATTTGCGCTGACGTCGCCGCCGGACGCAACTGTCTTCGATCGCCGCATGATCGATGCGCTCAGCGATCTGAAAGCACGCTACACCCAAATTCCCTATGCCGAGCGCCTCAGTTCACTTCTGGACTTTTATTCGCCCGAAAGCCAAACCCGTCTGTTCCAATTTCCACTAGACCGCTACAGCCAAGATGAGCTCGATGCGCTACTCGAACCTGCGCTCGCTGACCGTCTGCTCACCAACAGCCTGCTCGCAGGCGAGGGTCAGCTCACCTTTGCGGTTATCTCGCTGTGGGTTGATCAACTCGAGGGGGAGGACCGAACGCGCACGGCGCTGGCCATAAAAGAGCTTCGTGATTCGCTCCGCGCCGCGCATCCGGACATCGGTATCTATGCGATGAGCGATGTGATTCTCCAGCAGTCGAGTCAGCAAGCGATGCTTGATGATCTCTCGCAGCTCCTCCCTTTCGTCATCATTCTCTGTGTGCTGGTTATCTGTTTTTGCTTCCGCTCTATCCGTTTCGGCGCCGGCATTCTCACACATACCCTCGCGACCTGCCTCTGCACACTCGGCTTTCTCGCCTACAGCGGCTTCAGTTTCAATAGTATTTCGGTGATCGCGCCGCTGATCGTCGTTATTATCGCCGTTGCCAACAGCGTGCACATCATCTCGCTCTTTCGCCAATGCCTCGAGCACGGCGCAAAGAAAACCGACGCAATGGTGGCCAGCCTTGCACACAACGTCGTCCCTATCACACTCGCTGCGCTCACGACGGCAATCGGCTTCGTGTCGCTGCTGCTCTGCTCTTCTCCTGCGATCAAAGGCTTTGGCGTTATAGTTGGCATCGGCATCGGGTTTGGCTTCGTTCTCACTCTCACCTTTCTGCCTGCCTTACTCATGCTGCTCGCGCCGAAGGTCGAGGTGATTTCTCATGACGGCGAGCGCGCATCCTCGCTTCTCACTGGCGTTGTCGCGTTGGGAAAACGCTTCGATCGCCCGGTATTCTGGGGCTGCACTCTGCTCGCGGTCGTGACGCTTGCGCTTCTGCCGCTCAATGAATCGGATTTCAACCGCCTCGATTTTCTGGGAAGCGATCCAGAACTTACGGCCTACTACGACATCGTAGGTGCAAGCATCAATCGCGGCCCGCTTCTCACCTACGGCGTGCAAACGGGAAAGGCAGACGGCGCCATAGACCCCGAATTCCTCACGCGCCTAGATGCGTATTTCGTCTGGGCGAGCGAGCAAGAGGGCGTAGAGTCCGTCGCGAGCATTGTCGACATCGCGCGCGCCGTTAACCGCGCCCAGCACCAAGACAAACCAGAGTTTTATCGCATTCCTGAGGACACCGACGCGGTGGCAAATTCACTCCTCGCCTACGCGGTGGTGCAGAGCGACGATTTTCCTCTTAGCGACTTCATCACCGAAGATTTTGCACTCACGCGATTCTTCCTCAACGCCACGCCCTCGACCAATAAAGAGTTGCTCGCGACCGATTCGCTGCTGAGTGAGGAATTTGCTCGCCGCTTTCCCGAGGCGCAGCTTATGCACGGATCAACACTGCTTCTCTTCTCGCGCATGGACGAGCTCGTCACTGTCGAACTGCTACAAGGCTATTCGCTTAGCCTGCTGCTCATAACGCTCTGCCTCGTAGTCGGTTTGCGCAGTGTTAAGTTCGGCCTTTTGAGCATCATTCCCAATCTGCTACCTGCAACAATCGTCTTCGGCATCTGGGCTATTACCGTAGGCCAGATAAATCCGTTCGTCATGATGTTGTTTAGCATCAGCATTGGACTTGTTGTCGATGACAGTGTGCATCTTCTTAGTCACTACCTGCAGAGGCGGCGCGAGGGTGTCGAAGGCGAGGCTGCAATGAATGAAGCGATTCTGACGGCTGGCCCCGCCCTGAGTATCACCACGCTCGTTTTAGCGCTTGGGGCGACGATTCTGATTTGGGCTAACACGCTTTATTTTCAGCAGGCAGCGCAGCTGCTCGTGCCGATCGTCGTGCTCGCACTGCTGCTGGATCTCTTCTACCTGCCGGCGATTCTTCGCAGGTTCGCGCCCAGCGTGGCCTAACTATCTTGCGGCAGCGCTAAGTTACGCGCCGCAGCAGACACAAAAAAGCCCGACGCTCTAACGAGGGTCGGGCTTTTTTCACACTAGGATGATAGAGGCCTAGTCGCCGCCTTGATCGATATACTTCCAATTAACTGCGCCGAAGAACATCTCGTCCCAGCTCTGCTGACCCCAAGGCACATCGCGCTCAGGATCTGGGTTCGCAGGATTCTGTGCCGAATTATCAAAGGCGCCAACTGCGGTGATTCTGGTACCCGCGGGCACGAACTTAGGCTCGGCATAGGTATAGCTTAGTTGCCAAGCATAGTTGTACTGCGCGATGTTGATCAGCTCCTCCTGCGTACCGTCAGGATAGTCGGCATAAAAACGCATGTATTTGCCGCGGAAATGCATGTGCGGCAGGAAGCTGTGGAGCTTGGCGTCTTTCTTGATCATGATCGACGCGGTTTGCTCGAAGGCAGGATCGTTCGCCGGAATAGTCGTCCAGGTATTCGGGAAGATACAGGCGCACTGACCAGACATACGCTCTTCGGGTATTTCGCCCTCTGGGTAAAACCAGAGTCCGATTTCACCGGCATCGACGGATTCACGCCCGTTTGTCGTGTAGTGAAGATTAAGATTGAGCACAGACCCCGCTTTGATCAAGCCACCGGTGTTTGGCGGATTTAGCCGCGGCGTCGCACCGGGAATATAGGCGGTGATGCTTGCCTTATCGGGATCGCCGCTACCGAGGAAACCACCGCGGCTTTCGCCGGGAAAGTCGAGCCGGTTGATAGTGTGATGCAACACAGTGCGATCGCCCGCAATGTATTGGCTGCCGCGTAGCCAGCGGTCTTCAGGAATATCGATAAGCACGGCCACATCTCGGTAGTCTAAGACGCCGGTCGCTGGGACTGATTGAGGTGGCACTTTAATGATGTAGTCTGGCTCACCAAACGCCCATTTTGTCTCGGGCCACGTGAGCTCTGCTAGCGGATCGTTAGCGTCGTCCTTCGGCGCACCGGCTTCGACCCACGCAATGATGTTGCGAACTTCTTGGTCTTCAATCAGCATGTCGTTAATGAACTCGCCAATATGACCGTCGATCTGACCCGGCGGCATACGCTTTGTCATCAACACTTCGCGGATCATAGGCGACCAGCCTTTGACCATCGTGTAGCTGTCCATCGCAAAAGGCGCGATTCCACCTTCACGGTGACAAGCAGCGCAGTTCTCCGCAAGTATCGGCGCGATGTCTTTCGAGTAGGAGGGCACGACAGCCATCTGCTCGTAGCTCACTATCGAACCGTTGGTTTCTGTCATCGCGACGCTTACCGCCTCGCCAGCCAAGATCTCGTCGATTGCTGCCTTCGCGCCGGCGAGGCCGCCGCGGTATTCAACTTCAAACGAGCTCGGGCTGAACAGCACTACTTCGCCGGTTCGTTCGATACCGAGCGCCTCGGAAATCACGCGTGCATCGTCCATTAGGACAGGAATATCGACACCGTATTCTGCGAGCTTGTCCTTCACCTCTGCGCGGTTACGTTTGCCCATTGGGTTAAGCATGAAAAACTCGACGCCCGCGTCCTCATAGCTTGCCTTGAGCTGCGCAAAATCGGGCACAGCGGCAGCGGTTGCGGCGCTGTCATTGGCCTGCACCAACAGAGCGATGGTCTTATGATCGTCATACCAGCTCATCGAATGGTGATAGCCATCTTGATCGAGAAGGGAGAAATCACCCACTCTATCCGCGGCAACCACGGCGCCGGGAAGCAGTCCTGCGGCGCCCGCGGCAGCGACCGCGGCGATTAATCGGTTAGTTTTCTTCACGTCTGACTCCTATCCTAACTGGCCGCATTGCTCTGCGGTATGAGGAAAAATCGATTTAAATCAGTTTGCTAGCCTGCGAATCTACGAACTCCCGGCCTTCAAGTCAATACTTCAATCTGCAACATTTTCACTAGCCGAACGCATAAGCGCCCTGAGGGGCTCGAAAAGAGCCGCGTTGGCCACCAAGATGTCAGCGCTGCAGAACTGAGGGTCGTCTCCTTCAGGTACGTCACCGAAATGCCCGTAGACCGCTCCGGCCTCTTTTGCGATGAGCTGCGCCGCGGCGTAGTCCCAGACGCTAAGACTTTCGTAGTAGCCGTCCAACCTGCCTGCGGCGACGAAACAGATATCCAATGCCGCCGAGCCTAACCGCCGGATGTCGGCACACTCCGCTAGAATCACGCGCAGGCGCCTTATCATCGGTTCGAGACCGGTTTTAACATACGGAAAGCCCGTCGCGATTATGGCGCGATCGAGCCGCGACTCCCCTGCGACACTTATCGGTGCCCCGTTCAGCGTTGCGCCGCCCCCGAGCTGCGCGGCGAAAAGTTCGTCGCTGAAGGGATTGAATACTACGCCGTGCTGAATCTGACCGCCATCAACAAAAGCGATCGACACGGCGGACTGATTGAGTCCATGGGCGAAATTTACCGTGCCATCTATCGGGTCGATAATCCAAAGCGGTCCCTCTATGTCTTCGACGCGGCCTAGGTCGGGTGAGGATTCCTCCGAGAGAATCTGATGATTCGGGTAGGTGGCACGAATGCCCCCAGAAATGAGCTCGTCCGCGGCGATGTCCGCCTGAGTTACGATTTCTATACCGCCCTTAAAATCGCGCTGTAATGGCTCATTGCGGCGTTTCTCGGCGATCAACGCCCCTGCTCGGCGCGCGATTTCGAGAGAAAATTCGAATGTCGATTGCATTAGTTACCCTTATTTGCGCGGGTCGGACGAACAGAAAACATTGCCGGACGCGTTGCTACTAAACTCCTACGTTTCGCGAGTGTAAACCATTTGTAAGCTAGATATAGTTAGCCGACTGGACTAAGCTGCGAAATCGTCAATTAAACACCTTCGAGACGAGTATGACCTTCTCTGGATGGGGTAGATACCCGCGCATCGAATCACGGCTGATTGAGCCTATTTCGGCCTTTGAGATCACGGCGAGCCTGAGTGGGTCCGACAAGTGGGGCCCATCCGTCATCGCCCGCGGTGCGGGCCGCAGCTATGGCGATAGTGCGCTCGCGGAAACACTCGTCAGCACGCGCTATCTCGATAATTTCTCGAGCCTCACCACGTCGGAGCATGGCCATACAGTGCTGCGCTGCGCGTCGGGCATAAGCCTCGAAAAAGTGCTCGAGATCCTCATCCCAAAGGGTCTCTTCTTGCCCGTCTTGCCCGGTGCTAAAGCTGTTACCGTTGGTGGCGCTATCGCCGCGGATGTTCACGGGAAGAATCACCACATCGATGGCAGCTTCTGCGACCACGTCGAATCGATGCAGGTATTGCTCGCCACCGGCGAGGTAATCAACTGCAATCGCGATGCTTACCCCGAGCTGTTTCATGCAACCTGCGGCGGCATGGGGCTAACCGGAATAATACTCGACGCCGCGATCAAACTCATTCCAATGCCTTCGCTAGACATTGCCCAGCGCACTCTCGTGGCGGACAACCTTCAAGACTGCATGGAGTTAATGGAGAAACATCACGAGTCAAAATACAGCGTCGCGTGGATAGACTGTCTCGCATCGGGCGCGACACAGGGTCGCTCGGTGCTCTACCTAGGCGAGCACGTTGACGAAAAAGACGCTCGGGAGAAATCCAAACCAGGGCGCCGAGGCCTTAGTGCAATCAACCGCAGCGAACTCAAAATTCCCTTCGATGCGCCGTCGTTTCTGCTCAACAAATACACTATGATGGGATTCAACAGCGCCTATTTCGCACTACAAAAAAGCCGCGGCGTGCCCAAACGAATCGACTACGATGCGTTTTTCTTTACGTTGGAAAGGCTGCGCAACTGGAATCGGCTTTACGGGTCTAAGGGGTTTTTACAATACCAGCTAGCGGTCCCGCAGGAGTCCGCGCATGCCTGTATCAGCGCGGTTCTTAGCTGCGCCTCACAGGCTGGTAAAGGGTCATTTCTCTCGGTGCTAAAAAAGTTTGGCAAGGCGAATAACAACCTCCTCTCATTTCCTATAGAAGGCTATACGTTAGCGCTTGATTTCAAATATGAGGATTCTCTCTTTCCCTTGCTAGACAAACTCGACGCGATCGTTCTTGACCACGGGGGACGGCTCTATCTCGCAAAAGACGCGCGCATGAGCAAAGAGTGTTTCCGCCAATCCTATGATCAATGGGAGCGCTTCGCCGAGCTGAGACAGAAATTCGATCCGCGTGGACAATTCTCTTCCCTGCAGTCACGCAGACTCGGTCTCGGCTAAAGCCGCCACTCACGGCTACTCAACCTGCACCGAGTCCTGTAAAGTCAAAGTTTCACACGCTGCGAGCCCGACTCTTATCCATGAACATCCTCTTGATAGGCGCCAACTCCGCTATTGCAACGGCAGTGGCTCGCCTTTACGCATCCGACGGTCATAGCCTATTTTTAGTTGGGCGAGATCTAGCAAAGCTTGAGACGCTTCGCGACGACCTTACCGTTCGCGGCGCAGGGGGAGTAGCCCTCGTCGAATTAGACATTACGCACACCGCGCGTCACACAGAACTAATCGAACGAGCCCATACTGCCCTCGGCACAATCGAGCTCGCGATTATTTGCCACGGACTCCTGCCCGACCAAGAAAAATGCGAACGCGACTTTACCGCATTGCAGGCGAGCCTCGATGTAAACGTCATCAGCACCCTCTCGTTGCTTGTCGAGCTAGGCAAATACTTTGAAATTCAGGGCAAGGGATCGCTCGCCGTTATCACCTCGGTGGCAGGGGATCGTGGTAGGCGCAGCAACTACGTCTACGGCGCGAGCAAGTCGATGATCTCAACTTTTTTAGAAGGCCTGCGGGGCAGACTTCACGACAGCGGTGTTAACGTCATCGATATACGGCCGGGGCTTGTCGACTCACCGATGACGCGTGAGCTGAAAAAAGGGCCTTTATTTTCAACGCCCGAGTGGGTCGCGCGCTGCATCGTAAAAGGCATTAAGAAAAACCGCACAACACTGTATGCGCCCGCCTATTGGCGCTTCGTAATGTTAGTCGTGAAGGCGATACCACAGCGACTCTTCAAACGCCTTAGGTTCTGAGAGGCTCGCCGCCGTCATGCCCCCAAAACCCACTATTCCTCTCTTTGTCGACCTTGATGGCACAGTGCTGAAATCGGACTTATTGTTTGAGTCCGTGCTCTGGCTATTGCGACATAAACCCTGGATTCTTTTGCTCGTTCCTTTCTGGCTCATGCGAGGGCGAGCGCGCCTCAAGTTCGAAGTCGCCAATCGCGCGCAGCCGATTATCGAAAGTCAGCCTCGCAATCCTGAGTTCGAGGCCTTTCTTCGCTGCGAGACCGACAGGGGGCGCGATATTATTTTGATTTCTGCGAGCGATGAGCGGTTAACACGACTCGTCGCTGCTCACTTGGTGCATTTTGTCGATGCGATAGGTAGCGACGAGCACACGAATCTTAAAGGGCAAAACAAACTACTCCGTATCCGGCATCTGTGCGGAGACGGGGCATTCGCCTACGCGGGTGACTCGGCGCCAGACCTTGTCATTTGGCAGCATGCCGAGCAGCGAATCACGGTCAACGCATCGAAAAACATTCGAGCGCAGCTTGCCGCGCAAGAACAACTAGGCGGGGAAACACTGCATTTTGATGTGCCGAAGTCTCGCATCAAGGCCTTCTGGCGCGCGCTGCGGCCCCATCAATGGATAAAAAACAGCCTGCTGTTTTTGCCGTTACTCCTGTCTCATCAGGCGGACGATCTATCGCTGCTATTCGCCGCCTGCGTTGGCTTTGTGAGTTTTAGCCTGTGTGCATCCAGCGTGTACTTGCTAAACGATATGCTCGACCTAGAAAGCGATCGCCAGCATGTAAGCAAAAACAGAAGGCCCTTCGCATCCGGAGAGCTGTCTTTGCGCGTCGGCTTTGTCACAGCACCTCTTCTTTTGTTTGCCTCGCTTGTGATTGCAACTGCCCTGCCGTCGGTATTTTTCTTTACGCTCGCCGCGTATTGGATGACAACACTTCTCTACAGCCTGTATATAAAATCCTTCTTTCTAATCGACGCTGCCGTGTTGGCTGGCTTATTCACGCTTCGCGTCGTTGCGGGGTCTGCTGCGATTGGAGTGATCACAACCGATTGGTTGCTCGCATTCTCACTTTTCCTATTCTTTGGTCTCGCGCTCGTTAAACGCCACGCTGAACTCATGAATCTGCAAAAGGCGGGGAAACTGACGAGCGCAGGGCGCGGCTACCATGTGCACCATTTAGCACTCATTCGAAGGCTTGGTCTCGTGGCAAATCTCGCAGCGATTGGCGTCTTCGCACTCTATGCCCTGGCACCGTCGACCACGCAACTCTACAGCCAGCCGCTAATCCTACTCGGCGTTTGTCCGCCCATGATTTACCTCGTGCTGCGGCTTTGGCGAATCGCGCGCGCCGGCGAATTACAGGAAGATCCTGTCAGGTTTGCGATGCAGGACCGTCGCAGCCAGCTCTTGCTAGGGTGCTGCGCGCTGATTATTTGGGTCGCAATCTAGGCAGTGGCTTTTGCCTTTTGTTGAGAGGCGCTGCTCGGTCATCTACGCCACGATCAGGAAAGAATCCGCAATGGGATTCCAACGGCTTGGCCTGTCGATTGGCGTCACCTTCATTGCTGCGTTCACCCGGGGTTCGAGCGCCTCCGTAAACTCTTCGACGTGACCAAACGTTGGATCCAGCCACTTATCGATTAGTTCTTTGTTATTCATATCGAGCATCAGGGGCAATGATTTGAGATGGATATGCTGCCATTGAGGGAGAAGCGGTGGCAGCGTAATTATTGATGCGCCAAGCACCGACTCACCCGTCTCTCTGTTCAGATAGCGTTTATAGACACCACCGAAAGCAATCGCCGACTCTTCAAGTTCGATCTTATGATAGGTTTTCTTGTCACCGAGTCCTTCAACGAATGCGCTCGCTGGGATGATGCAGCGCGACTCGCGATAAGGCGCGTAGGCTGCTGCCCGTGGACTATCAAGTTTGTCGGACCGCGAGTTAAAGCTTGCATATTTGTAGTTCGGTGCAAGACTTTTTGGATCGAGTAGCAGCCACCAGATTGCCTCGTTCACCTGACGCACCTTCAATCCCTGCGCATCGACTTGCTCGAGAACGATCGCGATTGGTGCGCCAGGTGCGATGTCGGCGCGAAAATTAGTGCTCGGCACAGGCACACCAAGCATCGCGCAAAGAAGCTGTACCTGCGGGCTATCTATCAGGTTGAAACGACCACACATGGATGACCTCCGGGATATCGCTGCGCCGCAGTTAGCCGCGCTGGGACCGAACTTATAGTGCGCACCCTCACTATTCAAGGGGATGTTTAAGGGGCTGTTTAAGGGGGCTGCTCAATTGGCTACCTAAGTAGCAAGCAAGCAGCAGGCAAGTCTTACGAGCGACGCCGGTCTCTATACCTTTTGGCTCGGCTGCGTTTTAATGTAGCCAATAAAAATAAGGGAGCAGCTATGACACATTCCAAGCTTACTCAGACTCTGAGCCGCGTTTTGAGGCTCTGTTTCTCTCTCGTTTTCGTGATCTGCGCATCGAGCCTCATTCAGAATGAGGCGATAGCAGCTGACGCTGACGATTTCCGCGCGCGACTTTCACCAATGCCTACCACGCCTCAGACCAAGAACAGCATCACCGGCAGCGGCGAGGCAATCGTTTCTCTCGCAGGCAATACGCTTAGGCTAACTGGTGAGTTTGCCGGCATGAGTTCGGCGGCCACCATGGCCCATATTCACAACGGCCCGCCCGCGCAACCGGGCCCAGTGGTTGCGGCGCTCACCGCGACCGCGGGCACAGGCGGAACACTTAGCGCCGAGATTGAGCTAACGGACGAGCAGGTGGCTGCGCTACGAGCGAACGCACTCTATGTGCAGATTCATAGCGCAACCAATCCTGCAGGCGAACTCCGCGGCTGGTTGTTTGCGCAGCCCTAACCGCAACTCTATTGAACATTTCGAAGCGAGAACCGACATGAAAATGCAAACGTCACTTCAAAAGCCTAGTTTCTTGCGCAGCGCGCTCCTCTGTTTACCGCTAGCCATTGGCTTAGCTGCTTGCAATGAAGCGCCGGTGCAGCAGATCGAGACCAGTTCTGCCGAGTCTTTGAGCAGTCCGTTTGGAGACCAAGCCGCAGTCGGCGCGGAAAAATTCGCTGCCAACTGCGCCGCGTGCCATGGCGCTAATCTCGAAGGTACGACGCTAGGCCCCCTGCTTTCGGGCAGACCCTTTATGCAGCGCTGGGGCGACCGAACGCCGAGCCTTTTGTTCAGCAATATTAAGGCAAACATGCCCCCCGGCGGCAACGAAGGCTTGGTTGATGCAGATTACCTCGCCATCACCGCACACATTCTCAACACCAACGGTGTCGATGCGATTACCGCAGCGATCACCACGACGACCGAATTTAAGATTGCGGAGAATGCCTCAGCGCAACTCGCCAATCGCCAGAGAAGCGAGCCGCCCGCACCCGAGGGAATTACCGTCGCCGGCAACGTCGATGATTTTGCACCCTTCGTGCCGATAACAGATGCAATACTCGAATCGCCGGATCCCGCCGACTGGCCCATGATCAGACGCAGCTACGACGCGCACAGCTACAGCCCTCTCGACCAAATAGACACCGCCAATGTCGGCAATCTCAGTCTCGAATGGGTCTGGAATATGCACGAGGGGGATTCCGAGCCCTCGCCCCTGGTCTACAAAGGGATTATTTACCTCATCAATCCGGGGAACGTAATTCAGGCACTCGACGGCAAGACTGGCGAGTTAATCTGGGAGCACTGGACGGGTCCTGCGAATCGTCAGGATATGCGCAACATCGCAATCTATGACGACAAGATTATTCAAGCAACGACCGATGCAAGACTCGTTGCCCTAGACGCGCGGACCGGTAAAAAGGTATGGGAGACCGCGGTTGCCGACAACACTCAGGGTTTCGAGAATTCGAGTGGGCCGATCGTTGCCGACGGGCGGGTGATTCTCGGGCTAGCGGGCTGCGCTCGTTACATAAAAGACGACTGCTATATCAGCGCCCACGACGCCAATACCGGCGAACTCGCGTGGCGCTTCAACACTATCGCTAAGGCCAATGAGCCGGGCGGCGACACGTGGGGTGAGCTCGACGATATTTTTCGCGCGGGCGGTGAGACATGGATAACCGGTAGCTATGACCCCGAGCTTAAGCTCACCTATTGGGGCACGGCGCAGCAGAAGCCTTGGGTGCCGGTGAGCCGTCATCTCACTATTTACGACGAGGGTCTTTTCACTAATTCAACCGTTGCCGTGAATATCGACGACGGCACACTCAACTGGCATTTCCAGCACGTGCCCGCCGAAGCGCTCGATCTCGACGAGGTGTTCGAGCGCGTCCTCGTTAACCGCGGGGACGAGAAGCTCGTGTTCTCGCTCGGCAAATACGGCATTCTCTGGAAGCATGATCGCGTCTCGGGCGAATTCAAAGGCTATAAAGAAACAGTGTTCCAAAACGCCTTCACCAACATCGACGCCGTCACGGGCCGCGTCACCTATCGTGAGGATATCCAGAATGCCAAACTCAATGAATGGACATCGGCATGCCCGAGCAGCGCCGGAGGCAAAGACTGGCACTCGATGACCTATCATGAGCCGAGCGGCTTGATGATCGCGCCACTTAGCCAGACCTGCTTGGAAAACGCGGCGCGCGAAGTCGCCCTTGTGCAAGGCGGCGGCGGTTTAGCAGCGAGCCGAAAGTTTTTTGAAATGCCCGGCACCGACGGCAATCTCGGCAAAATCGGCGCGTATAACGTCGACACGATGGAAGAAGTCTGGAGCCATCAGCAGCGCGCCTCGTTCCACACAGGCACAATGTCGACTGCGGGCGATCTCGTCTTCGTTGGCGACTTAGATCGTCGCTTCAAAGCGCTTAACGCGCGCACTGGAGAGGTACTGTGGGAGACACGCCTAGGCACCTCCGTTCAAGGCCATCCTGTGAGTTTCGCAATCGACGGTAAACAATATATCGCGGTTACGAGTGCGGTCGGTGGCACGAGCCCGCGTACGGTGCCAGACGTTATCGCGACGGAAATAACCTATCCGCGCTGGGGCAATGCGCTTTATGTCTTTAGCCTGCCGGAAAAATAAGTTATGAGCGATGAAGAGCTGCAAAAAGTCGAAGAGGAAAACGGCCCGGTTATCGGTCAAATTGAATGGCTCGACTTGACCGTCAATGACGCGTCCCGCGTAAAAAATTTTTACGCGTCGGTGGTTGGCTGGAAAGCCGACGATGTCGACATGGGCAGCTACAGCGACTACAGCCTACACACACCCGAAGGCAGAGACACCGTTGCCGGTATCTGCCATTCACGCGGGCCAAATGCAAACCTGCCAAGCCAATGGCTGGTTTATGTGCGCGTTGCCTCGGTGCAGGAAAGCGCGGACACTTGCAGGCGTCTGGGCGGCGAAGTACTCGACGGCCCGCGGCGCATGGGCGGCAGTAACTTCTGCGTGATTAAAGATCCGGAAGGGGCGGTAATGGCGTTGCTGTCCGACTAAACCACCGGCTCCAAGCTCAAACGCGGCGCTGTTAACTGGCTTCAAAGGAGTAGAAAATGACGGGCACACTTGAACAGATTTATCTCATTGCCGAAAAGCGCGGCGAGCCCGAGTCGCGCGATAAAATTGAGCTAGAGGCCGGATTAGGCATCGTAGGCGATCGCTATCATACCCATGCCAAACGCTGTCTTGCAGCAGAAGACCTCGTACCCGAAAACCACATTAGCCTGATCGACAAATCGGTACTCGATGATTTTTTAGCAAATCAAGCCAAAGATTCAGGTTTGACCTACGCCGACTTCCGCCGCAGCCTCATTACGAGTGGTATCGATCTTAATGCCCTGGTCGACAAAGAATTCATGGTGGGCAGCGCTCGTTGCCGTGGCGTAGAGCTATGCGAACCCTGCGCTTTCCTCACAGCGACGGTGCACCGAGGCGTGCTACCAGGTCTGGTCAATCGTGGTGGACTGCGGGCGATTATTATTAAAAGTGGAAGCGCAGAGATCGGCTCGACAATTACCGAAGGGTAGAACCCCTTTTCAACGCAGCAGCAGGAGCATACCAATGACTATAGCAAATTGGCTCCGCGAGGGGCTCGCGCGCAGGCCGCTTTGGATGAATGCCATTCTCGCTTTTTGCGCCTACATGACGTTTATCTACCTTCCCTGGGATGTTTTCATCAAGCCCTTAGAGGTCGATCAGGAAGTCTGGTTTGGGGTCCTATTTACCGGCTGGGCGGCCAAGGCCGGGGCGCTGCTGCACTGGTTCGTCTACGGCGCTGGCACGCTCGGACTGTGGCGCATGCGCAGCTGGCTGCAACCGTGGATGAGCCTGTATTTGCTGCAGATTGCCTTTGGAATGGCTTACTGGGGACTCACCGATCCGCGCGGAAGTAACGAGCCAACTGCGCTGTTAATTGCCATTCCCTTTATCGGCCTCGCTTACGCCGCGTGGCGATCGCGTCATCGCCTGAGTCCGGCATAAGTGTTTAACGTGGGCCGCTAGAACCACTTCCAGCGTTTAAATAGCAAGATCTGCAGCGCGACTACCATTGCCAAGAAGCCGCTGAAAATCCAGAACGCGGAGGGGTTATCGACTCCCGGTACGCCGCCGACATTAATACCGAGCAGTCCCGTTAGAAAACCCAGCGGCAAAAAAACTGCGGCAATGACGGATAATAGGTATAAGTTCTTATTCATCCTATTGGACAGAGCATTCGTCAGTTCGTCTTTTACGATTTGTGCGCGTTCTCGAATCGTGTCGATCTCTTCTATATACCGAATCACTCGGTCCAATGACTCTTGCAGCCGCCTTTTATGCAACTCGTTTAGCCAGGGCATGTCGGATACGCGCAGCGCAGCAATGACATCGCGCTGCGGCGCGATATAGCGTCGAAACACAATTGCCTGTTTTCGAATGTCTGTAATTTGCGCACGGTATTTCGTATCGGCCGCTTCCATTACTCGCTCTTCGGCATCGTCTAATAGCTCGTCGAGCTCAGTAAAAACAGGCTCCATGCGTTCGAATAGGCGGCTCGTTAACTGCGTAATGAAATCGCCTGCGCTGCGTGGACCGACACCGGCTTCCAGTCTTTCGCGCAAATCGGTTACCGCTTTAAGCCGACGTTTGCGCGCGCTTATTATTCTCGACCCATCGATCCAGAGTCTGATAGAAACCATATCCTCAGGCTCGGCGTCGGCGTTTAGATTAACGCCGCGAAGGATAAGCAGCGTGCCAGTTTCGAACTCGAGTATGCGAGGCCTTGTCTCTTCGGCAAAAAGTGCGTCGAGCGTGAGCGAGTCAAGAAACGGTAATTCGGCGTCTGCCCACCTTTTTGAGCTTTCATCGTTTATGTCGAGATGTACCCAAGTAAGATCACTACCTTCGAGTGAATCTGCGATTCGCGCCGAGACTTCTGAATTAACATTGGTTCCGCTCGTTGGCAGTCCTTCGCTGTCTAGCTTGATTGGCAGCAGAGACTTCGCCGCTCCGTCTTCGCCAATCTGGTAGGCGTAAATAATGCCGCTGCAGTCGACCATGCCTATCCTTCCTTGTCCGCCGCCGGTTTCGCCGATGATGCGATATCGAGCGGCCCTTTTATGTGCAAATCGCGCTGAGGGAACGGGATTTCAATGCCATGTTCTTTGAACTTACGCCAGATCGAGAACATGACCTCGCTGTGCGGAGGCCAGCGTCCTAAGGTGACATCCTCGACCCAGAAATGCAGGGTGAAATTCACAGAGCTGTCGCCGAAGGAGCGCAAAAAACAGGCGGGCTCCGGGTGAGTCGCACACCGAGGATGCTCGCGCGCCGCGGCGAGAATCAAGTCGTTAGCGAGATCGATATCGCTGTGATACGAGACGCCAACCTCGACCTCAACGCGGGCGCTCGCATTGGAGAATGTCCAGTTGACCACGCGGCTGGTAATCAGGTCTTCATTGGGAACGAGGATTTCCTTGCTATCGAAAGTCTCGACAAGCGTATAACGTGCGCTCGCTCGGCGGACGAAGCCGAACGTGCCATCGGAGAGCTCGATGAGATCGCCCTCCTCGATCGATTTCTCCATCAGGAGGATGAGGCCGGAAATAAAGTTCGAGGCGATTTTTTGCAGGCCGAAGCCGAGCCCGATACCCACGGCGCCACTAAAGACTGTGAGCGTCGTAAGATCAATACCGACAAATTCGAGCCCTACGAGAAAGGCTATTAAATAGATAACTATCTGGGCGAGCTTGAGAACTAAGGCGCGATTCGCCGCACGCAGGCTCTGAAGCCTCGAAATCCGATGTTCAACGGTGTCGACGATAATCGCCGTTGTCCAAAAAACCAACGCGATGGCGATCAAAGAGCTCAGCAGCGTGTAGGCGGAAAGCCCAAAGCTGCCGATTCGAAGCGTAAGCGCAGGCGTATCGAGTACTGTCCGCACCGAATCCAAATAGCCGAGATAAGTCGCTGCCACTATCACAATGAGTACCATGAACAGCAGCCACTTAGCGGTGCTGCGTCCGGGTTTTATGATTTTTAGCCAGATATTTGCCATGAGGCTATGGTACCCATCGTAGTGTGAAACATAAACGTTAAATTAGCTCTTCAGCATGCCACCGCTAGGGTAGAATGCGCACTCTTTATCTTATGCGGCTCTCCCAGCCAAGAAGCCAATCCAACTATGCCTCTGCTCAGACTCGACAAAGCTTCCCTTAACTTCGGCACACATGTGCTATTAGATGAGGTCGATTTCGAAATCAAACGCGGTGCCCGCATTGGCCTTCTCGGCCGCAACGGCGCCGGCAAGACCACCCTGATGAAAGTGATTGAAGGGATTATGGGGCTCGACGGCGGCGAGCGCTGGCTGCGCCCGGGCGTCAAAGTGGCATGGCTTGAGCAGAGCCTTCCGGATGCCGACGAGCAAACCGTGTACGATCTCGTCGCCGATGGCCTCGCAGAGGTTGGTAACTTGCTAAAACAGTATCACCACCTCACGTCGAACTACGAGGACGCCGACATGGCTCAACTCGAACGCGTGCAGAGTGCACTCGAAGCAAAAGATGGCTGGAGCCTGAGCCAGAAGGTCGACACGGTCATTTCGCAGCTCGACCTGCCTGCCGACAAGCTCATGAAAGAGCTTTCGGGCGGCTGGCGCAAACGCGTTGCCCTCGCCCGCGCGCTAGTGCGCGAGCCCGAGCTTTTATTGCTCGACGAGCCAACCAACCATCTCGACATCCCAGCGATCGAATGGCTCGAGAAGCAGCTTCAGGATTATCACGGCGCCCTCATGCTTATTACGCACGACCGGAGCTTCTTGCAGAATGTTGCGAATAAGATTGTCGAACTCGATCGTGGGCATCTCTACCAGTTCGAAGGCACTTTTGAGCGTTTCCTCCGCTACAGAGCAGAGCAGCTTGCCGCAGAGGAGACTGCCAACAAACTCTTCGACAAGAAACTCGCCGAAGAGGAAGTGTGGATTAGACAGGGCATCAAGGCGCGCCGAACACGTAACGAGGGCCGTGTCCGTGCGCTCGAGGCGATGCGCAAAGAACGCGGCGAGCGCCGCGTCCAGCAGGGTAAGGCGAACTTTCAAGTGAGCAGCGCTGAGCGTTCCGGCAAAATCGTCGCCGAGCTCACCGAGATTACGCAACGCTTTGGCGACAAGCTTGTTATCAACAAGCTCTCCACCACCGTGATGCGCGGCGACCGCATTGGTCTCGTCGGCGCTAACGGCGCGGGCAAGTCGACGCTGCTCAAGATTCTGCTGGGGCAACTCCAGCCTACCGAAGGCAAGGTACAGCTAGGCACCAAACTCGAGGTCGCCTATTTCGACCAGCTGCGCGAACACTTGGACCTCGAAAAGAATCTTATCGACAATGTGTGTGGCGGACAGGAGTACATCGAGATTGGTGGCAAGCGTAAACACGCAATCAGCTACCTAAGCGACTTTTTGTTTACGCCGGATCGCATCCGAACACCCGCCAAAGCGCTATCGGGTGGTGAACAGAATCGCGCGATCCTAGCCAAAGTGTTTAGCCGCCCCGCTAACATTCTCGTGTTGGACGAACCGACCAACGACCTCGATATCGAAACGCTAGAACTCCTCGAGGATTTGCTGCTGGGGTTCGACGGCACGGTATTACTCGTCAGCCACGACAGGAAATTCATGGATAACGTCGTCACCTCGATTATGGTGTTCGAAGAAGCTTCACACGTGCGCGAATACGTCGGTGGCTATAGCGACTGGGTTCGCCAAGGCGGCAATCTTAGCGACTTTGCCGCACCACAGGCCGGCCCCGCGAAAGACGCCGTTGCCAAGACAATCGGGGGTTCGGCGCCAGCCGCAAGCGCTCAACCTGCAGCAGGCCTCGGCGCGCCCCAGCCAGCCCCAAAAAAGAAACTGAGCTACGGCGAGAAGCGCGCGCTTGAGAGCGCGCTAAAGCGTATCGATGAACTCGAAGCGCAGCAGGCGAAGCTCGAAGCGCTGATCTCTAACCCAACATTCTACGAGGGCGAGTCGAGTCAAGTTAACGAAACCCTCAAAGAGGTCGCAAGCGTTGCTGAGGCTCTCGCCCAGGCCTATGCCGACTGGGAGGCACTCGAGGGCTAGGCCGCGACCAGCTTCCCTTCGGTGTAGTCTCGAATCGCTTGATGAATCTCCTCCGCCGTATTCATGACAAACGGCCCCCGCTGCACGATCGGCTCGCCGATCGGCTTGCCGGTAATGATCAGCAGACGGGTTTTAGCGCCGGCTTGGATGACAAGGTCGCCCGTAAGACTCAAGCGCGCGAGGCTCCCCGCCTTTACCTGGTAAGCATCGGTGCCGATCCGAAGCTCACCTTCGTAGACATATATAAGCGCCGTATGACCCTCTGGGACGCCGACTGAGAGTTCTTTTGAGAGTTCTTTTGAGAGCTGGTCAGCCGGGTTAACGGTAATGTCCAAATAGCCCGGCTCGGTTGCCAGCCCAGAGATCGCACCAGTCACCGCATGATCGTTCACCCTCAACTCTCCTGCGATCGCCTTAACGTGTATGCCGTCTATTTCGTATCGCGGAATCGAGGCTGCAGCGAGTTCCGTGTAGCTCGCGGGCGTCATCTTTTCACGCGCAGGAAGATTCACCCAGAGCTGAAAACCGCGCATGCGACCCTCTTCCTGCTTTGGCATTTCCGAATGAATAACGCCCGCCCCCGCCTTCATCCACTGCACATCACCGGCCATGAGTTGACCGACGTTGCCCATGTGATCGCGGTGCTCCATATGCCCTTCGAGCATGTAGGTTACCGTCTCGAAACCGCGGTGCGGATGAGACGGAAACCCGCCGATGTAGTCGCCCGGATCATTGGATCCGAATTCATCAAGCATTAAAAAAGGATCGAAGCGCGCGAGATTACCTCCGCCGAAGACGCGCTTGAGTCGCACGCCGTCGCCATCGCTAGCACTTTGCGCGACAAGCACTTCCTCGATTTTTCTGACCTTCGCATTGTTCATGTTGGCCTCTGTCATGACGCTCTCCTTTGCCTGCCAGCGGAATTTAGAAGTAACTTTCGTGTATGTGAACACTTACTTTTTTATCTGATTCGCGCTATGCAGCGATCTGGCTAATCGCCGCTCGTGCCGCGGCGAGTCCAGCGGCCCTTGGCTCATCACCCATACTTAGTCCGTCGGCGCTGATGAATTCGATATCAGTGATGCCGACAAAATTTAGTATTAACTTCATATAAGGCCGCATAAAGTCGCTGCCTCCAGCCTCATGCTTGCCGCCGAGCGCGCTGACTAAATACGCTTTTTTGCCCGTCAACAATCCGACAGGCCCGGCGTCGGTATATTGAAATGTCACGCCCGCGCGCGCCACGTAATCGACCCATGCCTTCAACATCGAAGGAATGGTGAAGTTATACATTGGCAGCGCGATCACCAGCGTGTCAGCCTGCATCAGCTCATCGATCAATTGATCGGCGAAAGCCACCGCTTGATTTTGCTCTGCGCTTCTCGCCTCCGCTGGCGTGAAAAGCGCACCTAGGCGGGCGCCGTCCAAATGCGGGATGGGCTGCTTACTGAAATCCCGTTCGATTAGCTCGATACCCTCCGAGGCTTGGTTGAGCTGTTCGATGAGTTCGCGGCTCAGCTCGCGGCTTACGCTATTGTCGCCGGTGATGCTGCTGTTTATGTGTAAAACCTTTCTCATTTTGTTGGCTCCTGCTGTTTTGATCATTAGTTGCGTTGCGTTAAGAGGATATTAAGTCAAATTAATAGATTTAAATGCGCAAAATATTGCTAATATTAATCGAATAATTTGATATATCTGAGAGCACGCGCAGCGTCGCGAGGTAACCATGAGCCCGAAGATCACGCTTGAGCAATGGCAGACATTTCGCTGCGTCGTCGACGAGGGCTCGTTCGCGCGCGCTGCCGAAAAGCTAAACAAAAGCCAGTCGAGTATCAGCTATGCTATTGGCCAGCTCAATGCGCAGCTGCCACAGCCAGTTCTGCGAGTCGAGGGCCGTCGTTCGGTCTTAACGGAGGCAGGGAAAATCCTTTACCGCCATGCCGAACAACTCCTCAAGCAGGCGAGCGACGCCGAGGCTGTTGCGCGCTCGCTTGCGATGGGATTCGAGTCTGAGGTCACCCTCGCGATCGACGCGCTGCAGGATGTCGGCGCGCTCGCCTCGTCCTTCGCCACCTTTTCCGATCAGTTCCCGCACACGCGTGTACGCGTGCTCGAAACCACGCTGTCCGGCACTACCGAGGCGCTGCTAGAGCGCAGAGCCGATCTCGTGATCACGCCCGAAGTTCCCGTTGGCTTTTCTGGCCAATCGCTTCGCGGTGCCACGCTTATCCCCGTTGCGGCCCCTAGCCACCCGCTCTGCTTCGGCCGCAGTGAGGTCTCTGAGACAGAGCTGCGCGGCCATCGTCAACTCGTCCTGCGGGATTCGGGCCTTAGGCGCAATGTCGACGCCGGTTGGTTGCAGGCCGAGAAGCGTTGGACGGTGAGCCATTTTGCGACCAGCGTAAAACTCCTCAAAAGCGGGCTTGCCTTTGCCTTTGTGCCAAGGGAATGGATAGAGGACGAACTGAAAACGGGATGTCTGGTGACTATTCCGCTGGGCGCGTCGCTGGACAGGCGCATACCGCTTTACTTACTGCTCGCCGCCAAACACGCGGCCGGGCCTGCAACCCTCGGACTTGCAGATATTCTGATCGCCAAACTGGGCAGCAGCTCTGCGCGCGGCTCATGAAAACGCCGCGAATCCTCAGCGCTGCTCATTCAGTTTAGATTAAGACGCACCCGGTAGACTGAGAGTCGAGGCAACACCGTACTCAACCCAAGGAGTCATTTCTATGCGGCTACCAACCCTTTCTGCACGAGCGAGCATCGTCATCCTGATGGCCATCTCACTGGTTTTGGGCGCGAACTCGGCGCTTGCAGACGACAGAGGCGATCGCCGGGGCGGCAAATTCGACAAACCTGGCTTCAATCGACACAACGATCGAGGCGGCCGCGCCCATCACCGCGACCGCAACGATCGACACGACAATCGACGCGACAATCGCTTCGATAGCGGCAGTTTTTTCGGAGGCGTCGTGTTGGGGTCTCTATTGAGCGCCAATCATTCAGGCGCTAACCGATACACTGCAAGTAACTACCGTAGCACGTTGCACTATGGTGGTCGCTACGGTGGCCACTTCGATCGTCGTTTCGACCTGCGACGCGGGACAGGCCACCGGTATTCGACCCACTATCCTACGTTCGGTCCCACAGTCTTCGGACATGGACGCATCTATAGCAGCAGATATGATGGCAGCAGGTTTGACGTGTGGCGAGGAGGCCGACCCTCAAACACAGTGGTCTATCAGACCGTCATTAATCCCGCACCGGTTGTGACAACGTCGATAGTCACTCCACCGAGTGTTATCAGACCTTCGAGCTCCGAACTGCCAAGACGCCTTCCAGAACCCACACGCCGGTTGTTATTAGATCTTGAAGGGAATTGCTTCGATGTCAGTCGCGATAGCCTCGGCAATGAGGTTCGTCTGCAGCTCGACCCTGCCCAATGTTCGCTGTAGAACGGTGATGATTCGGCTCGACCGCCCGCGCTATACTCCGGCGGTGATGACTCAGCAGCACAGGATGATTATCCCAACAATGCCGGAGAGATTGAGATGATGACTCGGATATACCCCCGCGCAGCGACAGGCAGACACCTTACCCTGCTGTCTCTATTGGCCACGTTGGCCGCCTGCGCGAGTTCGCCCTTAGAGCGCCGTCAGGTTGTGCTCTACTCCGAGGCCGACATGACCGCACGAGGCGAAGCCGCCTATTCACAGATGCGCGCGGAGATCGCCGCGAGCGAGGATGCGCGGGCGACGCGCTATGTGCAATGTGTCGCCGACCACGTCGTCGAGGCGCTGCCAAACGCGCAGCGAGTAAACACGCAGTGGGAAGTCACCCTGTTTGCAAGTGAGCAGGTCAACGCCTTTGCGCTACCCGGCGGTAAAATAGGCGTCTATGAGGGATTATTGGACGTCGCGATCAATCAGCATCAACTCGCCGCGGTCATGGCGCACGAGGTGGGTCATGTGCTCGCGAACCACAGCAACGAGCGGGCGAGTCAGTCTGCTCTCCGCAACGTCGGCTTCGGTGTTGCGCAAATACTCGGCGCGTCGGATACGACGCTGCGCGCACTCGATGTCGGCACCCAGCTCGGCCTATTTCTGCCGTTTAACCGAACGCAAGAAAGTGAGGCCGATGTGATTGGCCTGACGCTTATGGCGCGAGCCGGGTTTGAGCCGGAGGAAAGTATGAGCCTGTGGGAAAACATGGCCGCTACTGCCGGTGAACGCTCGCCGGAACTTTTATCGACTCACCCCTCGCCGAGCACGCGCATGGATGAACTGCGTGCGCGCATGCCCGCAGCGGAGGCCGAACTCGATGCCGCACAGGCGCGCAGCGCGACGCCCGATTGCATTCGCTAGCACTGCACCGCGAAACACCGCCGCCTGCCGCGTGCTATACGCGCACTAATTGTCGTGAACATGCACGTCAAACTGCGGGAAAGGAATACTCAATCCATTCTCGGCGAACTGTCGATACACATTCTCGTTCATGCGGAAATGGACTTCCCAGTAGTCCGGCGCTTTTACCCATGCCCGAACCACAAGGTTAACCGAACTGTCGCCTAGACTTGCGAGTGCGACGAAAGGCGTCGGCTCCTGCAGTATTTTTTCATCCGCCGCGAGCATTGTGCGCAGCACCTCATACGCCCTATCTATGTCATCACCGTAGGCGATGCCGAAGGTCCAATCGACCCTGCGCAGAGGCTGTGTTGAATAATTAATAAGCGAGCCATTTGCCAATCCACCGTTAGGAATTAGCACCGTCTTGTTGTCGCCGGTCGTCAACATAGTGATAAAAATTTGGATCTCCTTCACCACGCCCGCATAGCCCTGCGCCTCAATAAAATCACCGACCTTAAAAGGCTTAAAAAGCAGAATCATCACGCCGCCTGCGAAATTCTGCAGCGTACCCGAAAGCGCCATACCCACGGCGAGTCCCGCGGCGGCGAGAATCGCCACAAATGACGTCATCTCGATACCGAGCACACTCAAGGCGGTGATGTAGACCATGACCTTAAGCAGAATCGACGTCAGACTTGTGAGGAAGCTACGGAGCGAAGGATCTACCTGAGCGCGATCTAAGACCTTGCCGAGCAGGCGACCAACGAGGCCTACAACAAAGAGCCCTGCTATCAGCGTCGCCAAGGCGAGTACTAGCGAAGTGCCCCATTGCACGATAAGCGCCATAATCGTTTCTTGAGAAAATTCCATGTTCTTCGTCCTCAGTTCGTCCATGTAATCCCGAGGGAGTCTAGCGCGATCAGTCTAAAAAGATAGACCGGATAGTGAAAGGATTCATCTCAGACGTGGAAGCAGGAAGTGCGGGGAGGGAAGAAATCACAGGCGAGCACTGTCGCTCGCCTGCGAAACTAGCAGTTAAAGAGAATTTAGGAACGCAACGATCTGCTGTTGCTGCGCCGAACTCAAGCCCGCGTAAATATTTGGCATAAGCGATGTGTCACTGTCGCTAACCGACTTCACACGGTCTTTAAAATACGTCCGCCAGCGCTTCCCGTCAGCGCTCTGAATCTGCACTGTATTCGCCGTCTCGTTGCGCGCACGCCCACTCACGGTGGAACCGTCGTTAAGCTCGATCACCTTCACGCCAAACCCGCCGACAATCGTGGCCGACGGCGAGGATACCGCTTGCAGTATCGCTTGAGCGTCGAGTCGATCAGACAAGCCGTCTAGCACCGGGCCAACCTGCCCGCCCTTATCGCCAATGGTATGGCAGGAGATACAATTCGCCGAGCCGTTAAAGAGGTCGCGGCCGGCAAGCGCAAGCGGATCGTCTGCAATGGGGTCTTCGGGCTCTATGACGATGCCGAGCTTACCCTGCATAGCGCGAATGTAATTGGCCGTGTCTAGTATTTCTTCTTCACTGAATGAGTCTCCCCAAGCGGCCATTCCCGTGCCAGCACGACCCTCTCTAATCACGGCTAGCAGGGCCATTGGCTCGAGCGACTTAGCGCCGTCGTCGACCAGAGACTTACCCATCGCCTGGCCTTCGCCTTCGGCGCCGTGACACACTGCGCAGAATGATTGATATAAAACAAGGCCCTCGCTGAGACCCGCCTGCGCCGTTGTCGCAGCAAGGCCTAGTAATGCCGCGACGCCTAAGCCCGCAAGTTTATTTACCGAACTTTTCAAACTCATCATTTTATTCTTGCTCCTAAGCTCTTTTGCACGCCGCTTACGCGGCAACTCACTCGCTGCGGCGTCCGATCGGATTCCGCGGCGCTGCAACTTTTTTATTAAAGGCTAAACAAGATGTAATTGCCCGGAGAAATACCTGAGGCGACACCTGCGCGCGAGACAGGATCGCGCGTGCCAGAGGCGATGCCAATGTACTGTTTACCGTCGATCGTAAAGCTCGTCGGTGGTGCATAGAGGCCGCTGCCAGTTTGGAATTTCCAGAGCACTTCGCCCGTCTCGTCATTTAGCGCATAGAGATATCCATCTGGCGCGCCCGAGAATACCAAGCCGCCACCAGTGGCGAGCGTCCCTGCCCAAGCGAAATTACCCGGCATCTCTTTCTGCCAGTCGACTTCCCCTGTGAGCAAGTTGAAGGCGACAACCCAACCCGTGCCTGACTTGTCGAACTGCACCATGCCGCCGAGGTCCATGGTACCCGCTCGCCCCTCGCCTTCACGTCGGATGAAGCGCGCGCCCCACTCCGTGGTTGGGATGTAGAGCATATGCGTGTCTGGGCTGTAAGATGCCGGCGGCCAGTTTTTACCGCCATAAAGACCTGGGAAAACCATTTCGTTCTTAGGCTCTTTAAAGGCTTCTTTGAGCACCGGCTTGCCTCGCTCATCGCGATCAGCCCAGTTCACGCGCGTATATTCGCCCGCGTAGAGGAATTCGCCGCTGAAACGATCGAGTCCGTAAACGTGTCCGTTGCGCGAGACCTGAATGACCATCTTACGCATCTCGCCTTCCCACATCTCCTCGATAATCATCGGCTCAGAAGTCGAATCATGATCGAACTCATCACGTGGAGAGGTTTGGAAATACCACTCGAGTTTCCCCGTATCTGCTTGCAGCGCGACGACTGAGTTAGTGTAGAGATTGTCGCCGGCGCGGATGTTTGCGTTCACGTCTGGCCATGGATTACCGGTGCCCCAGAAAATGAGGTCGGTTTCGGGATCGTAGGTGCCTGTCACCCACGTTGGCCCGCCGCCTGTTTTCCAAGAATCGCCGAGCCATGTGTCATTGTTCGGATCGTCCTCGCCCGCCGTTGTCCAGAAACGCCAGCGTAGCTCACCCGTGTGCACATCATAAGCGTCGATAAAGCCGCGAATACCAAACTCGCCACCACCCACGCCAATCAATACCATATCTTTAACCACCAGCGGTGCGCCGGTAATCGAGAGCGATTCGCGGTTGTCGCCAACCTCAGTGTCCCATAGCTGTGTGCCGGTTGCGGCATCGAACGCCATGAGATGCGCATCGAGCGTGCCGTAGAACACCATGTCCTCGTAGAGCGCAACACCGCGGTTGTGCGGGCCGCAGCAGAGATCGACGTCAGCGAAATCATGATCATAACGCCAGAGCTCGGCACCGGTCAGGGGATCAACAACGATGAGGTGACTGTTAGCTGTGGTCAAATACATGCGGCCGTCGTTAACGAGCGCAGTCACTTCGAATGCCCCGCCAGTTACGCCGGTCTGCTTGATCCACACGGGGCGCAGATCTTTTACCGTCTCGCGGTTAATCTGATCGTCTGGCATATAGCGCCACGCGCCATAGTTGCGGCCGTAGTGCACCCAGCGATCGGAGAGGTTTTGTGCATCCTCAAGGATTTCTGTGGTGACATTCTGCGCAGACGCCGCGCCAGCGAAAAACACCCCCCCCAGCAACGCGGCGCAAAGTGATTTTTGCAAACTCTGCATTCTCGACATATCTCTACCTTATTCTTTTAAAAATTAACTAGTTAACTAAATGCGTTAGCGCCCGCAGAGTTCCTTTCTGGCACGCGAATGCGTGCCCCATTTAACCTATAACCCTCGATGCGTGTCAATGCGCCGCCGATTCACTAGAAAACGGATCTACGTCGAAATCCCCGCCCCTTGCCAGCCTCCTCCGAACAGGCTAAAACACGAGTTCGTGGAACAATAATAAAAAGGATTCACACATGATCATCTACGGCGTCGCGCTGCTATCCACCTGCCTCGTGATAGGTATGCTCATTGGCCAGGCAATTGGCGCAGCGCTTGGGATTGACGCTAACGTAGGCGGCGTCGGTATCGCGATGCTGCTACTTGTCCTCGCGAGCAATTCGGCCAGATTCCGGCCCCTCAGCAGTGGCGCCGCCGCGCAGGGCATCGCGTTCTGGAGTGCCATGTATATTCCGATAGTCGTGGCGATGGCGGCGCAGCAGAATGTCGCCGCGGCTGCCTCTGGCGGCTTACTTGCACTTGTTGCCGGTGTCGCTGCGGTAGTCGTTAGCTTTCTGCTTGTCCCGGTTATTAGCCGAATAGGCAACTCCGAGGCTGCTTCTGAGCAGCGAGGAGACGCGCAATGATCGATCTCATCGAATCAGTCTTTCTCCGCAACAGCCTCGTCGTCGCCTTCGCGGTAATCGGTGTCACCATCTGGTTTTCCTATTTCCTCGCCGACAAACTCACCGCCGGGCGGCTCCACGGCTCGGCGATAGCAATTGCGCTGGGCTTGCTGGCGGCGTATTGGGGCGGCACCGTGACTGGCGGCTCGAAAGGGGTCGCCGACATCACGCTGCTCGGCGGCATCGGACTCATGGGCGGGGGCATGCTGCGCGACTTCGCGATTGTCTCGACAGCCTTTGGCGTGCATTTAAGCGAGCTTAAAAAAGCGGGGCTTGCGGGTGTCGTGTCGATTTTCGCCGGCGTCATTGTGTCATTCGTCGTTGGCGCGGCGGTTGCCGTCGCGTTCGGCTATACCGACCCCATCGCAATCACGACCATCGGCGCGGGCGCGGTTACCTACATCGTTGGCCCTGTCACGGGCGAAGCCATCGGGGCGAGCGGTGAAATGATTACCCTCAGTGTCGCCGCCGGGCTTGTTAAGTCAATTCTGGTCATGATCGGCACGCCGCTTGTCGCGCGCTCGATCGGGCTGAACAATCCACAGTCGGCGATGGTGTTTGGAGGCCTCATGGGGACGACTAGCGGCGTGGCCGCCGGACTCGCGGCAACGGATCCGAAGCTCGTGCCCTATGGGGCAATGACGGCAACATTCTACACCGGCGTTGGTTGCCTCCTCGGGCCGTCGGTTTTATTCTTTGCTGTGAGCGCTCTCTTTTAGTCGCGTTTGACCACCCCTTCACACATTCTAATCGACCCAGTAGACCTAAGGTTTTGACTCGCTATGCGCAGCAGCTTTCCCACACTTAATGCCACTAACCTCAAGACCGCTCTCGTCGAGGGCAACAAAGTCATCTCTTATGCGGCGCTCAATCTGCGCTGCGATCGTTTCGCAACGGGGCTGTTGCGCGGCAAAGCCGATCTAGACGAAGAGCGCATCGCCTTCTTTATGCCTGCCAGTATCGACTATGTCACTACGATGCAGGGCATCTGGCGAGCGGGTGGCATCGCAGTGCCTCTCAATGTGGCCTCGGCGGTCACCGAACTCGAGCATTATTTAAGCTCGGCAAGCGTTAGCCGCATGATCGCGAACGGCGAGTATCGTGAGTCACTCACCGCGCTCTGCGCCTCGCTTAATATCGAGCTGCTCAGCGTCGAGGAAATTCTGAGCGAAGCCGTCGCGACGCTGCCCGACGTCGCGCTCGAGCGACGCGCGATGATGTTGTTCACCTCGGGAACGACCAACAAGCCCAAGGGCGTTGTGAGCACGCATAAAACCATCGCCGCGCAGATCACGACATTACTCGATGCCTGGCAGTGGAGCGAAAGCGATGCGATTCCTTTATTCCTGCCGGTCCATCACATTCACGGCATAATTAATATCCTCAGCTGCGGCCTTTGGGCCGGCGCGACAGTCGACCTCTACGCAAAGTTTGATATGCCCGAGATCTGCGCGAAGGTGGCGAGCAAACGGTATAGCGTGTTTATGGCGGTGCCAACGATCTATGTAAAGTTACTGCAATATTTCGAGACCCTTGGCGAAGACGACGTTGCCAAAATAACTGAGGGGTTTCGAAGTATGCGCCTCAATATCTCCGGTTCCGCTGCATGCCCAGTTAAGCTCTTTGAGCAGTGGAAAGCGCTGACCGATCAAGTGCTCCTCGAACGCTACGGCATGACAGAAATAGGCATGGGGCTATCAAATCCTTATGTGGGCGAGCGCCGGGCCGGCCACGTTGGTCAGCCTCTGCCGGGTGTCGATGCACAGCTTTTCGATGACTCGAACACGCCGATCACAGAAGAAAACACCCCTGGCGAAATCCGCATAAAAGGCGACAACGTCTTCCTCGAATACTGGAATAACGAAGCGGCAACAAAAGAGAGCTTCGTCGACGGCTGGTTCTGCACCGGTGATGTGGCCGTTCTCGACAAAGGCTATTTCCGCATCATGGGTCGCTCGTCTGTCGATATCATTAAGTCCGGTGGGTACAAGCTGTCCGCGCTCGAAATAGAAGGCACTCTGCTGACCC
>Ga0222714_10000332_pt1 | contig 56711 bp, 46 predicted proteins | sample C33_3DmetaG_FD_165048 | JGI IMG/M metagenome (GOLD analysis project Ga0222714, IMG submission 165048) | Estuarine water microbial communities from San Francisco Bay, California, United States - C33_3D | ecosystem: Environmental > Aquatic > Marine > Unclassified | place: USA: California... | reverse complement strand
GGGCCGAGTTCGCCATGGACGGGTCCGCCGAGCGGTGGGCGGCCGACCGCGAGGCGGCGCAGATCCGGTGGAGCCGGAGTCTGCGGATGACGGGTTCCGCCGATGCGAGGAATCGGGATCTCCACATCCAGCTCGAACAGGCGGGAGCCGCCGGTGTGGTCACGTCGCAGTGGCCCGGATCGTATGGCACGACGCGCGTGTTCAACGCGTACAATCGCGCCACGCCGACCTTCGAGCTCTCGTGCGAGGACTACGGCCTCGTATACCGGCTCGCGGTCAACGGACAGGAGCCGACCGTCCGCCTCACCGCCGAGGCTGAGAACCGGGGCGAGGTCCCGGTCTTCAACGTGATCGGCGAGATCCGCGGCTCGGAGTGGCCTGACCAGTACGTGATGCTGTCCGCCCACTTCGACTCGTGGGAGGCTGGCTCGGGGGCGACCGACAACGGCTCGGGCTCGGTGCTCATGATGGAGACGATGCGCATCCTCAGGGCCGCGTATCCGAACCCGAAGCGGACCATCCTGATCGGGCTCTGGAACGGCGAGGAGCAGGGGCTCAACGGCTCGCGCGCCTTCACCGAGGATCATCCGGAGGTGGTCGACGGCCTGCAGGCGCTCTGGAACCAGGACAACGGAACCGGCCGCATCGTCCGGCTCTCCGCCCAGGGGCTCGTGGGGGCGGCATCCTCGCTCGCCGGCTGGATGGCCCGGGTGCCGGCGGAGGTCGCGCAGCACGTCGAGATGGAGCTGCCGGGCACGCCCGGCGGGGGAGGATCGGACTACGCCTCCTTCGTCTGCCACGGGGCCCCGGGGTTCAGCCTCGGCGCGCTGTCCTGGGACTACAGCTCGCACACGTGGCACACCCACCGCGATACATTCGACAAGCTCGTCTGGGACGATCTGAGAAACAACGCGGTCCTGACCGCGTCGCTGGTCTATCTCGCGGCGGAGGACCCGCACTTCGTGGATCGGACCCGGCGCAGCGTGATGACGGATCGGCGCGGCGAGCCGATGGAATGGCCCGCGTGTCAGCCTGCCGTGCGCAGCTCGAAGGACAGCCCGAGAATGGAACAATGAGCACGATCGTTCAGAACTATGTCGGCGGCGGCTGGCGTGAGGCCGCGGGGTCCGAGACTCTTGCCATCACGAACCCGGCATCCGGAGCGGAGATCGGACGTGTCCCGCTGTCGTCTGCGGCCGACGTCGATGCCGCGGTGCAGGCCGCCCGGGCGGCGTTCCCGGCATGGCGCGCGACGCCGGCGCCCGAACGCGCGCGTGTGCTTTTTCGCCTCAAGATGCTCCTCGAGGAGCACAAGGAAGAGCTCGCCGTCCAGCTCACTCGGGAGCACGGCAAGATCCTCCCCGAGACGCGCGGCGAGGTGCAGCGCGGCATCGAGAACGTCGAGCACGCGTGTGGCATCCCCGCGCTCATGATGGGCGACACCCTGGAGGAGATCTCGCGGGGAATCGACTGCGCGAGCTGGCGCCAGCCGATCGGCGTCTTCGGCATCATCACGCCCTACAACTTCCCCGTGATGATTCCGCTCTGGTTCTGGCCCTACGCCGTCGCAACGGGCAACACCGTGGTGCTCAAGCCGAGCGAGCAGGATCCTCTCACGCACCAGAAGATCGTCGAACTCGCCGAGAAGGCGGGGCTTCCTGAAGGCGTGCTCAACGTCGTGCATGGGGGTCAGGAGGCCGTCGAGTCGATCTGCGACCACCCCGACATCGTCGGCGTCTCGTTCGTCGGGTCGAGCAACGTGGCGAAGATCGTGTACACGCGGGCCGCCGCCGCCGGGAAGCGCGTTCAGACGCTGGGCGGGGCCAAGAACTACCTCATCGTGCTGCCCGACGCGGACATGGACGCGACGCTGGAGGCGTGCGCGGGCTCCATCTTCGGCTCCTCCGGGCAGCGGTGCCTCGCGGGCAGCATGGTCGTCGGAGTCGGCGAGGCCCACGCACAGATCCGCGAGCGCATCCTCGACTACGCCTCGTCCATCCGCGTGGGCGACGGACTCGATCCGGCCACGAACATGGGTCCGGTGATCTCGGCCTCTCATCGGGACCGGGTACGGTCGTTCATCGACCGTGGCGTCGCGGAGGGAGCGAAGCTCACCCTCGACGGTCGCTCCACGACGGTCGAGGGTCTCGAGGGCGGGTACTGGGTGGGCCCCACCGTCTTCGAGGACGTCGCGCCCGGCGCGTCGATCGGGACCGAAGAGATCTTCGGTCCGGTCGCCGGCATCAACCGTGCGGACTCGGTCGAGGACGCCATCGCCATGATGCACGCCAGCCGGTACGGGAACGCCTGCTCGATCTTCACCACGAGCGGGCACGCCGCCCGCGAGTTCCGCTATCAGGCCGGCATCAGCATGATCGGGGTGAACATCGGCGTGGCGGCCCCGATGGCCTTCTTCCCCTTCGGCGGCTCGAAGCAGTCGTTCTTCGGGGACCTCAAGGCGGCCGGCCGTGACGGAATCGCGTTCTTCACGGACCAGCGCGTCGTCATCTCGCGCTGGTCGAACGTGAGCTCCGACCCGCACCACAGGAAGAAGGGACAGTAGCCCCTGCCCCCCGAAACGACGACATACGGACCCCTACCCACAACCGAATCATGACCGGAACCACGCTCGCCGGCGGTGTCACCAGCGCCGAGACGATCCACGGACAGCGGGAATTCCTGCTCCCCTCCATGCTCCACATGTACCAGGAGCCCCTCGTGCTGGAGGAGGGGTTCGGGGTACGTGTGAAGGATCCCGAGGGACGGGAGTACCTCGACCTCTTCAGCGGGATTCTCACGGTGTCGGTGGGTCACTGCAATCCGCGCGTCATCGACGCGACGGTCGCGCAGATGAAGAAGCTCGGGCACATCTCCACGCTGTACGCCCATGAGATGCAGGTCGAGGCGGCCCGCAAGATCGCCGACATCGCCCCTGGTAACCTCAAGCGTACCTTCTTCAGCAACTCGGGCACCGAAGCCATCGAGACGGCCCTCATGATGGCGTGTCTCGCCACGGGCCGCTCGGAGATCATCGGGCTGCGCGTGGGTTACCACGGCCGCTCCTTCATGGCCACCAGCGTGACCGCGCACTCGGGGTGGCGCCCGCTCGCGACGCCCGTCGCGGGGATCAAGCACGCGAAAAGCCCCAACCCGTACCGCTGCCCGTACGGGCAGCCGTGCGACGAGACGTGCGTCGACAAGTTCGTCGACGACCTCGAAGAGGTGATCGTCACCACGACGAACGGGCGCCCTGCGGCGTTCATCGCCGAGACCATCATGGGTGTAGCCGGGTACGTCGTCCCCCCCGCCGGCTACTTCGAAAAGGCGGCCGAGGTCATCCGTCGCTATGGAGGACTGCTCATCATCGACGAGGTGCAGGCCGGTTTCGGTCGGACCGGCACGCACTGGTTCGGGATCCAGCACTGGGGCGTGGAGCCCGACATCATGGTGATGGCCAAGGGGATCGCGAACGGCGCGCCGGTCGGGGCCACCATCACGACCGACGAAATCGCGCACGCGTGGAAGGGAAAGACGATCTCGACCTTCGGCGGCAACCCCGTCTCCATGGCGCAGCTCTGCGCCACCCAGGACGAACTCCGCGACCACGACGCCCCGCACAACGCGCAGGCGCGCGGCGAGCAGCTTCGTGCCGCGCTCGTCGAGATGCAGGAGCGTCACCCCTGGATGGGCGACGTCCGGGGCATGGGCCTCATGCAGGCCATCGAGATCGTGAAGGACCCGGTCTCCAAGGAGCCCGACATGGAGCGTACCAAGAAGCTCCTGGAGGCTACGCGCGCGGAGGGAGTGCTGGTGGGACAGGGAGGTTTGCACGGCACGGTGATCCGCATCGGGCCCTCGCTGCTGATCACGGAAGAAGAGATGGCCGAGGGAATCGAAAAGCTGGGCCGGGCGATCGAGCGGGTCGGGTGACGCATGCCCCTCGACGCCTGGATTCTCCTGCTGCTCTCCGTCGGACTGGGCCTCGGCCTCGAGGTCGTGTTTCTCCGGGCGCGGCGGCGGAGCGGGTATGCCATCGAGCCTTCTTCGCGTCATGAAGACGAGCGGCTCGCCCGGCACACGGACGGGCGCCTGACGAAGGACGAGCCGTGACCTCCGCGACCATCGTCGGCGTCGTCGTCGGCTACCTGCTGGTCCTGCTCGCCATCGGCGTCTGGGGTGGTCGCGAGTCGGGTGATCTCAAGGGGTACTACGTGGCCGGCAAGAAGCTGCCGGCCTGGGTGATCGCGTTCAGTTCGAACGCGACGGGCGAGAGCGCGTGGCTGCTCCTGGGGCTCACCGGTATGGGGTATGCGATCGGCGTCCATGCCTTCTGGATCATCATGGGCGAGGTGATGGGCGTCGCTGCCGCGTGGATCTGGGTCGCACGACCGTTCAAGGAGTACACGGACCGGTACGACGCGATTACCGTGCCCGATTACCTCACGGAGCGATTCCGGGACACCCGGCACGTCTTTCGGTGGATTTCCGCGCTGATCATCCTGAGCATGGTGATGGCGTACGTCGCGGCCCAGCTCACGGCGTCGGGCAAGGCATTCGACTCGTTTCTCGGCACGGGTTACACCGCCGGGGTCTGGATCGGGCTGGCGATCGTCCTCTTCTATACGACGGTGGGCGGGTTCAAGGCGGTCGCGTACTCCGACTTCCTGCAGGGCGTGCTGATGCTCGGATGCCTCCTGACGCTGCCGGTGGTCGGGATCGCGGCGGCGGGCGGGTGGACTCCGATGATCGAGTCCCTGCGGGCCCAGGACCCCGCGCTCCTGCAGCCGATGGGGTCCTTCGGGCTTTCGCTGGCGGGGGTGCTGAGTGCGGCCGGTTCCGTGGCCATCGGTCTCGCATTCCTCGGCTCGCCGCAGCTCCTGACCCGGTTCATGTCGGCTCGCGACCAGAAGCAGATCGTGGAGGGCGGCTACTGGGCCGTTCTTTGCGTGATCGGCTTCGACGTCGGTGCCGTCTTCGGCGGGATGGCGGGCCGCACGCTCTATCCGGGCCTGCTCGATCCCGAGACGATCCTCCCTCAGATGAGCGCCTCGCTCTTTCCTGCCTTCTTCACGGGTGTGTTCCTGGTCGTCGTGCTGGCGGCCATCATGTCGACCGTCGATTCGCTGTTGATCCTCGCGTCGTCGGTCGTGGTACGCGACGTGGTGCAGAAGGCGCTGGGGTCCCGGGCCTCGGAGCGGACGCTCTCGATCATGGGCAAGGGCGTGACCGTGGTGATCGGTCTGGTTGGACTCGTCGTCGCGCTCCTTGAGGTCCGCGTCATCTTCGACTTCGTGCTCTTCGCCTGGTCCGGGATCGCGTGCGCCTTCACGCCCGTCGTGCTCTGCTCACTGTTCTGGAAGCGCACGACGAAAGCGGGCGCGATCGCCGGCATGATCGGGGGATTCCTGGTGACGGTGATCTGGGTTCGGAGCTTCAAGGCCGACTTTTATGACCTTTACGAGATGATCCCCGGATTCTTCGCCGGCCTCGCTATCTGCGTTCTGGTGAGCCTGGTCACGAAGCCCGACGAGGCTGCCGTGGCGGAACTGGAGTCGGTGCGGCAGTCGGTGGGACCGGTCTTCCGCTAGGGCCGGCCGGACCGGCCGATTGCCGCCGAGGTGGTGGACGCCGGGTCGTTCGCTTCACCGGCCGTCTTCCTGTTGCGATATTTGGGTACCGCTCCGGTGTGGAGCGCGCACGTCCACCGGGCCGGCTCGCCCGGTCTTCTCAGTTGGGATCCGCCGCCTTGGCATCGGCCGCACGGCCGGACAGACCGGTCTTCAAGTTCTCGGGCATCCGGGTTTCGCAGCAGCCTGACGACGTCAGCTGCGGGCCGACCTGCCTGCAGGGCGTCTACGACTTCCACGGCCTGCACCTCTCGCTCGAGGACGTGATGTCCTCCGTGCGCCGTCTCGATCACGGCGGCACGCTCGGGGTGCTGCTCGGGCAGGACGCGCTCGAACGTGGCTTCGAGGCCACGCTCTTCACCTATAACCTCGAGGTCTTCGACCCGACGTGGTTCACGTCGTACCGGAACGACCTGCGCCCGCTGCTTGAGCAGCGCCTCCGCTCCAGACGGGGCGAGCCGCGCCTGTGCTCCGCCATCGAGGCGTACCTGGAGTTCATCGACCACGGCGGTGACGTCCGCCATCGTGAGCTCACCCCGTCGCTGATCGCGAAGATCGTACGGCGGGGTTATCCGCCGATCACCGGGTTGAGTGCGACGTACCTCTACCCGTGCGAGAGAGAGGTCTTCGACGGGCCGAAGTCCGCCTTCGACGCCGTGCGCGGAGACCCCGTCGGGCACTTCGTGGTGATCTCCGGCGTGGATGGAAACACGGGAAAGTTTCGAATCTCGGACCCCTCGGCGGACAACCCGGCCCACCGCTCGGGGACCTACTGGGTCAGCCCGCACAGGCTCGTCGGCGCGATCTTCCTGGGCGTGACGACGTACGACGGGAACCTCCTGATCATCCGCCCGAGGGAGAGCTGAGGCATGGCCCGTCTGATCGTGGTAGAACGACCGGAACGTTGGCCCTTCGTGATCCCGGGCGTGGAGGTCGTGGCGGCGCGCGAGTACCTCACCTCGGACCGTTACGCCGGCATGCCGCGCGTGACGGTACTCAACTTCTGCCGCAGCTACGCCAACAACACGACGGGCTACTACGTGTCCCTGCTGGCGCTCGCGCGCGGGCACCGGCCGCTGCCCTCGGTCACGACGCTGCAGGGACTGCGGGTCGATTCGGTTCTTCGAGTCGTCTCCCACGAGTTCGACCAGATGATCCAGTCGAGCCTGAAGCAGCTTCGCTCGGACCGTTTCGAGCTCAGCGTGTACTTCGGGCGGAACCTCGCCAAACGCTACGCCCGCCTCGCCAGCGAGCTGTTCACTCATTTTCCGATCCCGTTCCTGCGCGCCCGCTTCGACCGTAACCCGGACGGACGATGGGAGCTCGGGAGCATCCGTGCGGTGCCGGCGAGCGAAGTGCCGGATGATCACGCTGCGTTCGTGATCGAATCCGCCGAGCGCTTCTTCCGACGTTCTCCGGGCTCCGGCAGAAACCGTCGCGATACCCGCTACGACATGGCGATCCTCTGGTCCGAAGACGACCACCAGGCGCCGTCGAATCCGGGTGCGATCAGGAAGTTCATCAAGGCCGCCGAACGGGTCGGAATCAAGGCGGAGACGATCGGTCCCGACGAGTTCGGCCGGCTTGAGGTGTACGACGCGCTCTTCATCCGGGAGACGACGCAGATCGGGCACCACACGCACCGCTTCGCGCTTCGAGCCGAGGCCGCCGGCCTCATCGTGATCGACGACCCGGAGTCCATCGTCCGCTGTACGAACAAGGTCTATCAGACCGAGCTCTTCCGACGTCACGGCATTCCCATTCCGAAGACGTTCGTGGTGCACGCGGCCAATCGCGACACGGTCGCCGCGGAGGTCGGACTTCCGTGCGTACTCAAGGATCCGGCCGGTTCGTTCTCCGTAGGGACGGTGAAGGCGGAGACGCCCGGGGAGCTGACCGACGGCCTCGATCAGCTGCTGGACGAATCCGAACTTGTGATCGCCCAGGAGTGGACACCGACGGCGTTCGACTGGCGGATCGGCGTCCTGGCCGGCACGCCGCTGTTCGCGTCACGCTACCACATGGCGAAGGGGCACTGGCAGATCATCCAGCCCGAGTCCGACAGCGGTCCTCGCTACGGGCGCGTGGAGGCGGTCCCGATCGAGAAAGTCCCCCAGAGGGTGCTCGAGGTCGCGCTGGGAGCCTGCCGGGTCATCGGGAAGGGGCTGTACGGGGTCGACCTCAAGGCACTCGACGACGGACGCGTGGTCGTGACCGAGGTCAACGACAATCCCAACATCGACGCGGGGTACGAGGACGGCATCTCGGGCGATGCGCTCTACGACCGGGTCATGGAGCACTTCGTGCACGCGCTCGACGCCCGTGGGAGAGGCGCATGAGCCGACTGCGCCTCTTCGAGGCGATCGGCGTCGAGATCGAGTACATGATCGTCGACGCCGAGTCGCTGGATGTGAACGCGGTATGCGACCGGCTCATCGAGAAGATGGCCGGTGAACCGGTGTCCGAGTTCGAGCGGGGCCCCCTCGCGTGGTCGAACGAGCTGGTGCTCCACGTGCTCGAGCTCAAGACCAACGGGCCGGCTGCGACGCTGGAGGGGCTGGGCTCGCTCTTCCACGCCGAGGTGAGGACGGCGCTCGAGGCCCTGGAGCCGATGGGGAGCACGCTCCTTCCGGGTGGCGTCCACCCGTGGATGGACCCGACCAGCGAGACTCGGCTCTGGCCCCACGAATACAACGAGGTCTACCGCACCTTCGACCGAATCTTCGGCTGCTCGGGCCATGGCTGGTCGAATCTTCAGAGCACGCACATCAACCTGCCGTTCGGAGACGACGACGAGTTTGGCCGGCTTCACGCCGCGATTCGCACGGCGCTCGCCATCATTCCCGCGCTCACCGCGGCCAGCCCGTTCCTGGACGGAGTCGAGCAGCCGGCGCTGGATGCGCGACTGGAGGCCTACCGGCTCAACGCGAAGAGGGTGCCGGAAGTCGCCGGTCAGGTGATCCCCGAGCCGGTGCGTTCCGAGCACGAGTACCGTGACCGGATTCTCCAGCCGCTCTACGACGCGCTCGCCCCCTACGACGCGGACGGGGTGCTGCGTCACGAGTGGGCGAACGCGCGAGGTGCCATCGCGCGCTTCGAGCGTGGAGCGATCGAGATCCGGGTCGTCGACACGCAGGAGTGCCCGACGGCGGACCTCGCGGTGGTGGCGCTGCTCGTCGCGGTCGTACGGGCGCTCACCGAGGAACGCTGGGCCGCGTCGGCGGCACTCGACGCCATCGAAACGGACGCCCTCGCGCGCCTCTTCGGAGCTACCGTCCGTGACGCGGGGGAGGCGCTCATCACCGATCGTCGCGTGCTCGGGGCGTTCGGCGTGTCCCGCAGCGAGGCCACCGCGATGACGCTCTGGCGTTCGCTCGCGGACAGAGTGGCGCCGGACATGGTGCCCGACGAGTACGGAGCGGCGATCGAGGCAATCGTGGGATACGGATCCCTGGCCCGGCGGATGCGCGACGCGCATCGCGGTGGGGCCTCGCTCGCCGCCGTGGCGTCGCGACTCATCGACTGCCTGGCACGCGACCGGATGTTCCTTGGCTGAGCCCACGCGCTACGTGCTCAGCTGCGAGCACGGCGGAAACGAGATCCCTCCTGCGTACCTTGGGCTGTTCGAGTCCCCCGCGGCCCAGGCAGCCCTCGCGTCTCACCGGGGGTGGGATCCCGGGTCGCTCGAGATCGCCGAGCGGCTCGCCTGCGTGCTGGACGCACCGCTCGTCGTCCAGCGCGTCAGCCGGCTTCTGGTGGAGTGCAACCGATCGCTGGGTCATCCGAGACTCTGGTCCGAGTTCTCGAGCGGGCTCACCAGCGTCGAGAAGGCGCACGTGCTCTTCCATCACTGGCAGGCGCACCGCGACGCGGTGCGCCGGGCCATCGGGAGGATCGAGCGCGGCGCGCGCGTGGTGCACTTGAGCGTGCACACCTTCACCCCGGTCTGGGAGGGACGAACCCGCGCGACCGATATCGGGCTGCTGTACGACCCCGCGCGGGCAGGGGAGGGCGGGGTTGCGAGGACGTGGCAGCGCGTGCTCGGCGCGCAGCCGCCGGCGCGCGGACTGAAGATCCACCTGAACCGACCGTACCGGGGGTGGACCGACGCCCTGGTCACCGCCCTGCGCCGTGAACTCGCGGAGGCACGGTACCTCGGTCTCGAGCTCGAGGTGTCGCAGGGGCTCGTCCCCGTGCCCGCCGAAGTCGTCGACGCCGTCGGCACGTCCCTGCGGAGCGCGACGCACACGGACGGAGCGGGCTGACCGCGACCGGGTGGGACCACGTCGGGTGGCACGGCGTCCGCAGCCCGCCCGCTCGCGCGTCGCTCTTCCGCGCCGTACGATCAGGCCGGCGCGGAGCACGACGAATGCTCCGCGGCGTGCATTCATCGGCTCTCGGAGGAGATGATGAGCGACTTTTCCCGAAAGCGGTTCCTCGGGCTCGGGGCGGCCGCCACAGCCGCCGGTTTCACGTCAGGATGTGCGCCGGGTGGTGCCACCGGCATCACCGCCGATGCCATCGTGGTCAACGGCAACGTCCTTACCCAGGACGACGCCAACCCGACGGCCGAGGCCTTCGCCCTCAGAGAGGGTCGCTTCGTAGCCGTCGGGACAAACGCCGACGTGCGCAACCTCGCCGGACCCGACACCGAGATCATCGACGCCGGGGGCGCCACCGTCGTCCCGGGGTTCATCGATGCGCACTCGCACCCTTCGGGCGCCGGCCTCAACGCGCTCAAAAACGTCAACACGAACCTGGGCAGCATCGCGCGTATCCAGGATGCGCTGCGCGAGCGCGCCAGGAACACGCCTCCTGGCGAGTGGATCGTCGGCTACATGTACGACGACACGAAGCAGGAGGAGATGCGGCCGGTCAATCGAACGGATCTGGATGCCGTCAGCACGGATCATCCCATCGTGGTAGGGCACCGGGGCGGGCACACCGGCGTCTACAATTCGAAGGCCTTCGAGGTCGCCGGGGTCACCGTGAACACGCCCGACCCCTTCGGCGGCCACTTCTACCGGGAGAACGGACAGCTCACCGGTAAGGTGGCCGAGCGGGCCCGCGCCGTGTTCGACGTGCCCGGCACGTCGACGCGCGAGGAGCGCGCTCAGGGCGTTGCGGTGATCTGCCGGGAGATGAACGCGGCCGGTCTCACGTCGGTGCACCAGACCGGGACGAGCGAGGATGACTTCACGGCCTACCAGGACGCCTACGCCGCCGGAGACCTGACTTTCCGCATGTATGCGATGGCTCGTGGCAGCACCTGGCCGTCTCTCATGGCCGCAGGTGTCAGGACCGGGTTCGGCGACGCCATGCTCAAGGTGGGCTCGGTCAAGTTCGCCGCGGACGGCTCGGCTTCCGAACGCACCATGGCCATGAGCACCCCGTACGCCGGCCGTCCGGACGACTACGGCATCCTGACCATGACTCAGGAACAGATCCACGAGGTCGTGGAGGAGGCCCACCGCGCCGGCTGGCAGGTGGCCGTCCATGCCAACGGCGACGTCACCATCGACATGGTGCTCAATGCCTACGAGCGCGTGCAGGAGCTGTGGCCGCGCGCCGACTGCCGTCATCGGATCGAGCATTGCTCGCTCGTGAATCCTTCGCTCCTCGAGCGTATCAAGGCGGCCGGCGTGATTCCCGCTCCCTTCTACACATACGCCCACTATCACGGCGAAAAGTGGATCGAGTACGGCGAGGAGAAGATGGAGTGGATGTTCGCCCACAAATCCTTCCTCGACTACGGGATCATGGTCGCGCCTGCGTCCGATCACAGCCCGGGCCCGTACGAGCCGCTCATGGCGCTGCAGTCGATGGTGACCCGGAAGGACTTCGCGGGTCGAGTGTGGGGGCCGAGCCAGCGGATCACTCTGGATCAGGCTCTCAAGGTCTGCACGATGCACGGCGCGTATGCTTCGCACGAGGAACACGTGAAGGGTTCGATCACCGCGGGGAAGCTGGCTGACTTCGTCTTCCTCGCGCAGAGCCCCTACGACGTCGATCCGGACCGGATCAAGGAGATCCAGGTGGTGCGCACGGTGGTGGGAGGAAGAACGGTCCATGAAGCCTGACAGGAAGCCCATGCTCGAGAAGATCCGCCACGGTTGCGCCGCCTGCTTCGCAGCTGCGCGCCTCGTCTCTGTCCTCCTGGCCGTCTCGGCCGCCTCCGCTCCCGCGGTCGCCCGTGCCCAGGAGTCCACCACCCTCGACCTCGCGGGGCTCGACCGGCCCGTCGAGATCCTCGTCGATCGATGGGGGATCAGCCACATCTACGCCGAGACGGAGCACGATCTCTTCTTCGCGCAGGGATGGAACGCGGCGCGCGATCGCCTTTTCCAGCTCGAACTCTGGCGACGGCAGGCGACCGGCACCGTCGCCGAGATCCTGGGCGAGCGGGAACTCCAGCGGGACATCGGCACGCGGCTCTTCAAGTTCAGGCGGGACCTCGAACAGGAGCTCAACCACTACCACGACCGCGGCTCTCAGATCATTCGCGCGTACACGGACGGGATCAACGCGTACGTCGCACAGACGGAGCTGGACCCGAGCCTGCTCACAGTCGAATTCGAGCTGCTGGGCATCACCCCCGGGCGATGGACGCCCGACGTGGTCATCTCGCGCCACCAGGGACTGCTGGGCAACATCGGCGAGGAGCTCTCGACTGGACGGCTCGTGGCCCGGCTCGGCGCCGAGACGGTCAAGGATCTTTCCTCCTTCGGCCCGGGCGACCCGCTTCTGGATCTCGACCCGGCGCTGGATGGCGCAGCGCTCTCCGAGGACATCCTAGGCGTCTACGACGCGTTTCGGGGGAGCGTGCGCTTTCGCCCGGAGGACATCGTGCAGCCCGACCGACGGGGTGACGTCGAAGCCTTCGCGATGCTCGAAGCCGCGGCGGACCAGGCAGCCGCGGTGATGGCGTACGACGTGGACCAGGACATCGGCTCGAACAACTGGATCGTGGACGGGACGCGCTCGGAAAGCGGGTATCCGATCATGGCGAACGATCCACATCGTGCCCAGGGCGCGCCTTCGCTGCGCTACTGGGTGCATCTGGTCGGGCCCGGCTGGGACGTCATCGGAGGTGGCGAGCCGAGTCTGCCCGGGGTGTCGATCGGGCACAACGAGTACGGTGCGTGGGGGCTGACGGTCTTCGCGACGGACGCCGAGGATCTCTACGTCTACCAGACGAACCCGGCCAACCCGAACGAATACCGCTATCGCAGCGAGTGGGAGGCGATGACGGTGATCACGGAAGAGATCCCCGTGAAAGGTCGCAACCCCCACCGGACAGAACTGAAGTACACGCGGCACGGGCCCGTCGTCTACGAGGACCGCGAGCGTAACCTCGCCTACGCCGTGCGCGCCGGTTGGATGGAGATCGGCGGCGCGCCGTACCTCGCCTCGCTGCGCATGGACCAGGCGAAGACGTGGGAGGAGTTCCGGGCGGCCTGTAACTACTCGAACATCCCCGGCGAGAACATGATCTGGGCCGGCCGTGACGGCACCATCGGCTGGCAGTCCGTGGGGATCGCCCCCGTGCGCCGTAACTGGAGTGGACTCGTGCCCGTTCCCGGGGACGGCCGCTACGAGTGGGACGGATACCTCCCGATCATTGCCAAGCCTCATGTGGTGAACCCAGCGGAGGGCTACTTCGCCACTGCGAACAACGACCTCATTCCCCGCGACTATGAATACATGGACGCGATAGGGTACAGCTGGTCCGATCCGTACCGGTGGCTGCGCATCGTGGAGGTGCTGGACGGAGGAACGAGGTTCTCCATCGCGGACATGATGCGCCTGCAGACCGACGAACTCTCACTGCCGGCACGTCAGCTGGTGCCGTTCCTCGACGATATCACCGCGTCGGGCCGCGTCGAGGAAGCGCGGAGGATGCTGCTCGGCTGGGACTTCGTGCTCGGCAAGCGGTCGGTCGAGGCGGCGATCTACGCCCAGTGGGAGTCCCGGCTGCGGCAGGCGGTGCGTGACGCGCTCGTCCCGGACGGCGCGGGTATGAACGTCTCGCTCCAGAAGGTCATCGAGACGATCGTCGTGCCCCCGGGCCGACTCGGGGCCGACCCGATGAGGGCACGGGACGAGTTGCTGATCGCGGCGCTCGCGGCGGCGGTTGGTGATCTCGAGGAGCGGCTCGGCCGGGACATGTCCCGGTGGCAGTACGGACAGCCTGAGAATCACCATGCGTACCTGCGTCACCCCCTCGGCACGGCGGTCGACGCGCGGACGCGTGCATCGCTCGAGGTCGGGCCCATGGCGAGGGGTGGTTACGGGTCGACCGTGAACCAGACCGGAAACGGCGCCAACCAGACGTCCGGGGCGTCCTTCAGGATCATCGTCGACACCAGTGACTGGGACCGTACGGTGGGGATGAACACGCCGGGGCAGAGTGGAGACACACGATCCCCCTTCTATCGGAACCTGTTCGAGCGGTGGGCGAACGACGAGTTCTTCCCGGCCTTCTACTCCAGAGAGAAGATCGAGGAGGTGACGGCGGTCAGGATCGGGCTGCGGCCACGCTGAGCGGGGCGGCCGAGGGCCACATGCGTCGCATCCGCTACTCGGTCGCCATGAGCCTCGACGGCTTCATCGCCGACGAGACCGGGGGTTACGACTGGATTCCGGCGGAACCTTCCGTCGACTTCGGCGCCTACCTCGCGAAGATCGACACGCTCCTCATGGGGCGGCTCACCTACGAGACGGCCGTGTCGACCGACGAGGGCGCAGCGCTCCTCGGCGCCAGGCGCGTGGTGGTCGTGTCGACGACGATGGATCCCGAGAACCACCCGGAAGTCGAAGTCGTGTCCGCCTCGGTCGAGTCCGCGGTGACCGCGCTCAAGGCGAACGAAGGTCGGGACATCTGGCTGTTCGGAGGAGGCCGGCTCTTCCGCTCGCTTCTCGAGGCCGGACTCGTCGACCGGGTGGAATTCGCGATCATGCCGATCCTGCTCGGGGCCGGCATCCCCGTGCTTCCGGGGCTGGACGGGATCGTGAAGCTCGAACTTCACAGTTCGGAGCTCTTTCCCTCCGGCATGGCCCTCATGAAGTACGACGTCGTGCGAGCGTGACGGACGGCGCCTTCTCCTCGAGCCATTTCTCCGGGCGCAGCGTCCGCTTCCGCTCTTTCGGCTTGAGTCGAAACCAGCGGGCCACGAGGAGGATCTCCGCCGCGTCCTGGGGCTCGAGCCCTTCCGGACCCCGCTCGGGCGCTCCGTACACCTCTTCGATGGCCCGGGCGACGCGCGCGCGGGCCTCGCGCCCCTTCGGATGGCGCAACTCCCGTCGGATGCGCCCGTCCCGGATCAGGTAGACCCTGTCGTCGCCTCCGAACCCGGGCACGCGGTACACGAAGGTCAGGTCCTCGACGGCCCCGCGAAACGCGACCAGCTCGTCGCGGAATCCGCGGAGCCGTTCCAGCCGATCCCGCAGCCGCGCGGCGTACTCGAAGTTCATCTCGCTCGCGGCCTTTCCCATCCGTGTCTCGATTTCGGCGAGAGGACGGTCGGCGCGGCCCTCGAGGAATCTGCGGGCCAGGTGCACCGCCTGCATGTACTCGGCGGCGGTGGGACGTCCGCAGCACGGAGCGAGGCACGTGCGCAGCTCTGCGCGCATGCAGTGCGGAATGCGCCCGGAGCCGAACATCTCGAGCTGGTCGTCGAAGTAGACCGGGGTCGTGCCCGGGCAGTCGCGCAGACCCAGTACGCCGGCGAGCTCCCGCACCGTGTCGGCGAGCGCGCGCACGCGCGGAAAGGGACCATAGTAGGTAGCCCCGTCCTCGACGACGCGCGTGACGGGGAGCATGCGGGGTGCCCGTTCCGCGGTGACCTTCACGAAGGCGTAGATCCGCTTGCGACGGTGCTGCACGTTGAAGCGGGGCTGACACTGCTGGATCAGCTTCATTTCCCGAATGAGCGCGTAGAACTCGTTGGGGATGTAGTCCCACTCGACCCGTGCGGTCTCGCGAATGAGCTCCCACGCCTTCTCTCCCTTCGGTGCACGGAAGTACGAGAGGACCCGTGAGCGCACCCGCACCGACTTGCCCACGTAGAGGAGCTCCTCGCCCGGCCCGTACATCCTGTAGACGCCGGGCCGGTTCTCGGCGAGGGCGCGGACGTGGTCTCTGAGGGTGGGATTGGCGTGCACGGAGTCGACGGGCAGGTACGGCGAAGGGGCTGGCGCTTTCGCTCTTTCTTCGGGAAGATAGGGGGGGCGGTTCCCGACCGCCAAGCGACCCGTTCGACCATTCGGCGCGCCTGCACTCGGGCGTAGAATGCGAGGCATGACGATGACAGGCTCGGACAAGCTCATCCGCGACCCGCTCTGGGACACGATCCGTCTGGATCCGACGGCGGTGAAGATCGTCGATACGGCCGAGTTCCAGCGTCTCCGCTACATCCGGCAGCTCGGACTGGCGCACCTGGTCTACCCGGGGGCGACGCACACCCGCTTCGACCACGCGCTCGGAGTCTATCACCTGACCAAGACGGCGCTGCGCCATCTCCGCGAGCGGGGCGGCGTCCCACCCGAGGCGTGGGAGGGCGAGGAGCTGGTTCCCTACGCGGCCCTTCTGCACGACATCGGCCACTACGCCTACTCGCACGCGCTGGAGGAGCTGGAAACCGAGCATGTTCCGACGCACCACGAGGACGTGGGCCGGCAGTTCTTCGCCTCTCCCTCGCTGCGCGACGCGCTGGCCCCGCTCGGCCTGACCGCGGCCGACAGCATCGCGGAGCTGATCGGCGGAGAGGGCGACATTCCGCTCCGGGGGTTGGTGAGCGGGAGCCTGGATCTCGACAAGATGGAGTATCTCCGCCGCGACGCCCGCTTCTGCGGCGTACCATACGGGGAGGTTGACGTGTCCAGGCTCCTGCAGGGACTCCAGCTCCTGCAGGACCCTGCCAGCGGGAGGTACGAGGTGGGCGTTCACGAGAAGGCCGTCTCGGCTCTCGAGTCGCTCCTGTTCGCCAAGTACCAGATGTTCAGGAACGTCTACTGGCACCATGCCGTGCGCTCGGCCACCGCGCTCTACAAGCGGATCGTGGAGGAGTCGGTGCGCGCCGGGTTGATCTCCCCGGAGGAGCTGGTTGGACCGACGGACGAGGAGCTTCTCTACGAGATCGGGCGAAGGGTACTCGAAGAGGACTCCGAGGTGGCCGAGCGGATCGGAACCCGCTGGCTGCCGGCGCTCCGGCACCGACGCCTCCCGAAGAGGGCCCTCGAGCTCACGGCGGCCGACCTCAGCGGCCGTCAGGTGGAGGGCTGGGCGGTGGGGGACTCTCCCTGGAAGCGCGCCGTCGAGGACGATCTGGCGGTCGAGCTCGGGCTCGAGCCCGGGGAGGTCATGATCGACTTCCCGGCGAAGCCGGCCATGTTCCAGCTCGACGTGCTGGTGGAGCGGAGGGACGGGACCGTTCAGCGCTTCGACATGGAGGGAGCCGAGGGACTTCTGGATCTCCCAAAGGTGGCGCGAGAGCTCTACACCACGGCCCGCGTCCTGCGCGTGTTCACCTTCGAGCGCCGGGAAGTCTCCGCGGAGCAGGTGCTCGAGCGGATCACGAGGCCGGTGGGCGGAGGCGCATGATCCGCGGTCACCCCGACACGGGGCTTCGCGACGGGTTCGGGAGTGGCTGTCGGGCGTGTCAGTCGAGTCGGAGGAGCACCGCCGTCACGTTGTCGTGACCCCCTGCCTCCACGGCGGCGTTCAACAGCGCCTGGATCGCTGCGTTCAGTTCGCCCGCGTCGCGGAGCCGTGTACCCAGGATCTCGGCGAGGACCTCCTCGTCCAGCATTCCCACCAGGCCGTCGGTGCAGAGCAGGTAGACATCACCGGGTTCGCCGCGACCGGCGAAGACCTGCGGGGTCGGTGCCTCCTCGAGCCCGAGGCACTGGGTCAGCAGATGGGCGAAAGGGCTTCGCCGCGCGTGCTCGGGCTGCAGGACGTTGTCGTCGATCTGCTGCTGTATCCAGGTGTCGTCCCGGGTCAGCTGCTCGAGGCCTCCGTCGCGGAATCGGTACGCTCGCGAGTCTCCGACGTGACCGATCACCCACCCGCCGGTCTCGGCGTCCAGAATCATTGCCGTCAGCGTGGTGCCCATGCCGCGAAGCGTCGGCTCCATCCGTCCGCGCGCATGGATGTCCTCATGGGCCGCGCGCGTGACCTGCTCCATCGCCTCGAGGAAACAGGTATCAAATCCCTCCCCGGCACCACGTCTGACGAACGCCTCGCGCAAAACACGGGCGGCTGCGTCCGCGGCGAGCCGGCTGGCCACGTCACCTCCCGGGTGCCCGCCCATCCCGTCCGCGACGACGCCGATCCCCTGTTCGGGGACGAGCGACAGCGCATCTTCGTTCCGCTTCCGGATCCTCCCGATAACGGTCGAGCCGGCTACGGTGACGACGTGTGGCACGGGGTGGGTACTCGCGAAGGTCGAAGAGAAAATCGCCATTTCCAACCTAGGTGGATGCGGCAGCGTACTCAACCGAGCCGCGGCGACGGAAACGGCCCGATCGTGCCCGGCGGGGCTGGCGCGACGAGGAACCGCACCCCATATGAGGGTTATGAACAACGCTCGTGTCGCTACGGATCGATCCCGCTCGGGGCGCCGCGCCGCGCCGGGGTCGTTCGTCGACACGGGCGGTTCTCTCGGAGTGGGTCCGGCGGCGACACGACGTTCGCTGTGACGTTGACACCGAAGGGTGATGCCTTCATCATGAACGGCTCAGGATTTTTCGCCTGGCTAGATGTGAAGAAATATCTTGTCGATCGATCGACGAAGAGTTCTAGAGGGAGAATACATGGCCGCTGCCACGACTACGAAGCGCCGGAAGCGCCGGGGGAAGGGAAGCCTGCTCTCCGGGTTCGACGCGAGTGTCGAGGAGCAGAGCGCTCTCGATCAGTACCTGCGCGACGTAAGCCGCCACGAGCTCATCACGCCCGAACGCGAAAAGGAGCTCGGAGCACGCGCCCAGAAGGGTGACCAGGAAGCCATTCAGGAGCTGGCCCGGGCCAACCTGCGCTTCGTCATCAGTGTCGCGAAGAAGTATCAGAACCGCGGCGTGTCCCTCACGGACCTGATCCAGGAAGGGAACGTCGGACTCGTCACGGCCGCCCGGAAGTTCGATCCCGAGCAGGGCGTGAAGTTCATTTCCTACGCGGTGTGGTGGATTCGTCAGGCGATCCTGGCCTCGCTCGCCAACCATGGTCGTGCGGTGCGCGTGCCGCTCAACCGGGCGAGCGACCTTGCGCGCATCTTCCGTGAGAAGGAGCGCCTCAAGCAGGAGAAGGGGCGCGAGCCGACGACGGAGGAGCTGGCCGAGGCCACGCACCTCACCCCCGAGCTGGTGGAGTCCCTCCAGACGCTGAACGCCGCAGAGATTCGTCTCGACGCGCCGATCGGTGACTCGGAAGACTCTCAGCTCGTCGAGCGCTTCATCACCGAGGAAGCAGCGGAGCCGGAGATCGAGGTCGAGAGCCGACTGCTCACGGAGACGATCACGGATGCGCTCTCCACGCTCGAAGCCCGTGACGCGAAGGTGCTGCGTCTCTATTTCGGGCTGGAAGGCGAACGGGAGCACACGCTCGAGGAGATCGGCAACATGCTCGGAGTGACCCGCGAGCGGATCCGCCAGCTGCGAGACCGCGCGCTGCGTCGTCTTCGTGAGGGCGAGAAGGGCAACGCGTTGGAGTCCTTTGCCGCGTAGCCGGGAGGCCGTCCCGGTGGCCGCCGCCGCGTGGTCCGACCTCACGTGATCGGAACGGAGAACAGACCCCTGTCGAGGCGGATGCTTCGGCGGGGGTCTTCGTTTGTGGGCCCGCTTCGATGAGTTCGGTGCGCGGTACCGTGAGGGAGACCGGTGGAGGCGTGTACGTCGTCGCGCTCGACGGCGGACGTTCCGTGGAAGCCTCGATCCGGGGACGTCTCAGGCAGGAGGCGAGGACTGGCGGCAGAATCGTCGTGGGCGACCACGTACGGGTATCGCGCTCCGGAAGCGCCTGGACGATCGACGAGGTCGAAGCCCGGCGCACCGTGCTCGCGCGCAGGGGTCGTTCGGGCCGAACGGCCAAGGTGCTGGCCGCCAACCTCGACAGGGTGTTCGTCGTGGTCGCCCTGCGCGAGCCCCCGGCGACGCCGCACCTGATCGACCGCCTCCTCGTGCTGGTGGAGTCGAGCGGGATGCATCCTTCACTGGTGCTGAACAAGGCCGACCTCCCCGGGGCCCCGGACGTCGCGCGCACGCTGGCACCGCTGTATGAGTCGGTCGGGTACCAGGTCTTCGTAGCGAGCGTGGAAACCGGTCAGGGGATGCCAGCGCTGACCGACGCCTTCTGCTCCGGCGCATCCGCCCTCATCGGTCCCTCGGGGGTCGGCAAGTCGTCACTTCTGAACGCGATCGATCCAGGCCTCGAACTCCGCACCGGGGTCCTGTCCAGGAAGACCGGCACCGGTCGGCACACGACGGTCGGCTCGCGGCTCATCGAGCTGTCGTGCGGCGGACTGGTCGCCGACACGCCGGGGTTCGGCGACGTGGGTCTGTGGTCGGTCTCGCCCGACGCAGTGGCGGACTGTTTCCCGGACTTCGCGTCCCTCCGCGACGAGTGTCGCTTCCGGGGCTGCGCTCACGTCCGTGAGCCGGAGTGCGCGGTGCGTCGCGCGGTCGAAGAGGGGCGCGTACCGGCGTCCCGCTACGAGAGCTACCTGGCGCTCCGGGCCGAGGCGATGGACGCGGAAGCCCGCTGACGGATCAGCCCGGCCCGCAGCCGTCCTGGAACGTCCGAGCCCACCCGTCCTCCCCGTGGGCGAGCGCGGCGAACCACCGTGCGGACGCCCCGAAGACGTCGAGCAGGATCTCGTCGGTTCCGTCGCCGTCCCAGTCGAGGTGGTCGAAGTACCGGGGGACGCCCTTGCCCTCCTGAGCCGCGCTTCGATACCAGCTGTACATCTCACGGTGGGCGCCGTCCACTTCCTCGCCGACGATGAACAGGGCCCACGCGTCGCTTCCTGCGGGGCCCACGCTCGCCTTGTCGCCGGAGACGAACGTCGCCGCCACGGACGGCCGGGAGGCGCCGCGGAGCTGGAAGGACTGGACGTGATCCCGGGCGTCGAGTGTTCCGAGATCCGGCCACGCTGCGCCGTAACGCGGGATGGCGTCCCCGGCGATGGCCAGCGTGGCGACACGCTGTTCGTACGTATGAGCCAGCTCCCGGTACGCCTCGTGTGGCCGGGCACCGGCGGCGGCTGCGGGAAGCGCCAGCAGCCGCTCGACTCCTGCCGCGCTGGGCACCAGCTCCACGAGGCCCGACACGGCGAGGCGTCCGCCGCAGAAGTCGCGCGCGGGCCCCACGAGCTCCGTGGTCAGGCGGCCCACCCGCACTCCTTCGGAGAAGAGCACCCAGTCGGATCCGGGGGCGGTGAGCCGCTGCAGTCGCTCGGTGTCCTGCGGGAAGGCAGGGTCCGGGTAGGTACGCAGCCCGCTTCCCGACACCTCACCGACGACGACGAACGTTCCACGTTCGCCCGCCCTGATCCCGGCCAGGAGCACCGGGCCGGGGACCCTCGTGGGGTCGTCCGTGGTCGACGGCGCGACTTCGACGGCCGGGCTCTCCGACGCTCCGGGCGGTGGGGCGAGCTCGACGTCGATTCCGCCCCAGCCCACGTTGTCGCAGCCGGGGGCGCCGGTTAAGATGAGCGCGATCGCTAGTAAGTGCTTTCGCATCAAGCCCTTGGCGGTTGATGGGTGCCGGCGCCGGTCGTCGGTTCTCGAATGCAACAACCTAGTGCCGCCCTCACGGTGAGCAAGCTGAAATGCGCGGTTCGCAAGACGAAGCCCCGTCCCTGCGTGGGGTCATGGGGGCCTACCCGACCGGCGTCACGATCGTGGCGGCCCGGGACGAGGGTGGCGAACCGTTCGGTCTGACCGTGAATTCGTTCACGTCCGTGTCACTCGATCCGCCGCTGGTGCTCGTCTGCATCAGCCACGCCTCGACCTCCCACGACCGTCTCCTCGCCACGGAGGACTTCGCCGTGAGCCTGCTGGCGGGCGACCAGGAGGCGATCGCCTGGCGCTTCGCGCAGGAACCTTCGGAGGGACGCTTCGACGACGCGCGCTGGACCTCGGCCCCGTCGGGGGCACCGGTGCTGGAAGACGCGCTGGCGTGGCTCGACTGCCGCATGCACGAGGTGCTCGACGGCGGCGACCACTCGATCGTCGTCGGGCGCGTCGTGGAGGCGACCGCCACGGATCGCCCGGCCCTGCTCTTCCACCGGGGCCGACTCACCTCGACGGGGCCATGAGCGGCGGCGGGTCGGCGGCTGCCGCGGGGCCGCCTCGTTTCGAGTGGCTCTCTCCGGTGCTGGTCGGCGCGTCGGTCGCGATCGCCGCCGAGGTCGCGATCGCCGTACTCCTCTATGGGGGAACGGGCTTCGTCCGCTCCCTCACCACGATCCTGGCCGTTCAGGGGATCGCGTTCGGCGTCGGCCTGTGGAGTGCCCCGGTCGCCGATCAGGACCTGATCGATCGCCTGCGTCGGCGCTGGGTCTTCTGCCTCGTCGCCTTCCTGGGCGCCGCGGTGTTCGGAGCCGTCTGGACGCTCGTTCCCTCTCTGGGCGAGGGCCGGGTCGGGCAGGGCCTCGGGCTGGCGATCCTGGCCGGCCTCCCCCTCTGCGCCGCCGGGGCCGTCCTCGGGGGGATCTCGGTCGTGGCCACGACCGACCCTGGCGGCAGGTTGTCGGGTCCCGGCCCCGCGAGCGTGTTCGGCGGTGCCCTGGGCTTCGTCCTCACCGGCTTCCTTCTCCCGCGTGCCCCCATGCCCGCGTCGCTGCTGGTCGGGTGCCTCGTGCTGCTCTCGCTGGGCGGAATGATCTACGGTGGCGTCCTGGCCTATCGCACGGACGTCCGGGTGCTGGCTCGGCGTCCCGTCTGGGGTGGAGAGGTCGTCGTCGAGGATCGCCGAGTCTCCGTGGACGGCGTCGCGGTGCGGGAGCTCCGGGAGGGACCCCACGTGAGGTGGAGGCGCGCGCTCGACGCCGGTCGCGAGCTTCCCTGGGACGTCGCCGCTTGGCGGTCGTTGATGCCGGACTTCGAGCGTCCCTTCCGCGTGCTCATGATGGGAGGAGGCGCCTCGCCGGCAGCGCACGCGATCCTGCGTGAACATCCGCTGTCGAGCGTGCACGTGCTCGAGCGGTCCGCAGCCGTGGTGGAGCTGGGACGAGAGTACTTCGACACCGATCTGCGGCTCGGAGAGGAAGACCGTCTCCGAGTCGAAGTGGGCAATTTCGACGACCTCGTCGCCGGGCTCGAGGCTCCGTACGATCTGGTGCTCGTCGACACGGACGCGCTTCGGCCCCTGGGCGGTGTGATGGGGCTTTCGATGGCCACGCTCGATCGGCTCCGTACCGTGACGAGACCTGCGGGGGAGGTCCGATTCGGGCCCGACTCTCCCGAGGAGGGGCTGCTGGAGCGACGGGGGGGCTCGTGATCGTCGCGCACCTGTCGGACCTGCACCTCGGCTTCCGCGCGTACGGGCGGATCGAGCGGGGCGCGGACATGCGGGAGCGCGACGTGGCCGCAGCCTTCGACCGCGCCGTACACGAGGTGATCCGGCTCGCGCCCGACGCGATCGTCGTCTCGGGCGACGTCTTCGACCGTCCGGACCCGCCTGCGGGAGCGGTCGTGGCGCTCGCCCGTGGCCTCGAGGCGCTGCGTGCCGCCCTTCCGGAGGTTCCGGTCCTCATGGTGGCCGGCCCGCGTGACACGCCACGAAGGCCGGGGGACCCGGGTGCTCTCGCGGTGCTGGACACGTTCCCCAACGTTGAGGCCGCCACGGGGCTCACCCGCTCGATCCTGATCGACCGTCTGGACCTGCATGCGTGCCTGGTGCCGTATCGGGCGGTGCGCCGGCATGCGCCCGCCCTCCCCGACCCCGACCCCCGCATGCGCTGGAACGTGCTCGTCATGCACGCGGAGGCCTCTCACGGGGGCGCGCCCGACGGGCTGCTCGTCGATCCTGCGGAGTGGGACTACGTCGCGCTCGGCGGGGAGCACCGGCGCACGCAGCTGGCGGACCGCGTCCGGTACCCGGGCGCTCTGGAGCGCGTCGCGCTCGATCCGTGGGAGGAAGCCGCCGACGAGAAGGGGTTCCTGACCGTCGATCTCGCCAGCGGCCGAACGGAGTTTCACACGATTCCGGGCCGGCCCGTCGTCGCGCTGGCTCCGGTGAAGGTCCTCCCGCCCGAACCGGAGCGCATCCGGCGCAGGGTCCGCGAGGTCCTCGGGGAGGTGCCCGGGGGAATCGCGGACAAGATCCTTCGCCTCCGGCTTCAGGGGGCCGCCCCGACCGACCTCCTCGCGCTCCAGGGTGAGCCGCTCCTGACGCTGCGCGGGGAGGCGCTGCATCTCGCGATCGAGGCCGGGCGAGATCTGAGCGTCCCCTTCGAGGCCTGGCTGCCGGCAGACGCGCCACGTGTCATGCGCGAGGCGGTGCTCGTCGAGCTCGAGCATGACGGCGGGGCGAACGCGGACGTGCGCCGGATCGTCGAGGAGGCGATTCCCGACGACGAAGGCCGAGTTGTGGATCCGCCCCACGGAGCGCTCGATGCGCTCGATGGCGCGCTCCCCGGGCTCGGGCGCGTGAGTACGTCCATCCCACCGGGACTGACGGCGGTTCTCGGGGGGGGAGGGCGGGCCCGGAGAGCGGTCGCGGAACTGTATCTGAAGCTGGGGCGCACGGGGCCCGAGGGAGCGATCCGGCGGTGGTGGACGGGTACCGAGGCGGAAACCCTGGAGGGGGCGATGCGCCGGGCCATCGACGCCGTTGCCGAGAGCAGGGGCCTGGGTCTGGTAGACGCGGCGCTCGAGCGGCTCGGTGCGCACGCGCCGGAGGCGGAACCGGAACCTTCCGAGCGACGCGAGCGTCCGGCCCGCGGTGCCGTGCGGGTCGACCCGGAGCAGGTCGAGGCTGAGCTGCGCAACGCCGAGCGGGAGCTGACCGCGAGTCGTGCCGACGTTACGGAGCTCGACGGCGACCTCGAGGTCGCGACGATGGACTGGCACCGCGAGCGACAGGACGCGGAGACGACGCTCCACGCCTACCGCGACCGCGCGCGCGAGCTTCGAGCGAGGATCCGACGAATGGAGTCCGCCGGTCCGGAGGCACCGTGTCCCACCTGCGGTCGTGTGCTCGAGAGCCATTACGACGAGGTGCTGCAGGAGCTGCGCGAGGAGTGGGAAGCCGTCGTGCAGGATGGAAGCTGGTGGAAGAGTCGCTGGGATCAGCTCGAGCTGAAGCCGCCCCATCTGCAGGAGCTGGAGCTTCGTGCGGTGACGCTGCACGCGGCGCTGGAGGCCGGGTCCGAGCGCGTGGAGGTGCTGCGGACGCGTCTCCGCGAGCTGCGTGGAGGCGCTCGCGCGCCCCTTCCGCCCGTGGAGGGTTCGGCAGGTCGGGTGGTGGCGGCGCTGCTGCGCGTGCGGGAAGCACGCCTGGCGCGGGCGACGGATGTCGTGCTCGATCGGTCGTCGCGCTTCGTCTCGCGAATTTCGGGCGCGCGGATCCTGGCCATCACCCGCAGCGGAGGCGTGGTGAGTCTCCAGGGAAGCGCGGGGCCCCTCACGCCGCTTTCGGAGGAGGACCTCGCCGCCGGGCGACTCGCCCTGCGTCTGGCGGCCGCGTCGCTCGTCGCGGCCCGTGGACGTCTGGTCGCCTCTCTGCACCTCGAGGAACCCTTCGACCGCCTCGACGAGGAGGCGAGCATCCGCACCATGACGCTCACCAAGGAGCTGCTGCGGGAGATCCCCCGCGTGATCCTCTTCAGCCGCGGCGACGCCGTGGAGGCCAGGCCCGAGCTGTTCGACTACGTCCTGGAGGTGCGGGACGAGGGATCCACGTCGGCACCGGTGCTCCGACCCGCGCCGGCGGGTCCCGGCCGCGTGGCGCTCCTTCAGCCCGCCGGCGAAACCGTGTCCTCGCTCGAGCCCCGCTGAGCCGAGGCTGATCGCACGGAGCGCGACGCGGACGCAGGAGTGGGGCGAGGGAGCGGCGAGAGCTGAGGGCGTGGTAATGGGCCGGCGGAGTGTAACCATTCGGTGCTCGCCGAAACGGTGCCCGCCGTTGTGTCCGCCGCGGCCGTGTGGGAGAGTGCCGAACCCCGCGGTTCAGGAGGGAGGTCTGGCATGCGGCCCATCTTGCGCCGGAGTCTCTTGCGGCATGAGTTTCGCAAGGTGCTTACCCCCCAAGGCCGATCTCCCTCGTGATCCCACGCCAGACGTCCCGGTTCGCTCGGTACGGCCCAGTGCTGCCGCTCGTGGTGATCGCCCTGTCGGGGTGCTTCCCGACTCGCGGGAGTGCGCAGGTGACCCCCGTCGACGACGTCTTGAACGAGTACGTTCGCGTCCTCCAGGTGGCGGGTCGGGCGGACCCCGGTTCGCTGCTGATCCGGCCCCTGCGCGGCTGGCACTCGGGAGCCCTGTCGGACACGGTCGCTCATCCGTGGGCGGATCTCTTTCTGTCCAGGTTCGAATCCACTCGCCCGTCGGGATTCCGCCTTCTGCATGCCGGTGCCACGCTGTCCAACAACACGGCGCTCCCGGTCTTCCAGAACGACGGCGCCATGTGGCAGGGCCGGGGCCTGAATTTCGCAGCTGTGGTCGGAGCGAGGTTCGAATCAGGACCTCTGAGGATGACTGTCCAACCGATCTTCGTGAGGTCGCAGAACAGGTCCTTCGACCTGGCGCCCGTACAGCGGGAGGGGCAACCCGCATACGCCCATCCATGGCTTATCATCGACATTCCCCAGCGGATGGGCTCGGAGACCTACTCGCTCGTCCACCCGGGTGAGAGCACGCTCGAGGTCGTGGCCGGGCGGGTCGTGGCGGGTGTTAGCAGCCGAAACCTGTGGTGGGGACCGGGTCAGCGAAGCTCGATCATCATGAGCAATCATGCTCCCGGCCTCCTGCATGCCTTCTTCGCCACGGACGGCCCGGTCGAGACGGCGATCGGTGTCCTGGAGGCGCAATGGGTGTGGGGGCGGCCCTCGGAATCGGGGGTCTACGAGGACCGCGGTGCCGGACGTGGTCGCTTCTTCACCGGGCTCGCAGTGGCGTGGTCACCACTGGCGGGGTTGAGCTTCGGCGTGACGCGTGCCGTGATGGCTGCGTGGCCGGACGGCGGCTTGGGCATCGGTGATGTGCTACAAGTCTTTTCTTCCAAGAGTGGGTTCCGACGCAATCTGTCGACGGAAGAGAACCCGGATGCGGACGATCCGGATCTTGACCAGATCGCGTCCGTGTCGGTGCGGTACGTGCCAGGGGGCGGGGGGTTCGAGGTGTACGCCGAGTATGCCAGGAATGACTCTCCGTGGGATTTTCGCGACTTGTTGGTCGAGCCCGAGTATACCCGCGCGTACCTTGCAGGCTTCATGAAGGTGTTCCCTTTGAGTGGCGGACGGTTGCTGGCTCTGACGGGGGAGGTCTCGAGCCTAGAAGTCACCCGTCACGGGCAGTTGGTGCCCACGACGAGCTATTACCAGAACCTCGGCGTTCCGCAGGGATACACGAACCACGGTCAGGTGCTCGGATCGGTCTTCGGGGTCGGGGGGGCCGGGCAGCATCTTTCGGCCGACCTGTACGATCGGGGACGGCGGGTTCGTGCGTTCGTGGAGCGTAGGGTCGTGGACAACGACTACTTCTTCGAGACGTTCTCATCCGAGCGGGACAAGGCGGGGACGGCGGATACGCCCAAATTCCGGCACCACGTGGCGTGGGAGGCCGGGGTCGGCGTTCTCCTCATGAGAAGGAACGGCCTCGAGGTAGGGGTCGACCTCGCCATGAACCGGGACCTGAACAGGTACTACGAGTACCGGAACGACGTCTGGAACCTTCACACTCTGGTCGAGGCGAGGTGGCGACCTCGCTGAGTACCAGACCAGGCCAGGGCGCTGTCGGGTCGCGAGGGTCGGACGGCGGGCGATCCGATGGGCGTGGCGCAGGGGTGAGCTGGCCTCGAGCTCGTGGTGCATCCCCGTGACGCGTGGCGTTGTGCTGCTGGGCTTGCTCGTGACCCGGCTCCTGAATGATCCCGATCCAAGCGGGTTCCGAGACCTCGAGCGGTTTGGCGTCAGTCCGGACCACCAGGCGCGCGTGTTCGAGCCCTACGCACCGAGTGCGAGGGCGGTGGCAGGCCTTTGTGAGCTCACGCGCCCGGGGGATGCCTCTGTAGGGGAGGGCGGGCGGGGTCGATAGAGGGCTCGCCGGCATCTGCCCCACCCGAGCCGTCCGTCGACGTGAGAAAGCGCACGAAGTCGATGTCGATCACGATCGCTTCGTCCGCCGGTCGCGGCCCCGAGGACTCGAGACGCAGCACCACTCCATTCGTAGGCTGGAGAGCGGGCCTGAGGCGTTCCAGGGGAACGGACACGTCCGTCCATTGGCCCGTGGTGAGCGGTATCGAGTCCGGTGTCTCGTACCAGGTCGGCGGGTGCCTGGCGATGACTGCCCACCGTACGGCGATGTCCCCCGCCCCCTGTGCCAGGCGGATGCGTGCGGCGAGGGTGTCGTACTTGATGAGATCGGGAATCCGCGACAGCTCCAGGGCGACCGCACTCCAGCGATCACGGAGAAAGTCCACCTTGATGCGAAGGGTGCCATCCAGGCCCGCAGCCCGATGGATACCGAGCCCCGACGGATGAACGTAGTCCGCGCTGGTTGCCCACGACGGCACGTGCCAACCCTCGGCGTCGGACGTGAATTCGTAGCAGAGCCCGGCCCGAGGCTCGGCGCACTGCGGCAGCGGCGTGTGATGGTCAGATACTTCGGGCGCGGTTTGTGCCGAGATGTACGCAGGCATCCAGAGCAGGGCAGCGGCCAGACGTCGAATCACCCTGTGGCTCCCGAGTTGGAAGCCGCCCCGGCGTCCCGCGATGGGTCCCGACCCAGGCCGCCGGCGAGCGCCTGCGCGACGGAAACGCCTCCGAACACGGCGAATCCGACGGTGGCCAGAAGCAGGAAGGGCACCCACACGAGCAACCCGCGGGATACCGCATACCAGGTGGAGAAGGCCAAGTAGACGGCCATGAACAGCTCGATCCCGGTGGTCAGGGCATGACGGGTTCGGTACCGCCCACGCCACGTGCCTTCCCGTCCCACAAGCCGGTACTTGGGCGTGCGCATGAATGGCCCCTTGCGATTCGAGAGGCCCACGGCGACTCCCAGGGTTCCCAGCGCCGAGATCCCAATCAGACAGGCCAGCAGGAGGGGGAGAGAGGATAAGCGCCGCGGCCAATCCTCATAGGTCTCCTTCTGCGCGACCAGAAAGTAGAGCGGGTAACCCAGCCAGAGCACGAGCCAACCCGTGTACCATGTGCTCACGAACGCGCCGACAGGGCCTGGCACTTCGGACAGGCGAGCGACGGGCCACGCGAGGACACACATGAGGAAGACGATCGGGAAGATGATATGGTTGCAGAGCAGGAGGGACCCCTCATACTTGGCCAAGAGGCTCATCCGAGGCTCCCGCAAGACCGTCTTCAGGTGTTTGCGAGCGTTCTGGATCACCCCGGTCGCCCATCGGAGCTGCTGCGTCTTGATCCCCGCCACCGTCGCGGGCAGCTCGCCTTCGCACACCACGTCGTTGAGGTATTCGATCCGCCAGTGCCGGAGCTGGGCCCGGACGGCGAGGTCGATGTCCTCGGTGAGGGTGTCGGCGTCCCAGCCGCCGGCATCGATCAAAGCGGCCTTTCTCCAGACGCCGCACGTGCCGTTGAACGGAACGAGAAGGCCGCGGGCGTGACGGACACCGCTCTCGAGCACGAAGGCCGCGTCGATTGCGATGGCGAAGACGCGTGTGAGGGGGGAGTACTCGCGGTTCAGGTGTCCCCAGCGAGTCTGGACCGCGCCGACGTCGTCCTTGAAGGCAGGGATCGTGCGGCGCAGGAAGTCGGGCGGAGGCAGGAAGTCCGCGTCGAAGATCGCCAGGAACTCCCCCTTGGCGACCTCCAGGCCCTCTTTCAGCGCCCCTGCCTTGTACCCGGTCCGCTCGCGGCGGTGGAGGAGCACGATGTCGATGCCCTGGGAGCGATAGCGCTCGACCAGTTCCGAGAGAATGTCACGAGTGTCGTCCGTGGAGTCGTCCAGCACCTGGACCTCGAGCCGATCCGCCGGATAGTCGAACGCGCAGATGGCTTCCAGCAATCCGCGAACGACGTATCGCTCATTGTAGATGGGTAGCTGCACTGTGACGGTGGGCCACTCGTCGGGGACCGGGCCCTTGTCCGAGGTCAACCGTTGCCTGGGGCGCAGCGCCACCATGATGTAGGCGTGCACGGCGAAGGGAATCGTGGCGACCGAGAGGACGCTGTAGATGGCGATGATCGCCATCTCGGCCGGGGAGAGGTTTTCGATCATCGGTCGGCAGCGAGCCTTGACGTGCGCAGGTACGGGGTCATCGTGCCGGGTGGTCCCTCTTCTCGGATGCCCTTCTTCGGGCGGGCCGGACCAGCCAATAGTAGGCTCGGCCCATCGGCTCAGGAAGCCCTCGCGAGGCCCTCCGACCCCCAGCCCTTCATTCCTTCTCCCAATTCGAATCTACCCACCTTGCTCGTCGTCCCGCTGCTGTCTGCCGTGCCTCCCGGCCCTCGCGGTTGGTTGGATGTCTCAGCCTCGGGGCGTCACGGACGTCGTGATTGTCCGCGCCGGCGTCAGTGTCAGGAACGAGAGCCTCCTGAATCCAGCGACGGGTCAGCCGCCCAGGGCCGCGGTAGCCACGATCTCGACCACGAAGGGGTGGCGGAAATCCTTCACCGGGACGATGGCTCTCGACGGCCGGTGCTCCCCCATGACCTCCGCATACGCGGCGTTGACCTCGCCCCACAGCTCGTGGCCGGAGACGTAGATCATCATGCGGACCACGCGGGAAAGGTCCGATCCGGCCGCGTTCAGCACCGCCTCGACGTTTCGCAGCGCCTGGCGCGTCTGCTGTGCCGCGTCGCCGGGGTCTTCTCCCGGCTTCTTCGGGTCCACACCGAGCATGCCGGCGACGTAGACGACGCCGTTGTACACGGTGGCCTGGCTATAGTGGCCGGCCGGGGTCGGCGCATTCGGGGTCGAAATGACTTTCACGTTCTTTCTCCTGACGTGTAGAACCGGGCCTCCTCACGAGCGGGCGGACCGGCGTCTCTCCAGCGGAACCGAAGACTCCAGCGGTTGTCGCACCCTTCGAGCGCGTCGGCGACGATGCCTCCGATCACCGGGGCGAACTTGAAGCCGTGCCCGCTCCCGCCGGACGCGACGACCAGTCCTTCGTGCCCGGGCACGCGATCGATCAGAAGATCTCCGTCGAACGCGTCGCAGTACAGGCACACGCGCGTGCCCACGAGCGGCGCCTCGGCGAGCGCCGGGATCGACTCTGCGAGAAAGGACCGCGCGTAGGCGACGTGTTCCCCGAAAACCTCGCCACGATCGTCCGGGTGCACGGCGTGCCCCTCGCCGTGGTGACCGAGCTTCACACGCCCGTCGGCGAGGGCGGGAAAGCCGTACCAGCCGGTGCCCGATATGTCCGCGGCGAAGGGTGGGAAGTGGGGGGCGCGCCACTCGTCGGGACGATCGACCCCGAAGTGGAGGATCGGCTGGGCCACGGATCGGAGGATCGGAGCGGTCCAGGGAACGAGGACCGGGGTCCACGCTCCTGCGGCCACGACGACGTGCGTGGCCGCGATCCGCTCGCCGCTCTCCAGGTGCACGCCCTCGACGCACGCGTCCCCCTCCAGGAGTCCGGCGACGCCGTCTCCGGTCCGGAGCGTGACGCCCGCCACGGCGCAGAGCTCCAGGAGACGGGCGACCACGGCACCGCTCTCCGCCCACCCGCCGCGCGGACTGAGGTATCCGTCGGCGTAACGCTCCGCGTTCCAGGCGGGGCAGTGCTCCGCGAGGTACGCCCCGTCGACGCGTTGCGGATCGTAGCCCCGTTCCCGGAGCACGCGATGGCTTTCGTACTCGAAGCCACCAGGCTGCATGGCGCCCGCAGCGAGGACGAGGAACCCCTCCGGATGGTACAGCGGGACCGGCCAGTCGGCATTCCAGCCTTCCCAGCCGTCGAGCGCGGCTTCCGCGAGTTCGTGGTAGAACACGTCCGCGCCGTAGTCCATCCGGATCATCTTGCTGACGTCGGTCGAAGAGGCGTCGATGTGCGGGACCGGTGCCCGATCGACCAGCGTGACGGGATATCCGCGGTTGCGGAGTTCGAGGGCGGCGGTCGCGCCGAACACCCCGGCACCCACGATCACCACGGAGTCCGTGCGTCCGTTCACGTGTCCATTCCGTCCGAGAGGGATATCATGTCCCGACTCCAACTCTGCACACCGCGCTGTCCCCATGCAAATCCGCATTCTCTCCGAAGCCGACGTACGGTCCGCCATCGACATGCGAGGGGCCATCGACGCCATGCGCGAGGCTTTCGGGGCCCTGGCGGACGGGCGCGCCGAAGTGCCGATGCGGCTCGCACTCGAAACCCGTCACGGGGTGACGCTCTTCATGCCGGCGCACCTCGAGTCCGACGGCGGGATCGCGGGCGCCAAGGTCGTCTCGGTGAACCCCGGCAACGCCGCCTCGGGACTGCCCGTCATCCATGCCGTGGTGCTCGCGCTCGACCCGGTGACCGGGCAGGCGCGGGCGCTCATGGACGGGACGTGGCTCACCGCGCTCCGGACCGGCGCCGTGGGCGGACTCGCCGCCGACCTCATGGCCCGCGACGATGCGAAGGTGGTGGCCATCTTCGGCGCGGGAGTTCAGGCGCGGACCCAGCTCGAGGCGGTGCGCTGTGTGCGTGACGTCTCCGAGGTGCGGGTCGTCTCGCGGTCGGCCACGCGCGGCGACGCGTTCGTGGCCGAACTCGAGGGCGTCGCGGCGCACCGCGTGGACGACGCGGACGAGGCAATCGCGGGTGCCGACATCGTGATTGCGGCCACGAGCAGTACGGTGCCGGTATTCGACGGCTCGAAGATCGAGCCCGGGACGCACGTGACCGGCGTGGGGTCGTTCACCACGGAGATGCGCGAAGTGGACACCGAACTGGTCCGACGCGCGCGCGTGATCGTCGATCAGCGTGAGGCCATTCTGGCCGAGGCCGGCGATATCGTCGGGCCGATCCGCGACGGTACGGTCGACGCTTCCGTGATGGTCGGCGAGATCGGCGACGTGGTGCTCGGCCGCGTCGTCGGGCGGACCTCACCCGAGGAGGTCACTTTCTTCAAGTCCGTGGGCAATGCGGTGCAGGACGTGTCCGTGGCCGCACGCGTGCTCGCCAGGGCCGAGCGAGACGGGCTCGGCGTGCTCGTGGAGATCTGATCGAGGCAAGAACGGCTCGAGTCGAGTTCCAGCGCGGATCCCGCGCCCCTCGGGCCCCTACTGCGGATTGCCCAGCGCGGACCAGGCCTCGGCCCGGGCTCGATACCCATCGACGTCCGAGACCGCGCCGGACTGGATCGCCTCCTGCATGAGCGAGAGGTACACCCACGAGTAGTAGTTCGGGATGCCCAGGGTGGCGATGTCGGGCCAGTGATCCCACTCGGGAAGGCCGCCCCGGTGCAGGAAGACCTCCTCGGCGAGGAGTCGCGTGCGCTCGGTGTCGAGCCAGGCTCCGGTGATCGGTGAATACGGGGAGTCGTCGAGCCGGGTGAACGCGGCGTTCTCCTCGGGCAGCCCGTCGTGGAGCCGGAAGGCGAGTCCCTGTCGGACCAGGTACGGCTGGATGCCGAGGGAGGCTGCGGCGTTGCCGCTGGAGGCGAAGTAGATCGGTCGGTCGTCGATCGACTCCACCAGGAGCGTGAGCGCGAAGCGCTGCCAGGGCGCGAGGTACTGACCACCGGGAAGTTGCGCCTGGATCTGACCGATCTGGAGCGTCACCGACTGGTCGAGACGAGAGTACGCGGCGGCCGCCTCCTCGATCTGCTCGTCGGTGAGCGGGAGGATCGACCTCGTGGGCGCTTCGACCCGGTCGACCACGATCGGTACGCGCTCGCCGGCCTGGGTGGGGTCCGTCACGTAGGCCGCGTCGGTATTGTCGAACGTGTACGGGCGCTGGCACTGGATGACGGTCCAGTCGTCGGAGGGGTCCTGGCCGGGACCGCACGGCTCGGTGAGGCGCTTCAGCTGCTTGGTGTACCAGTCGGTGTTGAGGTAGGACGTCACGATGACGGTTACGTCCCGCCGCACCCCCTCGACTTCCTGGAGATACCAGAGGGGGAAGGTGTCGTTGTCGCCGTTGGTGAAGAGCACCGAATACGGCTCGACGCTCATGAGCAGGTTGTACGCCCAGTCGCGCGCGGAGTAGTCGTACGTGCGGGTCGCCCACCCCCAGTTGAGCATAAGGGGCAGGAAGGCGAAGGCCAGGAAGGGGCTCGCCTTCCTAAGGCCGGCTCCGGTCTCCTGGGCGAACTCCTTCCAGAGCGTGGCGATGCCGATGCCCGCCCACAGGCCCCACACCGAGAAGCTCACCACGAAGAAGTAGTCGCGCTCGCGCACCTCGTGCAGGCCGCGGTCGGGGGCCGGAGCCTGGAGTGAATACCCGTACTTGAAGTTCAGGTAGTAGACGAGGGCGAAGGAGAGCGTGGCGAACAGCGTCGCGACGTAGAGGAAGCTCGCCCTGTCCCGGCGCCAGTGCTCGATGGCGCCCCAGACGCCGAACCCGGTGAAGAGCATGGTGAAGGGGAGACGGATCTTCGGGAAGACCGTGGTCGCACCGTCCAGCGACCGTGCCCACTGCCAGTCGAAGTACTGGAGGTAGTTGACCAGCTGGTCCGAGAGCGGCGCCTGCCGCGGGACCAGCGGCGGCTTCTGGTACTGGTCGCGGTTGAGAGCCTCGGCCAGCGCCGCGCAGCCCGCCTTTCCGTACGTGACGACGGCGGTGATGGCGGAGCCGATGTCAGGACACGTGGGGGCGGCCTCATTGATCACGGGCCCGAGACCGGCGCGGATGGGCAGGAAGAGGTGGATCGTGAGTCCCACGATCCCGGCCGCCGCTCCCGCCACGTACAGGCGCCAGTTCAGGAGCGTCCGCGGGTGGACGTAGAGGATGAACAGCCCGATGGCGGGTGCCGCGAGGAAGGCCATCAGGTGGTTGCCGACGCTGAGGGCGAGGACGAACGCCATCAGGATCAGGAGGTTGTCGTCCTTCCCCTTGCCCAGGTTCTCCTGCCACCGCACCGCGAGCCAGGAGAGGAGCGCGATGGTGAGGAGCGAGACCGTGTACACCTTCTCGTTGACGTTCGACTGGTTCCACACGGTGAACGCCGTGGCGCTCACCAGGACGGCGGCTCCGGCGCCCGCGAGACGGAAGAGCCGATCTTCCGAGAAGTAGCGCAGCACGTGATGGACGACGAGGAACCAGAGCCCGTGGGCGCTGGCGCTCACAAGCGCGCTGAAGAGGTTCACCTTCACGGCGGCGGAGAGGCCGAGCGGGGTGAGGAGGATCGACCACGCGCGGGCGAGGACGACGAAGAGCGGGTTCCCCGGGGGATGCGGGATCCCCATGATCTCGGCGGTGGCGATGTACTCGCTGGTGTCCCAGAAGGCCGTGGTGGGCCCGAGTGTGACTGCGTACAGCGCGAACACCAGACCGCCCGCGACCGCGGCCGCGAGGTACGGGGGGCGCAGATGGCTCGAGTCGTCCCGGACCTCGGGAGTCGACCCGGAGGGCGCGTTCGCTGTCTTGTCGCTCATGCTACCACGTTCGATAGTGCGGGGGACACGAAGCGGTGCCCGTCGACCGGACCTCGCGAAACCCGAAAGGTGGGCGAATCACGAAAGGTAATCGTCAGTCGCGCGTCAGGTGCAGGCACCCCCACCCGTCGACCCGGACGCTCCACTGCGGCGGGACCCAGGTGGTTCCGCTGTACTCCTGGACGATGGCGGGGCCGCGGATTTCGTGGCCGGACCGGAGATCCGAGCGCCAGACGCTCGTCGCGAGGTGCTCGCGTCCGCCGAACACGACCGGCACGGCATGGGACGCGGGGGCACCGGAAGCCTCGGGCACGGCGGGTGCGGTCAGGTCGATGGCCGGAGCCGAGACCGTCACGCGGAGGGTCACGGCCTCGACCGGTGTCTCGTCGCGGCGGTAGCCGTAGCGATCCTGGTGCTGCGTGTGGAAGGCGTCCACCCATCCGTTCTCCGGTACGCCCAGCTCGAAGCTCTGGCCCCGATAGCGTGCGTCGATCCGGCGCTCGGAGGACAGGTCTCCGGGCGCGACCCCCTCCGCGATCATGGCGTCACGCGCCTCGGCCTCGAGCTCGTCGAGCACCTGACGCAGGCGCGTCTGGATCTCCGGTTGCTCCGTGTCGAGGAGAACGGTCCGCGAAGCCTCACGCGTCACCGGCGAGGCGAGCATGCCGTAGGCGGACAGGAGCCCCGGGTCGGGAGGCACCAGCGCCTTCGAAGCGCCGAGGCGGTCGGTCAGCTCGGCCACATGCAGAGCACCCGCGCCGCCGAAGGCGACGACCGCGAAGTCCACGGGGTCGTATCCGCGCTCGACGGAGATGACGCGAAGCGCCCGCTCCATCGCCGTGTCCGCCACGGCGAGCACGCCCTCCGCCGCGTCGTTCAGTGACAGACCCAGGACGTGCGCGATCTCACGGAGCGGTTCCTCCACGGAGTCTCGGTCGAGCGTCCGGCTTCCGCCGAGGAACGCGGCGGCGGGAAGGCGGCCGAGCCAGACGTGCGCGTCGGTCACCGTGACCTCGGTCCCGCCCGTTCCGTAGCAGATGGGGCCGGGCTGAGCCCCCGCGCTTCGCGGCCCGACGCGCAGGGCACCACCCGCGTCCACCCGGGCGATCGATCCTCCGCCGGCGCCCACGGTGTGGATGTCGATGACAGGGATCGCGGCGGGCTGTCCGCCGATGGAGAACTCGCGGGTCCGTAGCGGTCGCCCGGGCACAAGCGAGACGTCGGTGGAGGTGCCGCCCATGTCGAAGGAGAGCACGGATTCGTGCCCTGCCCGGCGCGCCCACGTGAGGGCGCCGACGACCCCGCCCGCAGGTCCGGACAGGACCGTGTGAACCGGCTCCCGGCGGGCACGCTCGATCGGGAGCGCGCCGCCGTTGGAACCCATGATCGTGACCCGCTTCGCGCGAGCCTCCCGCGCGAGTCGCCCGAGATACCGGTCCATGATCGGCGCGACGTATGCGTTCATGACGGTCGTCGAGGTCCGCTCGTACTCACGGAACTCCGGCACGAGATCGCTCGAGACGGAAACCGGGGGCGCGTCGTCCGCCAGTCCGGACGCCAGGGCGTCGGCAACCGCTCGCTCGTGGGCCGGGTCGGCGTACGAGTGCAACAGCGTGATGGCGACGGCCTCGGCGCCGCGCGCCCGGACCTCGGCGGCCAGGGAGGCCAGCCGGGTCGGATCGAGCGGAGCGATCTCCTCGCCCTGCGGCCCCAGGCGGCCGGGGATTCCGATCCGGTCGTCCCGGTCGACGAGCGGGGGGAGCCGGTGGCCTACCAGGGCATAGAGCTGCGGACGGTCCTGCCGCCCGATCTCGATGACGTCCTCGAAGCCTTCGTTGGTGACGAGGACCACCCTCGCCCCACGCCGCTCGAGGAGGGCGTTGGTGGCCACGGTCGACCCGTGCAGCAGCAGGAAGTCGTCGCGCTCGCCCAGCAGCTCACGGATTCCGTCGAGGACCGCCTGCGACGGGTCGTGGGGCGTGGACGGGACCTTGAGGGTCCGGATGACACCGTTTTCCAGCAGTACCAGGTCGGTGAACGTGCCGCCCGTGTCCACCGCCAGCAGCGGCGTTGACGCCCCCGAAGGGCTCTTGGACATTGGGGTGCTCACCGCACCGCCCCCTGGCGCGTCGTCTTCATGCAGCTCTTCCCCTCATTCGAGCGATTTTCGGCTCTCGCCGCCGAGTCGACCCTCGTGCCGGTCTGGCGGGAGTTCCTCTTCGATGTCGATACGGCCGTCACGGCGTACGCGAAGCTAGCGGAACCGCCGTTCGGCTTCCTGCTCGAGTCCGTCGTGGGCGGTGAACAATGGGCCCGCTACTCCTTTCTGGGTACCCGTCCGTCGAGCGCGTGGCGACTGAAGGACGGTGAGGTGTCGGAGTGGATGCCCGAGACGGGATGGCGCACCGTTCCGTGTGAGGATCCACTCGCCGATCTCGATGCGCGCCTCCGTGCTCGCACGCCTGCCGAGGTGGACGGGCTGCCGCGCTTCTGGGGGGGTGCCGTCGGCTTCTTCGGCTACGACATCGTCCGGTGGATCGAGCGCCTGCCGGACGCGCCTGCCGACGATCTGGGGATCCCCGATGGCCTCTTCATCTTCACCGACGTTGTTCTCGCCATCGACAATCTGAAAGGGCGCGCGATGGCGATCGCCGCCGTGCCGGTGGAGCCGGGGATGGAGACCGGGGAGCTTCGCGGGCGTTACGATGAAGCCGCCGCTCGAGCTTCGGACGTCATGGAGCGACTGGCGCTCGGTGCGCCGCCGGCTCCGCTCTCCCTGGCCGCCGAGCCCGAGGCCGACCCGCCCTTCGAGAGCTCGATGTCGCGCAGGGCGTTCGAGTCGGCAGTGGACCGTATCAAGGAGTACATCCTGGAGGGCGACGTCTTCCAGGTGGTGCTGAGTCAGCGCCTCTCCTTCCCGCTGCGCTGCACGCCCTTCGCGCTCTACAGGGCGCTGCGCACGCTGAACCCATCCCCGTACCTCTATTTTCTGGAGCTCGACGGGGTCTGCCTGGTGGGCAGTTCGCCGGAAGTGCTCGTGCGGGTGGAAGACAGCACGGTGACCGTGCGCCCCATCGCCGGGACGCGGCGGCGGGGCCGTACGCCCGAAGAGGAGCGCGCCCTCGCCGAGGACCTGCTGGCCGACGAGAAGGAGCTCGCCGAGCACCGCATGCTCGTGGACCTGGGGCGCAACGACGTGGGGCGCGTAGCGGAGTACGGCAGCGTGAGCGTGCCCGATCTCATGGTCGTTGAGCGCTACTCCCACGTCATGCACATCGTGAGCCAGGTGGAGGGCAGACTGCGGGCCGGACTCGGCGCCGTGGACGTCTTCCGGGCGTGCTTTCCTGCCGGCACGGTGTCGGGTGCGCCCAAGGTGCGCGCCATGGAGATCATCGACGAGCTGGAGACCGTACGGCGGGGGCCCTACGCCGGGGCGGTGGGCTATTTCAACTGGGGCGGCGAGAGCATGGATACCGCCATCACCATTCGGACGGTGGTGGCGAAGGAAGGCACGGCCTACGTGCAGGCGGGTGCGGGCATCGTCCTGGACTCCGATCCGGCGTCGGAATACGACGAGACGCTGAACAAGGCGCGGGCGCTGCTGAAGGCAGCAGCCATGGTGGAAATCCCCCGGGCGGGCTGAGCTCCTTCCGGCCCGTGGGCCTGGCCCGTCACCCCAGCCTGCCGTACAGCCTGGCCAGCGCGCCGATCCCCTTCTCGAACGAATCCAGCGAGAACCACTCGTCGGGCGCGTGCAGGTTGCACCCGGGCAGTGCGAATCCCACGAGGAGCGCGGGGGCCTTCAGCTTTTCCTCGAAGTCGACCACGATGGGGATCGACCCGCCTTCGCCCTGGAGCACGGCGGGGGCGCCGTACGCCTCTTCCAGGGCTGACGAGGCCGCGTCCATCAGCCTCTGCTCGACCTTCGCCTTCCACGGACGACCCCCGTGCAGCTCCACGAGCTCCACGGTCACGCCCGCGGGAGTGACCTTTCCGAGATGGGCTTCGAGCAGGGGCTTCACTCGATCAGGATGCTGGTTCGGCACGAGCCGGAAGCTCACCTTCGCCATCGCCCGGCCCGGGAGCACGGTCTTGGCGCCCTCGCCCGTGTATCCGCTGAGGATGCCGTTCACGTCGCACGTCGGACGGATCCAGAGCTTTTCGAGCGTGCTCCACCCCTTCTCGCCCCCCAGCGCATCGACCTCGAGCTCCTTCCTGTAGGCGTCGATATCGAACGGGAGGGAGCGGATCTGCTCGCGGGTCTCCTCGTCCCACTCGACGACGTCGTCGTAGAAGCCGTCGATGGCGATCCGGCCGTCGGCGTCGTGGAGGGAGGCGATGATCTTCGCGAGCGCGTTGCCGGGATTGACGACCGGCCCGCCGAACTGGCCGGAGTGGAGGTCGCCGCGTGCGCCCTTCACGTGGATCTCGAAGTAGGCGAGGCCCCGGAGCGAGAAGAGCACCGAGGGCATGCCCTCGGCGTACATGTTGGAGTCCGAGATCACAACCACGTCGCAGGCGAGCCGCGCGGCGTTCTGCTCCACGAAGGGCACGAGGTTCGGCGAGCCGACCTCCTCTTCGCCTTCCGCGAGGACGATCACGTTGATGGGCAGGGTCCCGTCCGCGGCCAGGCACGCCTCGAGGGCCTTCGCGTGCATGTACAGCTGACCCTTGTCGTCCGCCGAGCCGCGCGCGTAGACGCGGCCGTTCCGCTCGGTCGGCTCGAAGGGGGGCGACGTCCAGAGCTCGAGCGGCTCGGGCGGCTGCACGTCGTAATGCCCGTAGATGAGCACCGTCGGAGCTGCGGGGCCCGCCCCTCGCCACTCGCCCAGGACGACGGGATGCCCCTCGGTGTCGATGACCTCGGACGTGAGTCCTGCGCTCGCGAGCTTTTCGGCGAGCCACTCCGCGGCGGCGCGCGTGTCGCCGTCGTGCTCTGACTTCGCGCTGACCGACGGAATGCGGAGGAAGTCGTAGAGCTCGGAACGGAATCGCCCGAGGTTCTGCTCGATGAAGGTCAACGTGTCCGGCATGGGTGCCCCGACTGGAGTGCGCGCGGGGACCGGAACGCGGAGCGGAGGGGAGGGGTCGCGCCGCGCGCCATGGACCGGGAGGTCACGGCGCGGCGAGCCGGTCCTTCCTCAGATGAGCGTCCGCAGACCCCAGCGGTAGATGAACGTCATGAGGGTGGCAAAGATCGCGGCCCCGGCCATCCCGCCGACGCTCAACGCGAGCGGATCGAACAGGTGGAAGATCCCGACGCCCAGCATACCGCCGATCACGGACGCGAAGGCGCCCAGCGCCATAATGATCTGCGCGTGGCCGGGCTGCTCTTCCGGGCGGCTGATTGCGGCCCGCATGACGAGCCCGATGGCCGCGCCCATGATGATCCAGATGGCGATGCCGATCCAGTTCTGCATATCTGATACTGAGGTTTCGGGGACGTGCCGGAGCGCCGAAACGCGCCGCAGGAAGTTATTCGAAGGGGCATGGGAGAACCAGACCGCCGCGCAGGTTTGACGGACCCGCCCCGCGGGGCTTCATTGCGGCATGGCCGACGAGATCATCGATCTGACCCGGTACCTTCGGCGTGAGCCCTCCGCGGAGCTGCCCCGGGGATCGATGACGCTGTGGGGTGGGGACGGCGAGCGCGCCCGCTTCGCGCTCCCCCTGTGGCGCCTCATCCACCTCGCGCAGGGCGATCGGGGGCTGATCGTACACCACTCGGTGAGCCAGCCTCAGGCGGCGGAGCCCTTCGTGGTGCTCGACCTCGGGAGCGATCCCGCGCGTACGTACGTAACCCTGGACGGGCTACCCCGCTTCGCAACGGACGAAGGGCCCCTGCTCGTGGACATGGAGTCCGGCGGGCTGGCCGTCTTCCTGGGCGCGCGCGCCGGACGCCTCTGGATTCTCCTCGTGGACGGAGGCAGCCGGTCGACCCCGCTCGCGCAGGACGTCCGAGAGGACTTGCTCTTTTTTGCGGGCGAGTGTGCGGGGTTGCTCTTCCCTCGGGACCTGGCCGACGGCGAGGCGGGGCGCGGTGCGTCCGCGCTCGAAAAGGAGCGCGAGCCGGACGCGTAACGCCCCGGGTGCAGCTCAGCCCTCTCGCATCCTGCGCTTCAGCTCGGCGAGGGCAGCGTCCACGTCGAGTTCGCGCGTCGGGGGCGCATCCCGATCGTAGTCGACGTGAACGTCCGAGCCCGCATCGAGGTCGAGGTCGTCGAAGGCCTCGGCCGCCTCGGCCGCGGCCTGCGTTCCCTCGATCTTGTCGGCCATGCGGTCGAGTTCGTCGAACAGGTCGTCGGCGGCGGAGATCGAGCCGCGTGCTCCGGTCCGCTGCGTGGTCGAGGTGAGGGCGTCGCGCTTTTCCTTCGCCTCGTGGAAGCGTGCGAACATCTCCTCCACGGTGTGCTGGCGGAACGCGAACTCCTCGGCGAGCGCCTCTTCCTTCTTCCTGAGCACGGCGATGTGCGCCTCGGCTTTCGTCGCGAACTCGGCGGCCAGGCGCACCGTCTCCTCGTCTTCGATGCCGCGGGCCATCTCCTCACGGCGGCGGGCCGTCGCCAACTCCGCCGACAGCCGCTCGAGGGTGGACCGCGTCTTTTCCAGCTCCGCCCCGACGCCGGCCACTGCGGCCTTTTCGTCGACGATCTCCCGCTTCATGCCCACGAGCAGCCGGTCCGCCGTGTCGGAGACGTTGTCACGGCTGAGTTCCTTGTTGAAGTTCTCCAGCGCTTCCCGGAACGCGGCACGAAGCTCGTCGAACATCGGACCAACCCCTGAATGTCGGCGGGCGGAGCCTCGGTGAGACCCCGCCCGTGCGGTGAATCGCTTCCCACTCCAGGGACAGAGTGGGGACGTGTCTTCAGTTCAGGAAGGGCTCGATGCGCTGCGCGAAGGAGTTGCGGGCGCGGTGGAGCCGGCTCTTGACCGTGCCGAGGTTGACGCCGGTGATCTCGGCGATCTCCTCATAGCTCTTCCCCTCCAGCTCGCGCAGCCGGAAGACGAGCTGGTGGTGCTCCGGCAGCGTCTGGACGGTGTCCTCCACCAGGCGACGCAGGTACCGCTTGCGGTACAAGTCGTCGGGCTTCATCGAGAAGTCCTCGAACTGGATGGGGCGGTGATCGTCGTCCCAGCTGCCGGTCAGGCGCTGGAAGAGCACGAGCGGACTCCGCGAGCGGTTGCGCAGCTCGTTCTTCGAGAGATTTCCGGCGATCGTATAGATCCACGTCGAGAACTTCTTGGACGTGTCGAATCGGTGGAGGTGTCGGGTGACCCGGATGAACGCTTCCTGAACGAGGTCTTGGGCCCGGTCGGCGTCGCCCGTCTTGCGCGTGATGAAGTGGACCAGGCGGTCGCGGTACCGGTCGTACAGACGTTGGAAGGCCGCTGGACGCCCTTCGAGGTGCGCCGTGACGAGTTCCTCGTCGGTCAGAACGTCGAGCGGACGATCGTCGTGCAGATGTGTCGCACCATCCGAAATGGCAGTGATCATGCGTCGTCCTTCCCGCTGGGCCGTGTCGAGCCGCACATGGGTCGATTACCGGACAAGGTACGTCGGTTCCGTTGTCTGTTCAAGATGTGTTCAGGAGATAGTGTGTGAGGCGGGACCCGGCGCCGGATCGAGAGTGTCGCGCCGGTAGCTCAGTCAATCGCAATGGGTCGATTCTCGAGACCGAGCAGTGTGCCGCCCTCGGAAAACCCTCTGTACAACGCTTGTTCAGGTTCAGGGATGAGGTGCCGTGAGGCGAGTGCCTCTTCCGCCGCCCGATCCATCTCGGTGGTCGTCTCCTTCTCGATGCGCGTCAGGACGCCGCTGTCGATCCCGCGTTCAGCGAGCCAGACCTCGTACAGCCCGATCGGGTCGCGACGTCCCCAGGCGGCGAACAGCTCGGGAGGAAAGGTCTCCCGCGCCTCCCGCTCGTCGTGCGTCGCGTGGCCGCCCATGCGGAAGGTGTCCGCCACGATCATGGCCGGGCCCCGACCGTCCCTGCAACGCTCGACCGCGAGGCGCGAGGCCGCGTACACGTCCAGGACGTTGTTGCCGTCGCACACCCAGGCCTCGATGCCGTACATCTGCGGCCATGCGTGCAGGTCGCCCGCCCCGTGCGTCGTCGCCCGGGTTCCCAGAGCCACCTGGTTGTTCTGGATCACGAACACGGCTGGAAGATCGAGGACCGCCGCGAGGTTCAGACCCTCGTGGCACGCGGCGCACTTGGTGGCGCCGTCACCTACCCAGGTCATCGCCACCCGGTCCTCGCCGCGGTTGCGGAAGGAGAGAGCGACGCCCGCAACGACGGTCACACTCGTTCCCATGTGACTGATCGGCTGGATGATGCCGGCCTCCAGGTCGCCGATGTGCAGGTCGCGTCCCTCACTCGGAGAGTCCGACGTCGCGAGATAGCCCCGGAACATGTCGGACAGGGGCATGCCCATCATGTGCAGGGCACCGGCGTTACGGATCATCGGCGAGACGACGTCACGATCGGGGTCGAGCGCGTGCACGTTGCCCACGGTGACGGCTTCCTCCCCGGTCCCGAGCCACGCCTTGGAGATGACCCCGGTGCGGACCCAGCGCTTCAGCCCGATGTCGTGAAGCCTGGTGCGGAGGAGGTCGCGGTAGAGTCCCAGGAGTTCGTCATCGCCCAGTGAATCGACGATGGCGGCTCGCGCGGGGTCTCGCCGTACCGTGTCGTCGAACGTCTGCACCAGTTCGGGATCGGGCTCCCACTCGAGGTACTCGGGCGGATCGAAGGCCGGGTATCGCTTCATGCGCGATAAGGTACGGGTGCGAACCGGGGAGGCGAAGGGTCTCGCGGGCATCACCGGCCGGCGCCGCCGCGGGTCCGTTGCCCGGCCGTGCGTGCGCTTCGAGATTACTCCGTCTCGCCCCCCTCACGTCCCGTCCCCGTTTGAGCGATCTCGCATCTTCCACGACGAACGAACCGGGCCCTCGCAGGGTTCAGGCCGTCGTCGCTCTCCGCCTGCTGGAGGCCATGCGCGACATGGACCTTCCGGGCGAGGTGCTCGAGGAGGAGGACACGACGCGGACGATGCCGCGTCGCTTCGGTCTGAGCGACGTCGTCGACCGGCAGATCCGGGCCTTCCGGGAGGACGTCAAGAAGAGGGTCAGGCTCACGGACGAGGACGTGCAGGGCCTCTTTCGCTTCGCCGTCCGGCGGCCGGACGGCGCGGCCGTCTTCCACCGCGTGGGGCGATTCCTGGCCGGATCCGAACGCTCGGGACGCTGGGTACGCGTGCTGCCCCGCGGTCTCCAGTTCCGTATCGCGAGAAATCGCGCCCGCCGATCGCTGAGACGACTCTTCGGACGGCCGGTCGGCGGATTCGGGCGCGCGCCCTTCACCATGGAGGGCCGCACGCTGCTCTTCATCGAGGCCGACCCGGGCGGTGACGCGTGCCACCTGCTCTCGGGCTTCGCGGAGGAGGTCCTGTCGCGCACGCTGGGGGCGCCCGCGACCGTTGAGCACGTGCTCTGCGAGGGCAGGGGCGACGCCCTGTGCCGGTGGGAGGGTAGCCTGACCCGGGAGCCGGTCACGCTGTCACCGGACGTCGGCGCCTCCGAAGAGGGGCGCGATCCGTAACCCGGAGACACCGAACCTCCGGCCGGCGATCGACTATCCGACCAGTACCCGACACACCTGAAAGACGCAGACGTCCTGCACGACGGTGTGGCCCGCGGCGCGCGCCGCCTCGACCGCTTCCGGCGCGCGGATACCGGTGGGCAGCCAGATCACGGGTTGATCGGGTCGTGACGTCGCCTGCTCCACGACGGCAGCCGCTTCGGCCGATGGCCGGAAGACGACCACCATGTCCACCGGCTCCGGCACTTCGTCGAGCGAGCGCCAGGATTTCTGGCCGAGCAGGCGATCGGCTTTCGGATTGACCGGAATCACGTCGAAGCCCTTGGCCGCCAGGTAGGACGGCACGCGCCGAGCGGGCTTTTCCAGATCCCGGGAAAGGCCCACCACCGCGATGCGCTGGACATCGCGGAAGAGCTCGACGAGGACCTCGGCGGTCGGGTTGGACCCGTCCGAGGACTTCGCGAGAAGACGTTCGACTTCGCCGATTCGGTTCACGGTCGGCGAGCATACCGGGAGCAGCGGGACTCTCGCAACCTCACCCGGCGAATCGTGTTGCACCGCCCGTAGCCCGGTGCGAAGATTCGTCCCCCGGCCGAGCGGTCGGCCACCTCGATTCCCACCGGAGTATCATGGAGCCAGTCGTCATCGCCGTCGTCGCAGCCATCGCGGGCGCCGCGGCTGGCTTTTTCCTCGGCCGGGGTTCGGGCCGCGCCGCCGGCCTCGAGTCCGGTCGCGCCGCCGGCCTCCAGGAGGGCAAGAAGGCCGGAATCACCGAGGGGTCGCGGGCGGGGATCGAGGAGGGTCGGCGTACCGGGCGTGAAGAGGGACTGTCCGAGGGGCGTGCCGCCGGCTTCAAGGAAGGGCGTGCCGCGGGGATCGAGGAAGGGCGCGTGGCCGGAACGGAGGCGGGGCGGACGGCGGGGGTGACCGAGGGGCGCAGGAGCGGATTCGCCGACGGCCGGGAGGCCGGGCTGCGTGAGGGCCGCAGCGAGTACCGCGAGGCGCTCGCCTCCCTCGTCGAGGCGGTGAAGCGCGGCCGCGCGCCGGAGGACGTCGAGCCAGGGTCTGCCGAAGACGAGCTCCATGCGGCGCTCCGACAGGGCTGGGCGCCGAGAGAAGTGGAGCGGGAGGCGGCCATGCGCGAGGCCGTGAGCCGCGTGAGCGCGTACCTGGGACGCGCCGTGCGCGAGCCGCTGGAAGGGGCCTCGGAGGGGTCTGACGTCGCGGAGCTTCGTGAGCGGGTGGATCGCGCCCTCGGCGCCCTGCAGGATCTGGACTTCTTCATCGAGGAGATCGAGGAGCACAGGGAGGGAGCGGATCTGGTCAGAATCGCGCAGGCGGTCTCGCGTGACTTCGCGGCCGATCACGAGGTCGGGGTACGCCTGCTTCTCGGGAGCCCCACAGTGCACGCGCAGGTCAACGCACCGGCACTGCTCGATGCACTGTACCTCATCCTGCACAACGCGGCCCGCTTCGGGGGCGGGGGGACGGTCGACCTGTCCGTCGCGGAGTCCGGCGGGCGTGCGACCGTCACCGTCCGGGACCGGGGGAAGGGCTTCAGCGAGGAGGCGTTCGCGCGGGCGTTCGACCCTTTCTATTCCACTTCGGACGAGGGGCTGGGCCTCGGGCTGCCGCACGCGCGGAAGGTGATCGAGGGCATGGGCGGCCACATCGAGCTGCGAAACGTGCCGGACGGCGGCGCCGAGGTCGAGGTCTCCTTCACGGCGTCCTGACCCGACGCGATTGCGGGGTGGGTCAGCCGACGGCGGTGGGTGCCGAGGCGATTTCCTCGTCCGGGCCTGCGGCCAGCCCGACGCCCGCGACACCCACCACCACGAGGGCGATGCCGACCCATCCCAGGGGCGTGAGCCCCTGCGAGAGCAGCATCGTCGCGAGAATCCCCGCCACGACCGGCTCCACCGCCGTGGATATGGACACCCGGCTGGCATCGATGCGCGCGAGGGCGTCGAAGAAGAGAAAGTGGGCGACGGCGATGGTCAGCAGTGCGAACGCCGCAAGGAGCGTCCAGGCCGCGGGGGTGCCAGGCCAGACGATGGGTCCGCTCGTGGCGGGGACCACGAGGGCAAGGAAGAGGCACGAGCCGATCGTGCTGTAGACGACGGTGGGCATGGAGCCGTAGCGCGGGGCCGCGAACCGTCCGAAGAGCGTATAGGCGCCATAGCTGAACCCGGCGAGCACCCCCCACCACAGACCGGCGGTGCCGAACGTGGCCGTCACCTCTTCCGCGCCCAGCACCGTGAGCCACACGCCCGAGAGCGTCACCAGGAGCAGCGCGATGCGCCGCCGATCGGGCCATTCTCCGAGGAGTGGGCCCGACAAGGCCGCGACCACCGCGGGCGCCAGATACAGCAGGGCCACGGTGGACGGCACGCCGACGGCATCCGTCGAGAGTTGGTAGGCGATCTGGAAGACGCCCACCGCGAGTCCTCCGCCGAGGCAGAGCATGGCGAGGCCCCGCGCGTTCACACGCATCCCGGGAGCGCTTCGGGTCGCCACCACCGCCAGAAGCATGAGGCTGCCGAGGAAGGGGCGCAGGAAGGCCAGACTTTCGGGTGGCACCCCCAGCCGGAAGAGGTTGACGGCGAAGATTCCGGAGGATCCCCAGAGCGAGGCCGCGAGAACGGCCTCCCCGTAGCCGACGATCCTCTGTCGGGCGTCGCTCAAGCGTACCCGTAGACCTGGTAAAGCAGGATGTAGACCAGCAGCCCCGTCACCGACACGTACGCCCACACGGGGAAGACGAACCGTGCGAGGCGCCGGTGCTCCGTGAATCGCTCCTTTCGTGCGAGCCAGATCAGGCGAAGCACGAACGGCAGGACGAGGACCGCCAGGACCATGTGGGAGAAGAGGATCGAGAGGTACACGGTCTTCGCCATTCCTACGCCGGCGAACTCGTGCGTGCCGGTGAGCAGGACCCTCGCCACGTAGAAGACGAGGAAAAGCGCCGAGGCCCCGACCGCCGTGAGCATCGCGCGGCGGTGCCGGTCCACGACCTTGCGCTTGATGAAGACGAAGCCGGTGGCGAGCGCCACGGCACTCGTGGCGTTGAGGCTCGCGTTGACCGCGGCGAGGAAGTCGCCTGCCTGTGTGGTGTCCATATTTTCGATGTGGAGGGTCGGGGGGCGTGAATCTTCGGGTGTCAGGCGACGGAGCCGGCGCGTGCGGGTTGTTCCGCGGTCGCCGGAAGCCCGGCCCGGGCGCCGAACGATGCGGCGATGATGAGCACGACGATGAGCAGTGCGGCGACCAGCGTGTGGAGCGAGACGGGAGGAACGTCGAGGACGCTCAGAACGGACCAGACACCCAGGGCGACCTGGACGATCACCAGCGCCGCCGCACCGACCACCCACCGCCGCACCTTGGGCGGCATCTCTGCGCGCAGCGCCCATCCCGCGAGGGTCAGCACCGCGACGGTCGCCACGATCGCGAACACGCGGTGCAGGAAGTGCGACGTGATCTGGATGTTAACCAGAGGAGGCACCACCTGCCCGAGGCACAGTGGGATGTCGGGGCACGATATCCCGCCGTCGGTGTGCCGGACGAGCGCGCCAACCACAGACTGCACGAGCACCAACGCCGCCGCGGCCGCCGACCTCGTGCGCAGACGGGCTCCCACGCCAGGTCCGAACCCTTCGATGGCCGGCGGGGCTGAGCGCTGGTTGCCTCCCGTACCCGTGGCGCCGTCGGACGTCGCGGCGAGCACGGTCGCGAGTGCGAGGAAGCTGAAGGCGAGCGTCAGGTGCGTGGTCGACACGAGGTCCGGAAGCTGGTAGATGACGGTCAGGCCTCCGAAGACCGATTGCACCAGGAGCAGGGCGATTCCGGTCAGGCAGGCACGGAAGATCCACGGACGGTCGGAGGTCTCGCGACGCGCCAGCCATGTCGCGAGCGCGAACATGAGCACCAGCCCTCCTGCCACGAGCCGATGCAGGTGCTCCCAGAAGACACCCCCCGTCATCTCCGGGACCATGGTTCCGAAGCACGTGGGCCAGTCGGGGCATGCCAGGCTCGACTCGGTCGCGTGTACGATGCTGCCGAGAAAAAGAAGGGCCAGCGTCCAGACGACGGTGACCTTGAAAGCGCGGGGGTGCAGCACGTTCACCTCGCCGTTGCGGGCTGCGGGTTGAGCCCTGAGGAGCCCCCGGCCTTCCGGCTCGCTCCCGAATCCGCGCCCGTGCGATACTCGTCGAGCGGCACGACCCCCTCTTCCAGCCACGCGAAGTCACCGGCCAGGAAGCGGTCCGCCGCCTCAGCCGTGACGAGGTCATCGTTGCGGAAGAGCGCACGGAAGTTCCCCGAGATCCGCCGGCGGGCCTGTCGGCAGAAGGCGTCCGCGAGCGCTTCAGCTCCGGGCGCTCCCCCACGATCGGAGAGCGTCTTCGCGTGCAACACGGTGGCCGACATGACGAGGAGGTCGGAGCCGATGTCGACGATCCGGCCGAGTACCGCCTGGCGTCGCTCGAGTCTCGGTCCGAAGCGGACCATCGCGTGGAACGTCGCCCGCGCGAGCCGGCGCGACGTCCGCTCGACATAGCGCATGTGCTTCGCGAGGGCGCCGAACTCCGCGTAACGCGGCCAGAAGCTCCAGCCGAGGAAACGGGTTGGATACCACCAGGCGTAGAAGAGCCCCGACTTCACGAGCGCTGCGATCTTGGCGCCCACCGGGGCCTTCGGGTTCACCAGATCTCCGGCGACGGAGAAGTGGCGATCGACCGCTTCGCGGGCGATGAACAGGCGCATGATCTCGGAGGAACCCTCGAAGATCGTGTTGATGCGCATGTCGCGCAGATACCTCTCGATCGGGTACGACGTCTCCCCACGCGCCTTGAGCGAGTCGTGCGTCTCGTAACCCCGTCCGCCTCGGACCTGCACCGCGTCGTTCACGAGCGTCCAACCCGTTTCCGTGCCCCACAGCTTCGCGACCGCAGCCTCCAGGCGGATGTCGAACTTTCCGGAGTCCGCCATCGCGCCGATGAGCTCGACGAGCGATTCGAGCGCGAAGGTGTCGGCCGCCATCTTCCCGAGCATCTGCTGGATGGCGTCGTGCTTGCCGATGGGCAGGCCCCACTGAACGCGCCCGTTCGCCCAGTCCCGCAGCATCTCCAGGCATCCCTTCCCGGCCGCGGCGCAGAACGCGGGCAGCGCCAGGCGGCCCGTATTGAGCGTGATGAGCGCGAGCTTGAGGCCCTTTCCTTCGCCCCAGAGCAGGTTTTCGCGCGGGACCTTCACGTTGTCGAAGCGGATGATGCCGTTCGAGAGCGCCTTGAGTCCCATGAACGAGCACGTATGCGTCACCTCGACGCCTTCCCAATGCGTCTCGACGATGAAGGCCGTGATCGGTTTGCCGCGCTTCCCCTCTATCGCGGGCGTCCGGGCCATCACCACGATGATCTCGGCGCGGGGGCCGTTCGTGGTCCAGAGCTTCTCGCCGTTCAGGATCCAGTGCGAACCGTCCTCGGAAAGCTCCGCGGTGGTGCTCATGTTCGCGGGATCGGAGCCCACGTCGTGCTCGGTGAGGGCGAACGCCGAGAGCGCACCCTTGGCGAGCCTCGGCAGGTAGCGGTCCTTCTGCTCCTGGGTGCCGAACTTGATGAGGGGTCCCGGCACGCCGATGCTCTGATGCGCCGAAAGGAAGGCGCCGGTCGCGGAGCATCGTGAAGCCACGATCGCGAGGGCCCGGTTGTACGACACCTGGGAAAGGCCGAGGCCGCCGTACTCCTGCGGCGTCTTGATGCCGAAGGCGCCGAGTCCGGCGAGTCCGTCGAGAACCTCCTGCGGCACCCACCCTTCGGAATCGTTGCGGTCGCCGTCGATGTTCTCGCGGGCGAAGACCTCCAGCTTCTGGAGGAAATCCGAGGCACGGGCCTGCTCGGCGGGATCCTGCTTCGGCGCCGGGTACACCAGGCTCAGGTCGAGGCGCCCCTCGAAGAGCTCGCGCGCGAAGCTGTGCTTCTCCCAGTCCTTCTCCCGGGCCTGCTCGGCGACCTCACGAGATTCGTGCTCGGTGGCGAGCTTCCTGTCGTCTGCCATGCCGCTTCTTCCTTCCGGAGTACACGTCGAAGCCGGTCCCCTGCGGGGCCGTGAATCTAACCAAGGCGGCCGGTGTCCGGGCCGGCTGCGTCAGCCTACCCCCGAGGGTCGGCGGGGAGCCGCTCAGGACGTCATGAAGGCGGCGATTTCGTCCGCTCGCGCGTGCGCATCCGCCTCGCCGATCTCCATGAGCGCCCGCAGATAGCCGGGCTGGAAGAGGATGAGGCTGAGCACGTCGGGGCTCTTGGTCTCCCGTGTACCGAGTCCTCGGGTCAGGAAGCGGATGCCCCTCGGGAGCTGTGTCTCGAACTGCGACGAGAGCTTGCCCAGGTCACGTGACGGCCGCAGCACGAGTAGCTTCACGGGGCGCAGGCCGTGCCGCTCTACCTCCGGGATCGCTTCGAGGAGCCGGTTCAGGCGCTCCATGCGCAGGGCGTCGTTGTCGAGCTGGTCAAGGAACACCGCGTTGAGCAGGACGCCGGCGACCTGTGCAGGTGGCGGGTAGGCACGGATGCTGGACTCCGCCCACTCCGCCGCGGTGCGGTCGTAGCGTGTCGAGACCGCGAGAATGCGCCGGGCGCCCATGTGCAGGGCCGGCGACAGGGGCGCCGTGAGCCGGATGCCGCCGTCGCCGTACCAGCCGTCCCCGAGCTGCACGGCCGGGAAGAGAAGAGGCAGCGCGGCGGACGCCATGATGTGCTCCACGGTCATGGTGGCATGAAGAGTGATCCGCTGCGGACGGCTCCACGGCTCGATGGCGCGACCCTGCACCCAGGTCACCGTCGACCCGCTGGAATAGCTCGTCGTCGTGATGGCGAGCGCCTTGAGGCGCGCACGCTCGAGGTTGGCCTGCACTCCGGTGAGTTCGCCATCGACGGCGTGAAGCGCCTCGGTCAGGTAGCCGCGCAGGGGTTGCGTGTCGACCAGGCCACGCACGTGACTGGCCCTGTGTCCCATGCCGCCGCCACCGAGCTGGCGGAGCCAGCGGAGGGCGTTGCCGGCCAGTCCGCGTCCGTCGACCCGGAAGACGTCTTCCATCCGAAGATCGCCCCAGAGCGTCGACAGTTCGCTCACAGCCTGCAGGAAGTTGCCGTGGTGCGAAGCAAGAAGCGCGGCGTTGATCGCTCCGGCCGAGACGCCGTGGATGTAAGGGAAGCTCAGCTGCGGAAAGCGGCGTGCCAGGTAGCGCAGAAATCCGACCTGGTACGCCGCGCGCGCCCCTCCTCCGCCCATGACCAGCGCGATGTCCTCCGGTCCGGTCGACGGACTGGAGTTCGGGAGCGCCTCGAGGGGCGCCAGCGAAGGGATTTCGGTCATGGAACGGTTGTGGAAGCCGGACTCGGGCCGAGTGCCGCGGACGCCGTCAGCCCACGATCGGACGCCCGATCGCCATGAGTCCCGCCCAGATCATGCCCAGCGTCACGAGCGCCCCGACGAGGTGCGGTGCCCACGTGCGCTCGTCGTCCGGGCGGCGCTTCATGACGCCGTGTACCACATGCGCGACCGCGGCGGCGAGCACCATCATGACGATGTGGCCGCCGAGCTGGGGGTAGAACATGCCGGTGAAGACGTTCGCAAAACCGATGAGGATCGTGACGTCGATCGTGCCGACGAACATCGCGGAGAGAGCCCGCATGCGCGCGTCGTAGGGGCGGTGCGTGGCCATGCCGTACGCGGCGTAGGCGATCACGGCGAGGCCGAACAGCAGGACGAGGTACCGAAACCCGGAGTGAGCGTGGAGGAGCATGGCGGTGTGGGTTGTCGCGCGCGGGCGCGGCGGTCTTCTTCGAGGTCCGGAAATCTAGCGAAGTCCGGACAGGTCGACCTCCATGCCGGTTCCCATGACCCACAGGGTATCGGTCGGGCCGTACCCCGCGGAGCGGGTCCACGTGCGGATCTCGTACGTGCCCTGCGGGACCCTGCCCATGGAGAAGGAACCGTCGGTGTCGGCAAAGACCGTGTACGGCGCGTCCGTCACGAAGATGAACCCGGACATACCGGGGTGCATGGCGCACAGGACGTCGTACCCGCCCGGCTCGGAAAGCGAAACCCGGACGGCGTCCCCCGAGTTCGCGTCCTCGTCGAAGACGGACTCGTTCCGGTCGATCGAGCGCAGGTGGATGTTGTGCGTGAGGGCGCCTTCACTGTTGGTGAAGGTGATTGGTATTCCTGCGTCGACCACCAGCAGCGTCGGGGAAAAAGCGAGGCCGAACTGGTCGATGGTCGGGGCGCCACCCTCCGCGGGCTCTTCTCCGAGGGTGCCGCCGGCTCCGACTGCGAAGGAGTCCGGGACGATCGGGCGCATGACGACGACGGTGGGGACTCCGCCCACCGCCGCCGCCGCCCGCCCGAACACGTCCCCCCGAGGAAGGGTCGCCTCGTCGGCCCCGGTCGCACGGTCACCCGGGGCCTCCTCACGCCCCCCGCACGCGCCCGTCCAGAGCGCGAGAGCGAGCACCGCCACCTGCGCGCGAGGTGCCCGGTCTATCGGACGGCCTCCTCGTAGAGCGCTCGAGCCTGCGTCAAGCGGTCGCGCTGCGCCGCGGTCGGCGGGTACAGCGTGCCGGGTCGGACCTCGCCCCCGTTCATGTCTCCGTAGACGCCACCCACCAGTCGCTGAGCGGCGCGCAGCATCTCCTCCGGGGTGCGGGGGGCCGCCTGGACGCGACCGAACCCGAAGCCCCCGCCGCCGGTGCTTCCCATGGCGGTGAGTGCGCTGCGGATCTGCTCGGTCAGCGTGATCGCCTCGAGCATGAACGCCTCGCGGCTCTCGTACATCTCCTGGGTGATCGGCATCTCCGGATCACCCCGGACCTGGACCTGCACCGAGCCTCGTTCGAGTCCCGACTCGACGGTGACCGAGTACGTGCCGGGGGACACCCATGGCCCCCACGGGGCGATGGGCCGTGCGAGGGCCGGGTCGTCGTGCCGGACCCACTCGGTCGGTACGTCGGGTGCTCCGTGCCGAAGGTCCCAGTTCACGCGGTGGGTGCCGACCGCGCCGGGAACCGACAACTCGCGGATCACGGCGTTGTCCGACACACGGACGACCCGCATCGTCGCACGTGCTCCGGCGGAGGCGTTGATCCGGTAGGTGATCTCCATGCCGTCGACGGGGTTCGTGCCCGCGAACGGCTCCTGCCCCCGATACGAGGTGTCCTTCCTCCACACCTTGATCGTGCCCATTGGAGCGGAGAAGACCGTCACCGGCGCGCTCGCGGCCGCCCACTCCGCGATGGCCCGCGTGTCGTCGAGAATCCAGACGCCCTGCCCGTGCGAGCCGATGACGAGGTCTTTCTCACGCGGGTGGATCACGAGGTCGTCGTAGTTCGTGGTCGGCAGGTTCGGGATGCGAGCCCAGTTCCTGCCCGCGTCGGTGCTCGCGAAGACGTGGTGCTCCGTGCCGAGGAAGAGCGTGGCCGGGTTGTCGGGGTGCTCGACGATCACGTTGACCGACCCGGTCGCGGGGAGCGTGGCATGCAGTGGCTCCCAGGTGACGCCGAAGTCGCGGGTCCGGTATACGAACGGTCGGAAGTCTCCGTCGCGGTGCGCGTCGAAGGTTGCGTATGCGGTCCCGACGGCGGTCGCGGACGCGGTGACGCGGCTGACGTAGGTTCCTTCGGGGAGGCCCGGAACGTTGCCCGATACCTCGGCCCATGTCGTTCCCCCGTCACGACTCAGCTGAAGGTTCCCGTCGTCGAAGCCGACCCACAGCACGCTGGCGTCGATGGGAGATTCGTCGAGGGTGACGGCCTCGCCAAAGGAGCTCGTGCCGTCGTTCCGCGAGAGCGTGATGTCCGATCCGTACACGCTCATGATCTGCAGCGTGTCGCGGTCGACCTGGCGGCTCATGTCCTCCGTCGAGGTCCACGACGCCCCGCGATCGCGCGACACGAACAGCTGGTTGCCCGCGACGTACAGGACGTCCGGGTCGTGCTGCGACAGCATCATCGGCGACGTCCAGTCGAACCGGTAGCTCTGACCCAGCGGAGCGACGGGCGAGATGTCGAGCATGTCCCCGGTCTGCGTGTCGTAGCGGAAGTAGCTGCCACCGTTGGAGCTGCCGTAGCTGTAGCGCGCGTCCTCGGGGTCGGCCTGCCAGAACATTCCGTCGCCGAAACCACTCTGCATCCAGTCGTCGTTGAGAATGCCGGCCCAGCGGCGCGTCTCCGAGGGTCCGATGAACGAGTGGTTGTCCTGCAGGCCGCCATAGACCCAGTACGGGTCCCTCATGTCGACGGCCACGGCGTAGAACTGGGAGATGGGGAAGTTGTTCATGCGGCGGAACGAGAGCCCGCGGTCGTAGCTCTCGTGCAGACCCGCGTCGCCCGCGAGATAGATGTGCTCCGGGTCGGCGGGGTTGATCCACAGCGAATGGTGGTCCGCGTGGATACCCACGTCATAGGTGGGGGTAAGCGCGATGGGCTCGAACGTGCGACCGCCGTCGTCGCTCACGAAGGAGCGGGTCGCCAGCGTGTAGACTACCTGGTCGTTGGTGGGGTCGATGAAGACGTGGGAGTAGTACATGGGCCGGATGTTCTGTCGGTTCACGCGAGTCCAGCTCGCGCCTCCGTCCTCCGACCGGTAGACGCCCTGCGTGTCCTGGTTGGCGGTCTCGACCAGCGCCACGAGAACGCGCGGGTTCGACTCCGCGAGGGCGATGCCGATCCGGCCCTTGTCGCCCGCGGGGAGGCCACCGGAGAGCCGGGTCCAGTTTCGACCGGCGTCCGTGCTTTTCCAGATCCCGCTCCCTGGGCCGCCACCGTTGAAGCCCCAGGCTCGACGCAGGCGCTGGTACGTGGCGGCGTACACGATGTCCGGGTCGGACGGGTCGATGGCCATGTCCGTGACCCCCGTGAACTCGTCGACGAAGAGCACCTTCTCCCACGTGCGGCCGCCGTCGACGGTTTTGTATACGCCCCGTTCGTCGGAGCCTGCCCAGAGGTTGCCCAGGGCCCCCACGTAGACGGTGTTCGGGTCCGTGGGATGAATGACGATGCGGCCGGTGTGGCGGGTTTGGTCCAGTCCGAGGTGGCGCCACGTGTCACCGCCGTCGTCGGAGCGGTAGACCCCGTTGCCGTAGGAACTCGACTGCCTGTTCTGCTGCTCGCCGGTGCCGGCGTAGACGACATTCGGGCTGGAGCGCGAGATGGCGATGTCACCGAAGGTGCTCACCGGCATGTCGGCGAAGGTGTTCACCCAGGTGTGTCCCCGGTTGGTGCTCTTCCACAGACCACCTGACGCGGTACCGACGAGAATCGTCGAGGGGTCGTTCGGCAGCGCCTCGACGTCGTGGATCCGTCCACCGGTGACGGCGGGCCCGATCGCGCGCGGGTGAATCGCCTCCATGTCGCGCGTGCCGATGGCCGCCTGTCCGATGAGCGGAGCGGGCGCGAAGAAGCACGCGATCGCGGCGAGGGCGACCGCCGCGGCGAGCGCCGAAGGCGTATGTCCGAGTCGAGTGGCGTGCGTCATGACTGCGTTCCTTCGGGTTTCGGGTTTCGGTTGTCGAGAGCCGCGCGCACGATCTCGAGCACGGCGGCGTCCATGTCGTCCAGGCCGAGCATCCACTGCAGGTAGTCGGGTGCATCTCGAGCGACGTCGAAGAGGCTCGCGCCGCGATGCTTCCCTCGCCTGAAGACACGGCCGTCATCCTCGGGGCTGAACCAGCGGTCGACCTCGGTCCGCGTCGGCGCGTACTCCTCGC
>Ga0222714_10000331_pt1 | contig 56729 bp, 85 predicted proteins | sample C33_3DmetaG_FD_165048 | JGI IMG/M metagenome (GOLD analysis project Ga0222714, IMG submission 165048) | Estuarine water microbial communities from San Francisco Bay, California, United States - C33_3D | ecosystem: Environmental > Aquatic > Marine > Unclassified | place: USA: California... | reverse complement strand
GCGTGATGCTGTACCGAGTGATTGTTCGACAGACCAGTTCTTTGCAGCCCGGCTCCGGCAGCACCTTCTGGAATGACACCTGCTTCTACTGCGGCTACGATCGGGCCGAGGCGAGGCGCGTGTACTGGGAGCAAGCAACAGGCGACTCCTTCAATGGCTTCGGGAGCGCGGCACGCCGGACGAAGCTGCAAGAGATCGAAGAGTGCGAGTCCATTGAGGACGAGGTGCCGGTTGAAATCAATGCGGAGGAGGCGTGATGCCCAACGACAGCCGGGTATCTAGGGAACGATTCATTGAGGTGATCATGCGGTCGCCGACCATTGCGGCGGCGGCCGAGGAGCTGGGCTGCACGCCGCAGGCCGTCAGTCTGCGGTTGCAGCGGTGGCGTGAGCAGGGCGTGACCGGGCTGCCCACGTTTGCCAAGACGGTGGATGTCGAATCGGTCCAGGCGTTGGTCAACAAACACCGCAGGAGAAGGTGACATGGAAACCATGGAAGTGACGACTGGGTTTGCGAACTGCGACTCGTCTGCCGTGCGTGCGGTATCGAAGCGCAGGATCGGTAGCCTGCCATACTGCATGGCGCTTGGCTGTGCAGACATTGGCGAGGCCAAGTTAGAAGATGGTCGGCGGGTGCTGATTACCTGGAACCGCAACCTCACCCGTGAGCAGCAGTTCTGGTTCGCTCACAACACGGTGTTCACGCCCATCTGGGTGGGGGCTGACAAGGGCGAATGCGAGCTGATCATTGGCGAGACGTTCGGCTCATCGACGCCGGAGGAGTGGCTGTGGCTTGGCGTCCGCATTGAGAAGGATACTGGCGTGACTTGGGTGCCCGTGTTGAATGGAGGTGAGTGATGGGCAAGTACCGCGTGTACGTTGTGCGGACTGGCTACGCGCACAAGTGCATCACCGTAGAGGCTGACTCCCAAAAGCAGGCGGAAGCCAAAGCGGTCGATGCTGCCGGCGATTACAGGTTCTCGGAGAAATATTCCGACTACGAGGCTGAATGTGTGGAGGAGGTAAGTGATGAGTGAAAGAACTAACCGCGGCCTGCCGTCCGAGGCCGTTGTGGCGGTTCGCAAGCGGCGGCTGGGGACTCTGCCGTTTGCATTGGCTTTGGGCTGCTGTGATATCGGGGAGGCCCAAGACAGCATGGGCAATCCATACCTGACAACGTGGGGCCTAAACCTTTCCGCCACCGAACAGGAGCGGTTCGTCCACAGCACACGGTTCCATCCGATCTGGATGGGCGCCGATGACGGGAGCTGCGAATTGATTCTCGGCAGTCCGCGCAGTAGCGATGCTCTGATTGAGTGGGTGAAGGACGGGTTGCGGCTTGGAGAGAACCCTGCATGGGAGGAGGTGAGTGATGGTTGACGCATGGCTTGTGACCGGAGGCAGAGATGTTCCGTGGGCATTGGCTCCCTTGTATGCAGACGCTCGCCACAGGGTGCTGCATTCACCGAAGCTGGCGCCGCACTTAGACATCATCTTGGGAGACGGCTACGCGGACAGTGATGATCACCTGCGTTGGGTGATCAATGGCAGGGTTGGGGAGATCGAAGCATGGGCCAAGCAGATACGGGAGGACAGTGATGGCTAAGACATGGACCTACCGTGGCTGCGTGATCGAAGAGGACTTTGAGAGCTGGGCCGACAGATCAAAGACCATATTCCTGAAGACCCGCACTGGGTATGTGATCCGTGCAAACAACTACACGGCAGAGAACGAGGGGCCGTATGTGCCCGGTAAGTATCGAACGCTGGCCGAAGCCAAGCGTGGGGTGGATGAGGAACTGAAGGAAGGGGTGTGGCTATGAGCTTGGATTGGGATTGCGAGGACTGCGAGAATCCGACTGCCGCCAATGACGAGGAGGCCGGAATTAGGAAGGCGCTGGTGTTTGAGTCCATGGTTGTTGGCCTTGGCCGGATCAGCGAAGAGAACGAGGACGAGTGGATGTTCCGTGTCATGCTGCTTCAGCGGATTGACATGAGTACCATCATGTTCGCTGCCGAGACGCGCTCAGAGAAGCAGGCGGAATTGCTTAAGGCCCTACGCCGGTGGCGCGGGATGGTGACCAACGCCAGCCACAAACCCAAGCGCAAGGAGTGGCTGGAGCAGACGATGAAACTGCTAGAGCGGGATGTAGAAAAGAGTTTGCCCAAGAAGGAGGCGGCCAAGTGACAGAGATCGATGTGTTCCAGTGGTTGTTCGATACCGAGGTGTTCACCAAGTCTTTGAATTGGCCGGTGCATTGCGATGGCCTGGTTGCTGCCAAGCGTGCGCTGGATGCATGCGTCAACGGCAGGAAGCCGGCCGGCGATGTGGCCACCGCATACCGGCAGTTCGCCGGTGCGATCGGGCCGACCGTGATGACGGCACTCCTGCAAGGAGACGACGCCTTCCCGGAGGTCAATCATTCCGACAAGCCCACGCCACCGTCGCCCGGCAAGGTGACGCTGTACGTGGACCCATCCGGGCAGCGCGTGCTGGCCGAGTTCTTCAATGAGTGGGGGAAGGCCCCCGTGTTCACCGTGGAATAAGGAGATGTGCTATGGGCAAGGAGGCCCTTGAGATATTGATTGTGGCCGTGGTCCGTATCCTTCTGGAGGTCCTGCGATGAGCGAGCTGTTGGACTTTGTGATCGGTGCCATCCTGGTGTTGGCCGTCATCTTCCTCCCGGAGTGGCGACGATGATCTACGGATACGCGCGTGTCAGCACCGACAAGCAGGAGCTGTCGGCCGAGGCACAGCAGGCAGACCTCCAGCGTTGGGCTGACCAGCGCAGCCTCACGCTGGACCGCGTGTACGTTGACGAGGATGTCAGCGGCAGCAGGCCTCTGCGAGACAGGCCGGCTGGGCGCAAGTTGTGGGATGCCGTCACGCCTGGCGACATGGTGGTCGTCACCAAGTTGGACCGGGCGTTCCGTAGCATGATGGACGCGGCCACCACCAATGATCGGTGGAAGACATTCGGCGTGCGGCTGGCGATCCTGGATATGCCGGTTGACCTAGCCACGCCGGCCGGCGAGCTGTTCTTCCATCAGCTCAGCGCGTTCGCCCAGTTTGAGCGGCGCATCATCGGTGAGCGCATCCGCACTGCCGTGGCGCATCGGCGTCGCACGGGCAAGCCATACGGCCGGCTGCGTCCGATCGGCTGGGTGCAGAAGGACGGCCAGTTCCAAGAGTGTCACAGGGAGCGTGTCATCGCCCGCCGCGTGCTGCGGGAGCATGAGGACGGCGATTCCTACTTCGTTATCGCCTGCCGTTTGGCGCGTGAGGGTGTGAAAAAGCCCTCTTATGTGCGCGGGAGTGGGTATTACGGCATCTCGGACTGTCACTATCTGGCCTACGCGGCGAGAGCTGGATTCCCAATTGTGCGGCAAGCGTCTGTGCCAGCCGCCGCGCGCGCACAGATGCACTCCGCAGACTCAGGTGATGCCGCTCTGCCAACTGCCGGAGAGTGAGGCCGTTGACGAAGCGGTCCTCGCACAGCTCGGCGTTCTCTCCCATGTCAGCTATCGCCATGCGCAGCCAGTCTGGGTCCTCTGCCAGGTGGACCATCTGATCCGCCTCCTCCAGGCTGATCTTCCAATCGCCCGGCTGGCGGGTCATCTTGCGGATTGATCGGCACATGGCATTAAGACAGGCGCGTGCGAAGTACGCGCGCGGGTAGGGCAGCCGGGCCTTGTCATACGTGCGTGCGGCTTTGACGATGGCCAGATAGCCATCGGCTTCCAAGTCCTCCACGTACACGGAGCGTTGCCACGGTGCGCGCTGCTGGACAAAGAACCTAGCCAGCATGCGGGCAAGCGGCATCCACTCAGCGGCTAGGGCTTGCTGTTTTTTTGAGAGCTTCGATTGCTTCGGCATGCTCGTCCAATCTGTGTTCATGCTCTTGTAAGACACCACGCAGTTCGGCCACCACCTCTGGCAGTGCCTCAACCGATTGGGCGATCACGGCAACCTTGGCATGGATACTGAACGCCCACGGGACAACCGCCACCGCAGCCGTGACCAGCACCATCACCCACTCAGCGTCCATGCTTTATCTCCCGCAACATGCTCAGCAGAATCAGTCCGGCGTAGGGGTGAAGTTGTTCGTCTTCAACGTGGAGTTTGATGGTGCGCTTGGTGAGTTCGATGTCTCGGTCTGAGAACTGGTAGAGATGCGTATGGCCGCCATACCGGGCAATGATTCGATGGCTGCGTCGAACGCCTGGGAGCGGATCGATCTCATGTCGCTCCGATCGAAAATCCATTTGGCCACCCAGTTGCTTATGATGCTGATGAGGATCGGCAGGACCACTAATACGAAGAAGCTGCCGCGCTCCGGCGATGCTTGCAGGTATGTCTCTCGCACTCGCATCCGCAGCTCACGCCCGGTCGCCTGCCCTGAGAGGATCAATGCGAGCAGGCAGATGTCCGCGGAGTCCTGGCCGCGGAAGCCCGTCTCCCTCTGGCATTGAGCGATCACTTGGTCGATTTGCATCGGCACTCCGCGGGGCAAGGGCAGGGTGTCTTGTGCCCATCGGCGTGGGTGATCACGCCGTTCTTGCACAGCCCGCAATGCTCGTCGGGATCTGGGGCAGGGGCCTTGTCCACCAGCGAGTAGGCCGCACGCACCGCCACCTGGGGCGTGAGATCGGGCGTGGCGAACCACAGCAGGAACGGCTCAATCATTGAGGAGCCCCACTGCGCCGTAGTCAGGCAGCCGCTGCGGCGGATACCCGTCGATCGAACCGTAGACCCAGCAGTCGTTGCCCTTCACGCACACATCGAAGTCTTCGGCGGTGGTGATGAACATGCCGGGAACGTAGGGCGGATATTCCTTGGGCCAGTACTTGGGCTTCTGGCACCACGGGCCCCAACTGTTGACGATCCCCCACACGCGCGTGGGATAGAACTCCTTGGTGTCGTCATAAAAGGCGATGGCCATGGCATGCGACCATCCGCCCGGAGCGCGTGGGTAGATTCCCTTCTCGTTCGACTCGCCCTTCCAGGCCGCGTACTGCCCGGAGCATGCGCCGTAGCCGTTCACCATGGCGTCCATTAGTTCGTCCTGCGATTTGACGAGGCTGATAACGCCGACCTTGTTGGACCTGCACAGCTCCTGCACGCTGGCCGGCACGCCTGCGCCACCCCACTTGGCTCCGATGCTGGAGTCATACTGGGTGAGGTTGACGACGCCGGGGTAGTCGGTGCGTGCCAGGAACCCAACGTCTCGCTCAAACCGGGCCGCCCGTGCCGGGCTCATGCCCTGCCCGGAGTGTCCGCGAGCGCCATAGGTAGGCTCCGTGGCGCCCATGCGGAACCAGTCATGCGGCTCATGGTTCACCAGAATCTGCACGGCACGGGTGATGTCACGGCAGTTGCGGTGGGCGTGGCTGGTGCAGTCGCCGGTCGTTTGTCTCTCAGTGAAACACTTGGAATCCAACTGCTTGGCGTAGGCGTACAGCATGGCACGCTTGCCGATGCCCATGCCGCGGATGTTGGGCTCGGAGAAATGCTGGTAACGCTGCGTGGCGAAGAACTCATCCTGCGCGCGTGGGTCTTGGATGTACCCGGGCAGGCCGTCCTCGTACTGCTTGAGCATGCTGACCTCAGTCACACTGCGCCTCCACTGCGCGGCATGCCTTGGCCAGCGATGCGACTCGCTCCGGGTCCATGGCCACGTTGTCTAGGCTGACATGCGCGGCCATCACCTGCTCCACCGCCCGGTCCAGCCCGGGATACTTGCCCACCAGATCGGTGCCGCCCACTGCTAGCCGCAGGCTGTCGGCATGGACCTTACGCCATGCGGCAGTAGTGGAGATGAGCTTGCCAGCATCCCGCTCTGTGATGTCAGCGAGTGCGGAATAAATTCCGGCGACACGCTGCCGATCTTGCCGCGTGGCGTTGCGCAGTGCGTCTGCGACCGGGCCTGCCTTCTGCGGCGAGGCCGGGAGGAATGTCAGCACCACTGCGACTGCGGCAGCGGCGACGAGTGCGTGCCTCATTTCAGCAGCGCCTCCAACAAGACCGTGCATGCTTTACGCACCTCCGGGCTGGTGGCGCCGTCACGGATCGCCAGCACTGAACGAATCTGACTCATGCTGTCCGGCGTCCGTTTGATCTGCGACAGGAGCCCCGGCAGGTACACAACGGCGGCGACGACGGCGAGCGCACACAACGCAACTATCTGCATGGCATTCACAGCACCTTGGCTCCGGGGATGTAGATGGTCAGGCCCTGCGGAGTTGCCGGGCCCAACAACTTGTGCGGGTCCACCAGCCCCCAGCCGTAACGATCGCATCGGCCGGGCTCATTGGGGTCACGGGCCGTCTCCGTGAGGGCAGCGATTGCCTCAAGCGGAGTGGCCGTCAGGCGCTCCGACCTGCGTGCCGACATCCAGAGCGCCAGCACACCAGCGACGAACGGCGCCGCCATGCTGGTGCCGCTTATGGTGGCGTACCCGCCGGCCAGCCAGGTGCTGGTGATGTCCTGCCCCGGAGCTGCGACTGTGATCTCACGCCCGCGGGACGAGAACTCGCACACCTGGCCGTTCCGATCCACTGCGCCCACGGCGATCGTCTCTGCGAACGCAGCCGGGTAGTTCACGGCACCGCCGTCATTGCCGGCAGCACAGACGATCGTCATGCCACCGGCCACCGCTTTCTGCACGGCAGCATGGACGCGGACATCCGGGCGGGCTGAGCCCAGCGACATGCAGGCGATGTCAGCCTTCGCCTCTGCCGCGTAGTTCAGCGCGGTCGCAACCGCCTCCTGGCTGCCCATGCCACTGTGCCCCAAAACCTTTAGCGAGAGCAGCTTTGCCTTGTGGGCAATGCCCTGCGCTGGGCCAGTCCTCGCAGCGATGACGCCGGCTACGTGCGTGCCGTGACCAAGAGTGTCCGTGGCCTCGCCGTCTTGCGTGAAGTTCCGGCTGTCGGTTACCGCACCATCCAAGGCCGGGTGCGGGGCCACGCCGGAGTCGATCACGGCGACACAAACCCCACTCCCACTCGTCTGCTGCCATAGCTTGGGTATCCCGTAGGACGAGAGCGCCCAGTCCACACCGTCAGCCGCGGCCAACGGAGTGGCCGGAATCTCCACACGGTATGGAGGGAGGTGAACGTAGCTCATCGCACGCGGCCGAGGGCCTCCAGCAGTGCGATGACGATGGGTATGATCACATCGATGAGCTGCTTCCAGTCGATGCCCATGGACTGCGCCTGAACACCCAGCTCAAACGCCTCCTCCATTTCGTAGGAGCCGTACATGTCGCCGCCGTCGAACGACATCACGGACACATCCTCCTGCTGAAACACAGGCAGGAGCAGCCGGGCGATCTCGTCAACCACCTTCCACTTGGTAAGCAGGTCGCTGTCGGCGTTCCATTTCTTGGCCACCTCCACCACCTGCGTGAGGACGGCACGGTGGGCCAACAGCCAGCGCAATACAGCAAGATTCATTCTGTCACCTCGTTGTCTAAAAGGGCGACGGCCACGGTGGCGTGACCGGCGATGTCCAGTAGTGTTTCCCGTATGGCCCCCCGCATATCTATTGCTCCCGCCAGGCCGTTGAGCCGCCGGAGCTTCTCCCCGATTCTCGCCACTTGGTATATCCACGGGATTATTCCCTGTTCCGACACGCCGCGGGCGTTTTCTAGTGGGCTTTTGTGCGGACACCCGTAGTAATTCCTTTTGCGGGTGAGCAGCGAATGCAGCTCCTCGCACACCGGGAGGTACGGGTCACCAAGGTCTTTCACGGGCGGCCTGCTGAATTCGCCCGTACTCAGCCCAGAAGGTGGGGTGGTGCCACGGGTCTTCGGCGTCTTTGGTATCGATAAGACTCGCCGTCCGCGCGTGCGCCCACTCTTCGATGAACGTGTCGATTGTGCCTGCATGATCCTGCCCCTCCTGAATTGAGATCACTCCCCGCTCGCTGTCATAGTCATATTCAAACAGCCCCAGGTTCCCCCCCATCCGGTGCTTCGCTCTCAGGTACACCCGCACCGGGTACTCCACCGGGAACCGCTCTTCCGCCCACGCCTTGAGCGTGCGCAACAATTTCTTCCGCCAGTCGGCTGACATCGGTGAGCCTCACTATGCAAAGCCACTCACGCCTGGATCGCCTATGCAGCACTACGGGGATGTTGTCTTTGGCGTCACGCACGGCCTGGTCCACCCAGCCGTAGGGATTGCCACGCTCCGTGCGCTTCACCTCCAGATGGATTGCTCCGCAGTCGGTGACCACATCCGGGCTGTCGGTGCCGCCGCTGAATTGCTGGCCGCGCCGGGCCGTGCCGCCGATGGCGGCCACCCACGCCTTGCTGGCCTCCAGCTCACCGCGTTTGCCCTTGCTGCGACTGTTCACAGCGACGCCCCCCGCCCTGAGTAATCACGCACATCGATCTTGGAGAGCGTCGGGAACTGCTCATGCAGCAGCTTCACGTTGGTGAGCAGGCACTTCTTGCCCAGCACCTTCTCGTTCTTCTGAATCCACTCACCGACCGCGCCCCAGAACCGGAAGTCCCGGGCGTCTCCTTCGGTGGGCCAGCCGACATCGAACTGTCGGCCGGTCGTCTTAATCTGCGCCGTGGCCAGCATCGGGTTCCTCCGCGGTCAGTCGTTCAGCCATGATGTCGAAGAAGTGGTTTGGCCTTGGCTTGGCGACACGCTGCTCTATCAGCCACTCCGTGAGCGTCTCGCCGGACGACAGGTCAGCGAGGTCGCCCAGCAGCCGGCCGTACTCATCACGGAAGGTGTCGCCGCCCAAGAGTCGCAGCCGGCCGAAATCTGCGTGAATCTCCACCCAGTCGCAGATGTGCCGCTTGGCATCCGGCTCGCAGCTCACGCCTTCCAACAGCAGTGGGATTTCGCAGTTGGCTTGGATGTGCGGAATCCACAGCCGGATGATCACGGTGTCGCAGCGAGTGACGCGGCGAACCTCGCATGTCAGGGGCGTCGGGACGGCCATAGGTTGGTCTGACGTTCTTGCAGGTAGAAATCCGGGATCGGCTGTGGTTCGTAGCCCAAGTGTTTCTTGTGTCGCAGCGACGCCAGGTACTGCGGATCGAAAAATTCCGGGTCAGATTCCTGCTTCGCCGTGAGGAGTATACCTTTGTTCAGATCGGGGAAGCGACCATAGATTTGACCGCTGTGGAAAACTCCGTGGCACCGCTCGCAGAGCGAAAGCAGGCACCGCCGATCATGCTTGCGCGCGGCACCTTGCTGGAGGTGGTGAATCTCCATGCGCCGCCGGCCGTCCGACTCAGGCCACCAGCACACGGCGCAGGATCGGAAGAGCGCGGCGAACTCGCTCAGAACTCCGCGTCCGACATCTCGTCCCACTCAGGTATCGCCTCCCTGCATTCCTCCAAGATGTCACGGCACACATCACGCAGGGCTGCGTGGTTGTAGCCTTCGATCGACAGCGACATCTGGTACAGCACCTGCGCCCAGTCAGCGCACACGGCGCAGTAGGTGGTGGTTTCCTTGCGGCGAGTCCATGCCAGCTCCTTGCGCACTTGGCTGCCACGCAGGTAGGCCAGCCACTCGTCCAAGATCATGGTCGGACGATCACGCCAGTACGGGTCCCTCGCTTGCGAGATGTAGGTCTTGTAGATGCTGCCGCGCTTGTCGTTGGGTATGGCCCGGAACACCCGCTCCGTGGAGATGGGCGGGACCGGAACCCACCGACGATGACCATCCATCCAGTACAAGCCGTGGATGCGGTCACCTCCCTTGGACAGGAAGTGGCTGGCCTCATGCGCCCATGTAATTGGGCATGGCTCCCAGGCCGGCGAGTCCTCCGGCAGCCGGCAGACGAGGTCGGCCAGCGTCGGCGGCATGCCGTCAGGGGTGACCCACAGAGCTGGCAGTTCGCAGGCGACGGCGATCATGGCTAATTCCCACATGTGGTCACCAGAGGCCCTGGCGTGCGTTCTGGCGGCCGATCGGCCGAAGCGGCCTGCTGTACGCCTGAACACCTCTCCGGGCCGTAGAAGAGATGCTGGGTGCCTGAAACGTCGAATGCCGAGTCCTCCGCCTGGTAGACCTCTTCTTGGACCGTGTAGCCCATGGAGCGGGGGTCCGGGTTCCGGCCGATGAAGTAGGCATCCCGCCACGCAATCCGGTTGGTCGGCAGGCAGCAGAGGTTGCCGTTGTCCAACGCCAGTACGTGGCCGCACTTGTTTTGGTCTGGGTGCAGGACGAAGCCAGGCTGCTCCCAGCTATCTGGTAGCCAGTCCAGCGTGAAGAGGTACGTGCCTTCCGCCGGCCCGCTGCGCCGATAGGCGACGGCCTCATGCTCACGCAGGTAGGAGTAGACGTTCACTTCCGCTCTGAACGTGAAGCAGTCCCAGAGCTGGCAGTCGCCAAGCGCCACCGGCTCGGCGTCAGGGCGCAGGGCTAACGCATGGATCGGAACGTGCCGATAGTGCGCGCCGCTCTTCAGCATGCAATGGAATGCCAGTGCGCGTCCTGGGATCGACGAGATCGCAAACGCATACGCCTCCTCCATGCCTTCCCTCTTGGAGACGAATGGCAGCCTGACCCAGCAGCGCAGGTAGGGGATGTCACAGTTCATGGCTGTGCCGGTCGATGAGGAATGCAATCACGCAGAGCGCCATCACAGTCACCCAGAACCAATCGATGCCGTACTCCCCGTTCATATTCAATTACCTGCGTAAACTGTAGCCTTTCCATACGATTGGTCGTCGCCACGCTACCGCTTCGACGACACGTAAGCTACCGATCCGACGAAACAGAAACTGTCACTTTCCGGCATGTTGTGTATGGCATTTCACGCTGATTGCCTGCCAGCCAAATATTGAGAAATAGCGTGACGATCCAGCAGGCCACGCAGCGTGTCATCGGCTGGGTGCGGCGCGGATTCGGTCGCCAATCGGCGGATTATCACGTTCCGCATAAATACTGGTTCGCTGGCTACTTGGCGTCCGTTGGTGGGGCAGGGAGCGGCATCCAATGCGAAACCCTTTTCAGCATCCGGCCCCCTCGTTTCTCAAAACCCTGACATGCGTGCCACCATTCGCTCCGCCAAAACTCAGCGTTGCATCGCCTGCCGTCGGCGTACGCGAGAACCTCTTCTCCATCGTCCGGCAGGCGTTCCTCCACCGGAGTCCACGCCAGCGAACCAGTCGATGCAGGAGACATCGCTGCGTCGTCCTGCGGTGTAGTTGAGTTTTCCATGCGATGCTCCTGATCTTTGGCGTTCGCTTGCTACTTGGCGTCCGTTGGCGGGGCAGGGAGCGGCATCCAGTGGCTCACCATAGACGGGTGCATGATGGATACGCATGGTATGGAGAAGCATTGCCAGCGGTCGCCAGTCCACTCGCCAAACTCAATCTCATGCCCGTCTTTAGGCTCGCCGTCGATGAGGTAACGGCCGGGAACCCTTGTCGCAATGATGCACCTGACGCCTTCCTGCGGCAGCCGCTCCGTCACCGGAATCCACTCCCAACTCATATTCGCAATCCTCCGTTTCGCGTCGTCTTTTCCATACGATACGCCAGCGAAACACTGGTTCTGTGTCACTTCGTACGCTCAAGCAGGCGAGACAAAACCGCCGCAATCTGCTCGCACTCTGCATTTCCGTCATCGTCAGCGTAGGCATCTCTGGCAACTTGCACCGCCTCCCGCTCCGCGGCGGTGAGGCGCAACCGCTCAATCTCATCGGCCGCATGGTCCAGCATGTGGCGCTGGCCGTTGAGCATCGTCCATACAGCCGCCCGCCTAAGCTGAAGAACGATGTCGTCTTGGTAGGTCACTTCGTCGTCCACATCAGCCCCCAGTTCGCCGCGGCGTAGGAGCACCAAACGAGGCAGCCGGCCGGCGACCCCTTCCACGCCTGGTCAATTCCCACAGCCAGGTAAATGAAACTGACAAACAGCAGCAGCGGTGCGCTCACGCTTCACCCCACACGTTGACCACCTTTTGGCGCAGTGCCTCCAGCTCGCTCTCCAGCATTCGGATTCGTCGAAGCAACGTAGCGATCAACTTTCTCTGTCTCTCCACCTCCAGCTCGGAAGGCTCCGGTTTCTCCATCGATCAGTTCCAAGAGATGCAACGGATAAATCAGTGACATCAGTTCGTCGGCGTGTCGCAGTGCGCTCTTGGGCGCCTCCAGCACATGCACCTCATGCTGCCGGCCTTTGTCGAACGCGGTGGCGTGCTTCCACTCCTCGTTGCGGTCCAGGATGGTGAGCCATACGAACGCGCCTGTCGGCTTGCTCACGTACACGTAGATGAGATTGGTGTGCTGCTCCAGCGCCATGCCACGCAGATCGTCCACGTACACGGTGGCAAATGGAAACGACTTCGGATCGGTGAAAGCACAGCTCCGCTCCTTGATCTCTATGCCAACGACCGCCGCGGCGTCCGGCGTATCTACGTGCCCTGTTTTCTTGCAGTGATTCTTGGCAACGAACTTGCGACCGTGGGCAACGGCACAGTTGCGTTTGCGCATTTGCTCCACCCACAACCGCTCGGCGTGGTGACCGCTAGCCAACGCTGTCGAAAATGAACGCATCACCGTACCTCGCAAGGAGCCACTGCCGGATTGCTGGCGAGGTGTTGCGCGGCACACTGTTGGTGTGATGCGCCCTGGCTCGCTGCTCCGCGCAACGCACGCGGATTTCCTCCGGAGTGGGATCACGCTTGGTGATGTGACCAGAGAACCAGCAAAGGTCCTCCGGGATCACCTCACGCTGTTCGATCGCCTCCCTCTGTGCGCGGCACTGGCGCGCCCAATCCACCGACTCGTCGCAGATGTCCGCTATGTCTTGGTCATCGAAGCCCGGGTCCTGCATGGCGATGCAAGCGATGCGCTCGTTGCTTGGAACGCCACCGCAGTGCCGCAGGATTTTCAGCATGCCGTCGCAGGCCCCCTCGTCCATCCGCAGCTTGTAGCGAACGATGCCGATCGGCTCACGGTTGACGATCACCCTGCGGTGCAGCTCTGCGAAGAAGGCCAAACAGTGACCGGAACGCTTCGCCCCACGTTCGCTTGCGCGGCGGCTCAGTCCGAACAAAGACCGGCGGGAAAACGTGCGAGACATCGAACACCTCCGTGAGAATCTCGTCAGCCGTCTGATCCATCAGCAGGTCTGGTCGCTCCAAGTCGCTCATTGATCGAATCTCCTATCGATGTCAGGCCGCGCTTTCGGGCCTTGGATTGCTCGTACTCACGCCGCATCTGGCCCTGACGCCAATCCGCGTACTCGCTCGCCGTCATGTCACGGCCAGCGTCTGGGCGGAAGGTCTTGGTGGCGACAGACGACACGCCCCCCTTTGTCCCGCCACGGTCTTGGACGCGGCTGAACCAGCCGCCCAAGAACTGGCCGTAGTTGCTGCGGCGCGCCTTGGCAGGGTGGTCAACCAGCCAAGAGTGGGCCTTCGCCGTCTCCACGGTCAGGTCCACGGCTGGGTAGGCCGCCTTCCAGCGGGCGATGTCGTCGTCGCTGATGCCGGTGAATCCGCTCTCCTCGCTCCAGCCGATCCGGTAGGTGCGGCTGCGGCGAGGCTTACGAGCCGCAGCAGGAATCTCCGAAGGAGATTCTTTCTTAGTATGTGGTTGTGGTTGTGGTTGTGGTTGTGTATCAATTTTCAGATCAATTGATTGATCAATTGATTGATCTGAAGATTGATCAATTGATTGATCAATTGATTGATCCGAACCGTTCTTCGGATTCCTCGCCCGGGCCTTGGCCATGGCCTCGCAACGCCTGGCATGCAGGCCGGCGGCACGGGCCCGCTCGGCCTCCAGGCGGGGGTGCGACAGGCGCTCCTCGCTGGTGCCCGCGTCCAGGACCACCAGTCGCCGTCTAACGACCTGCCAGTCGGCAGGGGACAGGCCGCCGGCTATGCGGCAGCATGCCTCCATATCGTTTGGCAGGCCGTCCGAATGCCACGCATAGAAGAGCATGCGGCAGTACGCCCCAAACTGGGTTGCCGACATGTCCGCACAGCCCGCCAAGATGTCCCGCGTATACAGTGGCATCCAGCTATTGATCGACATCTCATCGTCCTCCGTGACTTCTGAAACCCCCGGGGGCGCAGACGGCAGGGGAGGCGTTGCCGCCGCGCCGCACCCGGGGGAAATCAGAAAGGGGTGTCCGCGTCGTCACTCTCCCACTTGGGGCGCCGGGGCGCTCCTTGGATCACCGTCTGCGGCCTCTCCTCCGCAGCGGCCTTCGGCGTGAGCAGGGTCACGTTGCTCACCACAAACACCATGGCGCTCTTGGCAGCGCCGTCCTTGCCCGTCCACTGCTGCTCTTCCAAGCGACCGGACAGTGCGACACGCGCACCCTTCACAAGCAGCGACAGAATCACAGGGTGCGGCTCCCACTGCTCGCATGTCAGCCATGTCGTCTGATCCTTCCTGCCGCCAACGGCCACGCGGTATCGGGCCTTGGTCTTGCCGTTGATGTCCTTGATCTCCGCATCGGTCCCCAAGCGAGCCGTGCAGGAAAACACATTCAGGTCAGACACTCGTCACCTCTTCAGCAAACGCCTTCTCATATGCCCTCTCTGCACGGTGCAGGAGGTCTTGGTCGATCTCGCCGCGCTTGGCGTACAGGCGGAACTTGGTGAGCAGCTTCTGGGCAAGCTCCTCGTTGCCGTCTGCCAGCGCCTTGCGCAGGTCGTTCTCCACGGCCGCCGCCTCCAGCACAGCGCGCGGGTTCTTCGCCGCCGCCTGCGGCTGGTTGCCGGCCACACTGTTGGCGTCGTCGTCGTCGCAGCCGCTGAGCGCCCCAGTGAGGCAGATCAGCAGCATGCGATGGGCATATGTCAGGGCACTCTTAAATCCCTGCATGTCTGCCTTGGAAAGAAACAGAGGCACCTCTGCCTGAATCTGCTCGCCACATTTGTGCCGCAGCACACCCTCGGCACACCACACGCCGTCCACGCAGCGAGGATGCACGGTGACGGGGGCGAACCCGTTGGCCGTCAGTGCCGCCGAGATCGCCTCGTCAATGTCCGCTGCCGTCGAATACGGCATGCCGCGGGGATGACTCTGGCTTTTGAAGAACGTGTTGACGCCAGACTGCTTCGGATTTTTGAAACTACCCTTGGCCTTCGCCAATGCCTCAATCATCTCGCTCATCAGAACACCTCCTGTTTGTTTCTCATCCACGCCGGAATCTCCAACTCCCTCGTCTCGCCGTGATCTAGCGGCAAGTACTCCCCCGTCTCACGCCGCAGCTTCACCAGCTCCATCGTCTGGAGCATGCGTTCTCCACACTCGCCAACGAAGTCGTCGGGCAGCGTGCGGACGATGCACCCAAACGGCGGCACGGTCTGGCAGAAGACAAACGGCATGCGAAAGCCTTCGTAGCCGATTGCCATTGCGCCCTGCGTGTAAAGCCACGCCTGTTCGCCGTAGCCGTAGTCACCGATCGACCGCACCACTTGCGACCACTTGCTGCTGGTCGTCTTCAGGTCCCACCAAAGGTCTTCGCAGCAGCCGTCCGGCCGCACCTTCACCGGGTGGCCGTCCAGCTCAAAAAAGACGCTGACCTGCGTCTCGGTCGTCCGTTCGATCAGACGACGCGCGGAGTCGTTGGCCATGAGCGAGTCCATCATCTTGCCGTACTGCCACGCCTGCTCCGCGCTGCACACCACGCAGTCGGTCTGCTGCGCCTCCCATTCCTTGTATGCCTTGGTGGTCCGCGCACCGTTGGCACCAAGCACATCCGCAGGCGGAACACGCAACTGCTCTGCGAGCGTCTTGCCCTCGCAACGACCTTGGACGAGCGTGTCCCACTCCGATCCCTTGCGGGTGGCCGTGTTCCCGCTAAAGAGGCTGTGGCCTTGGTCCAAGAACTGCTGGACCTCGCCGCCGCCCTCGGCAACCGCGGTCAGATAAGACCGGCTCAAGAATTCCCGCTTGCCGTGGTACTCGCCATTCGGCATGCCGACGATTTTGATCGGCAGCTTTGACATATCCATATGTACACCTCCAGAAAAGAAAGCCCCGTCCGTGGGGCAAGTCGCTCCCTCATCCCCTCCGTGAGGCTCGCCGCATGCGGCGGCCGTCCATGACCCAGCGGATGAAAACCGGCAGCTCCCCCAAGCAGAGGAGGACGCAGATCATCCCGGTCTTTTTCGCAAAAATCGCTGCGATTAACGCTGCGATGTAGGCGGCGCGTAGGATCGCATAGAGGCGATCAGTGCCGTATCCAATTGAGCTACGGGCGCGGGCTGGGTAAAAACCCCCCACGGCTGGCACGGCCTCAGAGGGGGTGCCATGAATCTCACGGAACTCGCAACCAGATACGTCAACAGGGTCGGCGGCAGTCCTGCCTACTTCCGCCAGTACCACATCCTGGCCAAGCGCATCAATTGGGATGTCGCCCAACTGTCCGCGGACAGGATCGATGACTACCTGACCAGCGCCTTGGACCATCTGTCTGCCTCCACGGTGGCTCGGCATCGGCGGATGCTTGCCTGCCTGTTCCGATTCGCAGCCCAAGAGCGGCTGCTGAACAAGCGAACAGTACTCCGGCCGTTGCGGCGTGTCAAGGTGCCGCCCCCGAACCCGCGCGCTTGGAGCCACGCGGACATTCGTTCGCTGCTGGCGATAGCCGCGCAGCTCCCCGGCGGCACGCGCAACTGCGCGTATGCCACGCTGATGCCGGCGTGGATACTCGCCGCTTACAGCACTGGACTTCGGCGCTCTGATCTGCTGTCGCTTCGCCATGATGCCATCCGTGGATCAAAGGCTGCCATTCGGCAGGACAAGACCGGCTATCCGCATGTGGTGCTGCTGGACGCTGCGTGCCTTGCGGCGATCCGGCAACTGCCCAGAATTGGGCCCTGCGTTTTCGGGGGGCTCATTTCTGCGGTGCAAGTCTTACGGGTCATGCGAAAAATCGTCAAGCGCGCAGGACTGGAGGGATCGACCAAATGGCTCAGGCGCAGCGGGGCGACTTACTGCGAAGCCGCTGGATTCGACGCCAGTGGACACTTGGGCCACCGGAGCCCCGGGATGAAAGCCTACTATGTTGACAGGCTTTTACTGTCAGAAATTCGGCCAGACCAGCCGCGGGTGCCGCCAGTGCTACCGGGCTAGCACTGCCATCGCTTCCTGCTGGCGGTCACGCTGCCGTGCCCGGCGCGCGGCCTCGCTCTGGACGATGCGGTAGAGCAAGTAGCTGTCCCGCTGCTGGGGGCTCAGCCTCTCTAGCGCGGCGTCGTCCAGCGTCAGGTTCTCGTAAGTCCTCACGCCCGGCGTGTCTGCAAGCATCTGCTGGAGCATGTTGCGAGCTGCTCGCTCACGCGCCGCATCGCTGTCGATGTCGGTCAGGCCGAACCCGCTGAACACGTTGATGCCAGCCTTGGCCAAGCGATCCGGCATCGTCAGTCGGTCATCTACCAACTGTCTGTACAAGCCAAGGCCCCGGCTGCCGAACGGCACAAAGTTCATGATGAATTGCTCAAGGTCCCGGCCGCCGGGCACGCCTTGGTTCTCCAGAACGCTGTAGGCATCGCTGAGCCTGGCACCGCTGTAGAGCTGGCGATCTGTCACGTACTCAAGCGGCGCTTTGAAGAGCGGGTTTGTCTGGCCAAGCAGATTGCTGGCCGTCTCTTGCAGCGTATCGCCCAGAGCGGTGTAGGTGCTGCCGCCGACGCCGGGGGTCAGCAGGTTGAACGTGCCCTCCCACGGAAGGTCTAGCCGCGTGAGGTAGCGCTGCACGCCTTCCCTTGGCGAGAATGGCAGCGGTATGGCGGACGAGCGTCGGAATCGCTCGGGCACAAAGTTCTCTTCTGTTGGCTCCGATGCGCGGCTCACCACGCGCACCGATTGCCCCTGCACGCCCCCGGGCCGGTACAGCAGGTTCTCCGCAATCGACGGGAACATGCCCTTTTGGAACGAGTAGAACGGCACGGCCCGCTTCAGGAAGTCTCGCTCCACGGCGCTGTAGGCGCTGGGCGAGTAGTCGATGAGAGCGCGCCGCACCATGTCGCCAGCCTGCGTGGCTGAGTAGCCTTGGCGCAGGAGGTCGGCAAACATCGACAGCCGTGTGGTGTCCTCCACCGTGTTGCCCACGGCCTCATTGAGTCGCAGCAGCGGGTTGCGCGTCTCGCTTGCCGGACGGTTGATGCCGACACCGCGGATGGTGCCAAGGTCCCGGAAGTACTGTCGCCAAGTGCGACCGGCTTGTGGCAGCAGACCGCGGGCCGCAGCGGCAATGTCGTTCTCTGGGCTCAGGCCCGGGGTCAGTCTGGCGAAACGCTGCTCAGGAACTGCGGTCAGATCGTCGAACACGTTGCCCATGCCGACGCCGGCCGCGGCGGCGTCCTCGCCAAACCGCGCTATGCGCTCTTCTGGAGTGAGCGCGCTGTAGATCGGTGCGTCGGCCAGAAACTCGGCTATCGGACCCAAGTTGCCGCGCGTCGCTTGGTACGCCTGCCGCATGGCCCGTGGGCTGGACTCGCCAGCCAGCATGGCGACGGCATTGCTGTACAAGTTTCTGGTATGGAACGACGGCCATGCCAAGGCTGTCGTCTTAAACAGCCTGGTGAAGGCGTCCAGCCCACGCAGGGCGCCGCTCTCTGGCAGGCCAAGGCGCGTTGTCTGGTTCAGCGCCTTGAGCGCCGCCAGCGTGCGCTTGTCGATGCTGAACTGGGCGATGTCGCCCCGCCCGCTGCGGCGCCACCGCTCCGCAAACAGATTGGCGTCGAACCCAAGGTCCTCTGCCGCACGCGCCAGCGGCACGGCCGTCCCGCCTTCGACAAGCGGCGCGCGGATGTCCTGTGCGGCACGCCCCAGCTCCGTGATCAGCTCGTCGCCAAACGCAGCCACGCGGCCTTGGCCTGTGGCGTAACGCAGGGCATCAGTGAAGACCGGCGTGTCGAATACACCGACGCCCTGCTCGGCGTACTTCCGATCCAAGCCGCGGATGAAATCCGCCAACTGCACCTTCAGATTGTTCGCCTGACGCAGCCCTTCTTCCGTGGTCTGGCCCGCGGCGTTTCGGGCGATGCGCGTGTACGGCCGCTCAATGTCGTTGGCGTCGAACCACGCATCGATGATGCCCGGCACTTCCTCGTTGTTGGCTCGCAAGAGATCGTCTTGGAGCTGCCGCGCTGTCGGCCCGCCGGTCATGGCGCGGAACGTGCGGCGACCGCCGGGGATGTCCGTGTACATCTCACGGCTGCGGCCCAAGTTGTCCGTGACGCCAAAGAGTCGCTCGCCGCGGGTGTAGGCGCTGGGCGTTCTGGCGATCTGCTCAGGCAGCAAGTCCTCTTGGCCGAACCACACCGTCTGCCTGGGGAAGAACTGCGTGTCTGCTGCGCGGCTCACCCACTCTGGGAGACGCAGGCCACGGCGGCTGGCTGCTTGGCGGGCCTCTTCCGGCAAAGACGCAAACGCCTCACGGACGGCACGGAACTCTGGGATGTTCTCCAGCAGGTAATCCGCCACGGCGTCGCCGCTGGTCTTTGCCATCGACGGCGAGCCGGGAATGCTGAGCGCACCATCACGCGCACGCAGGCCGGGGCTCTCCAGCCAATCGGCCAAAGCGTTCTGAAAGTCCTGCGAGGCGAAGCCGCCACGGAACTGCTCGGGCAGTGGAACCTGCTCGCCGTCCAACGTGATCGTCTCGGGCATCTGCACGCCCAGTGCGTCACGCTCCAGCCGCCCAAACTCCCTCCGCAGCCGCTCTTCGTTGCGGCGCCATTGGGCAAACGCGCGTCGGTGCGCCATCTGCACATCCGGGTCCAGCGTGTAGCCAACACTGCTGTCGAACGCCGCTGCCGCCCCGCGTGTCAACGGGCCCAAGACAGGAGCCCGCTTGCTCCACTCGCCCGCTTGGTCCAAGCCGCGGGCCAGTGCATCGCCAAAGGCACCGCCCGTGATGTCATACTGGATGGAGGTCCCAGGCACCTTAAACGACATCAACGCAGCAGCGCCGCCCGTGTCGTCCATGCGACCGCCGGCCGCCTCAAACAACGCACGGGCGTCACGCAGCTCGTCCGGCGTCATCCATTGAGCGGCTTCAGCAAACGCTCGCTCCGGCGTGAGGCTTCGCAGATACTCACGCACGCCGGATGGGGCGCGCGGAGCTGTGGTGGAGCCCGGCAGGCGAGCCACCGTTTCGCCGGGCAGGCCAATGGTGTCTACGGAGCGCGTCACCTCTTGGCCAAAGCCGCGCGCGGCATCTAGCCCCGGGTCACGGAGCAGCCCTGCCTTTCGCAACGGCACGCCAACGCCGCGCGTGAGCGCCCCGCGCCCAAGGATGGCGAATGGATTCAGGAACGTGAGCGGATCGGTGAGGACCTCGGCGGCCAAGCCGGCCCCAAAGTTCGCATACGTATCTTCCTCGCCCACTAGCCCGTACTGGCGCAGAAGATCACGGCCTGACACGCGCTCGTCAGAGAATGCACTAAGCGGTCGCCCGGCCAAGATGCCGCGGACGATAGCACCAGGCGTGTCCAGAATGGTGCCGGCGAGCTGAAGGCCGGACATGCCAGTCTCGGCCAGATTGCGCAGCAGGGAGCTGCGTTGCTCCTCTGGCATGAGATCGCTCAGCCGCGGCTGCCGTCTGGCAACCGGCATGCCGTACTCATCGACTTCGTCCTCTTCGGCCGGCAGCATGCCCAGTTGGGCCTGTTGCGCTAGAACGCCATAGGGATCGTAGTAGTCATAGAGTGGTGAGCGTGCCATGCGTTACTTTGGGCCATACTCTGGATAGTCAATGTCGCCATAAAAGAAATTGTAAAGTCCAGAGATCGGCCCGCTGCGACCTTGCGGCCCAAATGCCTGCATCGGAGAGAGTCCGTAGTCCTGGACTAAACGCTGCCTCACGGCAGGGTCTGTCACGCCGATGGATTGCAGGGTGGCGTCCATGCGAATGGCATCTGACGGATAGAAGCCAGTCCAAGAATCGTCGGAGTCCAAGGCGATCTTTGCCAATGTGGCTTCGGCGGCGGGCGTAGAAAAATTACCGTCAAGCAAATCTTCGACGCCTGGGCCGTAACGCGCCGCCAGCCGCTGACGCTCAAGTAATTGTTGCTGCTCGTCACGCTGCTCCTGCTTCATCTGCTCGCCGCGTTCTAAAGCAGCCGCTTCATTCGATACCCTTTGCCGCTCAGTGTCGGCGCGCTGCTGGGCAATTGCACCCTCCTGCCTGGCGCGTTCTGCTTCTAGGCGAAGTTTTTCTAGACCCTCTGCCGCCGCGGCCTGCTGTGCAATTCCTTGCTGCTGAAGTTGCGCCCATCCCAACTGTCGCTTGTCTTGGTCTGCCGTAAAGTCAGCCGGCGTTTGTCCAGAGCTGCCAACCATGGCGCGCGCCATCACCATCCGCTGCCAATCGTTCAGGTCGTCACGCCCCAAGTATTCCATTGGGTTGTTGCGGAGCTGCGCGCGGCGAGTGATGATGTCTCTCGCCTCTGCCTTCTGCTTGGCGCGGCGGTCAACGCCGCCACTGTTGGCCATGAGGTCACGGGTGGCCGCGTCCATTACGTGGCCAATGCCACGCGGTGTGAGCAGGCCGTCAGGTCCGACCAAGGCGTCGGCGCCATGGCCAAGGCCCGGCACTGGCGCGCCGACTGACGCGCCACCTCCGGCACCGGCCATATCGCTATCGGATGGGCTGACCTCACCCAATGCTTTTTCGTAGGCCTCGTATGCCACGTTGTAGGGCACACCCAACTGGTCGGCGAGACGCTCCACGCGCTGGCGGGTGGCTGCGCCCGTGGACGCCTGCCTGCGAGCGCCTGCGCGGGACTGCACGCGGTTAGCCAGTTGCTCCGGCGTTGGGCTGTCGCTCATGTAGCCGAACTGCTGTTCTTGGCGGGCGTTGCTCTCTTCCTGCAATCGCACTCGCTCGGCCTCACGCGCCGCTGCCTGCGCTGCATTAATGTCACCGAGACGGTAGTACTGCTTCCCAGCAGCGTTTTCGTAGACAGGGACTTCAACGCCGTCGATCGTCTGGGTTCGCCCGGGCAGCCGCCCGAAGCCAACGCCGGTCTTCAGTGGAATCCCGCTGTCAAATTCAGGGGCACCACCAGCCATCGGCTCGGGCGTGATTGGCGTGGCTGCTGCGTCTAGCGGGTCAGGGATGTCGCCAACTCTCGGCAGCGATACGGCTGGCGTCGCACTGGTCGCATACGGATCGGTGCCTATGCCGCGCTGCCACAGCACCGCCCGCGCGTAGCGACGCGCGCCAGGGTCGGCGGGAATAGTGCCGTTCGCAATGGCAGTGAGTCGCTCAGTCGAAACGTCGTCAAACTCGTTCATCCAACCCTCCGGCCAGCGGTCCTGTTGTTCACCATCTGGTCGCCCAAGGCGTTGAGCCGCGCAATCTCTCGCATCATTGCCTGGGCCTGCGGCACCTCGCCGCCGGCGCGTCGGCGCATGTCGTTCAGCTCCTGCGTCAGTCGCAGAGCTTGGTTATGCGGGTCGGTGCGTGGCTGCGGATCGAAGCCCGGAGCGTTACGCTGCCGATTGCTTTCTGCCAGCAGGCGATTGATCTCAGCCATCATGGCCTTCGCCTGTGGCACTTCTCCACCAGCAGCGCGTCGCATGTCGTTGAGCTGCTTAATCATTGCGTGGGCGCGCTCACGCGGCCCCATTACTGGCGCGGCGGTCTCACGCGCATCCCTCACGGGCGCGGCTGGCTCACTGATTGGCGGTTCCTCCTCAGTGGCGACGGCCGGTGGAGGAGATGTCTCGGCCTTCAGGTCAGCCGTGCCGGCAGTGCTGGTCAGCGCAGGCTCGTCATCATCACGCTGCGTGGCGACATACAGACCGCCACCAGCAGCCGCCGCTGCGGCGGCTGGCTTCCAATTGAAACCCCGGCGCGGAGGCTCGGCATCAATGACGCGGATGCGAGGAAGGCCGCTGTCCACCTCCCCCTCCAGCCGACGCGGAGGGTCCTGCCACACGCGGTAACGCGGACGCGGGCCGGGCAATCCGGGGAGATCAACGTCGGTAGACAGTGCGCGGTCAAACTGCTCCGCAATTGCACCTTGCGCTGGCGTCATGGCACGCTGCGATGGCACCATGCCTCCGGGTGCTGGAAGGCCGCGCAGCGGAGCAGGGATCATGTCAGTGGTCGGCCCGCCGTATGGAGAGCCGACAGGCACACCAGAACCGCTGCGAGTCGCCGGGATCAGCGCGCGGATTTCGTCCTCGGGGCTGCGCATGGGCAGCTCTAGCTGGCGTGCGGACTCGGTCGGCGCATCCAGCTTGGCCGCCATCTCGCCGACCGGGATGTACTCTTCGTCGCCGGCCCGCCATGCCTCCACTTGGCGAGCAGACTCAGGGTCCACCTTGCGCAGCGATCGCATGCCCTTGGGGCTCGTCACGCGGTCGCCCTGAGAGACAATCCAGCGGTACGCCTCCAGCATGGCCTCTTGGTCGCCGGCCTCAATGCCACGCACCAAGTCAGGCCGCGCGCGTGAGAGCGCGGGCATGTTCTTGCCAAGTTGTTCCGTGAACTGGAGGCTGCCCAAGAAACGGGAAACGCCCTCGGATTTACCGGCCATTACTTCTTTCCTTTCGGCTTGGGAACCTCTGGCAGCTCTTCGTCGTCGTCCGGCATGTCGTCGTCTTCGACTTGCGGCGTATTGGGCTTGCCGTGCATCTCCTCGTCCAAATCCGCCAAGTCGTTCTTGCTGCCAATCTTGGACAAGAGCTTGCGTTCCTCGGACTCATTGGCAGACAGCAACTGCTGCACAAGGCGCTTCAGCGCGGCGTTGGTGAGGTCGTCCAGACCAAGGTCTATGCGGCTCATTAGCTCAATAACCCTCCAAGAAGACTGCCTGCAAAGTTCATCACGGCCTGCTGCCGCTGGAGCTGTGCCATTTGCTGTGCGTAGGAATCCTGCTGCTGGAGTCCGGCCAACGCTTGGGCGTTGCGCTCCTGTGCCTGCTGGCCTTGCAGGAGAAGGTTGGCGTTGTAGGACTGGTCGTCCATCGCCCCTTGGTAAGCAGCGGCCATGCCATCTGCCATGGCCTGTGCGGCGTTGATGCCTGCTTGGTTCCGCTGTGCCGCACCGCGGCTGAAGCCGGCGCGGTCCAACTGCTTCACTTGGAACCGTGGGTCACCCATGGATAAGGCTTGGGCAAGCTGACTATTGAAAGCGCCGCCCATTTGGCGGTCGCTGTAGCCGGCGGGGAATTGGCGCCCAAGGGTGACTTGGTTCATCGCAGCAGCCCCCCAAGGATGTCACCCTGGAGACCCAGCATGGCTTGCAGTCGGCTGTTCTGGAGGCCGGTCTGGTTCTGTCGGTCTTGGCTGAGCTGCTGGAGCCCAGCCAAGGCGGTCTGCATTTCTGCTTGCTGCTGCTGGGTGGCGTAGCTGTCCTGCATCTGCTGGGCGTAGCGGCTCATGTCCACGCCCCGCCGCGCCATCAGGCCCTGCATCACATCTTGGTGGTTTGGTCCATACTGCTGGTAGGGCGACTGCATGCCCTGCATCTGCTGGAGGAGCCCAGCGGTCTGCGGTGGTCGGTTTTGAATGCCTGTCTGGTACTGAGCGTTCATCCGCGCCTCATCATGGGGATGCGTCGCTCCGCTGCTCGCACGGCCGGCAGGCGGCTGTAGTACGCAGCGGCATATGGCGAGCTGGCCATGTCACTGGAGGCCCAGCCACCTCGCAGGGACTGGAGCTGACGGTTCTGCTGCGCCGCCTCAATGGCGGTCGGCTCCATGCGCCGCATCAGTTGCATCACTCCATCCATGCCTGTGCGGTTGGCGTTGTCCATGCCGCTGCCGATCTGCCCGGCCAGTCCGGCAAGCGCGCCAAGGCCGCTGCCGTAGTCGCCGCTCATGCGGTCGCCAACGTCACGGATGTCCCGGCCGGACTCACGGAACCCCTGCGTCGCTCGGTCCAGATAACTGCCAAAATTGGGGCGGTTCTGTGACACGTTGCCGTAGAAGTCCGTCATGCCCTGACGCATGTTGCCTGCCCCCTCACGGCCCATCGCCAGCATGCCAAGCAGCCCCTGGCCAAACATGTTGCTGTAGTCTTGGCGATACAGGTCCTGCTGCCGATCCATCCGATCACGGGCGTCCGTGTCCGCGGATGCGAGCTGCGACAGGATGCCGCCGTCCATAATGTCGTTGCGGTAGCCGCTGAGATCGGTGCCGCCACCTCCAATGCCACCGCCCCCGTCGCCGCCCATGCTGTAGCTGCCGCTCGCCACTGGGCCGCTTGGGCTAGTGGCGCTGAACGTATTCCCACCGCCACCACCGCCGCCGAAATCGAACTGCATATTGCCCACGGCATCCGCAGCACCCAGGCGAGCCAACGCATTCAGGCGCTGCTGGCCGTACTGACTGACGGCGCTCTGGTTGCTGCCCTGCATGCCGGCGAGGGCCTGCTGATATCCCGCCTGGCCTTGGCCCATGGATGCGGCCAGTGCGTTGCCCATGCCGCCGGCCGACGCCAGTGCTTGGGTCCACATGTTTGCCAGGCCGGTCTGGTTACTCCCTGCCGCAGCGGCGAGCGAGTTGTAGTAACCAGTGCTATCGTTCGCCGCCGCAGAGGCGAGATTGCCAAGCGTGTTGCCGTAGGCGCCATAGTTCTGAGCCATGGCCCCGCCCAGCCCGGCCAAAGCCTGCGACTGCTGGCCTGTCATGCCGCCGATGGCCTGACCAATGCCAGCCAGACCGCCGGCCATGGAGCCGTAATTCTGGGAGGTGGATTGAAGCATCTGCCCCGGGAGCTGGTACAGCGCGCCGCGTGGGTCCGGGAACTGCTGCTGCTGCGGGGCAAAATGCGTGACCTGCCCGCCCGGGAAGGCATTGGTAATCCCGCCTTGGTGAATCGCTGCTGGCATGGGTGTCTCCTACCTACTAATGTCCGGTTGCGTGGCTCAGGGCGTCAGGACGGTGGCGGTGCCCGTGATTCCCTCAACAAATTGCACGTAGTCGGCAAAGCCAAAAGTCGGCACAAACGACGCCGATATTGACCCGTCGTCGGCGCAGGACACGTTGATGGTCCCGCCATTCATGTAGCGGAGCAGGCCATAGCCAACGTTCAGACCTTTGACGAATTTAATCTCCTTCGACCGCTGGTTTCCCGGGTCGCCAATCACCACAACCGTGGTGACCCCCGGAGGGCCAGCCGGCCCATCCAAGCCGTCCCGGCCGTCAGCGCCGTCCTGGCCGGGAGGTCCAGCCGGGCCGACGATGCTCAGCCCATCACGCCCGTCACGGCCGTCCCGGCCGGGATCGCCAGTGTCGCCCTTCTCGCCAGGGTCACCCTGCTGACCGGGAGGGTTGTTAATCAGATTGATGATCGTCTGATTGCCTTCGTTGAAGACATTCGTTGTGTTGATGTCACCAAGGCGGATGGTGCTGAAGTCACGGTTGTCGTTGTAGGAGAAGTCGTTGAAGACGTTCTCATCGCCGTAGTTGATGACGTTGTTGTACTCGTTCCAACTCCAATAGTCGCCGTTGTACATGCCGCCGCCGGCTCCGAACTGCGGCATGGTGGGCGCCAGATTCACTGGGCCGCGGTGCTGGAGCGGCTGATTGCAGTTGCCGAGAACCTGCATGAGCGAGCGCAGGTCGTTCTGGTTCAGGGTGTTTCCCAGCGAACGCGCTAACGCCGGCATGAGCTGTGTGAGCATTAGCCTGAGCCCTCCACTTGGAGCGAGTAGATGACCACGCCGTCGTTGGCGGCCGTTGAACTCTGAGTGCCCGCCAAGGCAACCGCCATGTGCCGATCGCCACCAGCGGAGCGGTCGTCTCGCCGGCCTGCGACATAGGCCCTGGCAAACCCGTTGGCCTCGCCCAACGCAGAGCGTGTCTGCGACATGTCCAGCACAGCCGCCGTTCCGCCCTGCGACGAAACAAAGCCAGACCCGCGGTCGGTGCTTATGGCGTTCTCACGCGGGGACGCCGAGTTGTTGTAGTGCAAGGAAAGGTTTAAGTCGTTGCGGCTCGGCGTCGGCTTGTACACAACGCCCACCGACCTGCTGGGCCCGGCATCCAGCGGCATTGGCCCGGATCGGTACTGGTAGTCGATGCTCGTCCCGCTATCGCTCAGGCCGCTCTCTTTGAGCAGTGTTCCTCCGGCCGTGGCGTTGACCTGCACCCAGCGGTTGCCGATGAGCGACACGGAAGATGCCGTGCGGCCGATTGGGTAAGTCTCTTCCCACCACGCCTTGGTAGCCACGCAATAACACAGAGCGCGGACAGGCTGCGAATCGGCAGACCGGCAGTAATGGAACCGCACAACCTTCGCCAAGAAATCGGCCGATACGTGAAACTTGTCTGCCTTGGTGAAGTCGATAATCCCTTCACGCCAGTAGTCATCGACCGGCGCGGAGATCGCCTCCTCGCTTTGCCCATCAAATGCGTACATGCCGTTGCTGTCGGCCAAGAACGCAACGCCGGACATGACCGCCCAGCAACGCTCATGCAGTGCCCCGCGGTATGACACCAGTGTGATGCTGGCGTCGATGATCGGCTGGGCCACATACATGAGCTTGTAGATGTGGCTCCGCTGCACCACCAGCAGGGCCGGGCCAAGTGGGACGAGCGCCACCACCTTGTCCGGCGTGGCGCTGTTCTCCTGCACCAGCAGCTCGTTCTCCTCTGGCACGCTCTCCGGCTCATCGATCTCTGAGTAAACGAGCGCGTTTGGCCGCAGGCCCAGCGTGTCTACCGCGTACCAAGCGCGGTCCTGGAACATCACGCCAACGGCGAACTCGCCAGGCGGCACGGTGAAGCGACGGGCGTTAACCTGGCCGCTCGGCAGCGTGACAGGCATCAGCCCGTAACCGTCCCTGGTGGTGTCGTTAATGTCGATGTCGTTGATTGACTCGGTGTAGGAGCTGTCCCACGCCGCGTCTGTTCGTTTGAGAATCCCCACGCGGAAGAGCAGCGTGCGTTGCTCAGCCGTGGACCGCCACAACTCCATGCCGGTCACGCGGTCATCGATGGAGTAGTGATCGAAGCTCCAAGTGAGCGACGCGGCACCGTCGCCGCAGTCCACCTCCACCAGCTCGGAAATGGAGCTGTAGACGGGCCCGTTCTCCTCGGTTGGCGTGTCGTCAAAGTAGCGGATGGCACAGTAGTACAGCCCGCGTAGCGGATCACGGATCGTCGCCTGCGCCCTGGCCCCGGAGTCCACAACAAGGGCAGTGGGAATTTCGGAATACCGCCCGCCGGAGATCACCGTAGCGGACGAGATATTGCCGCTTCCGTTGACCGATGCGTTAGCTGTGGCGTCGCCGGACTCCGTGTCCGTAGCGGCCCGCTGTACGGTGACGATTGGTGGCGTGTAGTACCCGCTGCCACTGTTGCCGACCGTGAGCGCCGACACGGCGTACCGCATCTGCACGCCCAGAGCAGCCCCAGTGCCCCCACCGCCTGTCACGGATGCGGTGACGCCCGTGGCCGTAGCGCCCGTCCCGCCAGACAGGACCGACACACCGTCGATCTGGCCACGCTCGTTGACCGTCAGGCGGGCCGTCGCAAGTGTGAGGCCGTTTGTGTTGTGAAACACAACCGTAGGCGAAGTGGTGGCATTGCTGGTGTAGCCCGCTCCGCCAGCAGTCACCTGGAGGCTTGCCAGCTCGCCAACCACGCCCACGTTAAACGTGGCGCCAGTGCCCACACCACCAGTGATCTCCACCGTGGGCGTGTCTTGGTAGCCAGCGCCTTGGTCGGTGACAAATATTCGATCGACTCGCCCACTCCGCACCACCGCGCGCGCCTTGGCGCTCTTGGAGGGCGTGCCGCCAGTGATGGTGACGGTCGGCAGCCCGGCGTAGCCGGCACCACCGCGGACGATCTGGATGGCGGATACGTACTTCCCACCGCTGGTGGTGGCCGCAGTGATGACCGGCCCCATGGCAGGCTTATTTAATCCGATCGGCACGGCGTCTTTCTTTGCGCCGTACTCCGTTTGCAGCGTGTCGCCGGCCTCGGTCTGTAGCTCTGAGCCGTCTTCGGCCAACAACTCCGACTCGCCCGTGGCAATGGGAGGGCGTCCGACATAGCGGATGCCACGCCCCATGCCGTCCACGGCATACAGGTCATTGAAACGCCCGCGGAAGAACGACGCCGGCCGCATCGGACCTGTGTACGCATAGGCCGTGGCGGCGGCGCCAGACCCAGTCTCCAATAGCGTGCCAGCCCCAGTGGTCACAGCGGTGGTGGAAGCCACCAACTGCGTTGTGCTGACAAAGTTCTGCACATCGACCGTCACGCCGCCGACCGAAAGCAGGGGCCATGTAGTTGCGCTCAGGGCCGCGCTCAGGGTGACGGTGGCAGATTGTGTTCCCGCCGTCACGGACGAGATTGTTACTGCTTGCGACGGAACCTGGAATGACACGGTTGGGTTGGATGTGAACCCAGTGCCGGCATTCGTAATGACCACCGACTGCACCCGGTTGCCGTCTAGGTGGGCCACGGCGCTGGCCCCGGCAATCACAACCGTGGGAGGCGAGGTGTACTGCGTGCCGCCCGTAGTCACGGTGACGCGCACCAGCCCACCAGATGTCCGTGCGGCAATTTGCATCAGCCTGGCCCCTCAGCGATGCGAATCACGCCATCAGTAGATTGGTACACAATCGACTCAGACGGGCCCGGGTAGCGAAACGAACGCCAGATACCGACCGTGGAGCCGGCGTGCGAGGTGAACGTCAGCGCTGTGGTGCCTGGACGCACCGTCAGCTCGCCGGGGCTGAGGACCTGGAGATTGACTTGCGTGACCGCCGTGCCCGGCTGGAGGCCATACGGCGAGGCGTTTGTGACCAGGCCCAGCCACCTGTCAACGATGATCACGGCGAACCTCCATCCACTCCGTCCGGCTGAAGCGGCGTGCGCCAGCCGGAGATGTCCCAGATGAGGCGTCGGTGGCCGGCGATAGGCGAGAGCGAATCGTTCTCCATGGCCAGCCGGAGGTCACGCTGGTACAGGCCAAACGCTTGGTCTGGTTTGGTGCCGCGGATTCGGGAAAGCCAATACTCGCAGGCGCTGTGCAGGCAATTGGTCATTCCCGGCGACAGGTCAACCGGGTCCGTGACCACGTACTTGGCAGAGGACGCTGTGATCGCAGAGTCCACCGTCAGGCTAGTGGCATTGGTGACGGCGGTAATCTTCGCCTCGGCCTGCCATGGGTTCATCGCCCCCAGCGGCTCCGGGTGAGCGGAGGATGTTCCTACCCGCAGGATGCTGCCCACCATGGCTGACGAGAACGATGTGCCGGACCCGGTGACCGTAGTGCCGGAGGCCGTTATGGTTCCGGCCCGCGCCGCCGACTCATGGCCGCTAAACCGAAGCGTGCGCGGAGAGCGTCGGTACGTGAAATCAATCGTTTCGATGCGTGCCGGATAGCCGATGACGCGGATGGCCCAGCCGTTCGACTTCTCGTCCCGCATTACCGTCCAGTACGCCTGCGGGCCTTGGACATCGAACACTCGCTCCATCTTCATCGCAACGTCTTGCGGGAGGTAGTTGAAAGCGCTCCAGCTCGCTTCATCGATGGGCGTGTCCAGATTCCGGAAATCGGACGGCAGCGGGTAGATGGTGCGATAAAGCGAGGCCGTGGTAGCCTCCGCAAAGTCCTCGGGGTAATTGAGGACCGGGTCCAAGACCAGCACTGTTGAGCTGTTGCGTGTTTTGACGCGGGAGACAACAGTGCCAATACGCATGAAAAAGTACTCGGCGTCTGCCGGGAAGGCGTCGCCCGTGACCTTGGTGACGGTGCGAGTACTAGCCACGTAGGTGACCGTGCCGGACCAACTGGGCTGAACGACGATGCGCCCTAGTTGATGCAGCCATTCCCAGTCTCTAATCCAGCCCAGCTCTTGGTACGCACGCTGTACGGCCGTGCGGATGTCCCGCTGCTCAGCGTCCTGAGCGCCGCCGTATGAGCTGACTATGAGTGATTCGACGAGATCGAAATATGTCTGGTACGGCATCACGCCTCCGGTGGCGCTATCACGCCTTGCTCAATGCCGGCTTTGGCCACATAGGCCATGATCGCACTGATCGCCGCGGCCAAGTCCGGGTCCGCATCTGCCCCTGCGAGCAGGTCAGTGAGGTGCAGCCGCAGCGGCTCGGCGGGTGCTTCCTCCACGCCGGTCTCGGTGAGGCGGTAGCGTGCGAGCATGAGACGGGCTTCGGCTTCGCCGCCGATCTGCGGGGCGCTGATCACGCATTCCCGGAGCCAGATGCGATCGTACACCGCATTGATGCTCACGGTGGCGTCGGGCGAGGTGTAGAGCGTTGGAATGTCAGGCATGGTTCAGTCGCTCCTCTAGTGCTGCGATGCGTGCGTTGCTTTCCTGTAGCGCCTTGATCAGCACTGGCACCAGTTTCTCGTACGCAAGTCCCAGATGGTCGCCGCACTGTGCCACCACGCTGTCGGCGTAGTCGGTGCCCGCCAGCGCCGCCTGTGCCTCCTGTGCGATCAGTCCGACCTGTCGCTCGGTGGCGAAGTTTCTCTCGGCGTGCGGAAGAAAGTCAAAGGCGACGGCCCGCAGGGCTTCGATGACTGCGGTGGCATCGGTCAGTGTTTTGACGTTGGTTTTGAAACGTGCGTCGGACGTGGCGATCGTTGCGTTGGTGGCGTAAATCTGGGAGTTGACTTGCAGCAGGTACGCACCGTTATCAGTTGTGGTGCCGATCAGCACTTCGCTGTTGGAGTTGATGCGAATTGCCGTGTTCAGCGTCGCCGTGTTTCCAGCGGTACCGCTGGACGAGGTACGCGAAAAATCCACGTTCCCGGAACCTTCAATCCATCCCCACCCATGCCCTGTGCCTGCGTACTTCCATCCGGATTGAAAATACAAATTGCCAAGAAATCCGCGAGACGCGCCGTAGAGCGTGATGTCGCCGGACGCTTGTACGTTGGAAGTTGTGCTTGCTGCTGGCGTCACGCCAATGCCCAAATTACCACCCGCGTCCACCCGCACCCGCTCCGCACCGCCGGACGTGCTGATGGTGAAGATGTCCGCCCCGTCGCTGCCGATGAACGGCCCATTCCCTGTTGATCCGTTGTTGATTTGGATGCCGTATTTTTCGGAGTTGGCATGAAAAGCGACTCGTCCGCCACTTCCAACCCGCACTCGCTCCACCCCAGCCGTCACCAGACTCGCCGTATCCGCCCCGCCGATCTGCGCTAGGCCGGTGTTCGCGTCGCCGCTGAACGCCACGCCCGGAGCCGACGCGCTGCCTGCTTGAACAAACAGCGGATTTTCCAGCGTCACGCTGCCGGTTGCTCTGGAGATCGCTATGGGCGTGCCGAGAAACACTCCAGCGTCTGACCACCGCGTGATCCAAAACGTCGATCCGGCGTTGCTACCACTCTCGGCGTCGAATCCCGGCGTGATCTGCCAGCGGTCTACGCCGCTTGTCTGGAGTTTCAACGCCCGCACGTTGCCTGCGACCGTGCCCGTGAGCGTCAGCGGTGAGGTAACGCTGACCGCTCCGGTGAAGTTCGCCGCCGCTGCGCTTACCGTGCCCGTGAACGCTGGCGAAGCCGTCGGCTGCACACTCAGCGTGGTGCGTGCCGCAGCCGCGTCGGCCGAGCCGATCAACGAGCGGCCGAAGGAGCCGCAGGATATTTCTTCCGCGGCACCTGCCCCTGCTGAGCTGCGGCCCAAAATGCGATCTGTAGCCGTCACGTATGGCGTCACATAAGAGAGCGAGGACCACGCCGTGGTGCCATCGCCCACCTTAAACCGCCGCGTGTCTGTCTCAAACGCAAGCTCTCCGGCCGCCAGCGTGGGGTTCGCTGTCGTTATGCTGCTGGCCGTGCCGCGCTTGTGTTTGATCTTAATCGTCAATAGGAACCGCCGTCGATCTCGGTAGCCCAACTGATGGTGTCGGTGCTGGCTGTGTAATACAGCACACCGTTACTTACGCCGCCGCCGTCCAGTGCGGAGATGGTGTCTGCTGAGTTGGCGACCAGCACTGTGCCCTTGGCCGCGGCCGTCAGCCCGGTGCCGCCCTTCGACACGCCGATGGCAGTGCCGTTCCACGTTCCGCTGACGTTTCCGCTGGCAGTCACATCCGTGCAGGACAGGTCGCCGGTGCCCAGCGAGATGTCCTTGTTGGCGTCCACCACCAGGGCTTTGGATGCACTGGCCGTGCCCGCGGTCACCGTGTTGAGGTAGTTCAGCTCAGCGGCGGTGCTGCTGACCGCGGTCCCGCCAATTTTCAGCGTGCCGCTGAAGTTTGCCGTTCCGCTGAACGTGTACGTGCCGCTGGCCGTCTGCGTTGCGGTGAGGCTAAGAAACGCACCGGGCCCGCCGATGGCAAGGACCGACGCCCCGCCACCGCTCCCCTTGCCGATGTGCAGGATGTCATCGACTTCAGAAAAAGCCAGCTCTGACTGAGCCAGTGAGCCTGGGGCGCCGCTCGCCCCACCCGTGGAACGTCGCTTGATCCTGAGCGTAGCCATTAGAAATCACCCCCGTTTACAACGTCCTGCTCTGGGTAGTTCCGCCATTTGCCGCTGCTGTATCTGAGTAGGTCGCCCTCGGCCGGTGACGAAACCTGCACATCCTCCAGCTCGGAACCGTCCGATGTGGTGTAGTAGGGGAGTGCGTTCCAGGCCGTTTCACCGTTTCCGATCTTCAGTCTCAGCGTGTCTGTTTCGATGCCCAGCTCGCCGGCCAGCAAGACTGGGTTCCGGGCGGCCCATGCAGCCGCCTGACCACGCCTGAGCTGTACACGGTTCCGGGACATGTCTAATTATCAATGTCCCTCCAGCAGCTCCGCGGGGATCATTTGGCGGATTTCTTCGGCCAATCGCACCTCTCCGACGCTACCGCCCTCGTATTTGACGAGGCTCCGGAGGCGGGCGTCGATTTGGGCCAAGAGCGTTAAGGCCGCGGGGCCCAGCCGGGCGGCGTCATAGTCGTCCTGCTCCTCCGGCAATTTGAAAGAAAAAGTGGCACGCATTTGCTACTGATCCTCCTGCCGCGTGTGGAAGTAGCTGCGGACCCAGTCCACTAGCTGCGGTGGGGCCGCATCGGTCCACGCCAATAGCCCGTTGGTGTCCACTTTGACATGCGCCACCGGGTCAAACCCGGCGTCGATCACCGGTCCCCAGCGGTCCACGTATTGCCGATTGGCCCGCGTCCCATGATACATGTGTACAGTATCTCCCGGAAGCGCTCCGATGCGGCCCTGGACCTTGCGGTGGGCCTGGTGCGCCCATGCCGAGAAGTCGGCTGCCATGGCGGGATTCATCCGCCGCAGGCATTGGGACTTCTCCAAGCCCATCCAAGCCTCCAGTGCCATGGCGTCGCCGGAGCCAACGATGTGCCGGTCATACAGCGGGAAGACCGACCTGCGGGCCGCCCACGCGCCGCCGGGGGATATGGGCTTGTCAGCGTCATACCTAGACCCGCCAGGGCCGACGCTGGTCAGCACCTCGCACACCGCACCCATGGCGTCCGGACAGTGCCAGCGGTTCCAGAGCTGAACCACGGCGTGGTGCCCCAGCAGTTCATCTAGCCGCTCAGGCCAATGCCGATCCAAGAAAATCACATCGGCGTCAATCCACGCCACCCGCGTGTAGCTGGCCGGCAGTGACTCAACCAAGAGGTTGAGCAGCCGCTCCTTTTGCCACATCCGGTGCGCGTCCGTGGCTCTAATGTGGAGCCAAGCGTCAGGCGTGGGGAAAGCCTGGCCGTCATAGGCGACCTCGGCGGTGAAGAGCGGCAGTCGCCACCACCGCATCTCATGCAAAAATCGCAGGTAGTTCTCGGTGGAGTTCTTCCAGCCCGCCGGGTTGTAATGGCAGGCGATCACGGCCAGCCGGCCATCCGCTGGCTTGGGCTTGGATGGCTTGCGTGCGATGCGGATCATGCGTGCCACCACATCCAGCGGCAGCACATGGCCACGCTTCTCAGCCTCCTCCCGTATCCATGAGGCGAGCGTAAAGTCGTCGGTGGCGTCGGCTAGACCGGCACGGGTGACAGCAACTGCGTTATCTACCTTCGCTCGTTGCAGCAGGCTGCCTATCCGCAGCAGGCGCCCGCCAACGGTCACGTTCCACCGCAGCAGTTGGGGACGATTCGCCACCGCTGACTCGTTGGGTCATACCGCCCATGCACCCACTGGTTTTCCGGCAGTGAGAAATTGACTCCTCCCGGGCAGAGGAACGCAGCCGAATCAGTGGAGTGATTGTGGACGAATGTCAGGGCATTCACGCCGACATTGATGAAGGTCGCCCGCGTCACGCCGTCACGCACCGCATTGGTGATGCCGCGCACCTCGGTGGTGGTGCTGGCCGTGAGCCGGTACACATCGGCCACGGTGCTGATCACGGTGTTGCTGATCGTCACGGTTGCCCACCGCTCGCCCGTTGCAACCGCGGTGGTGAAGTCTGTCACTGCCGTGGAGTTGTGGCCGTGGGAAGCCGGGGCGGCACCGATGGTGGTTGCATTGAGTGACACTGCCCCCGTGAGCCCATTGACGCTGGCCACGGGCCCGGTGGTTCCGGCGATCACCGCCACGGCACTGGCGAAGTTGGTGATGTCGCCGGTTGCGTGGGTATGCGATGTCGGTGCAGCGCCGATCGAAGTGGCGTTGATGCTCACCGCCCCCGTGACGCCATTGACACTGGTCACCGGGGAGGCAGTTCCACAGACACTCGCCGCGGCTGCATTGAAGTTGGAAATGTCACCTGCGGTGATGGCTACGGCCCCTGTGCGCCCAGCCACCGAATGCACTGGGCCAGACAATGCCGCAATGGCCCCAGCCGTCACCCGCGTGGTCTGGGTGTTGCCGGCGTTGTTGACGATGAGAATCGCATTCGCCTCGGCCACGCCGACCGGGAGCGAAGAAATTTTAACGCTTGGCATGGGTGCCTCCCGCGGTCATACGTTCCTGCCCTTCACCTTGTAGGCGTGGCGCTCAATGATCTTTTCCCGCAGCTCCCCCACCTTGGCGCGCGGGTGACGCTTCCGCTCCTTGCGCAATTCGTCTCGGATGATGGACTCCGACAATAGGGTGCGCTTGGGGGCTTCTGGGAGCGGCTCATGCGAGACGGCCCCCTCCACGCGGCGGTTGCGCTTGCGGGCCACCCGCAGCACATCGTCCGATGAGGACACCCACGCTTCCGGGTCACGCCACGCGCGGCTGTCCGCAAGACCTCCGCAGTAGTACTTGCCGGCTATGTTGATGCCGGCGGCTCGGGCCTCCCGTGACATCCACCGGGCTTGGCCGACAGGCATGCCGTCCAGTTGCTGTCCGCTCATGCGGCCTTGCATAAAGGCGCGGTCGGTCCCCTTGGTGCCTGGCGGGCACTGAAGGGCAACCATCAGCGCCCAACGCTCGCCGTGCGGCAACGCGGCCTTGTACGTGCGAACTGCTTCAGGCCCGGCGTCACGGACTTCCTGCGGGATTTGCATTCTGCGGCTCCTGCTGCGGTGGAGGAGGCGGCGGCGGGGGCACCAAAAACTCGCTCACATCCATCTGGTTGACTTTGCCCCACTGCGTCATCACGCCGTTGAACAACTCAGGGCGGCCGGCTTGGATTAAGCCCTGCGCCACCGGCATGATCACCTGCATAAAGTTGTTCAGGTTCTCTGTCTTGGTGGCGATGTTGGGCTTGCGGGCTGAACCGGCTTCGACGCGGTAGGAATACTCCCGGACGATGGACTCCGGGTTTTCGTTTTGAACGTGCATCTGCCACGCCTGTGCCGCCATAGGACCAAGCAGAGGAGCAACGTCCTGTGGGTACACCATCCACCGGGCCAGCAGGGCTTCCTTGCGGGCGACCTCGGACAGGGCGTCTTCCAACGTATTGGCGTAATCGTCCGGCCTCACGCTGATCTGCTCGCTCTTCACGGTGGCCTCTGCGGCCGACCTGAAGGATGCCCTGGTCATACCGTAAATCAGCTCGGTCAATCCCACTCGCCTATCAAACAAACTGGTCACTTCGGCAATGATGTTGTACATGTCCTGCGTTACGCCCGGCATTTGGAACACGCTGATGACATCGTTGACCGACCGACCGAGAGCCTCTGAGATTTCGACAATGTTGAAGCCGCCTTCGGCCTTGTCGTCCAGAATCTTTGCCTTCAGGTCCGGGTCAGCCGCCTTGGCGACGCCGATGAGCGTCTGCGACGAAGTGGCAATGCGAGTCGCCAAGAACGACATTGCCCAGTTGATGAACCGCAGCTCACCGATGCCGGGTTTGATAAGGCTGATGGGCCAAGAGTAGCCGGGCTGGCCATGCCAAGCTAAAAGCGTGAACGGCCAGCCGTTGGGCTCGGCCCAGAACGGGATGGGCCACTGGGCCGCCATGAACATCGTCGGCGGCACGCCAGTATCGTCCACCTCCTCTTGCAGCATGGCCGGCGGCATGTTGAGAGGGAAGTCCACGCCTTCGGCTATGACGATGTAGCAGTTGGGCCCAAAGGCGTCGAACTTGCCTCGCAGGTCCTTGTCCGCGTCCTTGAGCCGATCGCCAAAGCCCGTCTTGCTGTAGACCTCCCAGTAGCAGATGAGGTCGTTCGTCTTGCCGGTCTTGCGGCGCTGCTCATAGCCGCGGATGCGTTCCTCGGCGCGTGACGAGTAGGATTCGATGTGGCCCTTCAGGTCGTCACGGCTCAGTCCGAACTTGGCAGCCACCTCGTCGATCGGCTGCGTGCGTTTCCGGGCGGCCCAACGGATGTCCTCAAACTCGTCCGCGTCCGGGTCCCAGACAAGATTGTCGATGCTGTCGAAGAAGCTGCCGGCAAACCTCACGGTTGCTCCCGGCGGCGCGTACAGCTCATGCCACCACACGGAAGCGCCCTTAATGAACGCCTCCTCAACCACCTTGCGGCTGTGCCGCTTCAGGTCCAGCTCATTAGGTGTGTAGTTGAGGTAGTCTTCCAAGAGCCGGCTGACCAGCTTGCGGCTCTCAAACAGCATCTGCTGCTGCTGGACGAGCTGCTGGTAGTACATCTGGCCCGGGTCCGGCATCATCACCGGCTGGCCGTCAGGGCCCATCACGGGCTGCCCGTCCGGGCCCATCTGCGGCATGGGCGGCTGCGGGAAGATGCCCAAGAGCTGCGGGCCGACGATCGGGTACTCCTTGGGCGTCACCGTGCGAACTGGGTTCCGGTGGTGGATCACGGCCGTAAAGAGCCGGACAGCCTCCCAAACACGGTTCACAACCATCCGAAACGGTGGCGGTGACAGGCCGCGGTTGTAGCCGCGTTCGCCACGGGCAAACTCGTTGCCCCACATGGCGTCAGGGTCGGAGCTGTAAAACCCCATCGCCTCCCGGGCGTCCCGGGTGAAGGGGTCCTTGTGCTTCTCGGCCTGCTTAATGCACTCCAGCCACCGTTTGACGATGGGGCGCAGCGGGTTGTCCTCGGGCATCTGGCAGGCTCCTACCTACTATTGCCCGCCGCCGGGCTTTTTGGCCCCAACCTTCTGCTCCAAGAGGCTGACCCGCTCGGAAAGCATGGCCAGACGCGGGTCAGACTTATGTTCCCAGTACCCGTACCGCTTCCAGTCCGGGAATTCCTCCACTCCGGGATCGGTGCTGTGGTGAACGCTGGGCTTTTCCACCACCCCGCCACGGCCAAACGCCATGAGATTGAGCGTCCTGGAGGACGCAGAGATCACCACGGCCGGCACGGGCTCCGCTTCGATGTGCGGGAAAAACAGCACCCAGTCTCCGACCGCCGCCTTGGGCATTTCGTAGCTCATCGTTTCAGGCTCCCTGTGGGGGCTAGCAACACACACGGATCAGTTGATTCACGCTGACGCTTGCGCCTGGCCTCCTGCCATTTGACCCACCACGGCTCCGACCCTGGCCGGCGAGGCGGAACGTGGTACTTGGGCTCATGCGCACACAGGTACTCCAACGTCTGGGCGGCATGGACTTCGCCGCGCGTCTGCGGTGCGTCGGTCACGTACACCACCCCGTTGACACTCGTCGTCTTCTTGCGGTATCGCTTCAGCTCCCTGAGCAAGTTTGGGCACGCTCCCTCCAGCACACGCAGCTTGGTGGAGCCGTCTCCGCGGATGTGGAGCATCTGGCGCACAAGTGCCGTGCGTGCAGGAATGTCGTCGCTGCCGGGGATGAACTGATGTCCAGTAAGCGTGAACCGAATCTTACGCTTTTTCAGCTCCTCTGAATACAGCTCATGTGGTAGGCGGCCGGAGCCCAAATCCCGGAGCAGGCCACCGTGCATGTCCATGATGGCCGCGTGGATCACGGAGTCTTTGACCTTCTCGGCAAACTGCTCGCCCCAGATCAGCGCATTGCAGTTGCGGATGTACAGCTCGTCATAGATCAGCAGGAACCGTTCGTCCGGCGGAACGGCCCCAAACAGCGAAGCCATCACCGCGTGGCCCGGGTCAATCGCCACGTAGCGGGTCCAGTCGTCCGGCACCACGCCATCCGGCAACTGGTCCTTGCGCATCACATGCACGGACGGGTTGAAGGTGGGGTACATCAACGTGGACTCAGTGGTGAACTCACCCTCGGCCCGCATGCGCAGCTCGTCCTGCCCAAGCGCACTCCACCGCTCTAGGTTCTTCTGCTTTTCCTCTTGGTCGATGTGCGGGTTGTCCAAGAACCGCAGGGAGAACTTGCGGATGATTGGATTCGCCACGCCATCTTCCGCCGCCTTGTCGGCGCGTTCGCAGAGTCCAAGCAGGGCATCGTTCTTGCTGTGGGGCATGGCCGACCACACAAAGCGCCCCTTGCGGTCTGCGAGGCGGGCCTGCATCTCACCGATCCACGCCTCATTGCCAACGTCCTCGTCAATCCAGCAGAGGTCGGCCTGGAAGCCTTGCGGGGGTTCTCCTTCGGACGAGAAGCAGTAAATGGTCCACCCGTTCAGCAGTTCAGCGCGCTGAAGGTAGTGGGCGTTCTTCAGCACCCAGCTCAGGTCTTTGATCAGACGCGGCGGAATCAACGGAGGCGCCGGCTTGCACTGCGCGCGGCGGTGTTCGTCCAACCCGGGCCGGTATGAGCGCCACTGTCCTGTGTGTTCGTCACGGATGATTTTGAACGCGCCGGGGCGGAACAGCGACCTATAGATCACCATGCCGATGTGCGGCCAATTCCTGCCGACGACGACGAGGTTCCCATCTTCCTTGGGGTACTTGCCGTATGGGTCTTGGCCCGTGGCCGCGCGGGCCGCTTCGATGCTGACGGCCAGCGTCTTGCCGCCTCGGTTGCCGCCAAGAACCACCCGCTCGCTCGCCAAGCAGCGGTGGAACTCCTCCTGAGTCGGCATGGGCTCATAGAGACGCAGGGACTCCAGCCGACGCTCGGTCAGCTCAGCCTGAACGTCCCGCATCTGGCCCAGTTGGTGCTGGGTCAGACCACCGAGATCGCCTTCAGGAATTGGGGGCGGCGGTATCTTGGGGTGTCGGCGTGGCATGCTCTATCTTTGGTGAGTCCACCACCGTCACGGCCTTCACTGCCGTGGCGGCCTCTAGCACTTGGCGGCGCAACTCGGCTTCCAGCTCCTCCTCGGTCATCAGCTCCAGCGGCTTCTTGGCGCCGCCCATAGCGGTGTTGGTGGTGACAAGCCGCATGACGCCCTCCAGCATCTTGGTGCGGAACGCGCCTCCGGGGGTGCTGTCATAGAACTGCTTCATGTAGCAATTCGCAAACCCACGCACGCCTCCGAAGTACTCCATCAGAACTTCCAGCAGCTCAGACGAGTGCGGGATGTTGGCCCCGCCGATCCGGGCCGCGCCGACAAACACATCCAGCGCCCCTCGCTCAATCTCATCCAGACGTTTGGTGGTGCGGCTCTTGCGGGCCTTGCGTATCTTCTTGTTGCGGCACGCCTTGCACCGCGGATGCAAGCCGTCTTTGCTTTTGTGGAAGTAGTCATTGGTTGCGGGATACACCTTCCCGCAGTCAATGCATGCCTGACGCTTGCCGTCAGAGTTGGCAGTGCCAGACATTTCCGTTTACCTGGGGCACAAGACCGCAATCAGCCACGGCCTTGCGAACACCGTCGAACGAGTGGTAGTCATGCCCCGCCAGGATGAACTTGGCCTTGGGCTTCCACGCTTGGATGTCGGCTTTCACCGATTCGTAGTCATGCTCGGCGTCGATGTAGACGATGTCGAACTGCTGGTCCCGGAACTTCTGGGCGGCGTCCGGTGACTTGGCTTTGATGGCGCTGATGTTTCGGCCGGCGGTGTTTCTCTGGAACACCTCAAACGGCGTGCCGGCCGTGCCGTCATACGCCTTGCACCCGTCGTCGTTGGCGTTGCCGCCCCATGTATCGACACAGGTGACATGGGCCGCGCCGCTCTCGGACATGATGATGGCACTGCGCCCGGCCCAAGAGCCCACCTCCAATACGGTCGGCTTCCGGTTGTGCTTGGCACGGAAGGATTCAATGAGCCCAGACAACGCCTGGGCGTCGGTCTGCGGCAGGTCCATGCCCATGTCGTTGAATGACTTGGGCAGCCAGCCAGGAGTGGGCAGTTCAACAACCTTGTTGACCACTCCGGCCTCCACGGCGTTCCGCAGCTTGGTGCTGACCTGAGAAGCGCCGATGATTGCCGGCTTGCCGACGCACTTGGGCTTCCAGTGACCGGCCCAAGAATCCCAGTTGCAGAAGATCGGGTTGTAGCCCAGCTTCTGTGTTCCGACGAGCGACAGGTCACGGGTCATCGTCACATCTTCGGTGGACGCCTTGTTCGCCGCGTACTTGTCGGTCCACTCGTAGTAGAACCACGGCTTGTCGGTTTCGTCCCGCGGCTCGGTGACGTTGAACGCGCGCATGTCATACATGATCAACCCGGTGGGCAGGGCAGCACACTCTTGGATGCCGGTCATACCGTATCCGGTATGCCGGTCATACATCTCCAACTGGTAGTCCGGGTTGGCATGCTCCGACTGCATGTTCTGCCAGCGGAACACGTAGACGCACTCCTGCGGCGGCGGGCCGCAGTAGGGGGCACCAATCACCACCGGACCCTTGGCGTAATGGCTGAGCAAGAAGTCGAACGATGAGTGGAAGAAAGGCTTGGCCCCTGGCTGGCCTGCGTTGATGTCCGGCTTCATGTCGGAGTCGATCATCACCAGCACATCGACGCCGTACTCCCGCGCCATCAGTACGGCACGGTTGCGGGTCATGGTGATGGGCGTGTCGGCCAGGTTCCAGATGCGAATCTGGTCGATCCGGGAGTCCTTCGACAGATCAGCCACCAGTGGCACCATCCACTCACGGATGTCTGGCACCTCAGAGGAGATGCCGCCGTTGCCGCCGTAGCTAAAAGTGCAGAATCCGACCGAGAACTTCTGGTTCATTCCGGGGCTCCTGGGGGAGCCGGTAGTGTACCAATGTCTACTTCTTGCCGCTACGGTACGGCGTGCCCCGCGTCCTCGCTGGCGTCGGTTGCGCACGCCCAGACTGCCTGCTATCCATGTATTGCTTCATTGCAGCGGCCTGCTCAGGGTTGAGACTGATGGACGCCCCAGGCTTTGGCTTGGCCGGAGGAAGCCATCCGCCATTCGTTACGCCTGCCTTTGGCCGCACGTAGGTCCTGCCTGACTCCTGCTCCATGCGACGGATCTCAGCCTCACGGGCTTCCCGCGTCATAATCTGCTCGCCACTTGGCCCACGGGTGTGCCCTGGGCGCAGTGGGTAAGACCACGGATCGGAGGGGTTGGGCTGCGTTGCCGATGGAGGAGTCATCGACTCACCCGGGTAGCCCATCTGCGGCAATGGGCTATAGACGGTCGGCAACGGCTGGCCCGGGCCAAGCTGATTACGGTCGTCAATGCCGTCGCCGTCACGGTCCAACACTTGGGATGTGAAAATTCCTCCGGGGTCCCTTATGCGCGCCCCGTAGCCCGGCGCTGCCGCAGGCGGCTGCTGGCCGGCGGAAGGCCCGGCTCCACGCACCCAACCGGAGCCCGGCGCCGGCACAACGCCGGCTGTACGGTGCGTAGTTTCACCAGTAGCCGGGTTGTAGTAGGGCACCATAACGGCCCAGTTACCCATGCCAGACCCGCGTGTGTCGATAAAGCCGTCATTGCTTGGCATCTGTCCGGGGGGCATCGGCCCGCCCGGGTAGCCCATCGCCGGCTGCGGCTGCATCGGCCCGCCGGGGTATCGCATTTGCTCCCCATCGGTGTGGTAATACATCCTCGGCTGCGGCTGATACATCGGCGGCGCAGACTGCTGGCCAAGGTTCTGTAGGAGCTGGTCACGGAAACCCTGGGGGGCTTGGATTCCGTACTGGTTGAACATCCCCATGATCGCATCGACGTTGCCCGTCTGGAACGGATTGCCTTGGTACTGACCGCTTTGGATGTTCTCGCCGGCCTGTTTCCATGCCTCCATGACCGGGACACGCTGTGGCGACTGGCCGGACTGGAGCCCCTGGTTGTACTGGGACTGGTTCTTCAGGTGCTGCTGGACAAATGCGTCCTGCTGCTGTTGGTATGCCTGGAGGGTGGGGAAGTTGCCCATGGAGGTCTGGACGGTCTGCTGCGGGCCGAAAGGACTCTGCGGCGCCTGAGACTTCTTTTGCTGCGGATATTGGGATCGTTGCTGCGGTGGCGACATGCCAGTCCAATGCTCGCCATTGGGGCCACGCAGATGCTCAAGGCCGATTGCCATTTAGAGTTATCCTTTCAGAAACGCCATAGGGTCAACCAAGCAGGCGTCGCACTTGTGCATTTGCATTGGCCCGCGCAAGAGTCTTATTGTTTTCGATCATTAAGCGATCAAACTCATCTCGGCCAATCCGTCCGGAGCTAATTGACGCCTGCAAGTCAGCGATATTGGCCTTCGCCCTATTGGCTTCGTTCAACAGCTCTCTAACGCCCGCAGCAGACAAATCCTGCTGATCTCTTTGCGTTTGATTTCTGGCAGCTTCCTGCTGCGCGGCACGCATTTGCGCGTCCCTGCCAGGTCTGGCCAAGGCATCGGCCTCAATCTGCGCTAGGAGATTATTTTGGGAATCTAGCCACGCCTGCGTTTCCAGCCTCTGCTGTTCCGCCTCCCGCTGCACGCGAGCCTGCTCTGGCGTAAACAAGCCGGTTCCGCCGCCGACTGGGGCGCTTACTAACTCTTGGCCGTAGGGCGTGCCTTGGCTTTGCTGCTGGACGGGCTGGGCTTGGCCTGGCGTATTCCCCATTGTCTGGCTGGCCGCAGGCGCAGCCACTTGAGTCTGCTGCATTTGGGTGGCCGGCGACTGCGGCGCGGCGGATGGGTACGGCGTGCCTTGCGTCTGAGGCTGGATGGGCTGGGCTTGGCCAGACGCGGCCTGACTTCGCAGTTGCAGCTTCCCCTTGGCCGGCTGGTAGATCGGCTGCATAGTTTTGCCGTCAGGGCCAACCCCAAAGCCAGCAACCTCATACACCTGCTGCGGTGCATTCGGCTGGAGCGACGGCTGCATCCATCGCTGGTTTGGGCCAAGCACCACTCCATCAGTGGCTCGCAACTGACGCATGTAGTCGTCGTTTTGTCTCAGCCTTTGCTCTAGGTCTTGGCTTGCACGGACCACATCCATGGACATGCCAGATGCATCCCTGGCCGCCATGTCAGGCGGCAACCCGCGGGCAAGCATGTTGCGTGCAGTGTTGCCCTCCCAATCCCGCTTCTGCGATCCGGCCGGCGTGCTGCTCCACTGCTGCTCGGCAGCAGCCACGCGGTCGGCGTAGCCAGGATCAGCGCCGTAGGGCGTGCCTTGGCTTTGTGGTTGAATGGGCTGGGCAGTGCCGGGGCTCGCCCTACCTGGCCCGCCAGTCTGAATCACGGGGTTTTCTGCGTTGTATGTATCCAGCGCCGTCTGTGCCTGCCGCCTCTGATCGGCCCAGTACTGATTGGCTTGCATCCACTGCTGGTCTGGCTGGCCGTTGACCAAGAATGTCTCGCCTATACGAGGCTGGCCAGGCTGGGCCCGGTCGTTCCAATCACTGATTTGCCGATTGACGCGGTCAACGTCGCCTTGGAGCTGCTGCCGGCGAGCGCCAGTGGCATCAAAGCTCTGTCCGCGTCTCGCCAGTTCGGCCGTTGCTGCCTTGAGGTTCGCGTCAACGAATGCACCGCCCGTTCCTGAAGTGCCTGCGGCCGTCCAGCTGGACAGGCTTTTCTTCAGCTCATCATCGCTCATGCTTTGCAGCCAGTCCTGCTTGGGTGGTGCAGAGTACGGCGTTCCCGTGCTTTGGGGCTGAACGGGCTGGGCAGTGCCGGATGAGTAGCTGGGGCTGTACGCCGGCATTGCCGGAGCGCTAGGCTGCGCGGCGGCGGGCTGTTGGGTAGGCTGCGACTGGCTTTGTGCCTGCTGTTGGCCAGCGGCCTGCTGGGTGCCTTGGGTCTGGTAGACGTTGAATGTCGGCGCCTGCTTGGCCGCACGCACCTGCTGGCCGTAGGGGTCCATCTGGCCTTGGGAGCGGAGCTGGTTGCGGCGGTTACGTGAGCCGAAGCCAGCCTGACCAAAGGCACTCATCGCTCACCCTGCTTGTTGGTCATACGGTCTGTGCCCACCCGGAAGCCTTGGAGCATCCGCACCTGTGCTTGGTCACGGCCGGGCCGATCCTGGCGAACCTGCCGGATCAGTTGCCGGATGTAGCTCATGTTGCTTTGCGCAGGTCGGTCCATAAAAGAAAACAGCCGGCCGGCTTTTTGGTCCGACCGGCTGTCCCCCGTAAGCCCCGCAGAGGGGCGATTTGTCTAGCAATCACATCCGGCAATTGACGATGGCCAGGACGTTGCCGCCAGTGGTGGCACCGGCTGAGCAAGCCACGCCGATGACGCCAAGGCCGTTGTTGCCCGCGCCAGTCGTCGCCGCACCCACTCCGGACGGCGTGACACGGCCGGCAGTGGTCGCACCAGCCGTCGCCGCGGTGATCGCAGCGAGCCGGTCGCCCACCGCCACCTCGGTCCCGGAGAGGGCATGCGCCACCTCGGTCGGACCAGCCACCGTAACCCAGAACACATCCTTGTCGGCAACACCGCCAGCGGGCAGATGCTCGTCAACGATGCCCACGCGCTCCTCGTTGGTCACGGCCGCGTAGCCGTCCACCTCAGAGAAGACGGCCGTTCCCGCCGTGCCGACCTTAAACCGGACCACGCGGGCCGGCAGCAGGGCACCGCCAGAGCTGTTACGCACGGCGATGCAGGTCTTCACGCGGTTCGACCGCACCTTGCCAGTCCGCGGATTGACATCCGGGAACTGCTTCACAACGCCCACCCAGCCAGTGCCCTCGGACGTTTCGTCCACGCCAAGGGTCTGGCCGAGATTGAAGGGAGGATCAACAAGCAGACTCATGTGCTACTCCTGGTCTTAGGCAACGAGCTTAAAGAAGTTACGCGGGCTCTTGAACTTAAGGTTGCCCAACGTGGAAACAACGTAGCGGTACTGCTGCGTGATCTCGTCATAGAAGGGGCCTTCGCTCACCATGAGCTGACCTTCCATGCAGAGAAGCTCAATGTTCCCCACGGCGAGCCCGTAGCCCACATCGGCAGGGACCGAGTTCTCAGACGAGATTTCCACGCCGTCCAGCTCAAACACATCGGTGAAGCCGTAGGACCGCAGGCCGTTGGTGCGACTGACGATCACTCGCTCCTTGCTGTCCAGCGTGTTGAGGAAATCGATGAACAGGCGGCGGTTCAGAAGAACCATGTCCACCTGATCTTCCTTGGTGTCGTTCCGGCGGGTCTGGTGAAGCGCCTCACGGACAGCCTTCACGCAGTTGTCCTTCCAGGTGCTGGCACCGAAGTAGGACGAGTCCGCGTTCACAATCACCGGGCTGAAGAAGTCAAACTCCGGATCGACCTTGCCGTTGGGCCAACTGTCGGTCGAATCCGCGCTGCCGCCATACGCGCCCAGCACAGTCGAAAGACCGGCGTAGGAATCGTTGGGGTAGTAGAACGGATCGGCCGCGTTCGCCGCCCGGGCGACGGCGCCGGCAGACGTTTCGGTGATGGTCTGCGTGGCGTTCATAAACGATTCGATGCCGTGGAACCGCAGCTCGTTCCCGGTGGCATAGCCGTCCTGAATCCACTCCTGAGCCAGATACTGCTCCATGCTGGTGAGCAGACGGCTGGCCATCTTGCCGGCGACGTTCACAAGCGCCTGAGCGCTGCGATTTTCTAGCATTTCCTTCTTGTAAATGGCGTCCGTGACCTGCGCGCCCCGGTACTCAAGCTCTAATTTCTTCCAGAGGTTCTCTCTGGCGAAGGAACGCGGAGTCTCTCCGTTGTTACCAGTCGGCGTATGGTTGCGGTACTGGATTTCCCAGTCGAACCCACGGCCGGACATGTTCGTCCGAATCTGGCCCGCACCTTCCAGCGCGGCGAAGAACTTGTACTTCCGCAACGAAGCGATCTCCTCCTCACGGAGGTGGTTAACGATCGTCGTTGCAATGGAACGAGCCCAGTCAGTCGAACTTGCCATTACAGCACTCCATCAGTTACGAGCTGGCCGCGTAGCCGCTCTTCAAAGCTCATCCGCTGGCGCGGTGCCCGCGGTTCCGTGGTTCCGGCACTACGATTGGGAGAACGCACTGCGCGCTCCCGCAGGAATTCCATGTTCTGCTTGGCTACCGGGTCAGGCTGGATAGCAGGCTGGGGCATCGGCTGCTCCTGCATGGGCGGCATCACCTGCGAGCCCTGCGCCTGCATCTGCTGGTAGCGGAGGTTCAGGAGGTCCCTCTGGAGCATCCCAGTGGCGTACTGCCAGCGGGCCTCGGGCGAGGAAATCCCGATCTCGGAAGCCTGCTGGATATACGCCTGGATGGCCTGGCCTTCCGGAGTGACCTGGCCGGACTGGTCATACAGCCAATCAGCGTTCTGCGATTCCAGAGACTGAACGTAATTCTGGGCCTTGTAGGTGCCAAGCTGCTGCTGCACAAGCTCTTGGGCCTTGGCCATCGCCACCTGTTCGATGAACGGCTTCAGCGTGTTCTCGGGGTCGGTGACGAACTTCCGTGCAAAGTCTGCGGTGTACGCCTGGTATTCCCGCAGGGCCTGCTGCGCCTCAAACGGCGCGTCGGGAGCGATCACCTCCTTCCCTGTCTGGGGATCACGGACGATGTAGCTCTTCCAGGTGTCCTTCACCTGCGGAGGATTCCACCACTTGGGCGGCTCCTCCTTCTTCGGCGCCTGTGCAGCAGCCTGCTCCGACTTCCACTTTTCGTAGGCCGCACGGTTCTGGAGGTATTCCGTGGCGTGCGGGATGATGGTCTGGTACTGCTGAAGATTCTGCTGCGCCTGACGGTAGCCGTTGAAGGCGCCGTACAGATTGCGAGCGATCGTCAGGTCGTCCTGCCCCTGAAACTCAGGGAGGTGGCGGAACGCCTCATAGGGCGTCGCAAAGCCGCTCTCGCCTTGGGATGGCGAAACGTCAACCGGCGCGGCGCCAACCGGCGAGGAATCCTCGGGAGCTGCGGATTCGTTCTGAGCGATTTCTTCTGACATGATGTCCTAGACCCTCGGGGGAGCGGGTTCTAGGAATCAAATGCACGCCTGCTAGCGATTTTGTTACAGTCAGCGCGGATTCAGCCGTTGGATCATGTCGTCCAACGATGCCATGCCAGCCATACCAAGCCCCGGGGCATGCTCCACCATGAGCTTGCCGACAGCCGCTGGCATGTTGCCGCCGCGCGCCAGACGGCCGATGGCTCGCCCTTCCCAGAACGGATTGAGGGTGTCGTCCATCACGGCACCCCACACGCGGGCCGGCGTCTTAGGCACGCCGTATCGCTCCAGCAGCTTCTCGCCTTCCGGGATTGGAGACGCAGCAATCTCGGCCGCGCTTGCCAGATCACGCGGCGGCTCCAAGACCTGCCAGTCCTCCGGGAATGCCTGACGCGCCGCCCGTTGCTCGGACCATGCGGAGTAGTCGTCCGACACATCCTGCGAGGTCTGAAGCGGAGCTGTGAAGGTGTTGAACTGCTTGGCAAAGTCCCGCCCGGGCTCGGGGTTGGCATAGGAGCCGGCTGGCGTTCGCCCGTGGGCCAAGTCCACCGCATCGGATGCGCGGTTGGCGAGCATCTCCGCGCCGGCGTAGGCCATTCCGGGCATGGACTGCATCCAAGTCACGCCAGCGCGCAGCCCGCCGCCGGCACCCATGAGCCCGGTGTTTTCGTAGGCGCTCTGCAAGTTGGACCGAAAGCCATCAGCGTCGTCCCGGTAGTAGGCCATCTGGGACTGAAGCTCCTCCGGCAGCACCTGCCACTGCCGCACATCCGGCCCGTATGAATTCAGCATCTTGTCGAAGAAGGCGCTGCGCTGGGCATCGGCCTTCAGCCGCTCAGGCGTTTTCTTGCGGTGCGTCAGAATGCCCGGATGTTCGTAGAAGTCTTGCCACATCGACCGCTCAGGCGGCGTCGGCATGCGATCAACTTCGGCTGCCAGCCGGCGGATGAGTTCACCGGGGTCGGACTGGGCGAGTGGGTCGGGCATGATTTATTGATCGTAGAAGACAGACCGTTCGATTTCCCGCTCCATGGCCTCCAACACGCTGTCGGTAGGGGCGGGTACTAGATGCGCCAAGCGTGGAACGAGTTGGCTGACAGCGTCTAGGCCAAGCTCGTCGATGAGCTGCCTAATGGACGCCACTGCACGGTCCACTTCGTTCACTCATCACCTCCCGTAGCCCCAGCACCCAGTGGCGCTAGCAAACCGTACTTGCGGAGAATTCTGATGGAGTCTTCGGTGCCCGGGTAAAAAACGTAGTTGTCCGCGTTGCCCCGATATGCGTGCCCGGGAATTCCGGCCTTAAAAAGCATTTCGGAAGCCCGTCTCTGGCCTTGCCTTGTTGGAGCGTCCAGAACACTCCCGCCCGCGAGCGTATTGTAAAACATGGCGCCGTCTGCGTCCGGCGACGAAAGTAAGCTGTCAACGAGATCGGAATCGACAGATCGCATGCGTTCCAAGACCTCTGGCTGCTGCGCGTAGACCGGAACGTCATACTCCATTAGCGAGTCTCGCGGAACGCCAATTTCCAGTTCGTATGTGCGGCCTCTGGGAAATTGCCGCTGCAACCGCGCAAGTTGTGGCTGGATTTCTTGCGCGAGCTTCCTGGCGCGTTGCAGGCGACGGTGCCAATCAAAGGCGCGTGCATCCTTGGCGTCGCTATAGAATTGCGAAGTGAGGTTGCCGATTGGCGTTAACTGTTCTGGCGCATAAAAGTTGTCTGCGGGGCTAGCCTTTAAGCCTTGGCGCATTTCTCGCAGTTGGTCTGCCAAGATTTTCCTACGGATAAACGTGGTGCTGCTGCGATACCAGTTCGCAACTCCTTCCTTGTCTGAGGCGTACAGGCCAAACCCCTCGTCCAGCGGGCCCTCGCCCTTGCCGACCATCGACATATCCACCCTGTCCCAGTCATAAGGGCTTCCGTGATACGCCCGTATGTACTTTGGCTCCGGCGCTGCGCCAGATAGCCTTGCCAGAAGGTCGCCGGCTTGCGAGAAGCGGTCAGCCATCAGCAGTTCCACGCCCGCAGGGATTTGTTGATCCTGCTGTCTGGATCGTTGGCAGTCTCAGCGCTGGTGAGCTTCTCCTTCATGCCTTTCATTCTGGCGCAAAAGGAATCCCGGCGCGGGCCGCCTTCCGGCTGTGGAGGTTTCAGATTGGCGCCGTGCGCGCGGTTGTAGGCCGCCCGGCCGCGGGCATTCAGGCCGCCGTCCGGGTCTTGGCCTTCCTTGCGAGCCCAGATCAAACTGCGGACCTTGTCACCTTCCCTGTCCACGGACTTCTCGGATCAGTTGCCTAATCCGCTCCTCGGCTGCGCACTTGGGACAACACTTACTTTCCACTGAGCTTGTTCCACTGCTTGGAGTCCGGGTAGCCCTTATCCCCCGGCTTGGCCGGCGGCTCTCCACGCTCACGCTTGGCGTGGATGTTGGCCCAGAGCCCCTTCTTCAACTGGCGAACCTTGTCACCTTCCCGGTCCACGTATCCAATCCTCCAGCTCGTCTTCTTCGTCCCACTCTTCCCACATCAGCCGATCCGTTGGGCCGTGCCGGTGTAGTCGATCAGCAGGCCGCCAAAAGGCGCAGACTTGGCACGCTCATCCGCTTCCTTGGCGATGCGGACACGCTCAATGAGGGCTGAAGTGCGCATGGCCTCCAGCTCCTTCTCATGCTGCATGCGACGCATTTCCCGGAGCTGAGAGACGCGGGAGTCGTTTTCCTTCTCAATGGCCTCATTGACATCCTCGGCCATCTTGGCCAAGTGGTTGCCTTGCGCAGCGGTGACCATGGGAGCGCCAGCGATGGCTTGGTCCACCACACTCACTTGGGCCGCCGCGTTGCGTTGGCGTTCAATGTCACGGGTGCGCTGCTCGGCGGCGCGCTGGCGTCGCTTGGCCCGCTCCTGCTCTTCGGCGTCCGGCTGCGGGTTGAGCCAATCAAACATGCCCATGGAATCCTCCTATCAACCAATGCTCCGGCAGTCAGAGTTCGTTATGCCGCGCCCGCATGCACGCCAGCCGGACCAAGGCTTTCCCGCCCAAGCGAACGAATGGCAGGCCGCGGGCCTTGGCTGTCTCCTCCATCACATCCACAATCTCTTCGATGTGCTTCAGGGATTCTTGGCCCCATTCGTTCATCTGCTTGGCCATCTTGTTGCACTTGCAGGTTGGGGTGGCTTGGATGCCGATGGACGCCAATAGCTTCTTCAGCTCCGTGCCAGGGCCCGGCCCAATGTCCGGCTCCGGGCGTGGCCTGCCCAGCGTGTACCTAGACCGGAGGTAGGCGAATGTGGCGTCGTCCAGCTCCACATGCGTCTCGGTGACTGTCTTGGCCTGGGCCAGGACGGCCTCCACATAGCCGGGCTTCCGGTCCTTGGCTACGGCGTGGAGGGAGGCAATGGAGAAGCGTTTCATGGGGGGTCCTCACAACTGGCACATGCAAGTCCATTTAGTGCCGAACCCGGAGGACAGCAGGCGTCCATCCCAAACTCTTGGTATCCAAGTGACAAATACCCCTCCGGGCATCCGCCAAAGAAAAATTCAGGCGCAAAGTCTTGGCCAGCCTCGCAGGAACCGTCGATGCAACAGGGCTTCCCTGCCTCAGTGCAGTCCTCGTTTGTTTCGCACTCAGGGCACTCACCGCACACGCCTCCGTTGCAGCACTCACCCTCCGGGCAGTCCTCGTCCGTCTCGCACTCGCACGGCACGCAAACATCGTCTACGCAGCACTCGCCTTCCGCACAGCACACTCCGGCACAGCAGACGACGTTAGACTCACAGCACACCGCGCCCAAGTCGCCGACGCAGCAAATCTGCCCCTCCTCACAGCAGACGCCTTGCCCGTCGTTGCAGCAGTACTGCGTCTCACCGCAGCAGACATCGGACTCACCGACGCCGACCGTGTAGACCGTGCAGCAATCACGGGGGGCTTTGCAGCAGACCTTCTCTTCGCCGGTGCCGCAGCACACGCCGTTCTGTTGGGTACAGCAACAAGGGCAGCAGGCCATCGAATTAAAGCTTCTTGCTTGTATAGGTGGGGGCGTGCTTCGCCCCTAAAAGCCATTGGGCGTCACACGTGGGCGACACGCGCAACTGTGGGGAAAACCGCGTGGAGGCCGTGGGGGAGGAAAAATCCAAGGGAGGATATGACGTAATAGATCGACGCCGCCGGGGGGGCCTGGGGGCCGGTCTGTCCATGCCGTGTCGTCATAACTCTTTACCACGCCACGGTTTACGCTTTCGGTATCGTAGCCTAGCGTGAAACGGCGGGAATCTGTCACGCGGATGAAAGAAAACTGTTAACAGTTTGGTGGGGATGCATTAGTGTACCCCTGTTCACCTATCGACGCGCGCATAGAAAAAGCCCCCCCGCCATCGGAAGGGCTTCGGGTGTACTGCCGTTCAATCGACGGCAAACCCACACGCCACCCGCACCAACTCACGCACGCCCGGCAGACCGATCGACACGGCAAGCCTGTAGGCTTTGCCTGAATGCTTGGGAGTCTGGGCGATACGCTCCACCGCCACCGCCACCGATTCGGGGGTGGGGTTGTGACGCGCCCGCAAACGCTCGCGGTGCGCCAATCGTTCGGCCGTAACGGTTCGGCGGTTCGCCCTACGGCCGCCCGTCCTACCTTGCCATCCGGATCGCTCCATGAAACGACGCACCCCCGCAAGAGCGGACGCATGCGCGCCACGCGGGATACGGTCGGTGCGGTTCTCTAGCCAAAAGAGATAGGCCACGCTCGCCGCTTCCTGCGCTCGCTCTCGCATGCCTTGCCGCTCTCGCCGCGTCCTGGCGTCCGGCATGAACTGCCTCAGGGCGCACCGCTCAAAATAAGACACCACGGCGGGGTGGTATTCGGCCGGTAGATCGGCCGGGTTGTAGCACTGCCGTGGCCATGCACAGTACGAACCAACTGCGGCGATAGCCTGCATTGCATCAGTCTTCATTGTCTCAGCCTCCAATAAACACTTCCGAACCGGGCCACGGTGGCCCGCACGCTCCATTTATATCGCCCCCCGGGAGGGACACAATAAAAATCTTCTCCCGGCCGGAATTATTTTTCCGGCGAGCGGCCTATATATATCGCCCCCCGCGTGCGACACGTTCGCACGCATGCGGGGCGAATGTTTACGCTTCTAACACACTGGCCGGAGTTAATACATCCGGGCAGTAAGTCTTCTGCACTGGACCGCGGTGTGCGGCCAGCGTGCCGGCCAAAAATCTTTCCGGATTTTTTCCGGCGAGCGGCCTATATATATGCGGCCCAAACGACGAACGATACGCTCGCGTGGTGCGGGCAGGAAGGGAGGTGCGATGTCGAAACAGTCAGAGCGCGCCAACGCTCTGATGGACAGGCTCCGTGACGGGTTCGCCAGACTGCGGGATGCGGGCAACGTATCCCTGCCGTCCGATGACGACATTCTGGCAGCGATCACGGGCTGCTTGTCCAGCAGGGACGGGGCATGGCGCAAGACAGCTCCAGGCGGCGATACGCCGTCCGATCTGCTGTGGCGGCTGGTGAAGTTTCATCGGTCTGGCGGCAGCCTTTATGGCTGGCCGTGGATGGCCGATCGCACGTTGACCGACCAGTATGACACGGTCGCTCAGGTGCTAATCCTGCTGTCCGGCCAAGAGTTGACTGCGGTCAACGCATGGCAGCGGGCCTTGTACGGCTGACGGGATTCGATCCCGGGCAGGTGGATGCGGCAAGCGGGCGATTGCCCAAGTAAGTCCGAATGCTGCCTGCCCGGGTTCGGCTGCCGTTCGGTAGTCGGTTTCACAGGAGGTGCATATGCGTGTTCGCTATGCACCGGCTAACGCCAAGCTCTCCCGTCTGGAGGCGCGGCTGGGTGTCAAGGTTCTATCCTTCGACATGCTGTCAGGTGTGACCTGCCCCGGTGCCAAGGATTGCAAGTCCTGGGCCGAGATGCAGGCTGACGGCTCCCGCCGGATCGTAGACGGGAAGCACACGGTGTTCCGGTGCTTCTCAGCCTCGCAGGAGGCCCAGTACACAAACGTGTACGATTTCCGTGCGGAGAACACACAAGCGGCCCTTGCGCTTGCGGCCAGTTCTCCGATGAAGTGTGCATCCGCTCTGGTGGCGGCCATGCCGGATGATCTGGCGGTCGTTCGCATGCATGTAGCCGGGGATTACAAAATCCTCAACTACTTCGATGCATGGTTGGAGGTGTGCAATCGGCGGCCGGATATCCGGTTCTACGCCTACACCAAGATGCTGCCGTTCTGGGTCAAGCGCCGGGATGTTATCCCGTCCAATCTTGCCCTGACTGCGAGCAGGGGAGGCCGATGGGATTCGCTCATCGACGAGCATGGGTTCCGTGAGTCGGTGGTTGTCTACAGCGAGCAACAGGCCGCCGATCTGGGCTTGGAGATCGACCATGACGACCACCATGCGTATTCGCTCACGGGCGGATCGTTTGCCCTACTGATCCACGGCACGCAGCCGCCGGGCAGCGAGGCTGGCAAGGCTGTTAGGGCCTTGCGTGGCCAAGGCTCCTACAACCGGAAAGTGAAGGTGTGACATGCAACTAGTCCCCAAAACCGTGGGCGACCTGCGGCAGTGGCTATCGGCATGCGACGAGGACTGGGAGCGTCTGCGCCCGGACGATTGGATCGTCATGGTCACGGACGGTGGCATCCAGGTTTGCCATCCGCAGTGCCACATGATGGCAGCGACGTTCAGCACTGAACCAGAGGAGGCGTGACATGGCAAGCATTTGGTTGGAGCGCTATCGGACATGGCGTGCCGCTGGTTTCGATCCGGCGGAAGCATTGGAGTACATGCTGTACGGGCGGGCAGATTGGAACTGGTGGGACCCTGTTTCGTTCGGCCCAACGGAAACATATCCCTACAGCGCAAACCCGGAAAGTGAGGACTGACATGCATCGAATCTCACCCCGGCCGTGGATCAACGGCTCGTCGGCCGATCGGCTGATTGAGCAGATGATGCAGGTGCATCGGGCGCTGGAGGCCGCCGCGTATGAGATGCGGAAATGGCAGCCGCATGGCCGGGACTACCAGATCGGCGGCGACTACCAGGCAGACCGGGAGGAGTTTCATAGGCGGCTGCGCCTAGTGGAGGAGCTGGCCACACAGTATGAGTCGGAAGCGTATTCCATCAGCAGGCAGGAGGTCTGACATGCAAGCAATCAAAACCCGCTACTGCGGGCCGACTGATACCAAGGGTTCCCGTATAAGGGCATCCTGCGAGGGCGGGTCTTTGTATGTGGCCTATGACAATGCACTAGACCGGGAAGCGAACCACTACGCGGCGGCCAAGGCCCTGTGTAACAAGCTTGGCTGGGATGCGGCGAGATTCTTTGGTGGGTATCTGGCATCTGGGCACTGGGCTTGGGTGCCAGTGTTTACCTATGACTGGGAGCAGCGACAGAAGGAGGAATCCCATGCGAATGGCTGACTTCCGCAAGATGGTAGACGCCTACATCGAATCACGGTGCGGCCTGACGACCGAGTGTCTCGGGGACTTCGATCTGTGGCCGTACTACGAAGATGTCTGGTCCGACGAGCAGGCACGGGTGGCTGCCGACGAGGCGGCGCGTGACTTGCTCATGGAGGAGGGGTTTCCGGTGGAGGAGGAGTGATGTTCGACGTTCTATCACCAGACGGTCTGTCGATTGATCCTGAGTCCTGCTACCCGGACCTGGAGGCGGCCCACGCTGCGGCGCAGGCGTTCGCACAACGCTATGCGGTGCAGGGCTACTACTGGTCGGCCCAGTGGGAGCGGATTCCGGTGGATGAGATTGCGGGCAGGTGCCGCGTGGTGCAGGCAATGGAGGACGAGTGATGCCGACTTACACGCTGACGATTAACGAAGATGAACTGTATCGGCTGCGCATGGGGCTTTATGCCAAGGTGGCAGAGTGGAGCAGTCACCTGTCCGATAGTCCGGATACGGTGCCAGCCATTGTTGCCAAATACGATGCCCTGCTTCTTAGGATGAATTCTTTGAAGCCACGCCGCAAGAAAGCGAGGCAGTAATGCCTGACTACCGAGTGATCGGGTTTTACCGAGACAACTTACAGATTTATGACGGAGATGCGTCTGGCGAGGACTTTGAATCTGCGGTCTGTGGATTGCGTGACTCCCTGGTGGACGTTGAATCCGAAAGCCTGATGCTCGTCGCCGTGCTGGACGCGGACGGTGACAACCTGCTTACGTGGTCTGATAAGTGCGTTCTGCTGGCCGAGTTTGAGGAGGCTGCTCAATGAACGACGAGGTGTGTTCGCCCTTCTCCTGCCCGCAGTGCGGGTGCGAGGAGGTGCGCTGGGGTGCGCCGATGGGCGCTGTGTTTACGGCATGCTCATGTCGGGCATGCGGGTGGGAGTATCTG
>Ga0222714_10000330_pt1 | contig 57006 bp, 58 predicted proteins | sample C33_3DmetaG_FD_165048 | JGI IMG/M metagenome (GOLD analysis project Ga0222714, IMG submission 165048) | Estuarine water microbial communities from San Francisco Bay, California, United States - C33_3D | ecosystem: Environmental > Aquatic > Marine > Unclassified | place: USA: California... | reverse complement strand
TATAACATCTTTTAAAAATTGATGTTTGACGCCGTAATGATCGTCTCTTTGATTACTTAAAGGAGACATGAATTGTGAAATTAAATATCCATGTGCAGCATGAATCTCAACCATATCAAATCCAGCCTCATTTGCTCGTATGGCTGCCTTTTGAAAATCGCTAATTGTCTCTTTAATGTCTAATAAAGTCATTGCTTTAGGAAGTACATCTTTTCCATCCATTTTAATTTGAGATGGTGCAAAAGGATATTGACCTACTGATTTTCTCCCTGCATGATTGATTTGAATGCAGGACGTACTTCCAGCTTCTTTGATACGTTCTGAAATAACTTTTAAACCTTGAATATGATCATCTGACCAAATCCCTAAATCATTGACAGAAATACGACCGTGTTTACTAATTGCGGTTGCCTCAACCATGACAAGCCCAATACCACCTAATGCGTGCATGTAGTAATGTGCTTCATGAAAAGGTTTAACGACACCAGTATTATCAGATTGATACATGCACATCGGTGCCATGACAAGTCTATTTTTTATTTGAATATGTTTTAGTTTTATTGGGGTTTCTAGTTTCATCTGCATATAAATATAGTATCACGAAACACAATAAAATTAAACTGAAAAAAAAGATAAATCATATGATTTATCTTTTTGTAACTTCTGGTTTTAATAATCCGCTATCTAATGCTTCTGGATAAGGATAAGCTTGTTCTCTCATCCGTTTATGTAAAACGAAAATGACACCTTTATTGACATCAATACGGGTAATGACACCAATCTTTTTTTCACCTTCAATTTTTACTCGTTCACCAATTAAATACGTAATGTTATTCCAAGACATGTTTTCCACCTCTTATCTATTATACATTAATTTGACATTTTATATGTTACTTTTTCAAACACTTGTTGCTTTGTAAGTTTTTTATAGATTGGCCCTTCAATAAGCGTTAACATTTCTTTTTGTAATTGTTGTTTAATTTCCTTTGTTAACACATTTCTAATGATAAACTCGATTTGAAATGATTGCATCATCGTTTGAATAGATTTTAAATACAACATCATTTTTTCATCGGGATACTTAACATCAAAATGCAGTGCTTGAACTGGGTAATATAAGGCTACTTTTAATGAACTCGTTTGAATACCAATCCCTAGACCTAGTAAATCTTTAATTAAATTGATATAAGTGGATGCTTTTAAATCACCAATGATGTTGATATGAATGATCTGTTTAGGGATTTTATATTGCATCATATATCTTGTAATAAATGCATTAAAATTAGGGTTTTTAATCGTTTCTGCATCAATTGGAACAACAATCTTAATATAACTACTTGTCTCTGCGTAAAGTTTAATGAGCATTTCAAAAACGACTTTAAAATGAGCCATATCTAAATCGAATAGTCGATGACGTTTCTTCGCGATTAATACCATATCTTGATGTGACACATTTAAATTTTTTAAATAAATAAAAGACTCATACATCCACATCTTATTAGATGATTGATCAATGATTTGATGAAATCCAATTTCAAATTGATCATGATTCATCGCTTCATGCATTTGATCAAGTAAGTATTGTTCTTTTAAATCATGTTCATAATCTGAGAAGGCAAAATCATGACGCTTATTCGTTGATAATTTTGCTTGATATAAGGCAATATGAAGATAATGCATGATCGACTCAAAATCTTGTTGCTTTGTTGAAACAGGATATCTTAATGTCCCGATATGCATCACATAAGTTTCACTTGAAATGGCTTTTGAATAATAGTGCGTCATCATTTTTTGGTATGCTTCTAAATGTTTTTCGATTGTACGTATGTCATTGCCAGGCATGACTGCAATCAGTTGATGATCATTTTGAACATATAATTGATCTTCTGAAAAAAACTTAATGGTCTCTTTGCAAAAATCTAAATAGTAAGCATGAAATTTTTTCATCCCATATAAATAAATAATATGAGGTTGAATATCAATCAGTAGAAAGGTTACTTTATGCTTCGCAAGTGTCGCAAAATCTCTTTTAAAGGCGTTAAAATTCATGACATTTGTAAGTGGATCTCGCATCGCATCTTTTTGGATATCGATGGTCGCTTGAAATTGCGCTTGAACATTTTCAAAACTAGAAATGATCAGTATATCATGGTCAACGAAAGTTGCGTGCATCACTTCTTTTACTTGAGTTTGCGAAATTGTATACATGACTTCAACTGTTTTTACTTCTAAATTGATGAGTTGATTCATGGCTTCTTGATAAACTTTACGATCTTCTGCAACAATTTTATCTAAATAACTTTGTAACGTTTCTTCTTCATCAACATGGAGTAATTGCATTGCTTTTTGTCCATGTTTTATACGGCCTTGAAAATAATATTTCACAGGAACATGTGTGTATGATAAAAAGGCTTTCAAAATAATATCTTGTTTCACAAGCGTCACATGTTGATCTTGTGAGAATAATTCATAACCTAGATATTGTGATGCTAGTCTTAATACATCATCATCTTCAGCATATATTTCAATAGGTTTCTCAAAGTAAAACATCATGATGATCTCTTCATAACGATAGACATACATATGGGTGAGGTTTTCATATTTTTTTTGTGTCAATATATCTTGATAACCTTCAAAAAGTTGAGGCTCAATAAAACCATCTCTTTTTTGATGCATCATATGCTTTAAAAAAGTATGTTCTAATTGTTCTGGTTTAATTTTTTTATCATAGAATCGCTCTTTCTTATAAAAATATAATGTTCTTGATGACGGTGTATACATGACATATGTGTCAAAAAGACTCATTCGATTAAGTAAGGTTAACTTTAAGCGAATGGTATCTCTGTCGCTTAAATCTTGATGCATCGAAAATAAGTCTTTCATCACATGTTGAATACGCTCTAATGTTTGAATAGATTGTGTTTTTGGTTGACTAATGAGCTCAATATTGATTTTTTGATCTTTTGGTGCCGTTTCTACTTTAGATGTTTTTTCTTGATTTTTTACGGCTTTTAATTTTTGTTGATAAATTTTAACGGATAACGCATTTTGTATACGCTCATAAAAATGAAGCAGCATGTCATAGTAATTCAACTTATAAGGATGCATTTGATCCATAAACGCTTCATGATCAACTTCTAGATTGATTACTTTTTGATCTTCACCTAATGCAATATATGTCTTTACTAAATAATAAACGTCAAAATGGGTATAGATTAAATCATTTCTTTCTTTATACTCTAATAGTAAGGTCTCATGTAATTGAAGCGCATCTAAAATCAAAATATACGTTTCAAAGGATGCTTTCTTTTCTTCTTTTGAAAATGTTTGATTAAGCTCTAATGCTTGTTGGTATTGTTCTTCTATGATATAAGTTTCTAACAATGCTTTTTTAATCTTAACTTGTATGTGTCTAGGAATATGATCTTGAAGTTGTTCTAAAACCCAAGTCGATGAGAGTTGATTCAATACTTCCAAATATTTATATTCTTGTTCAAATGTGAGATATTGTTTTAAAAGAGGTAATCTTTTTTTTCTTTCTTCTATCATTTTTTTTACATCTTGATATCGCTGAAGCGCTTGGGCTGAGTCAATATAGATTGACATGATACCATCAATACGTTCATCGTATTCAGAAGTTAAATAACGATTTAAAAAAATGTCTACTTCTTTAATCAATACATCATATGAAAATAAATGAAATAACGTCGACGTATAATGTGAAAAAGCCGCAATTTGATTATGATAATCAAGCGGCTGATTTAAGTATGTCTTGATAAGTTGAAGACTATTTACATCTTTAGGTAATTGTAATACCTCTTTTAATGTCATGTTAAACTTCTAAATACGCTTTAAAACTTTCAGCAATTTGTAAGTATTTCAAAGCGAGTGCTTTAAAATCAACTTGTATTTTTTCCCCTAAACCAATATTGTGTTTATATAAAGCAACTTGATGCCATTGTAACGTTTGGAACATACGGTAAAATCTTACATGATTTTGTTCTTCTAGGGTGGCTTTTCTACCTAAGTAATGATCTAGTAAAATAAGGGCATCATTAAAATCTACATTTCCAAAAGATGCGATATCATAATAAAATTCATTAAGTCCAGCATACTCCCAATCGAGTAAATAGAGACGGTCTTCTCCAATGACGATATTTGAACGTTGAGCATCATTATGACAAAATACTTTTACATTGGCTTCATAGTCTTTTTGATATTTTTCTATCCAAAATGTTTTTAACGTCTGATATAACGGTGTTCTTTGATTGGTATAACTTTCATACAATGATAACCGGTTGATTAAACCGTAATCAACAACATCTTTCGTATCGGATTGATGCAATTTTTTTAGTGTAGAGACAACAGCATCTAAATGTCCATGATAATCAAGGAGTGTAAGTGGGGTCCCTTTAACATATTTTGATATTTTTTCGCCAGTTTCTACATCAAAAATAACAACTTCAGAATTAATATCCAAAGGAACAATTTTATTGATCATTTGAAATTCGGTTTTACGGTCAACAAACAAGTTGCCGCCTTCTCCGATTTTACGATACGTATAAGATTCATCTTTTACATTAACATGATATGTGTAATGACTTACGCCACCTTTTAAACGTTCTACAATTTTGACGTCATCTTCTGAGACATTTAACCCAATGGCAACGCGTTCAATGACTTCGTTTTCGATACTATTACTCATATGATTTCTCCTTTAGAAATTGTATTAATTGTTGAATTGCGTTCCCGCGATGCGACACATTTAATTTCTCATTAGGCTGCATGCATGAAAATGTATTTGAATACCCTTTGGGTATGAAAATACGGTCATAGCCAAACCCTTGATCGCCTTCTTCTTCAAGACTAATCTTACCTTCTACCCGTGCTTCAAAATCATACATACCTGTGTCATCCATATATGTAAGATGTGTAATCATGCTTGCATCTCTTGAAGAAATACCATCTAATTTATTTAAGATGATTTTACGTCTTTTTTCATCATTTTCACCAATTCTAGCTGAGTATATACCTGGATAATTGTTTAATGTTGAGACTTCTAATCCAGAATCATCTGCAATGACAGGTAAATGGTATTTTTCATAAAAATAAATAGCTTTTAAGTGGGCATTTTCTTGATAAGTCATCCCATTTTCCTCTACTTCATCTTGATCATTGAATGACTTTGGTGAAAGAAAAGTATCGAAAAAAGATGAAAGTGCGATTTCAAATTCTTTAAGTTTTCCTAAGTTTTGAGTTGCAATGATAATTTTCTTTTCCATATGACTAACAATATTTTATCATAATCATGAGTCAAACTATATTATGTGTATAATTTTGTTATAATATGGATAGGAGTTACCCATGAGTCAACTAAACTTTTCAGAACTATTTAAAACTACACATGAAGAACATCATTCCAATCTTGTCAATAAAAGTCGCTTTATTTTATCAATAGGGTATTATTTTTTTGTGATGTTGATAATAGCTTCTTTTATTTTTATATTATTTGATCAATTAGGAGATACGTCAATCCCTTCACTCAAAGAAACCATTACACCTCAAGTTGAGGTAGATCGTTTATTTGATCAATATGAAAATTTGGTTGTTGTTTTGCCTAACGCCATTATTTCAGATTTTGTTAAGTATACTACATACCCATTTAATGATTCTTATTTTATGATTGTCTATCAAGACTTTGATGACTTTATTGATGTTGATGGTGTTCCTAATATACTTCCTACCTATATCGTTTCTGCCTTAGAATTAAGTACGATAGATGTGGCAACCCAGAAATCATTGATTCCTGAAGAATTACTAGGATATGATGTGATAGAAACAATTCAAATCAATGACTATCTTACCTTTACATCATTTACAAATAGTATCATTAATTTTATTGTTTATCTATTATTATTTCCTGTTTTGTTTTTCTTATTAAGACCATATTTAATAAAAGATATTCAAGACGCTAAATCTTATCAAGCTAAATGGGTTGGACTCATCATTTCAGGATATTTATATGTACTCGCTGGAAATATATTCGCGAACGTTTTATCGCAATTTGTTTATTTAGTAACTGGTAGAGAGCAAGTAGAGGCTGTCAATCAAACCATTATCATGGAATCTCTTCAAGGAAATGGTGCGATCTTAATGATTGTTTCTGCAGTTATTTTAGGTCCTATTGTCGAAGAGTTAATTTTCAGAAAAGCATTTTTTGGAATCATCTCCAATCAAAAAATTGCTGTCATCGTTTCTTCTTTAACATTTGGTCTCATTCATGTTTTAGCTGAACCTACTTTTACTGATTTACTCATCAATATCATCCCTTATGTTGTCATGGGATTTGTATTTGGTTACATCTATACAAAACAAAACAAAAATTTATTTGTTGTGACCGTTGTACATATGCTCACAAATTTGATTTCAATTATATCGATATTACTTATTTTTTAGGAGGCGACATGTATCACTTTCAACCAGCAATTTGCTATTCGGGATATCGAGAAGGTCAAAGTCCAAGAAAACAAATGTATCCAACTGATCAAGACGTTTTAGAAGATCTAAAACACTTACAAACATTTGTGAAACACATTCGTATGTATGATACTTCTTTTCATGTTAAGCAAGTTTGTAAACTCATTATCAATCATGATATTGATTTAAAAATCATGCTTGGCGTTGAACCAAAGGGTGAGTTAGATAACCCTAATTGTCATTTTGGTGGTCGTTACTCAAAAGAAGAAATTGAACATAACAAACGTACAAATTATCAACAACTTGATGAGATGATTGAATTAGCTACAACCTATAAAGACATTGTTTTTGCAGTTTCAGTAGGCAATGAAAACACTTCAGATTGGCATCCCAATTTAATGCCTGAACAAGCGTTAATTGATCATGTTCATTATGTACGTCAAAACATAGACGTTCCGATCACATTTTGTGAAGGTCAATATTTTTGGTTACAAAATAAAAAACTTGGTGAAGTCGTTGATTTTATTAGTATTCACTCTTATCCTCAGTGGCAGAGTCTTCCTTTAGATGAAGCGATTAAAAAAACAAAACAAGATATCAAAGAAGCTAAAGAAACGTTTTTTAATAAACCTGTCATTATTACTGAATTTGGTTGGGCAACACAAGCCAATCATCAAATGATTATTAGTGAAGCAACAGAAGAAAACCAAGCCATCTATTTAGATGCTGTGTATCAACATTTAAAAGAAGAGAATATGCTTGCTTACTTATTTGAAGCTTATGATGAAACATGGAAAGGTTCTAGTAATACCGAGGAACAAGAAAAACATTGGGGTATTTTCAATGAAGATAGAACACCTAAAAAATGGCAAAAAGAAAAGCCCTTTTACGAGCTTTCGAATTTAAACAACGATTGAAATTGATAGTGCATGATATAATCATGTGCTTTTTTTTGATATCGATCCAATGGATCTTGATCTTTCAGTGATATAAGCTTTAAATATTTTTTTTTATCTCGATTGAGTACTGCTAAAATTTTTTGATAATTCGCGAGATGATTTTCGTAAGTAGGCATAAATTTATACTCAGTAAAGAGATTTTTTATGTCTTGAAAATCGTGTGCTTCATCTTCTGGTGTCACTTTGTATTTATTCATGATATCCATAAATGCAAAATGACTCAGTAATTGTTGTATGGCATCTGTATTTTGATGTCTTACTGCAATATGAAGTGGAGTATCATAATCTCTTGTAAGTCCGTTGATATCAACATCACAATCAATTAAATATGAAATCATATCAACATTAGAAGTCATCACACCATAATGTAATAAATTGAGTCGGTCATGTGTCAAAATAAAGACGGACTGTTGATCTTCTTCTATCAAGTATTTAAGAGCCAGTAGTTTCCCATTTAAAACTGCTTCATGAATTGGACTTTTTCCTAATAAATCAACTTGATGTGTTGCATAATTTTCTCGTAATAATTGAATCATTTCGACATGTCCACTCATCGCAGCGATATGAAGCGGTGTTTGACCTAAGTCATTACTTTGTTTGATATCTACTTGAAGTGCAATTAATTTTTTTAATAAGTCAAATCGTGCTCGGCGTATGACTTCAAAAATAATGGTTTCTCCTTGATCATCGCGTGCTGATAATCTCGTACCGCGAGAAACAAAATCTGATAAAACATCATCTCGATGCGTTTGGATTGCATAAAAAAGCAGTGATTTACCACTTGCATCTTGAGCATGTACATCACGATATCTTGATTTAATCGTATCTAATGAACAAGTATTCAAATCATTAATAAGTAAAATTGGTTCAAGCATAATTCTATTGTATATGAAAATAAAAAAAAAGATAAAAAAAACACACAATTTCTTGTGTGTTTTTTACTTGATCAATTATTTAACTGCTGCTTTTAATAATTTACCAGCTCTGAAAGCAGGTGTATTTTGTGCAGGTACAGTAATTGGTTGACCTGTACGAGGATTTTTACCTTGACGTGCAACACGATGTCTCACTTCAAAAGTACCAAAACCTGTAACAACAACTTTTTCGCCTCTTTGTAAAGTTTCAGAGACAGCATTTGTTAATGCTCTTAAAACTTCTTCAGCAACTTTTTGTGTTACTTTAGCTTCGTTTGCTAAAACTGCAATGAGTTCTGTTTTGTTCATAGAATTTCCTCCCTTTATTTTACCTATATTGTAGCACCATTAAGGCAAGAATGCAACATAAGAACCTTTTTTTTTTAATTTTGTTCTAATTTTACGTGATGATCTAGTATTTTTTCAATAATTTCACTGATTTTTCGCTTATTAAAGATAATTTCATAAGCTGTTTCAATGATTGGTAGGTGTAGTTGATGTTGTTTTCCAAACGCATACAACGCTTGAATCGTTAAAAATCCTTCAATCGTTTGCTTTTCATGCGTTTCAATGGATTCACGTTCCATACCTTGACCAATCTTTAAACCTGCCTTGAAATTTCTTGAATGCATAGATAATCCAGTCACAATTAAATCACCAATACCGGTCAGTCCAGTCGCTGTTTCTTCTTTTCCACCAAAAGCTAAAATAATTGCTTTCATTTCATGTAAACCTTTAGTTAATAGAGCAGCTCTTGCATTTTCACCGTATTCTAAAGCTGTTAAGATACCGGAAGTCACGGCAATTGCGTTTTTACTCGCACCTGCAACTTCACTTCCAATTAAGTCATCTGACATATAAAGTCTCATGTATCGGTTATTAAATGCGAGTGCAATTTCTTTTCTACTCTCAACTGAATCTCCAGAACAAACAAGTGATGTTAAGTTTCTTTCAATCACTTCCTCAGCGTGAGAAGGTCCAGTCAAACTAAAATAATGCTTTACTTTATCTTTCATGTGTAAGTTCATATACTGACTCATCGTCATTAAATCAGGTAAAATAAATCCTTTTGATACATTAATGAAGATCTTAGGCGTTGTTAGTACGTTGTTAATATCGTGAACTAAGTTTTTAAAGAACTTTGTAGGAACAGCTAAAATGATATACTCTGAGAAGTCAAGCGCTTTTGTGAGATCATCTGTTACTTTGATTCCATATGGTAATGTGACTTTAAAAAATGGATGTTGATGTTTTTCTAATAAAGCACGATGTGACGGATTGATTTCATAAATCATCACGTCATGGCCATTATCTAAAAGAACTTGTGCAAGTGTGGCTCCCCATGCGCCACCTCCAATGAAACTAAATGTCATCAGAAACCTTCTTTCTAAGAATAAATTTTATCGGCGTACCGGTAAAATCTATGGATTCTCGATACGCATTTTGTAAATATCTTTCATATGAAAAGTGGACATAGTCAGGTTGATTGACAAACAATTGAAATGTTGGTGGTTTCACGCCTGACTGAGTAATGTATGTAAAGTTTGCACGGCCATGATTAAATATTGCAGGTGGATGTTTTAATGTTGCTTCATGTAAGACTTCATTTAAAACAGATGTCTTTATTTCTTTAATGTAATTGGCATACGCTAAATCAATGGCATCAAAGAGTGGATTGAGTCTTGTTTTATCTTTAGCTGACAAAAATACAACGGGTGCATAACCGAAAAATTGGAATTTATCTCGAATTGATTTTTCCATTTTGGCCATGGTTTTATCATCTTTTTCAATAAGATCCCACTTATTAATAACAATCACAACTGATTTAAAATAATCTTCAATCAGTCCACCAACATGTAAATCTTGTTCAATCACACCTTCATGCCCATCAATCACAAGCAGGGCAACATCGGCTCTTTCTAATGCAGAACGTGCTCTTATGAGCGCATATTTATCAAAACTTTCATATATCTTACCGCGTTTTTTAATACCAGCAGTGTCAATGACAACATATTCTTTTTGATTTCGTCTAAATGTCGTATCAATGGCATCTCTTGTCGTTCCACTTAGTGGAGACGCAATCACGCGTTCTTGATTTAAAATAGCATTCATTAAAGATGATTTACCAACATTCGGTCTTCCTACAATCGCAAACTGAATGGCATTTTCATCATATTTTTCTTCTGGTAATTGATGCATTGACATGATTTTATCTAAAACATCACCAATCCCAATACCGTGAATTGTTGATATACCAATCGGATCGCCAAGTCCTAATGCATAAAATTCATAAATGCTTGGCATTTTAGAAGCATCATCAATTTTATTAACAATGACGATCACTTCTTTTTGGCGCTTCATTAAAATTTTAGCAACCATTTCATCGGCATCTTGTATGCCTGAAACACCATCTACAACAAATAAAATGACATCAGCTTCATCCATTGCAATTTCTGCTTGAACTCTGATTTCAGTTAAAAAAGGAGCATCAACATAGTCGATGCCCCCTGTATCAATGACTTCAAATGGTTGGTTCAACCATTCCGCTCGACCATACAATCGATCTCTCGTGATGCCTGGTTGATCATCTGTAATCGCGTGTCTTTGACCAATCAGACGATTAAATAAACTTGACTTGCCGACGTTTGGACGTCCAACAATTGCTATTTTAAATCCCATTATTTTTTCTTTTTGAATTTATCTTCAAAAAGTTCTCCAAGATTTGTACCTGATTCATCGACTTTTTCTAATTCCATAAACTTCTCAAAATCTGCACGTAATTCTTTTTCTTTAACGCGTTTAATCGATAATTCCATTGTCCAAGTGCTTTTATCTGCGACTAAGACAATTGCTTCAACTGTATCTCCAACTGCAAATAATTCATCAATTTTTGCAACACGATCGATGCTTAATTCATCTTGTTTGATGATGCCATCTGCACCTTGAACATTGACAAGTATCATATTACGTTCTATCCCTGTTATTGGAACTTGAATCACATCACCTCTTCTAACGGTGACATCTTTCCAAGGGTTATCTAATAAAACACGTCTAGAAAGTGCAATTTTTTCTTTTTTAACATCGATACTTAAAATCGCAACTGGAATCGTTTCACCAATTTTAACATAAGCATCATAATTATCATTTGGATTCCAAGAAAATTCTGATTGATGAAGAAGACCACGTATGTCACGTGCAAGTTCAACAATGATACCAAATGGTAATTTTTGAACAACAACACCTTCAACCGTTTCTGCTTTATGATGAACTTTTGCATATTCTTCATAAGGCGTTGGCATAAGTGCTTTCATTGATAAATCTAGTCGATTGCCTTCTTTTTTAATGACTTTTACTTCAACTTCTTGACCAATCGTTAATAGATCATCAAGTTTATCAATACGATAATGACTGACTTGTGAAATACGCAATAATCCAGCAACATGACCGAATTTGACGGTTGCAGCATAAGCTTCAATCTTATCAACAATCCCTTTTATGACATCGCCTGTTTTAATTTGTAATAATTCATCTTCACGTGCTTTCACACGAGCATCATATGCTTCTTGACGTGCTTGTTCAAAAATCTTTTTACGTGACGCGATGATTTTTTGAAAACGTCCTCGTTTTGTTGCTTCTAGAAGTTGAACTTCTAATTTTTTACCACGTAATTGTTCTTTGTTTTTTACTAAATCAAAATCTAAATGGCTATAAGGAAGAAATGCTTCAAAGCCGTCTACATTAAGTAATAATCCTTTTTCGTCTACTTTTTTAACAGATGCTAAAACAACTGTTTCGTTTTTTACAGCTTCTTCTAGTTTCTTAAAAGACTCTTCTTCTAAAAGTGGTAATCTAGAAAGTAAAATTTGGGCTGGTTCATCCGTTATTTTTTGAATGCGTGCTTTTACAGTGTCGCCAATAGCAATCAAACCAATAAACGTTTGTGGCGCTGGTTTTGCATAATTATCTAAATGGATTTTACCTTCGGTCATCGCATTTAAATCGACATATAGAGTATTTTCTTCTACTTTTATGACATTACCTTCTACGATTTGACCAACGCGGGGGATATTAATGTTTTGCATGTTGTCGCTTCCTTTTATCAATTTCTATCAAGATTGCTTGAATGACTTGTTCTTTTGTTAAATATGTTGTATCAATGACGATGGCATCACTCGCTTTTGTAAGTGGGGAGATCATTCTTGTAGAGTCTTTTAAATCTCTATTAGCGATATCATCAATCATTTGTTTGAGCGGGATATCTAATCCCATTTCATGAATTCTTCTTTTCGCACGTTCTTCAATTTCTGCTGTTAAAAATATTTTCACTTGTGCTTGAGGTAATACAACAGATCCGATATCTCTGCCATCCATCACAACATCATACTTTTCAGCAATGATTTGCTGAACGTCAACAAGTTTTTTTCTTACATATTCGATACTAGAAACCAAACTCACATGTTGATTAATGGTTTTATCACGTATCATATCGGTTAAATTTTCACCATTTACATAAATAGATTCTTTTTGATATTCAAATATTGAGGATTCTAAAAACTGATACGTTTTCACATCATCTAAAGGTGTCTGATTTCTAAGTGCGATGGCGGTAACTGCTCGATACATTGCACCAGTGTCAATATGAACGCAATTTAGTTGATTCGCAAGTTCTTTACTAATTGAACTCTTACCTGAACCGGCAGGGCCATCAATTGCAATATGAAACAGCTGCATAGTTCCTCCAATATCTATATTATTATAACATATTTATACTACTGAGCTCAATATGATCATTTGAGTTTGAACTGATATCCAAATAATTTTTTAACTTCATGAACTTTTAAATATCGGTACAAGCCACGTTGAATTCCTTCAGAATCTAAAAATGCATATCTAATTCTTGTAAGTTTTGAAACCGGAAATCCAACACTTGCAAACATTTCTTTGACTTGATGATATTTCCCGTCGACTAGCGTGATTTCAACATAAGATGTTTTTGTTGGAATTCTTCTTTCAAGAACACGAACTTGAACACCTTTAACAACGTGTTTACCACCAATGGGAACACCTGTTCTAAGTTGTTTGATTGCTTCTCTAGAAATAATGCCTTGGCACACAACGCGATATACTTTATCAACAAGATGCTTAGGATGAGTAAGTCTTTGTGTGAGTGCACCATCATTGGTCATCAGTAAAAGACCCGCTGTATCATAATCAAGTCTTCCAACTGGATACAAGCGCGCTTCTTGATCTTCTTTTAATAATAAATCAAAGACCGTTTTACGACCTTTTTCATCTGAAACCGAAGAGATAATCCCTCTTGGTTTATTCATTAAAATGTATGTATATTCTTGTTTAAAAAGTTTTTTCCCATCCACTTCAATGTCATCCGTTGAAGAAACTTTTGTTCCAAGTTCAGTGATCACTTGACCATTAACTTTCACACGACCTTCTAAAATGATCGTTTCACATTTTCTTCTTGATGCAATTTGATGGTTGGCTAGGACTTTTTGTAGTCTTTCTAACATATGAGTATTATACCATAAAAAAAGGCTTCAAAGCCTTATTTTTCTCTTGAAACATAACTTGCATCATAGGTTGAAACAATGACTCTTTCACCTTGTGCAATAAACATTGGAACTTTGATCACGAGTCCTGTTTGTAATGTCGCATCTTTCATTGCATTTGTTTTCGTGTCGCCTTTAACAGCATCCATGGTCTCAACAATTTCTAATGTAACTTTATCCGGTAAAGAGACACCTAACATTTCTTTTCCATCGTAAAACATGATTTCTACGGTCATACCCTCATAAATAAATTGAATTTCATGTTCAATTTGCTTTTTTGTAAGCTCAATTTGTTCATAGTTTTCTGCATTCATAAAAGCATATGTATCACCATTTTGATATAAATACTGCATTGGCAATTTATCTATTTGTGCACGGTCGACTTTTACACCTGCATTAAACGTATGATCTATCACTGCACCAGATCGTAAATTTCTTAATTTTGTACGAACAAATGCTGCACCTTTACCAGGTTTGACGTGCATGAACTCTAAAATTTGAAAAATGTTTTGATCATATAAAATGGTTAATCCTGTTTTAAAATCACTTGTTGATATCATCATTGACTCCTTTTTCGTATATTCCTTAAATATTATAACAAATTTAATCCAAAAGTGTTTGACAATAATCGATTGCCTTTGTGTAACTTAATAATTTTTCACCCATAAATGTTTTTTTAGTGAGACCTTCAAGGATATTTATTTGACGGAACGCTTCACGTTTTGTTAAATCAGATAAATGAACATCAATGATGATCTTATTCGTTAATTCTAATGCGTCTCTAATGGCAAAAGCATAGTGCGTCCATGCCCCTAAGTTTACAATAATTGCATCCACATTTTGAGTTTGTTGAATCACATCGATCATCTCACCTTCATGATTCGTCTGATAAAATGTAAAATCAATGTGCTGATATGTCTCTACGATATGATTAAAAATATCTTCTTGAGACAATCCACCATAATAAGTTGGATCGCGTTTTTCTAGCATATTCAAATTGGGTCCGTGTAAGATTAATACATTCATTTTAATTGCTCCTTTAAATATTGATAAATGGTATTGACGGTAACCTTTACATCATCATCATTTTGAAAATGGACATGAGCAAAGTCTTGGTATTTCAAAAATCTTTCGTCTATAAGTCGTTCTAAGGTTTTCTTTAAAAGTATGGGTCTACCATAACTATTTTTTTGTCTTTCTTTAAGCGTTTCTAACTCTGACATTATATGAATGACGTAACCTTGATGCATGATGGTTTTATGTAATTTATTTAATACAATGCCGCCACCACATGCAATGACTGCTTGTTGATCTTTAACTTTATTTAATATTTCTGTTTCTAATTGTCTAAAGTAAGCTTCACCATGAGACTCAAATATGTCATCTATAAACATGTGGGCATTTTTTTCGATTTCACTATCTAAATCAATATATGTTAAGTCTAATAGCTGTGCAATTTCTTTTGCAATTGTAGACTTACCAGATAATGGCATACCAATGAAATAAATAGGATATGTTATTTTAGCCATTTATCGATCTCCTTGATACATTCATTTAAAAGATTGGGTGACGTTGCATCAATGATATAAGGATGCATTTGATTGATAAACCATGTTTTTTGACGCTTTGCAAATGCTAAACTTTTTTTAAGAATGTGATCTTTTGCTTCTTCTAAAGTAAGTTCTTGATTAAGATACATGTTGATCTCACGATAACCAATGACATCTTTAATTGGACCTAATGTTTTTAAATACTTGACTTCATCTATAAACCCATCTTCTAATTGTTTTTCTAATCGTGTTTTAATTCTTTCTTTTAAAACATCTTTTGAAATATCTAAGTAGATGGTGAGTATGTTGTATAAAGGTTGATCTTTATAATGATTTTCTGAAGGTTTTTGACCCAATAAAACTTTTTGATACATCATTTTTAATCGTTTTGTATTTTGAATATCTACAACTGCATTCGAATCCAATTTTAAGATTGTATCATACATCGTTTTTGAATCAGGATATGACACTAACGTATCAAAAGACACTTTTTTAAAACGGTAGTCATAAAGTGCTGCTTTAATATATAATCCTGTACCACCGACAATCATGCTAAGTTGTTGTTTATTTATGATGGTTCTTGCATCTTGTTGGAATTGTGCAACATCATAATGACTTAACGGATCAATCACATCAATTAAATGATGATGGATCCCTTTTTTTTCTTCTTCTTTGATTTTAGCTGAACCAATATCATAGTTTTTATAAACTTGGACAGAATCACCATTGATGATTTCAAGATGATACTTTTTAGCAAGTTCGATACTTAAAGCAGTTTTACCAGAAGATGTTGGCCCGCAAATTACAATCACTTTTTTCATGAAGGAATCCGCTTAAACATTTTTTCTATGTCATCATATGTGATTGATATGATGGTTGGTCTTCCATGCGGACAATGATAAGGCTCTTGACATGTTTTAAGTGTTTGTATCAAATATTCAAATTCATGTTGACTAATTTTTTGATTCGCTTTTATAGACCCTTTGCAACTAATATCTTTAGCAAGTGCATCTCTAAATTCAGACATCGTTAATGTATGACTTGATAAGATAATTTCAACTGCCCGGTATACATCTTCTTCTTTTATACCTTGAGGATGTGCGTGTATACCATCTTTAGAAATATCAAATTGATAACGTTCAAATTTTTCTTTTTGTTGTAATAATTCAGAAATACTTGAGTCATCAAGTCTCCATGGAAAAGGAATCAGTCTTTGCATCTTGATTGTATTTAACGTATCAAATTTATTTTGATAATATTCAAATCGCACACGTTCTTGAGCAGCATGAGCATCCACTAAATACATGCCTTCTTTATTTTGAAAGATACCATAGGTCCCACCGATCATACCTATATATTCCATCGAAGGTAATTTTGATTGTGTTTCATAAGATACATGTTCTTCAAATAGAGTTTCAAAGTCTAGTGCTTGCACGTGATATTGATCATCTTTGACTTGCATTGGTCTTACAATCGGTCTTGCTTCTTGATTGAAGATGGATTTAATCGTTTCTTGAAGATGATACGATAAAACTGATTCATTGGTGAGTTTAACATGTAGTTTTTGAGGGTGAATATTCACATCCACACGATTAGGATCAATGTTGATATAACACACAACAAAAGGGTACCGTTTAAGCATCAATCTGCCTTCATAACCTGAAAGAATACTTTCTTGAAGGCCGTAATGTTTTACAAATCTTTGATTAATGAATATGTTTATAAATGTTTTTGTAGAAAAGTTTAAATCAGGGGATCCTAAATATAAGGTTATATTAGTATGTGCAATTTTAGTTTCATGAACTTGAATCATTGATGCATATTGTTTTCCGTATAGTTCTTCAATTAGTGTGATGACATCACTCGATCCTGATGTTGATTTATATGGTTTCTCATTTTCAAATAATGTAAAAGCAATGGATGGATGTGATAATGCCATTTCTAAAAATAGTTGTCTTACATGCTTTTGTTGTTGAAATGAAGATTTCATGAACTTAAAACGTGCCGGAGTGTTATAAAAAAGGTGTTCTATCTCCACAGATGTTCCTTGATTCATCGCAACAGGATCGATTGATTGGATCACACCGGATTCTACAACCATTTTTAGACCTTCAGTATGCTTTGTCTTAGAAGTCATTTGCATTTTTGAGACAGATGCAATCGCTGCTAATGCCTCACCTCTAAATCCTAATGAATTCATAGAAGACAGTTCTTTGATTTCTGATATTTTAGAGGTGGCATGTCTTAAAATGGACATTTTCAAATCCTCTTCATCCATACCGATGCCATCATCTTCAATACGTATTTTTGTAAGTCCTTCATCAATAACTTCTATTTGAATATGTTTTGCTTTAGCATCAATGGCATTTTCGATTAATTCTTTAATGACATGTTGAGGGTGTTCAACAACTTCACCTGCTGCAATCATATTTGCAAGTTGAGGCGACATGAGTTTAATACTCGGCATCTTGATCCTCCAGGTCATCAATGAATTCTGATAAAATACGAAGTGCTTCTAGAGGTGTTAAATGATTTATAGACATCTTTTTTAATTTTTCTATAATAGGATGAACCTCTACTTGAACAGCATCATCTTGATATGTAAATAAATCTGTTGTTTGTCTTATGTGCATGTCTTCATAAGAATTTAATATCATTTGACTACGTTTAATAATTTTTTCAGGTAAACGTGCTAAAGAAGCAACAGCAACACCATATGACTTATCACTTTTACCTGGTTTAACAACATGTAAAAAGGTCATGGATTGGCCTTGCTTTTTTGCAGCAACATGATAGTTTTTTAATCCCTTTAAATGATGTTCTAAATCCGTAAGTTCATGGTAATGCGTTGAAAATAATGTATGGCAACCAATATCATCATGGATGTATTCTAAAATACCTTGAGCAAGTGCCATACCATCATAGGTTGAGGTTCCTCTTCCGATTTCATCAAATAATAATAGACTATTTTTTGTTGCATGTGAAAGGGCATGATTTGTTTCAGTCATTTCAGTCATGAATGTCGATAAGCCTTTTGAGATATCATCACTAGCACCAATACGTGTGAAAATTGCATCATATAATGGTAAATGAGCATATGACGCCGGAATAAATAACCCACATTGAGCCATGTAAGCAATGATTGCAACCATTCTCATATATGTAGATTTTCCGCTCATGTTAGGACCCGTAATCAGCATCATTGGATCGTGTTGTGTCATATGAATTTGATTTTTAATAAATCGGGTATGTTTTTCAACAATCGGATGTCTGGCATCCATAAGTTCAATCTCAAAATTTGTATTAAATGTTGGTCTGATGTATTGATTTTTTTTGAAAACAAGTGCTAAAGACCAAATAACATCTAAATAAGCGATGGATTGAGACGCTTTTAATAATTCGAGATAATGATTTTGTATGTATAAAACAACAGTTTCAAACAATGATTTTTCGATTTCAAGTTTTCTATGTTCTGAATCAAGATACGTTTTCTCGATATCTTTTAAGTGTTTTGTTGTATATCTCTCTACATTTTTTAATGTTTGTTTTCGCTCAAAAAAATCAAACGTGTCAATTTGATCATTATAGATTTTACTGATTTCAAAAAAATAACCAACAAGTCTTTGATATCCTAATTTAATATTTTTAATGGATGTGATTTGTTTAACTTCATCTAAATATACATCCAGTATAGATTGATGATGTTCCATTGTATACAAAAGCTGATCAAACGTGTCATCAAATCCCTTTTTAATGAATCCACCCTCTGTTGTTAATGTTGGTGGATCATCAATAATGGCTTGATCTAAATACGTAAATAATTCTGGATTGATATTTAGAGCCGCTATTTCAGATTCAAATATGTTTAGTTCCACTAGTGAATCTTTTATCAAAGCAATTTGTTTTAAAGAATTTTTTAACTGAATGATATCTTTTGGATTTGCACGTTGATACATAAATCTTTGAAGCAAACGATAGACATCATAGATAGATGTGAAATGAGCATGTATTTGTGAAACTTGAGGGTGATTCGTTGTTTTTTCAATGTCATTTAAACGTGTTTCTATGATCTTTAAATTTTTACTAGGCGTTTTTAGAATATGAGCCAGTAATCGACTACCCATCGCTGTTTTTGTTTCATTTAAATAATAATACAACGATTGCTTTTTTTCTGGATGAAAAATATCTAAATTTGTCATCACATGAGATTCAATATGCATGTGTTCTTCTAATTTCACTTCTTCAAAAGGTACAATATGAGAAACAGGATGCTGTTGTGTTTGATGGACATAAAATAGTAATAATTGCACACTTTCTTTTAAATGTCCTGTAAGATTTCTAGTGGCTTGAATATCAAATGACTTTGGAATTTTTAAAACCGTTTTTTTAATCTCTGAAAACCAAGAAACATCGATATTTATGATGATTTCTTTTGCACCATATGATAAAAAAAGTGCTTTAGCTTCTTCGATATTTTGACATGCATACACAAATCCTTGTCCAGTGGACATATCAAAAAAACTTAATCCAATAGCAGTTTCATCCATGGATAAGCCAGCTAAATAGTTATGATTGGTAGGATCTAGTAATCCTTCATCAAGCACCGTACCTGGTGTAATCAGACGCGTTACTTTTCTTTCAACAAGCCCTTTTCCGGGTGCAGTCACTTGTTCAGCAATTGCAACACTAAATCCCTCTTTAATAAGTTTTTGAATATATAAAACTGAAGCATGGTAGGGAATTCCACACATCGGTATATTTGATTCTTTATGTCGTGAAGTAAGTGTGATGTCTAAAACTTCTGAGGCTATTTTAGCATCATCAAAAAACATCTCATAAAAATCACCAAGTCTAAAAAAGACTATCGCGTCAGCGTAGTCTTCTTTGATGTCTAAGTATTGTTGTATCATTGGCGTATGTTTGATATTTTCAGACATGATACAAATCAGTTTCCTTTATGTTATATACCTATTTGACGATAAAAATCAAATATATGATCTAATAGTCCTTTACCTAAAAATTCAATTGTATTTATTTGATCATTAATCATATTAAGTGCTTCGATATTTAAGAAGTAACTTGCTGTTGCATAGCCTACAAAAAGTAATCCTAAGACAAACGCAATCGCAAATACAAAGATTAGTGTTCTAAAGACTACGAGTGCTAAAAGTTTTAAGATTAGGAGTTCACCAATAACACCGTTATTTTTCTTAGGTGTTGATACACTTCCTAGTTGATCTAATTGAACTTTAAATGTTCTTCTTTTCTTATGATACTTTCTATCAGGTAAAATCATTAATTTTTGATTGTTACTAATCGCATATAATTTTAAAAACTTAGCTGTTTGACGATCTAAAACAAGTGGGACACCTTTAGAATTGACAATATCTTCTTGCGTTTGTTGTTGAGGCTTCACTTCTGGTTTAGATGTCTCTACTTTGTCTTTTGTTTTTGAAGTTTTTTCTTTGTTTGGTTTAGCAACCACAGGTATCACTGGAATTGGAGTAGGTTTTGAAGTCTTCTCTTTTAATTCTGATACCTCTTCAAATTCAAATGGGTCATCAATTTCAAGTTCGTAATCACCAGGTTGTGGGTATTTATAAAATGATTTTGTTTGGTGTGAAAATTCTAAGATATACTCAATAATTTCAGCTTTTTTAAGCTCAGTCGATACTTTAATATCATGATCAATTGCATATCTTTGAATAAGTACCACAGATTTCTTTTTAAGTTCAGCTTTTATATCATCTGTCAAAATACCACGTGATTGAAGCTCCAAATAAATTAGTTCTAGAAGTTGTTCTTTTTTTAATCTTCTTGGGACAATAATACCATATTTTTCTCCAAATGCTTTGAGTTCTTGTAGCGTTGAACTTTTTAGGAGTACAGGTCGAATTAAGTTAAAAGTAAGTCCATCAATTTCTAACGCTTTATCTTTAAATATTTGATTTAATGTTTGATTGAAAAGAAAAATATTTTGAAAATCATATGAATCATGTTGCGCTTTTTTCGCATCTCTTAATGACTGGATAATATCCTCACGCTTCTGCTCAACTAAATGCTCACATACAGATGTTAATAAATTTTCTACATATGCTTGATTAAGTTTTTTATTTTGATAATAAACCAATAAATTCACGTATTGAAATTCAGAATATTGATAAAACCATTTCAAACGGTAATTAAGTTCATCAGCAAGTGTTAATCTTTCTTTTCTTGTTTGTTTGACACTAGATTCTAATAAATGACGCAAAACATCCATTCTAAGTTGGCGAGGTAGTAAAAAATTGGCATTTTGAAATACAGAAACATATTGTTCAGCCTCTAGACCTTGTAATTCGTGTAAAAGTGACTCTAATGTGACTGATTCTTGATTCACGTTAATTTGTGATTGTAATTGTAATTTTGCCATACTAAATACCTCCAACCTTACATATCTTAATCATACATGAAAAAGGCTTGTTTATCAACATTCAACAATAAAATATTCAGTTTTTTTACATCTTTACTTAAATTCTCATGAATTACTTTTACGAAACAAGTTCCCCAATCATAAACCAAGTTTTTACTTCTGTAATCCTAACTTTAACAATGGTTCCTACAAGTTCTTCAGATGCTTTGAAATTGATAAGTTTTTGATGTGGTGAATATCCAGCTAAAACCTCAGGGTTATTTTTTGAAGGTCCATCGACTAATACATCAACAACTTGGTCTAAAAAGCGTTGATTTCCCTCTAAATAACCTTGATTAATACTCTCATTAAGTTTATACAATCTTTCTTTTTTTATTTGTGGATCAAGACAATCCTCAAATTTAGCTGCAGGTGTCCCTTCTCTAGGAGAATAAACAAACGTAAATGCACCTTCGAATTTAGCTTTTTCTACGAGGTCAAGTGTATCTAAGAAGTCATCATCTGTTTCACCAGGAAATCCTACAATAATATCGGTTGTTACTGAAATTCCTGGTACAATTGTTCGAAGCTGTTCAAGCTTTTCTAAGTAACTTTCTTTCGTGTAATGACGATTCATCTTTTTTAACACTGAAGATGATCCAGATTGTACAGGAAGATGAAAAAAAGGCATAATTGTATCACAATCTCTTATGGCTTCCATTGTCTTTAAATCTAAATCATGAGGATGACTTGTTGTAAATCGGATTCTAGGAATACCAATTGTATCAATATCTCTTAAAAGATCACCAAACGTGTAGTCATTGTCTTTAAAATCTTTACCATACGCATTCACATTCTGACCTAATAGCGTAACTTCTAAGTAACCAAGTTGTTTTAACTCTATTAATTCTTGAATGACGTCTTCTTTTAATCGAGAACGTTCTTTACCTCGTGTGTAAGGTACGATACAGTAGGTACAAAACTCATCACAACCAAACATGATGTTGACCCAAGCTTTTTTTGAATGATTTCTTGTTTTAGGTAAGTTTTCAACGATATGACCTTCTTGAGAAAATACTTCAATCACTCGCTCTTTAGAAAACATTGCTGTTTGAATGTATTGAGGCAGTTGGTCGATGTTATGTGTTCCAAAGACTAAGTCGACATGTTGAAATTTCTTTAAAATTCGATTGACAACATTTTCTTCTTGAGCCATACAACCAGAAACACCTAAGATCAAATCTGGATTTTCTCTTTTTAAAGCTTTTAAACGCCCTAATTCTCCCCATACTCGGTTTTCAGCATTTTCTCTTATGGCACATGTGTTAATGATAATGATATCAGCTTCTAGCTCTTGAGATGTTTTTTCGAAACCCATTAACGTCAAAATACCCGCCATGGTTTCACCATCTGCTTCGTTTGCTTGGCAACCATACGTATCAATTAAATATTTTTTTCCATGGCCAATCGTTTTTAACTGTTCGTCCAATTGAAATTGATCATGTGAAACGTCTTTTCTAGAACGTTTTCTTGCTTCATTCAAATTAGGTTTAAAATATTTAGAAACATCAATATCCATAATTATCCCTCAAATCTATTATAGCAAAAGCACCATTATTTCATTTCATCATGCTCTAGATGAATGAGTTGATGTGTTTTAAGCTGTGTATCAATAAACCATCCATTAAGTTGTATCGCGCCATCATCAACGGAATTAGGAAGCGAATATCCATTAATAAATCGGTCAATAACAATTTCTTTTTTAACGCCAATCACTCCATTTAAAGGACCTGTCATGCCAACATCAGTTAAATAAAAGGTTCCTTTTGGCATGATTCTACTGTCATGTGTTTGAACATGGGTATGTGTTCCAAAAATAATGTCAATTTTTCCATCAAAATAATGTCCTAACGCGACTTTTTCACTCGTTGCTTCTGCATGGATATCAAGAATCGAAATGTCATGTTCAACGGTATGAAGCGTTTGTTCAATGGTTAGAAAAGGACTTTGTACATTTTGGTTCATGAATGCTTGACCAAGCGCATTTATTACTAATATTTTTTGATTATTAAACATCATGACATGATATCCTTTTCCAGGTGCTTGTAAGTAATTAATTGGACGAACAATGTTGGATTGGTCAATAAACGTTTCTAATTCTTTGTTGGCAAAAACATGATTTCCCATCGTTAGTACATGAATACCTAAAGACATAAGAGATTTATATATAGATTGATTGATGCCTCTTCCATTTGCAGCATTTTCTGCATTCACAATAATAAAATGAGGGTTATGTTTCTCTTTTAATTGCGGCAAGAAATATTCCAATGCTTGAAGCCCTGGTTTTCCGTATACATCACCAATAATTAAAAATTTCATGGATTCTCCTTATGATAAAAGAGGCAATAGCCTCTTTTATTTTGCGACATCTGATGCTCTTGTTTCTCTTATCACAGTTACTTTAATTGTTCCAGGATAAGTCATATTTTCTTCAATTTGTTCTTTAATGGTTCTTGCAACTTTAATGATTGCTAAATCATCAATTTTTTCAGGTTCTACGATAACACGAACTTCACGTCCTGCTTGAATCGCAAATGATTTTTTAACCCCAACCACAGCATTAGAAATTGTTTCTAATTGTTCAAGACGTTTCATGTAATTTTCCATGGATTCGCTTCTTGCACCTGGTCTCGCAGCAGATAATGCATCTGCAGCAGCAACTAAGACTGCAATGACCGATTCAGGTTCTTTATCACCATGGTGTGATGCGATCGCATCTATAACTACTGCAGGTTCTTTGTATTTACTTACGAGATTAATACCGATTTCCACGTGTCCACCTTCAATTTCATGGTCGACTGCTTTACCGATATCGTGTAAAAGACCTGCACGTCTTGCTAAAATTTCATCTTCATGCAATTCAGCAGCAAGTTTCCCTGCAAGAAATGCAACTTCTATTGAGTGTTTTAAAACATTTTGGCCATAACTTGTTCTAAATGATAAACGTCCTATGAGCTTCACTAAGTCTGGATGAATACGTCCAATTCCTGTTTGGAAAACAGCCTCTTCACCAGCTTCTCTTATGAACATATCAACTTCTTGACGTGCTTTTTCTACAACCTCTTCAATACGTCCTGGATGAATACGTCCATCTGAGACGAGTGACATAAGTGCACGTTTCGCAATTTCACGTCTTACAGGATCAAACCCACTTAAAACGACGGCATTAGGAGTATCATCAATAATTAAATCAACACCTGTTAAAGCCTCTAAAGTACGTATATTACGTCCTTCTCTACCAATGATACGGCCTTTCATATCATCATTAGGAATATCTACAACTGTAACTGTACGTTCAGTTGTTGTTTCACTGGCATATTTTTGCATGGCATTAGCCATTAATAATTTTGCTCTATTTTGAACTTCAACTTTTGCTTTATCTTCTTCTTCACGAATGAAGTTTGCAATTTCATCAGCCATACTATCTTCAACACGCTTCATAATAATTTCACGCGCTTGATCTACTGACAGATTAGAAATTTCTTGCAGCTTGGTTTCTTGTTCTTTTAAAGCGATTTCCATTTTGCTATTTAATTGTTCAAGTTGCTCTTTACGTTCTTCTAACTTTTGTTCTTTATTTGATATAGACTCCTCACGTTTATCTAAATAAACGGAACGATTATTAAGCGCTTCTTCTCTTTGAGAAACTTTGTTTTCAAGTTGGATGACAACTTGACGACGCTCTTTTATGTCATTATCAAATTCTTTACGTAACGAAAATATTTCTTGTTTTGCTTCAATAATACTTTCTTTTTTGTATTTAGAAGCTTCTTTTTTACCATCTTCAACAATTTGTTCTGCTAATTTTTTTGATGCTTGAATACTTTTTTCATGATGCCAAACACGAATGAAATATCCAAGAATTAAACTTACAATTAACGTTAGCAAAATGGAGATAATCAATACGATTGAATCAATCATAATATCCTCCATTTTTAAAATATATAATTAAACTACTATTTCATTATACATTTTTCTGTCACTGTTTTCAATCTTTGTATGATATATTTTTAACTTTATAAATAATCATGTATAATAAAAAAAGAAATCTATGAATCAGGGGAACATATATGTCTAATAGTCATACGAATAATCCGTCAAAACCTAATCTATTGAGTTTGTTTCATAAATATAGAACTAAAATTGCATTATCATTGTTTTTAGTTTTAACACCTTTACTTCTTATTGTAATTGCATATGTAAGCCCTTATTTACAATCGACTCGCGTCACTTTTGATTTTGAAGTCACTGAAGATAGTGTTTATGTAAGAAATTTTAAATCTTTAGATGACTTAGAAGATATTACGCTTTATGTCGATTGGCTTAAACTAACCAAACCTATTGAAAATGAAGATGGTAGTTTATCAAATGGTAGTATGGAGTTTAGAATTACATATGAAATTGAAAATAATAAAGATATAAACGATATTAAAGTCACTCCTGTCATTCAACCTTTATTTTCAATTAATAGAGACATTGCTCAACCAAGAGTTATTCTCCCATTTGGTCTTACGACATCGAATACAATATTCACATTAACGCATAATGTCTTATATCCTTATCGCCCAATGTTTCTAGTAAGTATTACAGATCCAATTCTTTATTTAAAGGTTACTTATAACGAAGTATTAAGTGATCGAGTTGATCCTCTGGTTGTCACTGAATATATTTCAATTCCACTAAATGATTTAAATCCAGATCGCGTCAATTAATACAAAAAAGCCATTCTTATGAATGGCTTTTTATTTATGCATATGAAATTTGATAATGCTCTAAAATCTTTTTTTCTAATAAATGGTAAATATCTGAATGGTCTTCTAAATATTTCTTTGCGTTATCTCGTCCTTGTCCAATTTTTTCGTTATTGTAGGCATACCATGCACCAGCTTTTTGAATAAGCTCTAAATCGGTAGCTAAATCTAGTACTTCACCGTATTTAGAAATACCTTCACCAAAAATAATATCAACCATTGCTTCTTTGAATGGTGGCGCAACTTTATTTTTGACAACTTTTATTTTAGCTTTATTACCGATAAAATCAGTGCCGTTTTTTAACGATTCAGAACGTCTTATTTCTAATCGAACACTAGAATAAAATTTAAGAGCACGTCCACCTGGAGTCACTTCGGGATTCCCAAACATCACACCTACTTTTTCACGAATCTGGTTAATAAAAATAGCAGTCGTATGTGTTTTTGAAATAATACCCGAAAGTTTTCTCATGGCTTGACTCATAAGTCTCGCTTGCAAACCGATGTGAGAATCACCCATATCTCCGTTGATTTCAGCTTCTGGTACAAGCGCAGCGACTGAGTCAACAACAATCATATCAATTGATCCACTTCGAACTAATGCTTCAGCAATTTCAAGAGCTTGTTCACCAGTATCAGGTTGGGAAAGTAATAGATTATCAATATCTACTCCTAGTTTTTTTGCATATTGAGCATCTAATGCATGTTCTGCATCAATAAAAGCGACATTACCACCCAATTTTTGAGATGAGGCAATCGCATGCAATGCAAGTGTAGTTTTACCAGATGATTCAGGTCCATATAATTCAATGATACGTCCTTTAGGATAACCACCAACACCTAAAGCAATATCTAAGTTAATAGATCCTGAAGGTGTTGCTTCAATTTTACGATCAGGCTCATCCCCTAATCTCATAATTGCACCTTTACCATATTGTTTTTCAATACTTTTAAGTGCTTGGTCTAATGCTTGACTTCTTTTATCTTTATCCATAGGTAATACTCCTTATTGATTAATAATAGGTGATGATGTCATTTTTACTTAAAACTATTTTTAAAAAGTGTTTTGTGGTGATACACGTATTCCAACCCCGATAGTATTGTTAAGCTTACAAAAATAAAGATTAAAATTTGAGATACAATGATTGAAAATTGTTGTAAATTAAGTAAAAAGAACATGATTGCAAACATTGTCCAAGCTGTTTTCTGTTTACCTAAATTACCTGCAGCAATGACTTTTTTTGATTCTACTGCGACAAGTCTTAACCCACTAACAATAAACTCTCTTAAAAAGATAATCACAATAACCCAGTAAGGCATATCTCCTAAGTATAAAAGATATGTTAAAGCTGTTAAAACAAGTGCCTTATCAGCGATAGGATCTAAGAATTTACCAAAAATCGTAATCGTATTGGTCTTTCGTGCAATATAACCATCTAAATAATCAGTGAAAGCAGACAAGAAAAATAATATCGAAATGATGAATTGCTCTATACTTAATCCAAGAAATCCAATTGGATCATCTAATGGTTGAATATAGACAATGATTACCATGATTGGTATAATCACAAATCTTGATAGTGTTAATTTGTTTGCTAAGTTCATTTTAAGTACCTCATAACATTCATATTTTACCATAAAAAAGTTTTTGTTGTTGCTTTTTTGGTCTTGTTTTGATAGAATAATATCGCGTAAATTGGAGGTGAAACAATGGCAAACATTAAACAACAAATCAAACGTAATAAAACGAACGAAAAGAGACGTCTATTCAATGCATCTTATAAATCATCAGTTCGTACTGCAATCAAAGCCGTTGAGCGTGCGGTAGAAAGTAAAGATGCCGACGCTGCTAAAACTACCTTAGCTTTCGCAAGTAAAAAGCTAGACAAGGGTCAAGCAAAGGGTATCTTTCATAAAAACTTCGTTGCTCGTAACAAATCACAGTTAGCAACACTCGTTAATGGCGTAAAATAAAAGAATGGCATCCATTCTTTTTTTTATAGCTTAGATACAAGCATTAAATCTTTCATCCCACTTCTTTGTGGTAAATATTTTACATGTGGTAATTTCAAACCAAAATATGTTCTAAATGGTGGATAGCCAATAATATTTTTATACGTATCAATAATGTGCGCATTTTCTGTGTGCATTTTTTTTAATACTTCAAATGTCGCAATCACATCATCTAATGCGCGGTGGGTATTTGGCGTTGTGACTTGATAATAATCAACTGCATCTGAAAGTTTATGAGATGTGGTACTTAAATCTCTAAAAATTGTCAAAACATCAAGTATGTCATTGTTAATATGATACTCACTTTTTACATATTTTTTGATAAGCGTTTCATAAAAACTCAAATCAAACATAACATTATATCCACAAATTACAGCCTCTTCGGGAATAAATTGAAATAATTGTTGAGCTGCATCAACTCTTGGTATCCCTTGAGTTTGAAGCATGCCGTCTGTAATATGTGTAATTTCGATAATTTTTTGAGGTAGTGGTTGATCTCTTTTAATAAATGTTTGATAGGTATCAATAATCTCAAAATTTGAGGTCGAAAATAAAAGTGCACCGATTTCTATAATGTCATCTTCACGACCTTTGAAACCTGTTGTTTCAAAATCAATGATGGCGATTATCTGTTGTTTCATTTTGACCTCCTATCAAAAATAAATAGACACCTAGCGTTTTATCTATTTGACCTGATTTTATCTTAAAATCTAAAATATTGATGGCATCTATCGCTTTTTCGATGTCTTTCGTTTCAAGTGATTTTGATTCTTTAATTAAATAATATGATTTACCATTTGAAACATTCATCTTTTCAGATATTTGCCTTTGATCTAACCCTACTTTTAAATAACGTTTTACATCTTCGATTTCAATTAGTTTTCGACTTATCATAGATAGAATGCTTAAAGGATCTTCTTGACTAACCAGTAAGTCTTCAAAAAGTGATAAGGATTGTTTAATGTCACCTTGTATGTAACTGGTAACGATATCAAAGATATTATCTTCAATTGGAGCAGGTACCATCATTAAAATATCTTCTTTCAAAATCACTTTTTGTTGCATCTTATACGTTTTTAAAATCGCTAAATAAGAATACATGGTTTCTTCTTGATTTTTTAATCGGTCTAAGAAAAATTGTTGCGTAGAAAAATCCATACTATAATCATCTTCTAACAAATTTGATTGAATGTATGATGACATATCTTGAGTATTCATCTGGCTTGTTTTTTGAATATCAACATACAAATTAAATGCTTTTTTTAACTCTGGATGATCTAGCGCTTTTTCTATTTGTATACATAAAACTAAATCTTCATCACTTCTTTGTAAAACTTGAATGAATTTTTCTCGATGATTGTCTTCTTCTAAAATTTCCTCTAAATGGAACAGAAGCATGATTTTTGCATCAAAAAATAATGATGGTGTAATCATAGCTTCATACACATCTGAAAATGAACTCTCTTTACAATCAAACTGGATGAGATCGTACGTATCGTTTTTAATTGTGTCGATATGTTTTTGAATTTGTATTTGTAAATGTTGATTATTTGGACTTATCCAAACATAATTTTTTATTATCATATAAAGATTATACCAAATTTATGGTGGATAGGTTTCCCATTTTATTTCTCCTTGATGAATGGTCATTTGAATGCTACCATCTAATGATGTTATGAAATACTTTATGTGAAATACTTTCAATTGATTGATGACTTCTTGATGTGGCATACCGTATCGATTATTAATCGATGTACTAATGATACCAAACTCAGGATTTAATGCATTAAGTAATTCAGGTGAGGTTGATGTTTTAGAACCATGATGTCCAACTTTTAATACATCGATATCATCATTGATCAATTTTATGAGTTGTTTTTCTCTTTCTTTTGAAGCGTCTCCAGTAAACAATATCTTTTTACCTGAAAAATCGATAAGGATAATCAGTGAATCATCATTATCATCAAACATCGAATCAACAGGACCTAAAATATCTATTCGTATTTCACCACAAAAAAAAGTTGTTGGAAATTGATATATTGTCGTTGTTGTTGGTATGTCTTCTATTTCTTGGTAAGGACTTGTTATCACGTGATGAATTTGCATATTTTCAACAAGACTTTTTGCTTCTTTTATGTGATCTAAATCACTATGGGTTAAAAATAAATAATCAATATGTTGTTTTCCTTTACTTCTTAAATAGGATTCAACATTTGAAAAAGCATCAATAACAACCACACAATCTTTGTCTATATAAACAGTAGCATCTCCTTGACCAACATCTAAAAACATTAATGATGCTGGTTGGTTTAGTACAAATAATTTCCCTGAAATCAAAAAGATGAGACACATCAGAAAAAGTCTTTTCATAATCATTTTTTTAGAAGATGATAGATGCATTAAAAAAATGACTATGAAAGCAAGGGAAACAATCATGTTTGATGGCATCGGAAGTTGAATCACACCACTATAATTTTGAACGATTTTAAACATATCAAATAATTTATTGAACCAATCTATAAAAAAAATAATTTCGATTTGTAAAATAAACATCAACAATGTCGGCATAAAAATCATATAAATGATGACAGAAATGAGGACTGGCATGATGATGATTGGAATCAGCATGAATCGTCCATTAAATAAAAAAATTAGTGATGCTGCTAACAAAATAATATGATATTGATTGATGATTGGATGTGTTTTATCTTCTACATTTATGTAGAGATTCATCACTAAGAAAAAACTAATTAATAAACCAATGTCATATATCTTAAAAGGCTGAACAATTAAAATTAAAATCCATATCATTCCCAAGATGACATATTTAGGAATTTGAAATCTCAATATCAACAAGCATACGATTGCGATATTCATTAAAAGTATTCGAATAATTGAATAATGGAAGGGTTGAAAGATTAAAAAAAGGATGACAATTAAAAGTCTTGTATATATTTGAAACTTCATTTGTCTAATTTTAAAAAGATAAATGATGAGTTGACTTAGTGCGAATATATGTATACCAGACACACTAAATAAATAAAATAACCATTCAAAGCTAAGCGTTCGAAGTTCTTTTTGATCATCAAAGATAAAAGCATCGATAAATGGCTCAACCTCTGTTTCATGATACGTTTCTTTCCAATCATAAAACCACTCTTTGATGGTCGTTTTCTCATCAACAACGATGACTTTTACATGATTTAATCTTCCAATGATACCTTTACTCAAATAATATTCTTTTGGATGAAATCCATTAGGAATTGTATTTTTATTAAATGGTATGATTTCTCCATCGATATGTAAGTTTGTGCCAATTGTATAATCAATGTAAGAGTGATATATATACTTAAATTGTTGGTCTCTAACAATATATTGATACATATGAGTTTGTTTTTGTTTATCGATGATGACGATTTCTTTATTAGTGAATTGATCATAGGTAATATTTGAGGTAATATCGATCAACCCACTAAAAAAGATAATCATGCTGATGAAAAACAATGGATAATTGATATGATTTTTAAATTTTAGCCATATCAAGATACAAACAATTAAAAATAATGGATACAAAACACTATAAAAAATGGTTAATATGAAAATGATTGTTATGAATAAATTACGTTGTAGTAATAAATGGACGAAGATTTTCAATCGTAGCAGTTCCGATATATTTAACATGAATCAATCCTTCAATAGAATCAAAAAATCCATGTTCTCTTCTATAAATGATGAGTTCAGCAGCTCTCGTTTCTGTCATATATGGAATACTAAGTAATTGTTGAAAAGACGCTGTATTAATATTCACTTTCAAAATATTTTCAGTTAGTTCAGTGTTTTGTATAGGTACTGGAATATGGAGTACTTGAGATTGAGTAAAAACATAACTTGGAGGCGTATAATTTACATCGGAATGATTAAATCCTCCAACATAATTTATAATTTCTTCATAAGTGATAGGCTCATAAAACGTCAATGTCTTTGGAAAAACAACAGCTCCTGTGACAGTAATCTGAAATGATGGTTGAGATTCAAGTTTTGAAACATGAATCTCTTGACTTGGTAAAAGCCAAACAGAAACAAGTATTGTCATTAATAATGAATACATCCATAAATAGCGCATGAAATATTCTCCTTTATCAAATAATAGTATAATCATGGAATTTTACTTAAAAAAAATTACCGTTTCGCAACGATAATTTTTTTATTTGGATCAATAGATGAGATTTGTATGACTTCAAAATCTAAGTCTTTGAAATACTGATAAAAATCAATGTGAAGATGCATGTATTGAGTGAGTTCTATCGATGTATCGTCAAATTGTATGCGATGATAAATTTCATCTTGATGGATGTTTCTTTCCCATGTGTAATGAACTGGTTTTTCATGGACTTCCCTAACGTTGAATAAAGGTTTTATAAAAAAATCGAATATAATCATTCCATGTTCTTCGAGCGCATCTACTGCATGCGATAATACACTTATTGGATCTTTTGAAAAATGAATGACGTCCATTGATAAAATGATGATATCTGCATAATATGGAAACGATTGATGCATATCATGTATTTTAAAATGAATTTTTGGATGCTTAGTTTTTGCATAAGATATCATTTGTGCATCTTGATCTATGCCATATAAATATTGAACTTCATGGTCTAACATTGAAAGTAATTTCCCAGTTCCACATCCTACATCTAAAAGACGCATATTTTCATCCAAATAAGGTTTTATGATTTCAATGTACTGATCATAAATCTCTTTTTTTATCGAAAAATCATAAATTTTTTGAAATGTCATCTACCGTATATTCCATGAGTCTTTGGTCAAATTGATAAAATTGTCTTGATGGTTCATCAAAAATATGTACAATCACATCAAAACAGTCCATGAGTAACCATGATCCGCCTTTACCTTCTGAGTGTTTGATTTCTTTGTCACCAAGTGCTTTTTTTATATAATTGATTGCGGCATTTGATTGCCTATCGTTTGCTGTTGCAACAATAAAATAATCATAAAAAGGTGACACACTTTTTAAATTGAATACTTTAATATCTTTTGCTTTAACGTTTTCTAATTGATCAATAATTGTTTTAATTTTAGCTGACATGATTTTCCTCTATATTTTCTTTTGCTTTTTTAAACCAAGGATGAATCTTTTGATTTTCTTTCAAATGCATTTGATATTTTAATTCAAATGCCATCTTGTATGCTGCTTCTACGTCTTTGAGTGCAACATTGAATATCAACGTTGTGTCATGATGTTTACGACTTGGTTCACAAACATCAGAAATAATAAGTAACTTTGCATAAATGTCTAAATCATCATGTCCTGTACAATGATATAGTAATGCATCTAATATGGATTGATCTTCTATGTTATATTTTTCTTTTGCGATATGACATGCTGACAATGCATGTAAATAGTATGGATAATCTTCAAAAATAGTTAGATACAAAGGATTTGAATGACTTAGGTGCCAACGATCATCTTCTTTTTTTGTAATATCATGTAAATACGCAATAATAAGCGATTTTATAACGTTCAAATGATGTTGTTTTGAAAATTTCTCCATGCAAGAAGCGACACCTTGAATGTGTAAAAGTCTTTTTGGATGTGATTTCATGACATGATTCACATCATGAATCACATTACTTAAAGTCTTTAAATAATCCATGAATTTCTCTTCCGTATGCAATTAGCGAATGATTTAAAAGTTTAGGATATTTTTTATTCATCTTCTTTAATAACATACGTTCGATTTTTCGATTTGTTCTTGTAAAAAAATGATCAGAACGTTGTTTGAGAGGTTTCACTAAAATAGAAGTTATATTCATTCTTGCTGCTCCAAATATATCTGTCATCAATTGATCACCAATAAATAAAGAGGTATTGACTTGAGCAGAGGCTTTTTTAAGTGCTCTTTTATATCCTGATTTAAATGGTTTTTTAGCACTATGAATAAAATCATATCCTGCTTTAATGCATGCGTGTGAAACTCTTTTGTAGCCACTATTTGAAACAATAACAACTTTGAAATCTTTTTTTAATTGATCTAAAAATAACAAGTTTTCAGTAGAAATTATTTTTTCATCATAACTCATAACCGTATTATCAAGGTCAAAAAACAAGGTTTTTATACCTTGCTTCTTAAAATCATCATACGGAATATCTTGAAATGATTGTACGTATAATTGAGGTTTGAGATATGGAATAATTGCCATTATTCAATCGTTAAAATTTCAATCGTTGAAACTTTATTTGTCTCTGATTTAAATGTAATGATATCTCCAATTTCATGACCTTTAAGTGCTTTACCTATAGGAGACTCAATTGATATTTTATTGAGTTTAGGATCGACTTCGATACTAGAAATAAAATAAAATTCCTTTTCTTTTCCAGTGTCTTTAAATTGAATCTTGACTTTTTTACCGATATTTACAACATCTTCATTACTTGTTTTAATGATTTTTGAGTACTTTAAGATGTTTTCAATCTCAGTGATTCTTGATTCGATACGAGCTTGTTCTGTTCTTGCAGCATCATAATCTGCATTTTCAGATAAATCGCCTTGTGCTCGCGCTTCTTTTAAAGCATCTAAATTTTCTTGTCTTTTTACATCAACAAGTTCTTTAAGTTCTTCTTTTAAATGATCATAACCTTCTTGGGTTAATTGGTAAACAGGTTTTATAGCCATAATATCCTCCTAAAATCCTTCTTTACTATTATAACGTAAAATGTGTGGGAATCGTTAATGTTTTGAGCCATTTTGATAATTCTTTATCATTAGAACATAATTGATGTTGCAAGTCATAAAATGATTTTTGATGATGAAACTCTTTCGTATGGGCATATTCATGCATAATGACATAATCGATGAGTTTAGGATCAAGCATATATAAATAACTATTCAGTGTGATTTTGTTTTTTAAACGATGATAACTGCCATATTTTGATTGTATATACTTAATTTCAATGTTTACAGGTTTTAAACCATGTTTGATGATGTGTGCTTGAATCTCATGTTGAATCAATTCAAGGTACTTTTGAAATTCCAATTTTAAAAATAACTTAAATCCAACATCAAAACTAGTTGGATGAGCGATCTTTAATTGATTGTGATGGATTTCATAATGAAACTCTCTTTGTTTGTAATCAATCGTTATTGCTCTGCCTAACAATGTATATTGAATGTCATGAAGTTTTTGATAGGTTTGCAATAACCTACGTTCATTTTCGGTGACATATTGTTGTATGAGTTGATGTGAAAGTAGTTTAGGTACAGTTATGTGACATCCTGTATTTCTCATGCGAACATACATATGTTTGTTTTTTTTACGATAAATATATACTGGCATGTCCTTGTGTATGTACATCATAGGTCTTGTCACCATTTTTGAAGTGTTGATTCAATGATTGAATGCATTTCAATATATCGTTCATGATCTTGATAGCTTATACTTAAGCCATCACCATAGGATAAGATTTGTGATTGAAAATTTGGATGTACTGATAAAAAAAGTTTAAACTTTTCAATCTTTTTTAAAAGTTGTCTTGTTGGTCGTTTTACTTTTAAAGGATCTAAATGATGGAAAAAAATATTATCAACAATCATTAATCCTTTTGGATTTAAATAGTGTTGATACTTATCAAAAAATGGAATATATTGGCTTTTTGCAGCATCAATAAAAATTAAATCAAAATGATTTTCCTTTAATATGTGTGTTAATGCATCATCAAAGATTAAATGAATTTTATGGTGATATTCAGAGTTTTTTACAAAATCTTCAGCAATTGAGTATCTTAATGCATTTCTTTCAATTGTCCAAACCTCTGAACCACAGCTTGCGATCACGTGAGCACTGTATGACGTTGCTGTACCTATTTCAAGAACTTTTTTAACATCATACGTTTCAATTAAAATTTTTAATACCTTGGCAACTTCATCTTGAATGATTGGAATTTGATTTGCAATTGCGTGATCTTTAATTTTCTGTATCGTCGTCGTCTTCGTCGTCTTCTTCATCTAATTCTTGTTGATATGATTCTAATGCATCCTCTAATTGTTCCCATACATAATCATCTTCGATGTCTTTAAATGTTCCTTCTCCTTCTTTAGAGGGATTAGGAATATATTCAGCTGCGCTGACTTCATCTGAATCAGGTACGGTGAAAATAACATAAGAACGGTCTTCTATGTCCATTGTAAAAATGATTTCACAAAGTTGTTCATTGCCTTTTTCATCCGTAATAATTAATTGCTTATCTTCCATGTTGATTCTCCTTATAATTTAAATAGTTTTGTAAGATGATGAGTGCTGCTTGAGTATCTTTTTGAGCTTTTTTTTCCTGATGAGATAAACGAAACATACGCATTGAATCCATTGCTGATTTCGTAGACAAACGTTCATCCCATAAAATCACGTCGACACCTTTAAGTTTTTCTTGAAATTGAATGGTTAATTGAGCACGATCACCCATATCATTATTCATATGTTTAGGTAATCCAAGAATCACATGTGTGACAGAATATTCTTTAATTAATTGATTTAAATATTGAATTGCCATGTCATAAACATGCTCTTTAAACCGATATGTTTCGAGTGGTGAAGCAATAATTCCAGAATGGCTTATTGCGATGCCAAGCGTTTTACTACCTAAATCTAATCCGAGATACACACTCATAATATCAATGCCTTAATCGCATCATCAATCAAATCGAGTCTTGTTGTACCACCTTGCGCAAAATGATCTTGACCGCCACCTGAACCTTCCGTCATAGAAGCGATTTTCTTAACAAGAACAGAAGCAAGATTTTTTGAAGATTTAATCACATATGACGCTTTCTCATCTTCTTTATTAATTAAAATTAAAGTTCCTGATTGAAGGTGATCAAATAATTGATCAACAAGAGCTTTCAGAAGTTTTTTCTCAATGTGTTCTACTTGAATCACAGAGATGTCTTGATTCTTTTCAAAACTAGATACATCAACTAAAGAAAGAACATTTTGTTGGTCTTTCTCAGCTTTTGATTTTTCTAATTCTTTAACTTTTTTTCTTACTGTCTCTAAGTAATGTCGGTAAGTGATGATATCTTCATATGATCCTTTTATCGTTGGAAAGTTCAACTTAAAATTATAATTTTCTTGATCTATTTTATCTTGTATCGCTTTTAGTTCAATCAAAAATGGGTTGAGCTGGGTTTGCATTTGAGCAATTACTTGATCACCACTTATCCCTTCCATTCTAAAAATTCCCGATCCAATTGAGCTTAATGATGTGATCGTAAAATTTATAATCGATTTCGTGTTTTTAACGTGAGTTCCACCACACAACTCAATAGACCATCCCATATCAACAACTCGAACATGATCTCCATATTTTTCTCCAAAAAGCGCCATTGCTCCTTTTTGTTTAGCGTCCTCTAAAGTGGTTTCATAAATATTAACATCTAAGGGGTTTTTTTGTATGTAAGTGTTTACTAATGTTTCTAGTTTTAAAATTGTTTCATCATTCATGGATTCATAATGGTTAAAATCAAATCGACAACTTTTTGCATTGACTTGTTGACCTTGTTGTATCGCATGATCTCCTAATACTTCTTTAAGTGCTTGGTGAAATAAATGTGCTGAACTGTGATTTCTTTCTGTTTGAAGTCTAAGTTTTTCATCTACGATGGCTAGAACTTGGTCTCCCACTTGAAATGAATCTGTCTCACACACATGCAAGAACTGACCATTAGGAAGTTTTTTAACGTGTTTTATTTCTATCCCATTAATAAGTCCACTGTCTGATAGTTGTCCACCACTTTCAGCATAAAAAGGAGTATATTCTAAGACAATACCTTCTTCAAAAACGCCTACGACAACTGTTTCCACTTTTAGTTGATCATAACCTACAAACGTAGATTTTTCAAAGAAATTTATATACGCATCATCTTGTAGATGCATACCTGAAGATTGTTTCATGGCTTGTCTTGATCTGTCTTTTTGAATTTTTAATGCTTCTAAAAATTCTTCTTTATTTACTGTAAAGCCTTTTTCTAATACATATTCTTCTGTGAGTTCAAAAGGGAAACCAAACGTATCATACAGCTTAAATGCCACATCACCAGATAATATTTGGCCTTGAATATGTTTTAATTCATGCTCCAATAGTAATTCACCGTCAGAGATCGTTTCAAAAAATTTCGTTTCTTCTTGAAACACGATTTTTGTAACAATGTCTAATCTATCATTTAAATATGGATAAAAGGATTGCATCATGCTAATAACGGTAGGAATCAGAACATGTAAAAAAGGATGATTCAAATTAAGTTTCAAACCATATTTTATCGCTCTTCTTAATAACCGTCTTAAAACATAACCTCTGCCTTCATTAGATAAAATCGCACCGTCAGCGATTGCAAAAGTAAGTGCTTTAATGTGATCAGCGATGACTTTAAATGCCATTTGTCCATCATAGTTGATACCTGATAATGCTTCGATGTGTTGAATGATAGGTAAAAATAAATCCGTCTCAAAGTTCGTTTTTGTACCTTGCAAGATACAGGCAAAACGCTCTAAGCCAGCGCCAGTATCAATATTTTTCTGAGGAAGTAAAGGATATTCATCACGAGATAGTCCTTCTGTAGAATTAAATTGTGAAAAAACAACATTCCAAATTTCAATAAATCTTTCATTTTCAATATCTTCAGCAATTAATTCTTTGCCTCTTGCATCATAGGAGGATCCACGATCGTAGAATATTTCCGTATCAGGTCCACACGGTCCTGGTCCAATTTCCCAAAAATTACCTTCTACAGGAATAAGATGTTCAGGATCGATACCAAGTTCAATCCATGTCTCATATGCAACAACATCATCAGGATAATAAGTCATATAAAGCAACTCTTTTGGCATATTAAAATATGCTTCTGATATTAAGATTTCATATGCAAACTTAATCGCATCTTTCTTAAAGTAATCACCAATTGAAAAATTACCAAGCATTTCAAAAAAAGTATGATGTCTTGCCGTTTTTCCTACATTATCAATATCATTCGTTCGTATACATTTTTGAATATTTGCCAGTCTTGGTTGACTTGGTTTTTCTCTTCCATCAAAGTATTTCTTTAATGGCGCAACCCCTGCATTGATCCATAATAATGATTTGTCGTTTTGGGGTATAAGACTAGAAGAAGGCTCAATTAAATGTCCTTTATCTTTAAAAAAACGTAACCAAGTTTCTCTAATTTCTTGGGCTGAAAAAAACCTCATGTTTCACCTCAATTATCAACATATATTGTATCATATTTTAGTTTCATATCTCATCTTAACATGTAAAATTCCTTCTTCTATGTACGGTTCTGATACGACTTTAAAACCAAACTTTTCATAATAGTGAATTAAATATGCCTGAGCTGAAATCATGAAATTTTCTTTATATGTAGATAATATTGTTTTTAATATTTCTGTTGCATATCCTTTATTTCTATGTGTCATATGCGTTGCAACTCGTCCAATGGACATATGATCTTGATAGCGCTGGTCTTTTTTTAAAACACGCGCATATGAAACAATGTCATCATTAACAACATACATGACATGATCTGCTTGTAAGTCATCATAATCGGTATCGACATACACAATGTTTTGTTCCTCTACAAAAACTTTAAGACGTAAATGCATAATGTCATACAGCATGCGTGGTGAAAGTTCATCAAAAGATTTTACAACAATCATCTTTTAACCTCTTTTATGTATTTTCTTTAAACGTAAATTCAAATCTTTTGTTTGTAAATCATGGCGTTTATCATATAATTTCTTCCCTTTAGCTAAAGCAATTTCTACTTTAGCAAGGCCCTCTTTTAAATACATCCTTAAAGGAATAATGGTTAACCCTTGAAGCTTCTTTTTTGATTCAAGTTTATTAATTTCATGTTTATGTAGTAATAATTTTCTTCTTCTTGTTTCATCATGATTAAATAAAGATGAAAAAGCATATGTTGAAATATGCATATTAATAATAAATGCTTCTCCATCTTTTACTAAAACATAAGCATCTGTTAAATTCACTTTTTTCAAACGGACAGATTTAATTTCTGAACCTTTTAAAGCAATACCGGCTTCAAAAGTTTCTTCGATGAAATATTCAAACCTTGCCTTTTTGTTTTGTACGATGAGCTCCATGATGGCTCCTTCTTTTTACTTGATTCATAATTCTAAAGTCAATGTGTCTTTTAATAATATCGACTGAAATTAATTCAACTTCTACGCGATCTCCAAGTCGGTATAATAAGCCTCTTCTATCAGAATACGATACAGTATGTTCATGATAAATAACATGTTGTTTAAATGTTTTTAAAGATACAAAACCTTCAATTCCACTATCTAGTCTTATAAACATTCCTCTGGAAAGCGTTGCAATAACAACACCAGAAAACGTTTTATTTACTTTATCGACCATAAATTCGCAACTTTTTAACTGATTCACATCTCGTTCCAATGATAATGCCATACGTTCTTGAACAGACGTTTGTTTTGCAATATCAGTAAGATCAAGTTTTTCAATTTCGTGATCTTTTAAAATAAACATATGTATGAGTCTATGTATGATTAAATCTGGATAACGTCTTATTGGAGATGTGAAGTGTGTATAGTAAGTTGCCCCAAGTCCAAAATGTCCACTTACTTGAGACTCATATTTTGCTTTTTGCATCGCACGTAAAATAATCATATGAATCAAATCTTTTTGAGGATGGGTTTCTGTTTTTTCAATGATTTTTTGTATGAAATGAGCATCTTGATTCAATTGATGAGGAATTGAAACACCAAGTTGCGTTAATATATGAAGTGCTTTTTGTAATTTACCAATATCTGGAACATCGTGTGTACGGTAAAGTGATGCGATATGATGATCGTTAAAGTGTTTTGCTACAGTTTCATTAGCAAGTAACATTAAAGATTCAATCAATTTTTCGGCGTCATCTTGTTTACGAAGAGACACACTTTTAATTTGATGATTTTCGATATGAAACTTCATTTCTTCTGTATGAAAATTCATTTCACCACGTTGATAACGAATCTTTGATAATCCTTTTGAAACCTCATTGAGTTGAAATAGCATGTCTTGAAGTTCTCGGTTTTTATGATTTTTATTTCCTTGTAAAATCAAATTGACTTCACCATACGTTAAACGGTATTTAGACATAATCACAGATGAATGAAACGCATGAGAGATGACTTTATAATTTACATCTAGCTGCATCAAAATACTTAATGTTTTTTTAGGTTCCAAAGGATTGAGTGAACATAAATCATTAGATAAATATTCAGGCAACATCGGTATCACTCGATCTGCTAAGTACACAGAGGTTGTTTTTGAAAAAGCTTGTTGATCAATCTTATCATTTGGTTTAACGTAATGAGATACATCAGCGATATGAACGCCAATTTCATAGCCACTATTTGTCTTTTTTAAGTGAATGGCATCATCTAAATCTTTAGCATCTGCACCGTCAATGGTAATAATTAATGCATCTTCAAAATCGATTTGATCAAAAGTTTCTTTTTTAATTTTCTTTAAAGAGTCATAGACATCTTTAATAAATGCTTGTGGCCACTGATAACTTGATACAATCTTTTTAGTTTCAATATCAGGGTCGTGCTCATGACCAATAATGTGATCAACATGTCCATGGATATTTAACCCATCGATAGAATCAATAAGAATCGCAACTAAATGACCTTCCACAAGTGGTACATCATAATTGATATGTAATAACTGTTGAATGTCAATGAGTGGTTCAAAATAAATCATCTCTTTTTGTTTGTGACAACGACATAAAAGGAGTGTCATCGCTCGGCTAATGATATGAATCACTTTAGATTGATAGCCTGTATCATCAACAATCACAAAATCATCTTGCATGGCACCATTCAAGAATTTTTTATCTATATAAATATCATCTTCAGGTTGTCTTAAAAAACCAAATTCTTTTTTGATATCCATTGTACCAATAGAGTATTGTTTTTTTAAACAAATCTTTTTCCCATTGACATGTATATATTCACTTGATTTTGCAAGTTTTAAGATCGATTCATCATCAACTTCAATGCAATGTTGATAACCATCATAAAGTGCTTGATAAAGTTCTTTAATATCCATTATTTATTAAAAAGGTAAGAGTGTTATCTCTCACCTTATCCTTTTACTTTAAATTGTAAAATGCGTTTAAACCTAAGTAAGTTCCTGTTGACTCTAATTGATCTTCAATACGAATAAGTTGATTGTATTTTGCAATACGGTCTGTACGTGACGCACTACCAGTTTTAATTTGTCCGGCATTGGTTGCGACTGCAATATCAGCAATGGTTGTATCTTCAGATTCACCACTACGGTGAGAAATCACTGCAGTATACCCTGCTCTTTTCGCCATTTCAATCGCTTCAAATGTTTCAGTAAGTGTACCGATTTGGTTGACTTTAACTAAAATTGAGTTACCTACATTTGACTTAATACCTTGGCTTAAACGTTTTGTATTCGTGACGAATAAATCATCTCCAACAAGTTGTACATGTTTTCCAAGTGTTTGTGTTAGATATGCCCAACCTTCCCAGTCATTCTCATCAAGTCCATCTTCGATTGAGATAATTGGGTATTTTTTAACAAGTTCAGCATAGAAATCAGATAATTCTTTAGACGTAAATGATTTACCGCCTTCTCCAGCAAGTACATATGTTTTCGTTTCTTTGTTATAAAACTCTGAAGACGCAACATCCATTCCTAAATAAATATCAGAACCAGCTTTGTATCCAGCTTTTTCAATTGCTTCCATAATCACTTGTAATGCTTCTTCGTTTGATCCTAAGTTAGGTGCAAACCCACCTTCATCACCAACTCCAGTATTATACCCTTTTGATTGTAATACTTTTTTTAAGTTATGAAAGACTTCAGCACCCATACGAATCGCTTCTTTAAATGATGGTGCTCCTACTGGTAAGATCATAAATTCTTGGAAGTCAACATTGTTATCAGCATGTGATCCACCATTAATGATATTCATCATTGGTACTGGTAATTGACGTGCATTAAATCCACCTAAATAGGTATATAATTCAACACCCAAGAAATCAGCTGCTGCTCTAGCGACTGCCATAGAAACACCTAAAATTGCGTTTGCACCTAATTTTGATTTATTTGGTGTACCATCAAGTTCAATCATCGCTTGATCAATACCAACTTGGTTTGTAACATCATAACCAATAAGTTCTGGTGCGATGACTTCGTTGACATTGTCTAATGCTTTTAAAACACCTTTACCTAAATAACGTGCTTTATCTCCATCACGTAATTCAACTGCTTCGTGTTCTCCAGTAGATGCACCACTTGGAACAATCGCGCGTCCAAATGCGCCAGACTCAGTATAAACTTCAACTTCAACAGTTGGATTACCACGTGAATCTAATACTTCTCTTGCATAAATATCTGTAATAAATGGCATATTTTTTCTCCTTTATCTTTAACCTTTATTATTATACATGTTTTTGTGTGAATTTTAAATACATACGAATCAATATTCTATATATTTTAATCTTGGCCAAATCATTAAGAAAATGAGCATCACGCTTAATCCTTTTACGATATTAAACGGTGTATACGAAATGATGACTGCCCATAAAAATGTTGATATTGAATAGTCAGTTAACGAAACAAAATCAAAAACATGAAATGTTAATCTTTCTGTTAATCCATAATACGAAAGTAACAGTGGTGTCGTAATAATAAAATTAAGAATAATCATTGAAATTGATAACGATGCTGTAATGAATAAGCCATAGATGGCATAATCTTTCCTGGTGATAATTTGCGTCTCAGCAGGAACCTCTACTAGATAAGGTTTTTGATTTTTTTTTGTGATTTTTGCTGCAAGATAAAATCCTAAAATAATTGATATGGATGCAATAACTGCAATCATATCTCCTATTAAATGTTCAGGAATAAAACCTTTAAATGTTAATCTTACAAATGATCTAAGTACAACCACAATCATTGTATCTTTGTATCCAAGCGTAACGAGTGCTACTAAAATTGCAACTTCACTAAAATCAAGTCTCAAAAATGATGAAAATGGTCCACTTAAAACAAACCATGGAATTTCAAATAAACCTAAAACGATTGAAATTGCTGCAAGCGCAACAATATAAACGACTCTTTTCAAGTTGAGATATGAATTCATGATTCCCTCATCATTAACGTGTTTTCTTACTTAAATTATAGCATGCATTCACTTGATTTCAACATTGAAAACGTTTTAACATAGATTGTTTTAAAAAACATTATAGGCAGTGTATAATACTTGTGTAGGAGGCATACCAATGAAAAAAACAGTTGCATTAATTATTTTAGATGGTTATGGGCTCTCTGATGAAATCACAGGGAATGCTGTAAAGCAAGCACATACACCTTTTTTAGATGAATTATTTACAAAATATCCAAATAACACGTTAAAAACAAGTGGGGAAGCTGTAGGCTTACCTGAAGGACAAATGGGAAACAGTGAAGTAGGACATTTGAATCTAGGAGCAGGTCGCATTGTCTATCAATCACTTACTCGTATTAATAAAAGCATTAAAGATGGTGATTTTTACACGAATCAAGCATTTTTGGATGCTTTTACACATGCAAAAAGTAATCATGGAAAAGTCCATGTCTTTGGACTTGTTAGTGATGGCGGCGTCCATTCATATCCAACCCACATCAAAGCATTATTTTCATTAAAAAAAGATCATAATGTACCGATGTATCTACATGCATTCATGGATGGTAGAGACACACCACCTCACGCTGGGAAAAGTTATCTTAAAGATTTAATCGAGGAAGGTATCCAAGTTTCAACTGTATCAGGTCGTTACTATGCGATGGATCGTGATAATAACTGGTCTAGAATTCAAAAGTCTGTGGATGCCATGACACTTTTACAAGGTGATGTTTATACAAATGCTCTAGACGGCATTCAAGCATCTTATGATGCAGGGATTACAGATGAATTTATTTTACCTTTTATCGTTGATCAAAAAGGACAAATTACAGATGGTGATGCGATTATTTTTGCAAACTTCAGACCTGATAGAGCCATCAGAATTGCGACCGCTTTTTCAAATCCAGATGGTGTCTTACATTACTTAAGTGAAGGAAAACCTATTTTAGATACATCTTCTATACCTTCCAATTTATTTTTTGTTTCAATGATGCATTATGCTGAAACGGTAAACGGACCGATTGCTTATCCTTTACAAACGCTTGATGATATTTATGGCGAAGTCATTGAAAAGCAAGGCTTGACACAAGTAAGACTTGCTGAAACAGAAAAATATCCACATGTGACATTTTTCTTTGATGGTGGGAAGGAACAAAGTTTTTCTGGCTCGACAAGACTTCTTGTTCAATCTCCAAAAGTTGCAACTTATGATTTAAAACCTGAAATGAGTGCGTTTGAAGTTAAAGACAAAGCAATTGATGCGATTTTATCTGGTCAATATGACACCATGATTCTAAACTTTGCAAATCCAGATATGGTTGGTCATACGGGTTCTTTAGAAGCAACTATAAAAGCTGTTGAAGCTGTTGATCAATGTACAAAAGAAGTCGTTGACGCACTTCAAAAAAATGGTGGCATTGCAATCGTATTAGCAGATCATGGGAATGCTGAAAAAATGATCAGTGATGATGGCAGTGCTCATACTGCTCATACAACCAATGATGTTCCAGTTGCCATTACTTCATTTGATTATGAATTAAATCATGGGGCACTTTGTGATGTTGCACCAACATTATTAGAGTTATTACATATCGAAAAACCAGTATTAATGACTGGTGTATCCTTAATAAGAAAATGAAAACATTACATGACTATATTCAAGCATTGCATCTTGGAAAGACGACTTCTGTAGAAATTGTCTCTCATTTTTTACATGAAATTCAAATGAAAGATGTTTATTATAATAGTATCGCTTCAATAAATCCAAATGCGATAGAGGAAGCGAAAAGGCTTGATGCACTTCGTATAGATGGTATCATCTTGTCTCAGTTACATGGCATGCCCATTTTAATTAAAGATAACATTGATGTTGTCGGGATGCCTAATACAGCGAATGCATTTATTCTTAAAGATTATTATCCAAAAAAAGATGCTCCGATCATTAAAACATTAAAAGATGCAGGTTGTATCATTTTAGGAAAAGCCAATTTATCTGAATGGGCCTATTTCATGAGTGATCAAAAGATGCCATCAGGATATGGATCACTTCATGGTCAAGTCATTCACCCATTTGATTCTAAAATCGATCCTCTAGGTTCTTCTACTGGGTCTGCAGTTGCAGTTGCAGCATCCATGATTCCAATGGCGATTGGAACTGAAACGAATGGCTCAATCATTGCACCGTGTTATCAAAATCAAATTGTAGGACTTCGTCCAACATTTGGACAACTTTCAAATGCAGGTATCATTCCAATAAGCCCTACACAAGACACAGCAGGTCCAATGGCAACAACAGTGTATGATTTAAGTTTATTGTATGATGTCCTAACAAATCAAAATATAACTGCTGAACTTTCTCATCATGAAAAAATCTATCGTGTTGGCATCCTAAATCTCAATTCGTTTCCAAACAAAAAAGAAGATATAGCAGTCCTTGAAGCGTTTCAAAATATCTTAAAAGAACATGGGCATGACATCCTACATATTGATCTTCCCTACACACCCGTATCCAATAGCGAAACTTTATTTTATGAATTTAAATCAAGTTTAAATCAATATTTAAAAAATGCCAAACATCCAGTCGCAACATCACTTCAAGCAATCATTGACTATAACGAAACGAATAAAGAAAGAGTTTTGAAATATGGTCAAACATTATTAATTAAATCTGAAAAAACGTCAGGTGACTTAACTGACCCTCAATATTTAGAATTAAGAGATCAATTACTAGAAAAATCTTCAATTTTTGATCAGTTACTCACACGACATCATTGTGATGCATTTGTCTCTACACATTGGTTACCAGAATCTCCAATTTTTGGTCAACCATCACTTGTTTATCCAATGACTAAAGATTATAGTAAACCATTAAAAAGTCTTGTTTTTATTGGTAAAAAGCATGATGAAAAAACGTTATTAAAACTAGGTTATATGTTAGAACTTACAAAAAAAGAAGTTAATGCATAACTTCTTTTTTTCTGTCTAATATCCATTTAACAACATCATTAAGACATTTTTCTTTATCTAAATCGTTAAAAATTTCATGATAAGCAGCTGGATATATCACTAGAGATTTATCTTTTGAAGGTATTTTTTCAAACATAGTTTCGCTCATCAGCCTAGGGACAATTTTATCATCTTCTCCGTGTAAAATAAGTGAGGGTAGTTGATGTTTATGAATGTTTTTCTTAAGATATCTAACGCCTAACACCATCATTTGCCCAATGAGTGACCCATACATCTTCTTTAAATTGAGTGGATCATTAATATAATCTTTTTCAACACTTGGAATTCGTGATAATTTTTCATCAGCAAAATTTGTCTTAACACTATACCATCCTAATAGTTTAGGTCCGATGATACGAATTGGCAATACATCTTTAATAAATCCTGTTGGTGCACCTGAGGAGATGATACCATCCACATCTTGATGCGTCACCGCATACATATGGGTAATTAACCCGCCTAAGCTATGTCCTAAAACAAACACTTCATCTTTAGGATATGTTTTTTTAACATGATTTACAATTTGATGAACATCTTCAATGATAAGCTTATAATCTTTAAGTTTGCCTCTTTCACCTGCACTTTGACCATGTCCTCTTAAATCAAATGTAAAACTAGAAATATCATGCTCGTAAAAAAATTGCATCATCTCTTCATAACGTCCACTATGCTCAGCAATTCCATGAACGATGATGACCGTTTGATTCCCTTTTAAAGCTCTTTTTTCTCTTGTGAAAAGTAAAGTTTGATTGATTAACATGAGTCACTTCCTTTATATAAAATATTTTACTCTATTTTATGAAAAAAGTCAGTAGAAATAGATGCTTTAATCGATTAAAAATAGTATAATATCTAAAAGGAGTTTGACAATGAAAACCACCTCATTACATCAACATCATATTGATTTAAATGCCAAGATGGTTGACTTTGGTGGATTCGATATGCCACTTTATTATTCTAACATCACACCAGAACATTTAGCAGTACGTCAACATGTTGGAATGTTTGATGTTTCTCATATGGGTGAAATTTTAATAACAGGGTTAGATGCACTTCCTTTCGTAAACAACCTTGTCTCAAATACAATTACAGACAATACTCAAAAAGTGACCTATGCACTCCTTTGTAACCACGAAGGTAACATCATTGATGATTTACTTGTCTATGTGTTTGATACACAAAAAATATTGCTTGTTGTAAATGCGAGCAATATTGAAAAAGATTTTCAATGGATCGTTTCTCAGAAACGTGATGAACATGTTGAGATCAAAAATTTATCTGATGACTATAGTCAAATTGCAATACAAGGGCCACTTGCTCATGACATTTGTATAAAAATGATCGACATGTCTCAACACTCTCTTAAATTTATGGAATATGTTGTCACACCCTATTTAGATGGTTATGTCATTTTGTCTAGAACAGGTTACACTGGTGAAGACGGCTATGAAATATACGGGAAACACAATCTCATCACATCTCTATGGGAAAAAGCAATGAAATTAGGTGTAACCCCATGTGGATTAGGTTGTAGAGACACCTTACGTTTTGAGGCAAGTCTCCATTTATACGGACATGAATTATCGGAATCAATCAATCCAATTGAAGCAGGTTTAAAGTTTGCAGTCAAATCTGAAAAGTTTATTGGTTCTGAAAAGATTCACCAATCTCAAAGTGCACTCTCTAAAAAACTAGTTGGTATAAAAATGTTGGAAAAAGGTATACCAAGAGCTGATTATCTTCTTTTTAAAGGTGATAAAGAAATTGGATTCATTACAACAGGGTACTTACTTCCAACTCAAACAACTGGACTTGCACTCGCTTATGTCAACATTGATGAGGCTTATTTATTAAATGAAATAGATGTTGATATACGTGGTAAAAAATTAAAATGTCAAATCGTGAAAAAAGTATTTATGAAAAAGAACTATAAAAAAGGGGAATAGTATGGGAACAAAGTGGTATTCATCATCAGACGAATGGATTTTAGTAGAAGTTGATCAAGTTTCAGTAGGTATCACACAATATGCAGCTGACCAACTTGGCGACATCGTATTTATCGATTTACCTAGTGTTGGACAGCGTATTGAAAAAGAAGGTATTTTTGGTGCAGTAGAATCTGTGAAAGCAGCAGCCGATCTATATGCGCCATTGTCAGGCGAAGTGACTTCTGTCAACCAAGCATTGCTTGATACACCAGAATTATTAAATCAAGATCCAGAACATACATTTATTATGACGCTTAAAATCGATCAATTAGATATTGATGGACTCATGGATGAAGCGACTTATTTAGCTTCTAAAAAGTAGGTGAAATGATGCATAAATACTTTCCTCAAACAAAAAATGATCAACAAAAAATGCTTTCAGATATTGGTGCATCTTCGCTTGATGATCTTTTTCAAGCAATACCTGAATCTTTAAGATATAAAGGTGATTTTGATTTACCTAAATCATTAGGTGATTTTCAACTCACCAAACTGATGCAAGAAAAACAAGCACTTAATCATCAGCTCACAGTGTTTAGAGGGGCTGGTGCTTTTGACCATTACATTCCAACTGTTGTTAGAAGCATTATTTCTCGACAAGAGTTTTTAACCTCGTATACACCTTATCAACCAGAAGTTGCACAAGGGACCCTACAATATATTTTTGAATACCAAAGTATTGTTTCTGAACTTACTGGTATGGATGTTTCAAATGCCTCTATGTATGATGGTTCAACCGCAACAGCTGAAGCGATGTATATGGCTTATGGCATTACAGGAAAATCAAAAATATGTGTTTCTAAAACAATCAATGATCATACACTAGATGTCATCAAAACGTATGCTTATTTTAGAAACATCGAAGTAGTTGATATTGATGAAAAAGATGGCCATATTGATCTTTCTTCTATTCAAGATCATTTGACAGATAGCATGGGCATCATTGTTCAATCGCCTAATAAATATGGCATCATTGAATCTTATTCCAATTTAAGTCAACGTGTTCATGATCAAAAAGGATTATTCATTATGAACCGTGAAGGTCAATCTTTAGCATTACTCAAAACACCAAAAGATGAAGGTGTTGATATTGCCTGTGGTGATTTACAGGCTTTAGGAATTCCTTTATCAGCAGGTGGTCCTTATATTGGTTATCTTGCAACCAATCAAGCATTTATTAGAAAATTACCGGGACGAATCTGCGGAATGACCAAAGATGTTGACGGTAAAAGAGCGTTTGTATTGACTTTACGAGCAAGAGAACAAGATATTAGACGTGATAAAGCAAATTCAAATATTTGTAGTAACCAGTCTCTTAATGCACTCGCAGTGACTGTTTACGTATCTTCATTAGGCAAAAAGGGATTAAAAGAAGTTGCTTCTGCTTGTTTAAATGGTGCGTATCATTTTAAAAAGATGTTGTTGCAAACAGAACTATTTGAAGATGTTTATCCTCATCCTCACTTTAAAGAATTCACACTAAAATACAAAGGTGACCCAAATTCACTTAATCAAGAATTAAAACGACATGGGTTTTTAGGTCCCTATGTTCAAAACAATCAATTATTAACATTTGCAGTGACTGAAAAACGTACGATTAATGAAATGCAATCATTGATTGAGGTGATCCTATGAGACCATTTAATCAAGATCTTATTTTTGAAAAATCAACAGAAGATCGCCGTGCTTCTCATTTTATTTTTGAACCTTTTGAAGAAGTTACGTTACCAAATGAGCTTATTAGACATGATGACCCACTGCTTCCTGAAGTTTCAGAGTTGGAGCTCATGCGTCATTTTATCAACATGTCTACAAAAAACATGGGAATTGAAACAGGATTTTATCCATTAGGCTCATGCACAATGAAGTATAATCCTAAAATCAATGATGAGCTCGCGACATTAAAAGGTTTTACAGATATACATCCCTTAAGTGCTGATGAAGATATTCAAGGTGTATTATCTATTTATGATGAAACACAAAAGATGCTTTCGACACTTACTGGTATGGATACCTTTAGTTTAAATCCTTTTGCCGGTGCTCATGGTGAACAAACTGGACTCATGATTATAAAAAAATATCATGAAAAAAAGGGTAATCATCATAAAAATATCATCATTGTTCCTGACAACGCGCACGGAACAAATCCCGCTTCTGCAATCATTTGTGGATTTAAAGTTGTTGAAATTAAATCGAACTTAGATGGAACTGTCAATTTAGAAGCTTTAGACGCTGTATTAGATGACAATGTTGCAGGACTTATGTTAACCAATCCAAATACAGCTGGAGTTTTTGAGAAAGATATTAGACTCATCGCTGATAAAGTACACGCCAAAGATGGTTTACTATATTATGATGGTGCAAACTTAAATGCACTTGTCGGCGTTGCAAGACCAGCCGATATGGGATTTGATGTTATGCATATCAACTTGCATAAAACCTTTTCAACGCCACATGGTGGTGGAGGTCCTGGTTCTGGTCCAGTAGGCGTGATAAAAGAGTTAAAAAACTTTTTACCTAATCCTCAAGTTGTTTTTGAAGATCATCAATTCAAACGTATTAACAACAAAAATTCTATCGGCCGAGTTGGTGGATTTATAGGAAATACACTCGTCTATTTAAGAGCTTTTGTGTATATGCGTTCTTTAGGTAAAGAAAATCTTGTTGAAATTGGACCTCGTGCAGTTCTCAATGCCAACTATGTTAAAACTCAATTAAAATCATACTTTAATATGCCACTTACATCCTATTGTATGCACGAATTTGTTTATGATGGTTTAAAAGGTGACACTGACATTAAAACATTAGATATCGCCAAACGACTCCTTGATTTTGGCATTCATGCGCCAACGATTTATTTCCCACTCATCTACAAACAAGCAATGATGATTGAACCTACTGAAGCGGAATCCCTTCAAACCTTAGATCATTTTATTCATGTCATGAAACAAATTGTTAAAGAAGCACATGAAACACCTGAATTATTAAAAACAGCACCACATCATGGTTATGTGAAAAGGCTAGATGAAGCAACTGCAGCGAGAAACCCAATATTAAGTTATCGTCAGTTAAAAGAAAAAGCACTAATCGATTAGTGCTTTTTTTAATGGAATGCCTTGTAACTGAATATTTTTTTCGTTTAACAATTTTGAAATTGGACACCTTTGATGCGTTTCTTTAACGAGTGCTTCAATTTTGTTCATGTCATTGGTTTCAATGTAAAGACGCGCTTCATAATAAAATTGATATCCTACAGGAGGGCCTTGATCTAAATCCATATGAAAATCTACTTCCGTATAACTTCGATAATTTAATTTTTGGATTTCTAAAATATATCTTAATGTTGATTCTAAACATGTTGCCCATGAAAATGCTAAAAGCTCACCAGGATTATAGCCATCTTCTTGTTTCAAGGTTGACTTAAAAGGTAATGACCTTCCTGTAGAAGATACAGCAATGCCATCGTCTGCATGAATATTTTTGATTGTAATTGAATAAAGTCTTTTTTTCATTTAACACACCTTTTTAATGTTATAATTCTTTTGTGAAAAAAGAAATCATGATCATCCTCATCTTAACATTAATTCAAGGAATTGCCCATAATCTTGCACATCCAATCACACCAAGTTTTGTATCTTCACTAGGGATTGATGATGTCATGTTCGGGATTTTTTTTGCATCGATGAGTTTAGGAATTGTTTTAGGTGCACCTTTTTGGGGAATCATCTCAGATAAAGGTCATCAGAAGACATGGATTGTACTTGGAAATATCATGTATGCCATTGGTCAACTCATTTATGGGTATTCTGAAGATGTGACATGGATGGTCTTTGCAAGAATATTTTCTGGAATTGGTGCAGCATCAGGTATTACCATTTTTGCAGCACTCATTCTTATTTACTCAACAAGAGATCGCGTTGGTAGAAATTTAGCTTTATTTGGAGGTGCACTTACTCTAGGTGCTTCTTTAGGTTATTTTTTAGGTGGTCAATTATCAGTGCTTCAAACAATGATTCATGCCACTTCGTATCAATATGTATTTTTTATTCAATCGTTATTGACACTCATCTATGCGCTTCTTATATTTATTCTTGTAAAAAATCCTACAATAAAAAAAGAAACTCGTTATATTCCTTTTTATCGTCATATCCTTTCTATCTTTAAAATGCCTTTTTACCAGTGGGCTTTTTACATTGGTTTATTACTTGCTACGATGAGTTTTACTTTTGTCAGTAAGTACTTAGATGTTTATTTTAGAGATTTAGGCTATGATCCTAGTGTACTTGGTACTTTTGTTTTATTTACAGGATTCATTAGTTTAATTACTTCACTTTTGATTGTTCCTAAACTGTTTAAATTGAAGTTTAAATTGACTTTCTTTGTGTTCACACTGATTGGAGCACTCGCCTTATGGTGGACTTTTCAGTTTAATCAAATTCTTATAAGTTTGTATACCATATTTTCAATTTATATTATTGTAAAAACAGCGCATCAACCGTTTGAACAAAGCCATATTTCAACATTTGCAAATGATGATTTTGGTCGTATTATGGGTATCCGACAATTATTTATTGGACTCGGTATGATTTTAGGACCTATTTTAGGAAGTCTTATTTATGCAAGTCAAAGAAAGTTATCATTTGAAATTGCTTCTTATCTTATAGTTTTAAGTATCTTATTAATGATGTTAAGTATAAAAAAACAAAAAAGTGCTTAATGCACTTTTTTTATAATTGTTTTGCTATTTGAACAAATATATCAAAAATGAATCCATCATAATGAAGATCATCATCAGTTGGAGATTCGATTTGAATTTGCCCAAGTAAAGGAACACCTAATATATTTGAGACTTGATTGCCACCACCTTGACCAAAAATGTACATGGGTTCTTGACGTTCTGGAATCATCAAATAACTCATGTTTTCAATGACACTTAAAACCTCATGTCCAATTTGTTTTGCGCCTAATCCAGCTTTTACTGCGATATCAGAAGCATTTGGATGAGGTGTGGTCACAACGATCATTTGTGATTTGGGAACATAAGTATGAATGTCCAAAGCGACATCTCCTGTACCAGGTTGTAAATCAATAAGAACAATATCTGTATCTTGATGCCATGCGACACCTTTAAAATAATTTGTTAACATTTTACCAAGCATGGGTCCTCTCCACATGAGTGGCTTATCTTTAGGCATAAAAAAGGTTGTAGAAATCATTTCAATGCCATGTGATGACAGTGGAATCAGTCGTTCATCAGTCGTTTGATCAAGCGGTTTAGATTCTAAGTGAAAGATATTAGGGATGCTCGCACCATAAATATCCGCATCAATAATCCCTACTCTTTTCCCTAATGATGTTAACGCCAAGGCAAGCTGTGCAGTAACTGTTGATTTACCAACACCACCTTTTCCTGATGCAATGCCTATATATCTAATGACTTTTTCACCTTCTATAACAAATTCTGAGGGAAAAAAATTAAGTTTAATACCAGGAAATCCACATGTGATTTTTACTGATTTAATAATTTCTATTTTTAATTGAGCTTCGTGTTCTTGAGGCTTTTTTAAAAAAAGTCACATTCAACAATGCCTGTTTGATCAATCACTAATCGTTTAATCCCCTGAACTTCTTTTAAGGTTTTATTAAAACCTGGATCAATTATCTTTTCTATTTGATTTTTTAATTGTTCATATGTTTGCATCGTTGTCCTCACTTCATTATAACAAACTAGGACCTCGAACTTCAATGTTAAAAACGTTTTCATCAAAGATTGTCATGAAATTATCTTATAATACTTGTGAGGTAATTATGTCTTTTTTATATCAACATCCATTTAAAGGAAATATACGTCTAATCACCGAGACACCTGATGTGGTATTTTCTCAAAAATTGCTAGGTGATGGGTTTGTTGTTGTTCCTTCTGAAGACATCATTTATTCACCTATTACAGGCATCATTGAAACCATTTATGCATCAAAACATATCATCCTTATTAAAAATAAGGATATTACGATAATGTTACATTTAGGTTTAAAAACAAGAGAAAATATCGTGAATTGGTACGTTAATATAAAAGACCATGTCCAATTAGGGGAGCCTATTGGGCAATTATTACCCAATTTTTATCTTCAATCAAATTTAGACCAATCATGCAATATTGTTTTTTTAGAAAAGAAGTCATGTAATTATCATGATACTTATATCACTTGTGAGGATGTATGAATTCATATGTATCTGTCGTTTCAGGGTATGGTATTGGTAAAACACTTATTATTGATGACCTCATTTTAAAACCATCCTTGAAAATTGTTGTTGATCCAAATAAAGAATTAATGATTTTAGATCAAGCGCTTAGAACATTTAGAAAAGAACTTGAAGCCAAACTTCATGATCCTTCTTCTCATGACGTGCTTTCTTTTCAATATGCGATGTCTTTAGATCAAGAGTTCATTGATTCGATTAAACATTATATTATCACTAAAAAAATGAATGCAGGATATGCATTAAGAATCGCTCTTGACTATTATATATCTGTTTTATCAACTTCTAAAAACGATTATATGAGAGATCGTATTGATGATTTTGAATCTTTTTATGAACGAATGATGTATGTCATTCAAGGTATTCCGTTTGTTGATATCACACATATACAAGATGATGTGATTGTCATTCTTAAAACATTAAATTTACATGTTTTAAATCAATTAAACCCTATGTATGTCAAAGGTATTATTGCAGGTGCTCAATCAGTAACATCCCATGCTGCGATTATCGCTAAACAAAAAGGTATTCCAACTTTATTTGGAGTTGATCACTTAGAAACATTTGAGAATAATGAACCCCTTCTTTTGGATGCATTTGAAAATCTAATCCTCAAAAATCCAACGACTGCTACATTATCTAAATATCAAGAGAAGAAAAGTCAAATTAAAGATGATCAAATTCATCTTCTCTCTTATAAGAATAAGACAACCGTTACAAATGATGGTCATGTGATTCCTTTACTAGGAAATATGTCATCACTAGATGATTTATCTTTAATGGCTTCTTATGGTGTTGAGGGTATTGGATTAATTCGAACAGAATTATTAT
>Ga0222714_10000329_pt1 | contig 57050 bp, 53 predicted proteins | sample C33_3DmetaG_FD_165048 | JGI IMG/M metagenome (GOLD analysis project Ga0222714, IMG submission 165048) | Estuarine water microbial communities from San Francisco Bay, California, United States - C33_3D | ecosystem: Environmental > Aquatic > Marine > Unclassified | place: USA: California... | reverse complement strand
GTTCTACTACCGTAGCTACTACTGAAGATCTTGCAAATGTGGGTGCAGGTACTTATACACTTACCGTTACCGATGCCAACTCTTGTACTGCTTCTTCTGCGGCTACTACTATTTCTCAACCTTCTGCCGCGCTTGCGATAACCGATACTACTAATGCAAATGTTGATTGTTATGGTGCTTCAAGTGGTTATATTAATATTTCGGTTAGTGGTGGAACTCCTTCATACAGTTATGCTTGGAGTAACTCCTCTACAACAGAAGACATCAATAGTTTAACAGCAGGTAAATACAGCGTTACAGTTACCGATGCAAACTCTTGTAAAACCAGTGTCGAAATTTACATTTCACAACCTGACCAACTAGTATATTCAGGTTCAAGTACTATTAATCCGACATGTGAATACAACACCGATGGTAAATTGACATTAACGGCGCAAGGTGGAGTAAACCCCAAATATTCCATTGATTCAGGCACCAACTTCCAAACAAGTAATATTTTTACTGGTTTAGGGACGGGGATTTATAAAGTTGTTATTAAAGATGATAGCGCGTGTATTGCAACTTATTCAGTTTCACAATATGACACATTAGTAAATGGCGACTTAACCAATCCAAACGCTATTGCCAATAATGCAACTATTTACTTAGATGGTAATGGAATAGCAACAACAACATACTCAGAAATATTCAACTCATCTTCATTTGATAATTGTGAAATAAATAAAATTTATCTAAGTGATTCAATTTTCAATTGTAATGATACAGGTAAAAACACAATAATATTATATATAGAAGATTTGAATGGGAACATAGATACAGCACATTCAACAATATCAGTTTTTGACACTCTGGCCCCAATTATTACCACAAAAAATGCAAATGTATATCTCGATGCAAGTGGGAATATTAGTTTCAGCGATACTCTAGTAATAAGTAGCGTTAATGATAACTGTGCTATGGACACAGTAATAATTAGCCCTGCAAGTTTTAGTTGCTCGGATACTGGTATCTTAAACCCGGTTTATATTACTTCAATTGATATTCATGGAAATACTTCATACGATACTGCTTTTGTTAGAGTATATGATAAAATTGCACCTACAGCAATTGCTAAGAACATTACAGTCTATTTAGATAATTCAGGAAATGGTGTAATTGATTCTTCCCTCGTGGATGATGGATCGTTTGATAATTGCTCTATAAAATTCATGGAAATTGATACAGTTCAATTCAATTGCGCTGATGTTGGTAATCATACCTTAAGATTTATAGTTACTGATTATTCTAATAATAGTGATACTACATATTTCCAAGTTTTAGTATCAGATACAATCAAACCAATTGTAACTACTCAAACAGCAATCGTCTACCTTGATACCGCAGCAAAAGGTAGTATTGATAATAAAACCTTAATTACAAAAATTAGCGATAACTGTGGCACAATTGACACGGTATACAGTCAATACAACTTCACAAAGAATGATACTGGATGGGTTGATATTGACATTATCGTTACAGATAAAAATGGGAACATAACTCTGACTAAATCAAAAGTTTGGGTAGAATTTGGAGATTCTGATAATGACTCTATTCCTGACTATATTGAGGGCCCTCTAGATACTGATGGAGATGGAGTACCTGATTATTTGGATCTAGACTCTGATAATGATGGAATTCTTGATGTTATCGAAAATGAGGGCCAAGATACTTTAATTGATATTGATGGGGATGGTATTCCAAATTATAAAGATTTAGATGCGGATGGTGATGGTATTGACGATGTTATTGAGGTAGATGGTGAAGATCAAGATTTTGATGGAATTGCTGGGACAGGCAATGTTACTGTAGATAAAAATGGTGTACCCATTATTTCTAATGGTGGATACACCCCTGTAGATACGGACAATGATGGTGTAGATGATTATAAAGATTTGGATACTGATGACGATGGGATACCAGATTCTATTGAAAAAGGTCCAACAAAAAATCCTGTAGATACCGATAACGATGGCCAACGTGATTGGAGATCTTTAGACTCTGATTCTGATGGGATACCAGACTCTATTGAAAAAGGTATTGATGGAAACAATCCAAAAGACACTGATGGTGATGGTATTCCTGACTACCAAGAACTAGATTCTGACAATGATGGCATTCCTGATTCTGTAGAAAAAGGTCCTGATGGGAATAACCCAATCGATACCGATGGCGACGGAACACCTGACTACCAAGACCTAGATTCTGACAACGATGGTATTCCTGATTCTGTAGAAAAAGGTCCTGATGGGAATAACCCAATCGATACCGATGGAGATGGAACTCCTGACTACCAAGATCTTGATTCTGATAACGATGGTATTCCTGATTCAATAGAAAAAGGTCCTGATGGAAATAACCCAATCGATACCGATGGCGACGGAACACCCGACTACCAAGACCTAGATTCTGACAACGATGGCATTCCTGATTCTGTAGAAAAAGGTCCTGATGGGAATAACCCAATCGATACCGATGGCGACGGAACACCCGACTACCAAGATCTTGATTCTGACAACGATGGTATTCCTGATACTGTAGAAAAAGGTTCTGATGGAAATAATCCAATAGATACTGATGGTGATGGCATTCCTGATTATCGTGAATTAGACTCTGATAATGACGGTATTCCAGATAATGTTGAAGCGGGTCCAAATGGGAACAATCCATTAGATACTGATGGCGATGGCACTCCAGACTATCGTGATCTAGACTCTGATAATGATGGAATAAAGGATGAAATCGAAGGTGGTCCCGACGGTAATAATCCTTTAGATACAGATGGTGATGGTATTCCTGACTTTAGAGAGTTAGATTCAGATGACGATGGTTTATTAGACTCGGACGAAGCCGGTGAAGATAAAGACAATCCAAAAGACACCGATGGAGATGGTATTCCTGATTATCGTGAATTAGACTCTGATAATGATGAGATCCCAGATGGGGAGGAGGGACTTAATAATTCTAAAATTCCTAATATTTGGATACCGGAAGGAATCAGCCTTAACCAAAATGGTCAAAACGACTACCTGTATATTAAAGGATTGGCAAACTTCAAAAACGCTTCCATCACGATATTTAATCGTTGGGGACAAGTGGTTTATGAATCTGGAAAAGGATACTCCAATTCAAACCCATTCAAAGGTTATTACGGTGGTCCTGGAGTTGCATTTAATTCTAACGAAGTACTTCCTGAGAATGTATACTACCTTGTATTTAAATCTAATGATGATCAAAATATTATCATCAAACAAAATATTTATATAAAGAACTAAAAGATGAAAAAAATATATTTACTGATCGTATTAGCATTTAACTCCATTTATTTAATGGGTCAACAAGAGCAAATGTACTCTCATTACGATGTAAATTCTATGAGTTTCAATCCGGCTTATACGGGCATGAAAGGGCAATTTTCAGCATTGGCATTAGTGAGACGACAATGGACTGGATTTGCCGGAGCTCCTAACTATAACACGTTAAATGTAGAACAACCTCTCAATTCTGATTTTGCAGTAGGATTAAATATTTCACAAGGAAGCATTGGAGACTTTAAAAATGCCTCTCCATTAAGAGAATTGCATATTGGAGCGAATCTCGGTTACCACAAAACAATTGCTGATGGAATACGACTAGCGGTAGGTGTGCGTTTAGGCTATTACGCATATAACCTAAACTTAACACAATTAGATGTAAAGGATCCGAATGATCCTGATTTTCAAAACTCAAACTATTCAATTTCCGCACCTATGGCAGGGTTTGGTACTTTATTATACAGTGAAAAGTTTTTTATTGGCTTTGCATCACCTCAGATGATATTTCTAAATACCGCAGATAATAACTATACATACAATTCCAAACTACATTACTATGCTACCGGGGGTTATGTTTTTGATTTAACAGATAAATTTAAAAGCAAAGTAACAACCCAAATCAGAATGGTTGAAGGAGCGCCGATTCAAGCAGATTTTAATTTACATCTTATTTACCTTGACAATATTTCAGTAGGATCTTTTGTAAGAACTGAGGGTGATATTGGTTTGATGATTTCAGGAGATATTTCTCCAAAATGGCGATTGTTTTATTCTTGGGATAGTAAAATACAACCACTTAATGAATACGTAAGAAATTCTCACGAATTTGGTTTAAAGTTCCAACTTCCTACTAAAAATTGGTACCGAGAAGTACTACCAAGATATTTCTAATTTTATTCAATAACCTTCATAAAAACCCTGACGTTAAAAATGCTATCGTTAGGGTTTTTACTTTCATAAGGAAACTGCTTTAGTTCTTGATAAAGTGGACTTTCTACCATTGCTTCCAATCGTTTGAATGCTTCCCTTCTTGCATGTAAATTATCCCAAACAATAACAGTAGAATCAGGTATCCAATCATTCTTCATTTCGGGATCAATGCTCCAGATGTAAAGTGTTTTATATTTCGACATATCTGGCCCTTCAATAAAAGGATCCCAATCGCGATAAACATTGACCTCAGGCAACTGATGCATAATAATATTATTAGCTAATCCAAGTGAGTCAATATAGGAAAAAGCCCTATTGAACTGTGCAATGGCAGGATACATTGCAATACTAGGTTTTCCTTGCCAGGGAAAAGGCATCTGAGCTCCTGGGAAAACAATGAAAAACATTCCCATAGTAGTAAGCCATTTTAGTGTTTGATTTAACCTACGAACATCTAAATTCATTATGGTATGTATGCTGTAATGAGCAATTAATGCTGTAATTGGTGCTACAACCATAAATACTCGTATTAATCCATGCGAGCCTAATATTCCTGCCCACCAAATAAATGAATGTGCAAATGCAAAACCAAATAACATTGGGAACATTAGCCAAAACATCAAATTACTCATTTCCGATGGAGCTTTTTTCTGATACCTGGAGTAAATGTATCTTTCAATTAAAAATACCGATAATAGGAGTAAGATGGATACCCATATACCAGTAATTTCGTTATGAGAATTTACAAAATGTAAAAAATCTCCACTACCAGGATCGAAAATCCCTTCCCTTTCAAAACGTATATATGGATTATGTTCAAAGAAATAGTTCCATTCACCACTAATAAATGCCCCAATTAAGGCAAAAACAAAAGTACCTGATAATAAAATTGGCAATTGTTTAAACTGTTTGTTTACAAATAAAAAGGGCAATATGGTTATAACAAGAACTATCCCCTCTGACCGAATTAAAGGTAAAAATGACGCAATAAATAAACCTAATCTATATTTCTTTGAAACTAATAAATATAAAATCACACTAATTGCCAAAGCATTAGTTGGTTCAGTTAGTGCTGAAAAAAAATTCGCCAAGACTACTGGTTGCAAACCAAATAATAGAATAAGCATCCAAGGGTTTCTCATTCCAAGCTTTCTTCCCGTTAAATATGTAACCCAAGCTGTAAATAATGTGGCAATGATATTCATTAAATATACCGCATGAATACCATATTGAGCAAAAGGTGAAGCAAAAATTGTAAAGAAAGGCTTACCCCATAGGTCAAGCATTTTCATTGGGTGATCATAGCACCAACGCGCAAATAGATAATGATTCCATGAATCTTGACCTCCTCCTCCTGATTGTGCCGTTAACCCAACCCACGAATAGATAATGGCAATACCTAAAAGTGTAAAAATAGCCGCGGAGCTATTTCGATTAGTTTTAAAAAAGGAAGACACAAAGCGAAAATAAAACAAAAGCCCCAAAAATGGGGCTTTTAAAATAGTATAAAATCTATCGTATGTTAATACGTGCTATGAACATGCATCATATCATTGATACGTTTCTCAGCGTGCTTAATAGCTGCAATTTGATTATTTACGCCTAATTCATCTGCCATTTTATTTATATCCAAAATAGTGTGATAAATATTTTCAGTTTGATTCATGGCAATTTCACGCACATAACCAGTATGTTCACTATAAACATTAATCAATCCACCGCTATTAATAACAAAATCAGGAGCGTATACAATACCCATATTTTTTAGCATATTTCCATGCAATGTTTCGTCTTCTAATTGGTTATTAGCAGCACCAGCCACTATCTGACATTTCAATTGAGGAATAGTTTGATCATTCAAAATACCTCCTAAAGCGCAAGGTGCAAAAATATCTACATCTAATCCAACAATATCATCTGAAGACACAGGAATAGCTCCAAATTCATTAGCTGCTTTTTCTAAAATTCCAGAATTGATATCAGCAATATTTAATTTAACCCCTTCCTTATTAAGATATTCAAGTAAGTGCCAACCAACCTTACCTATTCCCATTACAGCAACACTTTTTCCAGAAAGGCTATCACTTCCATAAGTTTTCTTTGCTGAAGCTTTAATACCCATATAGGTACCGTAAGCCGTAACCGGAGAAGGATCACCACCACCTCCCATAATTTCTGGCAAACCAACAACATTCTTGGTTTCCATTGCCACATATTCCATGTCACGTGTTGTTGTTCCAACATCCTCAGCCGTGATATACTTACCATTTAAATTCTCAACGAAACGACCAAATTTACGCATCAATGCTTCGCTTTTCTGAGTTTTAGGATCACCAATAATAACAGCTTTGGCTCCTCCTAAGTTTAAGCCCGCAACTGCCGCCTTATAGGTCATACCTCTAGACAAGCGCATTGCATCTTTGATAGCATCTTTCTCGTGGTTGTACATCCACATTCTCGTTCCTCCTAAACCAGGGCCCAAAACAGTATTGTGTATAGCAATTATGGCTTTTAATCCAGTTGCGTTGTCTTGACAAAATACAATTTGTTCATGGTCGGTAGACTCTAGCCCCGCAAATAATTCAAATTGCGTAGTTGGCTTTATATCAACTTGAAAATCTCCCATTGAATTAAAGTGCAAAGGTAACTTTTTTCTTTAATAAAAGCACTTATTTTAACACTTTAACAAGTGTCAATGTGACGCTTTTAAATCAGAAATTCAATAATTTATGAAGTTATTCGTGGCTTAAATGTGCCACATTCCTCCACAATCTTTTTTATATGATCTGGAGTTGTTCCGCAACAACCACCCACAATATTTAGCCACCCTTCCTGACACCAACCTTTGAGAACAGCAGCCATGTGTTCAGGGCTGTCATCATATTCACCAAATTCATTAGGTAGCCCAGCGTTGGGGTAAACGCTTACATTAACTTCAGATATCCTATTCAATTCTGATACATACGGTCTCATTTGATCTGCTCCTAAAGCACAGTTTAACCCAATACTCAAAATCTCTCCATGTATAACACTATTATAGAATGCCTCTGTTGTTTGTCCACTGAGTGTACGACCAGAATTATCAGTAATTGTTCCACTAACCATTACAGGAATATCTACACCCATTAATTCTTTTATTTGATTTATGGCAAACAATGCCGCTTTACAATTCAAGGTATCAAAAACTGTTTCTACCAATAATAAATCTACACCAGCACTGATTAATGCTTCAGCTTGTTCCGTATAATTATCTACCAATTCATCAAAAGTAATAGCTCTAAAACCTGGATTATTCACATCAGGACTCATACTTGCTGTTTTATTTGTAGGTCCTATAGCACCTGCTATAAAAATTGGTTTATTATTGCTTAGTAGAAATATATTTCTAGCTTCTTGAGCGACTTTAACAGCTTCCAAATTTATCCTTTTCACCAAGTCTTCCATATGGTAATCGGCCATAGAAACTTTACTTGCATTAAATGTATTGGTTTCAATAATATCAGAACCTGCATTTAAAAAATCCAAATGGATTTTCCTAATTATTTCTGGTTGGGTTAATACCAATAAGTCATTATTCCCTTTTACCGAATGCTCATAATCTGCAAATTCTTCCCCTCTGTAATCCTCTTCGGTAAGCTTATGCTTCTGAATCATGGTGCCCATCGCGCCATCCAAGAACAAAATTCGTTCTTTTAGTATATCTCGAATATTAATCATTCGCTTCAATCTTTGCTTTTTCAATTAATGGGTTCTCTTTAATTATCTCAGTCCAACGCTTAAATAGCATATCTAAAACTGATTCTTTATCTATATAAATATTAGCTTCTAAAAAATCACCTCGAAGTTGATTATTGATTAAAGATCCCCAAAACTGCTCATTTGTTATATCTGAGTCTCCCCCAACCCAATTCACATTATTGCCCACATATTTTATCCCGTGAATTTTATTTTTATCTTTACTCCAAGCTATAATTTGAGCTTCTTGGTCATACATTTTTTGAATTTCTTCTCTTTGAATAAGTCCATCAGAACTACCTGAAAAAACATCATTTAATTCTGCATCCCATTCCTCTAAGGACAATTTATCTAATGGTCTAACCAGCACCATTGCTTTATACTTATACGCAATAAGCCAATCGCTATTACGTATGAAGGCAAAATTATACTTTTCATTATTTTCAATTTTACTTATCAATCCCGCCTTTTGCAACTTATCTAGAAATTCAGTAAATCTCGCCTCTGAGGTTAAGCTCAATGCAATAAATTCAGCTTTCGGGGTTGAAAATAAAACAATATCCGAATACAAACCTATGCCAGGTTCAGCAGGCTCTTTACAATCGCTAAATATTGACATGTTAGATACTGCTTGGCTAAAAGAATCCAGATATGGCAACTCTCCCGGACGATAGTTATCTCGCAGTTGTCTAGTTTGAAAGTGAAAAAATGAAACTGTACTTTTCGGAGCAATTACCGGCAAACTACTTCTTGAATTAAAATTAAAGTACAGATATACACCTACAGAAATTACGGTTATGGTTATTACAACCATAATTGTAATTGCTATACGCAAAAAGCCTTTATCAATCATCATTACAAAGGTAATAAGGTTGGGCCGTACAAAATAAAAAAGGCTCCTGTTTGGGAGCCTTTTTTATCTTGTATTTGAACAAATTTAGTTTTCAGTTTTAGATTCTGATTTCTTTTTACAACAATCTTTCTTTTCACCCGAGCACTTTTTTTCAGTAGCTTCAGTTGATGCAGTTGCTTTTTTGCAGCATGACTTTTTTTCACCATCTTTAGATTGACAAGCCGCTTTTTCTTCTGCTGTTTTTGCTTTACAATCTGCTTTTGCCTCAGAAGTTTTCTGTGACCCTTTATTGCAATCTGCTTTAGCTTCTGCGCCTTTTTTACAACAAGATTTTTTAGAAGTACACTCTTTTTTTACAGGTGCTGTTTCAGCTGTAACCTCAGTTTGAGCAAATGAAACCGTTGCAAATCCAAATGCTACGATTGATAATATGATAAATTTTTTCATAGTCAAAATATTATTTATTTCAAAGATAGACAAAAAACTAGAGATTTTAGTTGCCTCTGATTTACACCATTTTTGCAATTACCGTTTCACCTCCTGTTGTTTTTTGATTTAATTTTACATTAATTTCCGCTGACAACGGTAAATAAATATCTATTCGTGAGCCAAATTTAATAAAACCATACTCTCCTCCGGTCTTTGCAGTATGTCCAACTTTCGAGTAACATACAATTCTCTTCGCCAAGGCACCCGCAATTTGACGAAAAAGAACGTTTCCTTTTTCATGCTTTACAACTACTGTAGTTCTTTCATTTTCAGTTGAACTTTTTGGATGCCAAGCTACTAAATATTTACCTGGATGGTATTTCTCATAAATAACTGAGCCTGAAACTGGATATCTATTTACGTGAACGTTCAAAGGTGACATAAAAATGCTAATTTGACGGCACTTACCTTTAATAAATTCTGGTTCTTCAACCTCCTCAATAACTACGACTTTACCATCGGCAGGTGCAATAACTAAATCGTTACCTTGGGGTGTTGTTCTATGAGGATGACGAAAAAACTGAACTATAAGAATAAAAAAGATTAGTGATAACCCTAAAACTGTTTTTTGATACCAGGTAGCAGACGCCCATATTTCTAGGGGAGCATTTATTGCAATTAACAATAACAATGTAGTTAGAATAATTCCAAATCCTTCTTTGTGAATTCTCATCTTTAAAATAATTGGATACTTAAAAAAGACCTCGCAATTTAAGCGTTTGGGATACTTTATCTAAAGCAACTACATAAGCCGCAACCCTCATATTAACCTTGTACTTTGCAGCTGCATTATAAATGTTTTCAAATGCTATTTTCATTGCACGATCTGCTCTACGATTTACACGCTCTTCAGTCCAGTAATATCCTAAACGATTTTGAACCCATTCGAAATATGAAACCGTTACACCTCCAGCATTTGCTAATATATCTGGAACAACCAACACGCCCTTTTCCTCTAAAATCGCATCGGCAGCAGCGGTTGTCGGTCCATTAGCACCTTCAACAATTAACTTTGCTTTTATATTATGAGCATTCTCTGGAGTTATTTGGTCCTCCATTGCAGCAGGAACTAAAACTGTACAATTTAATTCTAATAACTCTGAATTTGAAATTAATGATACATTTGGGAAACCTTCAAGGTTTCTTTTTGGGCTATTCTTTACATATTCAACCGCATCGTTAACGTCAATTCCTTCAGGATTGTAGTAACCTCCAGAAACATCAGAAATACCAACAATTTTTACTCCCATTTGACTAATTAATCTTGCTGAGATACTCCCTACATTACCAAAGCCTTGTACAACACATGTGGCCTCACTAGGTTTAATCCCCATCTTCGCTAACGCTGTGCGGGTACTTACCATAACTCCTCGTCCTGTAGCCTCAACTCTTCCCAAAGATCCACCAAGTACAATTGGTTTACCAGTAACAACAGCCCAAGCATTTTGTCCTTTTACCTTACTATACTCATCAACAATCCAAGCCATTTCCTGTGGCCCTGTTCCCATATCTGGTGCAGGGATATCAGATTCAGGCCCGAAAACATCTTTCATCGCTATTGTGTAACCTCGAGTTAAACGCTCTAATTCACCTTTAGACATAGATCGAGGGTCGCACTTAACTCCGCCCTTAGCTCCTCCGTATGGAATATTTACTATTGCACATTTCCAAGTCATCCAGGCTGCAAGTGCTTTCACTTCATCTAAATTCACGTCAGGACTAAATCTAATTCCGCCTTTTGATGGACCTAAATGATCAGAATGCACTACTCGAAAACCTTCAAACACTTTAATTGTACCATCATCCATAGTGACCGGAATATTGCAAATCACTACTTTATCTGGCACACGCAAGACATCTGCAAATTGTTTGTCTAGACCTAAAATCTCAACAGCCGTATCAAAACGGCGATTCATACTTTCTAGCGGATTATATCTTGGTGATCCGCCGTTCAATTGTGATGACATAAAAATGTGTCGTTAATCTATTTCAAAGGACAAATTTAGAACAATGGCAATGGGATAAAAAAGAATTTTATGAAGAAACTAAAAAAATGTACACACAAACAGAAATTACTTTAAACGTTTTTTTAGCAAACGTAACATTATCAATGTATTATCCTTCCAAAATCTTTTATTGAATAAAGGAATTTTCAACGATAAAACATTGAAAACTACAAGCAAAAACACACCAAAATCAAAGCTATACAGTAGTGTATGCTTAACACTTACCCCCATGATTTTCATAAAATAAAAAGACACTAACATTATCAATAAAGCCAAGAAATGATTTTTCGCTAATTCAATGAATCTATTTTGTGCATGTAATAAATTGCCTAATACGGCAGAAAATGACATGGCCACTACCCCTGGAAATATCAAACGCCAAAGTTGCTTCATTGAACCAAATTCTTCCCCAAATACCCACTCATAAGCAAATTGAGGAATCAGTAGCACAAAACTTGCCAAAGTTACCGTTCCCCAAAAACTAATTACAACATATCGGGAGGCCAACTTTTGATGATATCTCAAATCTTGATTTTCCAGTGCTCTGGAATGCAATACCATGCCAAATGTATTGGCAAAAATCCAAACAGCATCTGCTATTAGTAATGTGTTGGCAATAATACCAGCAAGAGCATCTCCACTTAATTTTGCAGCAAAATAAATGGGAGACTTAAACAATATAAATAATAACAAATGTCCAAATTGTGCCCAAAACCCTTCTCTTAAAACTAATGCGATTCGAGGAAACTTTGATTGTACTACTTTCTCCTTATTTGCTCGTTGACTAAATAAGAACAATGCTCCTATTACCCATAAAATTGCTGAATTAGAAATTATCATTAAAGTTAATTCTACACCATCATTGTATCTATTTATAAACCCCTTTAAAATAAGCAATAAGAAAATTGATAATAAAACCACTTTCAATGATTCGTAGGTAAATTGCCATTTATTACGCTTTAAGACCTCACCCGTAGATTGAAAATAATTTGCAAAAACATTTTGAACTGTTATCCCTATACCAATCAAAGCGAGATTAATGAAAATTGTAAACGGGATTTGAAAGATTAATGAGAATAAATAAGATAATGCTAAGACAATTATTGGGAAAAACCATATTTTCTTTAAAACAGTACTGAATCCAAACTGGCTAAACCAATTGGCCATCGCCGAACCCATCACCCATTCATTAAACATTAGTACTACTTGTAATACTAAAAGCCAAACACTTAATTCACCCCGTCCTTCTGCCCCCAAAAACTGAGAATAAATGATAATCGATAAAAACGAAATAGCAGCTTTGGAAATTTGCCAATAATAAGACTTTATTGGATTATCGGTACTCATTTTAATTCAGATAAAAACCTACCGAGAGTCGCAATTCTAAAATAGTTCTGATATTGACTTACATTTAACTTTTCAAAGTTTGAAATTAACTTTTCTCTATATCCCCGATTGATAATTTCATCTAGATCAGAGTTCATAATCCAATCAGTCCATTCAAAACCATGCTCATGAGTTAGCCAAGTATCTGGCATGCTAAACCCATTTTTATCAGTTCTATTGTATAAGTCTTGGGGGAGTAAATCCTTAAATGTATTTCTCAGTAATCCTTTAGGCAAAGTATTTTGGGATAATTGGGAAAGTGTTTTTTTACCTAAAAAATATTTTGGAATATTTAAATCATCTGCGAATGGATTTCTACTCTCTAATTGAAAAGCCATTCCGTTTCTATCTTCCCAAGCTAGCATTTGGTATAGTTTCCCATAAAACTTTGAATCCTGAAGTTTACCATAATAATCGCCGAGCATCATTTCCTGTACATTTTCTACTTTGGGGTGTAACTCTATAGAATTTGCATTGATTACATTTATTGTAAATAATTCTGACCATGCCCATCTATCAATTTTTTTCTTGAGATTTTCGGACATTTTAGAACGTAGCTTCCTCTTAAAATATACCTGACGCGCTTTATTGGCAGAGATGGGCCAAAATTCCTTAAACTTTCCGATAGAACTTCCTTCGTCTTTTAATCCTTGGATAAAGTAATCCGGATATCCACCAAAAATCTCATCTGCACCTTGTCCGTTGAACAACACAACAACTCCCTCATCTTTTACCCGTCTGCACAAGGCAAAATGTGCAACATTATTCCAAGCTACTTGAGGTCGTTTAGTTTTTATAATTTGTTCCTCAATATCGGCAGTGGTCAATCCCTCAACATCAATACGATGCATATTCCCGCCATGTTTTCTATGGACTTGTTCTTGCCATTTTGTTTCATCTCCTGATTTACCCCTGCTGCCAACAGAAAACAAATGGATTCTTTCATCAACCCCTAAAATCCATCGACCAAGACCTAAAAGAATTGCACTATCTATTCCTCCGCTTACGGAAAAACCAATGGGGACATCACTTCTGAGTCTCTTTCTCATTGACTCGAAAAGCATTTCCCTTAAATCTCTTGCCTCGTTATTTCTATAATGCGAAGATGGGAAATACCATCTACGAAAAATAGTATTTCTGAGATTTGGTATCCATTTCAACCAGTGTCCTGGTGGCAACGTCTTAACATCTTCATACCAATCATGCACTTCTGACATACCATATTTCATGTGTAGATAGATTGCCTGTTTATTTATTTCAGAAGATCCTGAAAACTCTCTCAGAGATAATTCATTACTACTAAATGCAAAACCTTCCTTATTCAGAATATAGTGTAATGGCTTAACACCCGTTTTATCTCTAACAATTGTATAGGTATTATCTTTTGAATCATAAATACAAAATGCGAAGAAGCCATCAAGTAAAGCAAGACACTTTTCTTCCATTTTCGCCCAAAGCTCAAGTAGAACCTCAGTATCCGTATCTGTAATTGTATTTAAATTATACTGTTTACGCAGTTCAATATAATTAAAGATTTCTCCATTGTAGGTTATCCAGTAACGTGAAGAAGAATCGCACATGGGCTGATGCCCCCTTTCTCCAGGTGCGATAATTGATAAACGCTGATGTAATATAAATCCATTTACAGATTCAGAAACAGCATCATAAAAATTTCGTTTTGGCAAATATTGTAGTGAGGTTTCATATCCTTCCCTCCCCCATAATACAGGTGTTGGATCTGCATTCCTATTCAATAACAATAAACCAGCATCATCTTTACCTCTTTCTTCTATTGAATTGCTAAATATGCGAGCCCAACGCTCCCAGTAACCGCGATCCTTTAGGATAGATGTTGATATACCAGCAATTCCACACATGTTATCTTACCCAATAGAAATTTTCAAAAACCTTTGATTTTCCATACTTCTCAAACGCTTTTTTACTGATTTCAATTTTATCAAAGATTTGAGATTTTTGGGTGAATTCCAAAAGTGCTGTCAACAAATTCTCTTTTAGGAATTTATTTTTTGAAGTAGCTTTTATCAGTATTCCGTTTTCAGTGTTTAACATTTCCGAGACGCTACCTACATCACTACTAATAATAGGCAATCCGTAACACAATGCTTCGGTAATAACACAAGGAGCGTTTTCAGCATCAGAATACAAAACAAAAACATCATTATTACGATAGTGAGAAATTAATTCTTCAACTGGGGAATTCGGATAAACGAATACAGAAGTTAAATCAATACCTTCTTTGTCATTAAGGTCTCCACCAACAAGTGAAAGTTGAGCTTGAGGATATTTTTTACGATAGTCCTGAAAAGCATTTATTAGAATTGGAATATTCTTTCTATTTTCAAAATTAGAAATATGCAAGAATCGAATTTTTTGAGGATCAATTCTACAAGCTCTAACTGTTGAATCCACTATATCTCTTTCAAATACATTATCTAAAACATTTGGGACAATAACAAATGTTTTATTTTCTGAATAAACCCTTAACATCGATTGATATAGATTATTACTAATACTCACGAACAAATCAGTTTTCTCCCAAACCTTCTTGAAATAAAATTGAAACCAAAAATTTCTTTGTTCAAACCTATCCGAAATATTGTCATTAAAAATTGCCCAATGCTCGGTGTAAAGTAATTTATAACCTACAAAATCTTTAAAAAGCGCTGCTAAAACACCCACCTTATCGGCTGCATGAAGATGCACATACCTGGTTTTGTGGAATTTAAAATAGTTTAATAGAACAAATATTCCAACAAGGTGATACCAAATAAAGTTTACAGGTTTGAAAAGATAATTGCTGCTCTGAAAAATCGGAACTATATATTCTAAATCTGAACAGTTTTTATCCTTAATTTTATTTAAACAAGTACGAAATTCAATTGGACTCCACTTATTATTGGTCGCAAAATGAATAAGGTGTAATTCCTGATTTGACTTAATAAATGATTTTGAATTGTGAAATGCCTTGAAATGCCTTCGAATAAAGTCTCCTGCATGAGGGTTTTCATTTGTTGGGTACCATCCAGCCAGCCAAAGCATAGTTTACAAATATAGGTGGCTTGAAATTGAATCTCATTCTACAGGTACTAAATACCTTTTATACTTCTGTCTGTCCATTGACATCCATCAAAAACAAAATTCTTTAGTGGTAAGTCGGGAAGCTTTATTTCAATTGGTGACTTACGGGATTTCCTCGTTGGAATTATTATAAACGCTTGCTGGGATTTCCAAATAGAAAACATGGATTCCATTTCCTCCCATTTATAGCTTAACGTTGAATTGTAAGATGCTGTAATAGGAAAGGTTAAATCAGTAGTTTTAATTGAATCTTTTAAATCAGCAGGCAAAGAATTTGCATTAAAGTAAGTTTGTTCATACCCAGTCGAAGCCTCCCAACTTAGGGCTACCTCCCCACTATTGCAACCTGTTAAAGGAACCACCTCCACCCATTCTTTATGTTCACCTCCAGCACCATCTTTTTCTGCGGCAATTAAAACAAACTGCCCTACAAGTTTTTTTATACTCAGTTTTGGCGGTTGTCCCCAAACGCTAGAAATTGGCAAATAAATCAAAGTATCAATATTTACCAATTTATTATTATCACCCCAATAAAAACCAATAACGGTTATATCGGCAACACAAGAATGACACCCCATTAAACTTGTATCTTCCGTGCTAAGAGTAACAAAAGAATACTCCTCAAAAGAATCAAAACTTATAGGAATCCATTTAGCAGAGTCTATTGAAGAAATAATTTCCAATGAATATTTTGTAAGTGAATCCTTAGATATTTTTTCACCTCGATTCGATTTATTTACTTCTACATCTTCATTGAAACAGGAAGTAATTCCTAAAAACAACAAAAACGATGAAATTAAAATAAATCGATTCATATTTCACAAATATATGAGGGCAATTGGTTCAAATTTAAATATCACATTATTTTTACAGTATAAATAAATTAAAATCATGTCATCATTTAATTTCCAATCTTTAAGGTTTATCAGTATTTTAATTTCGATAGTTGTAATTCCTGCTAAGGCTCAACTTTTTTCAATACCATTTGAATACGGTATAGCCTCAGGTGACCCAACTACCAGTACAGTAATTTTATGGACAAGACTGCACCCAACATTGAACGATTCAGAGATTGTATTTTGGGAAATTGCTACAGATACTGGTTTTCAAAATATCACAAATTCAGGAACGGCAACCGCAAACCGGAACAAGGACTTTACTCTAAAAGTAGATGCAAATCAACTTAATCCAAATACTGTTTATTATTATCGTTTTGAATGGAATAATATTTATTCACCTATTGGAAGAACCAAAACCACCCCTTCAAATTCAGACAATCAGCACCTACGGTTTGCTGTTGTTTCTTGCGCTAATTATCAAGGTGGATTTTTTAATGCATATGGCAATGTAGCATCATATAACGATTTAGATGCAGTTATACACCTAGGGGATTATATCTATGAGGTAGGATCCACGGGGTATGGGGTAGAAGAAGTAAAAAACCAAGGTCGTATTCATGATAGTTTTGAGACAGTTACACTCGAACAATACAGGGCACGGTATGCACTATATCGATTAGACAGTAATCTTCAAAAGATGCATCAACAACATGCTGTAATCTGTGTTTGGGATGATCACGAAAGTGCAAATGGTTCAAATCGATTGAACGCACAAAATCACACCGAAGGAGATGAAGGCTATTGGAATGATAGGAAACGATTTTCCAGAATTGCCTTTTTCGAATGGATGCCAATACGCGAGAAGTCAGATAGTAGTATTTATCGAAAAATTACCTTCGGTAAAACTGCGGATTTATTTATGCTAGATACTCGAATAATAGGACGTGACCCGCAAATAAATGATGTTACAGATACGGCACTATATTCTTTAAATAGAACTATACTTGGTGATGCTCAAAAATCATGGCTTAAAGAAGAATTAACTGCCTCAAATTCAAAATGGAAACTTTTAGGTAATCAAGTGATTTTCTCTGAATTCAATATTGGTTGGGCTTCTAAACTCTTAAATCAACAACCAGAGCAAGTAGAATCTCAGTTTTTAGATATTTGGGATGGATACCCTGCGGAAAGACAAGAACTTTTTAATTTCATCAAAAAAAATAAAATCTCAAATCCTGTAGTTTTAACAGGTGATTTTCATTGTGCTATGGCATTTGACCTAACAGATAGTGCGACTCAAACTCAATCTACACCTTATCCTTATAAGCCCTGGTCCTATGATCCAAAAACTGGTAATACTTCTGTTGGTGTTGAATTTGTTTCACCGAGTATTTCTTCATCGAATTTTGATGAAAATGCATCCCCAACAGTTGCAGCTTTTTTAGAAAATCAATTAGTCTCAGAATTACCTTCTCCATCACCAAGCGGTTATATTCCAAATCCCCATATGAAATATGTGAATCTTAGGCAACATGGTTATATTTTGGTTGACATAAACAACGACACACTTCAAGGAGATTTCTATTTTACGGAATCAATAATGAATGCCACATTAAATGAAAGTTGGGGTAATGGGTTTTATACAATAAATGGATCCCCATTTCTGCGTCAGGCAAAATCGGCAGTTCCTTTAAGAAACGCTCAAGATATACCAGCACCCCGATTTATAAACTTGTTATCAAGTGAAACTTTAAAAGAATACTTCTTATTGGCATTTCCCAATCCAGCAAATTCAATATTGAATATAAATATTCCTAATGGGAATTTAGAAATAATTAAACTTATGGATATAAACGGAAAAATTGTTTATTCAAGAACATATCCCCAAGGAATAAAAAATGATGCCATAAGTATTTCAAATTTACCTAATGGAATGTACTTCGTTAGAATTAAAGCCTCAAACATTCAATATACTACCAAGGTTTTGATTCAACATTAATTAGCCGACCAAACAATTGGGCGAGTATAATTTCCGTCCTTGGTTTTTATAATTAGCCAATACATTCCTGGACCTATTCTAGGAGTAATCTCAAAATCTAAGTCGGGATTTGTAAATTCTGCTTCGAATTGAATCCTACCATCAAGGGTAATAATTTCTAATGCTATGTGATTATATTGTTCCAATAACTGAATGTGGAGATTATTGCTCGCGGGTTGGGGATAGATATTTATAAAATGGTTTGTTAACTCAACATTTCCAACTCCCGACACAACTTTACAAGCACTTGTATCTTTACATTCTCCAACAGTAACCTCTACACCGTAATATCCATTAACATTAGGTGTAAACAATTGCTCTGTCTCTCCATCTACTGGAGAATATTTATTTTTACAATCCAACCATTGGTAAGTACCCACATTTGATAAAGATTTTAAAGTCTTATCCGTTTGCTCAATGCCATTTTCAATTCTTGTGACTTTTACTTTCCATGTAATAATACTGTCACAACCAATAGCATTGACTAATGTATCTGTATAAGTACCTGAGTATTGAAAAATCCTATCAGCCAAAGGGGAAGCCACCTTTTTACAACCAGATAATTCTACGATGGTTTCACTCTTTGTGAGTATGATGAGATTTATTGTAATTATACTATCACAAAATTTCTTATTGAATATGGTATCCAAATATGTACCTGATTTATCCCAAAAATATTTCCCTGAAGGAGAAGTAAAACCTCTACATTCTACAGGGCTAATCTCACCATATGAAACATTAGATATAAAATCAATTGTTATTATGGAGTCACATCCTTGTTTGTTTATTAAAGTATCGTAATAACGTCCATAATCCTTGTAAGTATATTTTTTACTTGGACTTTGTACTGGGAAATTACAAGAACTCAAAGTGATTTTTGATGTCGTTGTTTTTAGAATTGTGGCATTTATTTTCACCACAGAATCACAGCCTCTAAATGATTTGAGATGATCAAAATATACTCCTGATTCTGTGATTGTATCATTCCCACTTGGCAAAACATAAGCATTACATTGAGTTACATCTAATTCACTAGAATCTGCACCAATAACTACGGTTGCAGTAATAACACTATCACAACCAACTGCATTTTTCAAATAATCTGTATAAATACCTGATGAGTAATAATACAAATCACCAGAAGGTGCTAATACAGAATCACAGCCCCAATAGTTTATTGAAGAATAACTTTTATTTCTAATAGTTACATCTATTTTCAAAACAGAATCACAACCCATGTATGTTGGTAATGTATCGTAATAAGTACCAGTTTTACTTACAATATAAGATCGACTAGGCACCGAATATCTGTCGCAGATATTCACTTTAAAGCTGTCTAACACCGACCCTACATTGAATTTATACCCAGTTGACCAATTAGATGATGATCCTTTTAAATCGAAGCCTACTAAAGTCCCAGTAATGCCATTCCCAGAATAATCTTTGGCTGTTTTTACAGCCAAATTATTTCCATTTGGCGTTCCTTCATTTAGTTTATAATAGAGCTCTAGTCCTTTTTGTGGATCACAATATTCATCGTACATATTACTCTGAATTTCCTTTTGTGTCCTTGCATAATTCCATATTCGAACTTCATCTATTTTACCATGCCAATGCCGAGAATACACATTACTGTGATTTCCAATTGCGAGCTGTGTTGAGTAAGACACTCCTAGTTGAGTTCCTGCAATAAGTGAATCTATCATTTTACCATTTAAATAAAGTCGTAATACTTTCCCATCATAGGTTCCCGCAACATGATACCATTGATTTGTTTTCATAACTGAACTGCTCGTTATAAGTTCATACCAAGAACCATTTCCAATTGTAAAATTCAATCGACCTCCATCTCCTGCTCGCAGCATGTATCCCAAGTTACTGGTATTTTCTTCTTTACAAATAATATTTCCTTCGTAAACTTGAGTTCTCCATGAAGAGGCATTAATCCATGTTTCAATAGTAATTTCTCCACCATCCATCGCTAAAGAAGAATCAGTACCACAATTTATCTGATCATTACTACCGTCGAACAATAGAGCATTTTGGCCCCACACATCTATGCTTACTAGCGTAAATAATGCGGAAATCATTAAGAATAAAGTTTTCACAAAAAGCAAGTTACACTATTAATATTAAAAACCAATTAATGAAAATCTTGATAATAAAAAAGAGGTTCGAGAACCTCTTTTTTCGGGCGACCGACCGGAATTGAACCGGCGACCTCCAGTGCCACAAACTGGCGCTCTAACCGACTGAGCTACGACCGCCGTATATTGGGGTGCAAATATACCAATTTTTCTATTTTAAAGATCGATAGATTTTATTTTTTTTAAATCACTCTTAAAACCAATCCTTTAAGGTAATGTCCTTGGGGATGAAATATATTAACAGGATGATCCGGACCTTGGGATAACCGGTGTAAAATCTGACACTCCCGACCTACTTCCATGGCTGCAGCGGTTACTGTATTTATAAATAATGACTCATCAATAACCTGCGAACATGAAAATGTAAACAATAGACCTCCTGACTTAACCTTTTGAAGTCCTAAGGCATTTAATCTTTTATATCCCATAGTAGCCGCATGTTTCTTCTTCAAACTCTTCGCAAATGCGGGTGGATCCAGTACTACAATATCATAATTCACTTTTTCATCTCTTAAGTATGCCAATACATCAGCAGCTATTGCCGTATGTTTTTCGCTTACCTTATTTAATTCAGCATTTTGATTACATAATTCAATTGCAGCCATAGAAATATCAACGGAAACCACATTTGTTGCACCGCCAATTAAAGCAGAAATGGAAAATCCACCGGAATAGGCAAAGGTGTTTAACACAGATTTATCTTTTGCATAAGTTCCCAGTAATGCTCTGTTAACTCTCTGGTCTAGAAAAAAACCAGTTTTTTGTCCTTCAACCCAATTAATATTGAGTTTCATGTTATTTTCTAAAACTACAGATTCTATGGTATCTCCCAATAAAAACTCATCTGAAACATCATTTCTATGTAAAGCACTTTTCGATTTGTAGTAAACCGTTTTTAGTGCAGTCCCAAATTCAGATTTTAATGCTTCTGCAACTTCCATACGAATTTTATGCATGCCAAAGGTGTGTGCTTGAACTACTGCATGTTCACCATAAATATCAATTATTAAGCCCGGCAACCCATCGCCCTCACCGTGTATTAATCGATAAGAATTAGTATTACTCTCCAACTTAAGATTCAATCTTGATCTTAATGCCCTGGCAACCGAGATTTTTTCTTTCCAGAAATCTCGATTGATATTAACTTTATCAAATGAAATAATTCGAACTAAAATACTGCCATCTCCTACCATTCCAATTGCTAGAAAATTGCCTCTGCTGTCAATTACCTCAACTAGGTCCCCCTCCTCTACCACTTCAATTTCGTGAATGGCACCAGAGAACACCCAAGGGTGCCTCCTTAAAATGGCCTGTTCTTTTCCCTTTTTTAAATATGCTTTTTTCAAATCGTTATGCAAATTTCATCCTTTTAATAGAAATTTGTCACATGCCTGTAAAAATTGGTAGTATAACAAATGCAATTGAAGAAGTGGCGCCTGTTAGCCTTCAAGAAGACTATGATAATAGTGGTTTGTTAATTGGTAATAAAAATGACGAAGTTGAAAAAGCTCTACTTTGTTTGGATGTTACAGAGGATGTTATTGAAGAGGCTATTTTAAATAAATGTGATATTATAATTTGCCACCATCCCATTATTTTCAAAGGATTAAAGCGCTTGAATGGCGATAATTTTGTTGAAAGGACTGTTATTAAAGCGATTAAATATAACATTGCAATATATGCCTGTCACACCAATTTAGACAATGTTTTAAATCAAGGTGTAAATGAAAAATTTGCAGAGAAGTTGAAATTAAAACATGGGCGAATATTAGCACCAATGAATGGACAGTTAGTATCATTGGTGTTGTATATTCCTAATTCGCATTTTGAAACTGTACAAAATGCATTATTTCGAGCAGGAGCTGGTGAAATTGGTAATTATAGTGAGTGTGGTTTCTCTTATGAAGGATTAGGAACATTTAAACCAATGGATGGCTCAATGCCTTACATTGGAGAACAAGGCAAGAGAACTGCTGAAATTGAAAAGCGTTTAGAAGTAATACTTCCAAAATATAAATTGGGTGAAGTATTATCGGCTATGAATGACTCCCATCCATATGAGGAAATAGCGTATCAAATAAATGAAATAAAAAACTCGCTACAAGATATTGGTGCGGGACTAATTGGCTATTTAAATGAAGAAATGAGTATAGAAAACTTTACTAAACATGTAAAATCCAATTTGGAAATTGATACTTTTAAGGGAACAAAAACCAATAAAAAAACTATTCATAAAGTGGCAATTTGCGGTGGCGCGGGTAGCTTCTTAATCAATAAAGCCAAAGCTAACGGTGCAGATGCCTATATTACCTCAGATGTCAAATATCACGAGTTTTTTGATGCTGAAGATGATTTGTTTATTTGTGATGTGGGTCATTACGAATCTGAAAAATACACTATTGAGATATTCAGAGACATTTTATCAAAAAAATTCCCTAATTTTGCAACCATTTTTGCCAACACTAATACTAACCCTATTCAATATTACTGATCAACATGGACGTAAGTATAGAAAAAAAATTGCATGACCTCTGGAAATTGCAACAAATTGATAGCAAGTCAGACGCTATTCGCGCTATCCGCGGTGAATTGCCTATGGAAGTAGCTGATTTGGAGGATGATATCGCAGGACTAGAAACTCGTATCCAACACTTTGAAGAAGAAATCGATGAGTTAAACTCTCAGATTGCAGGAAAGAAAAATGCAATCAAAGATTTTCAATCATTAATTGTGAAGTATGACGAGCAGATGAATAATATCAAAAACTCTCGTGAATACGAAGCAATCGACAAAGAAAAAGAGATTGCTGGATTAGAGATTCTTTCTGCTGAAAAGAAAATTAAAGATTTTACAAAAATCATCGAGGCGAAAAGCGAATTGCTTGAACAAACTCGTGAACAGTTAAATTCGAGAAAATCCGATTTAGATTTTAAAAAAGCTGAACTAGTTGAAATTGAGAAAGAGAACGAAGAAGAAATGGCAAAGTTTCTTAAAGATCGTGAATCTGCTTTAAAGAAACTTGATGATCGTTATTCACGCGCCTATACTCGTGTACGCGAGAATATGAAAAACGGAATTGCTGTTGCTCCTATTGTTAGAAGCTCTTGTGGAGGATGTTTTGCTAAAGTTCCGCCACAAAGACATAGCGATATCCGTGCACACATCAAAATTATTGTATGTGAACATTGCGGTCGTATTTTAGTAGATGAAACTATATCAGGGATTGCTGCAGCGGTTATTGAAGAGAAAAAGACTACTAGAAGAAAAATGAAGCTAACCGCTAAATAATCTTAAAATGATATGTATAAAAAAAGGCCCAATGGGCCTTTTTTTATGGATAAAATTTGAAATCAAGAATTTATTTTGACTATTAATAACTCTCTTTATTACTTGGAAATTCTTTGGCCTTAACATCCCTAATATAATTTTCAACTGCACCTTTTATATCGTCATATAGATTTAAATACCTACGAATAAATCTTGGATTAAATTCTTGACTAATTCCAATCATATCATGCAGCACTAATACTTGACCATCAACATGATGGCCGGCACCAATACCAATTACTGGAATTTCTATGGACTCTGCAACCCGTTTTGCCAAACCCGCAGGAATTTTTTCCAACACCAAAGCAAAACAACCTGCCTCTTGAAGAAGTTTGGCATCTTGTACTAATTTTTCAGCTTCAGCATCTTCTTTGGCCCTAACTGTATATGTACCGAATTTATATATACTTTGAGGTGTTAGACCTAAATGCCCCATTACCGGAACTCCTGCCGTTAAAATTCTTTTGATACTTTCAATAATCTCCTCACCCCCTTCCATTTTAATGGCGTGAGCACCGCTTTCCTTCATAATTCGAATTGTAGAATTCAAAGCTTCTTTAGAATTCCCTTGATAACTTCCAAAAGGCAAATCCACCACAATCAATGCTCTATTTACCGCTCTTACCACACTACTTGCGTGATAAATCATCTGATCTAAAGTAATTGGAAGCGTAGTCTCATGACCCGCCATTACATTAGATGCACTATCGCCCACAAGTATCACATCAATTCCAGCATCATCCACAATTTTTGCTGTAGAAAAATCGTAGGCAGTAAGCATTGATATTTTCTCACCCAAGTGCTTCATTTCACTCAATGAGTGGGTGGTAACTTTCTTAAATTCTTTGTGTACAGACATTTTATTCAATGCAAAATTTCGAATTAATTTCCATAACCCCTAACTATTTTGTCAAAATATTACCATTCCGTAAAAATTATAGCAGTGTTCCACACTATTCGATGTATTTTTGAAATGAATGAAACGGTCTACTCTTTCCCATTTTATCTTGGCATTTTTCGTGGTTCTTTTATTTATAAGGTGTGAGAATAACGTTGATATTAATGCTGAATGGAAAGAAACTATTATCATTTACGGCTTGCTAGATCCGAATCAAAACGATCAATTTATTAAAATCAACAAAGCTTTTCTTAATGAAAACACATCAGCCTTATTAGTTGCCAAAAATTCTGATAGTTTATTTCTAACAGACGCTGTGGTTAAGTTAAAAAGACTTAATACTGGGGAGGAATTTATTTTGAATAAGGTTAATGAGATCAAAAAAGACTCCGGCATTTTTGCTTCAGATGTTAACTTTTTATATAAGCTTTCTGAACCCATAATTGAAAATGAACCTTATGAAATTGAGGTAACCACTCCACTAGGCAGGTCTTGGGCCAATACTTGGACACTAAAAAAGGCAAGAATAGAGGCACCTTTTCGCACAACAAATCCTATCTTTTCCTTGGGGCCTCAATACATAACCATATCATACGTACCGGGAGCTAACGCTTTTGCCTACGATGTAAAAATGAAAGTTAATGTGGAGGAATACTCCCAAAATGACACCACCTTAATTGATACTAAAACCTTGCAATGGGATGTAATAACTAATTATTTCATGCCTCGTGGGCGAACAAATTCTACAGTAATACATCAAGTAGAACGCACTTCGTTTTTCCAATTCCTGGCGTACACCCTAGATACTGCAGCGCCTGTTTATCGCCGTATTAAGTCTGTTTCTATGGAATATTATGGAGGAAGTCAAAGTTTAATCGATTACATCTCTGTTAATGAGCCATCTATTGGGATTGTCCAAAAACAAGCAGAATACACAAACATCAACAATGGTTATGGTCTATTTGGTTCAAGATGTAAACAAACCATTGAAAATGTTCCCATGGATCCCGGTTCTGTTTCTATCTTAAATAACAATCCAATAACGGCCCCTCTAAACTTCATATATTAGCAATCGTCAGTTTTGATTAGTAAACATGATTTAAAGCTGTCAAATCCCCGACAATCCGTCCTTGAAAATTGCCACATTAATTCAATAATCTGACATTTCGTCAGCAAATACGACATTTTATAAAATGGCATTGCCTTTGACATATACGAGTTAAAGAAAAAACAAACATCATGAGTAAAATAATTGGAATCGACTTAGGAACCACAAACAGTTGTGTTGCCGTATTAGAAGGTAACGAGCCGGTTATAATCCAAAACAGTGAAGGACGTAGAACTACTCCATCAGTAGTTGCATTTTTAGACGACGGTAAAGGCGAGCGTAAAGTAGGAGATCCTGCAAAACGTCAGGCTATTACCAATCCTCACAACACAATCAGTTCAATTAAGCGTTTCATGGGAGAATCATTCTCTGCAATGTCGAAAGAAATTGAACGTGTTCCTTACAAAGTAGTTAAAGGAGACAATGATACTCCGAGAGTATCTATCGGAGATCGTTTATACACTCCGCAAGAAATTTCAGCAATGACTCTTCAAAAAATGAAAAAGACAGCTGAAGATCACCTTGGACAAGAAGTAACACGTGCGGTAATTACTGTACCCGCATATTTTAACGATGCTCAACGTCAAGCTACAAAAGAGGCAGGAGAAATTGCAGGTTTAAAAGTAGAGCGTATCATTAACGAGCCTACGGCAGCAGCTTTAGCTTATGGATTAGACAAAGGTGGACGCGATATGAAAATTGCCGTTTATGACTTGGGTGGAGGAACATTTGACGTTTCTATCCTTGAGTTAGGTGATGGAGTATTCGAAGTTAAAAGTACAAACGGCGATACTCACCTAGGTGGTGATGATTTTGACCAGGTTCTTATTGACTGGATGGCTGATGAATTCAAAAATGATGAAAACATTGACTTAAGAAAAGACCCAATGGCACTGCAACGCTTGAAAGAGGCGGCAGAAAAAGCGAAGATTGAATTATCCAGTTCAACTGAAACAGACATTAATCTTCCTTACATCACCGCGGTTGATGGTATTCCAAAGCACTTGGTTCGTAAACTTTCTCGTTCAAAATTCGAACAACTTGCAGAGCGCCTAATACAAGGAACTCTGGGGCCTTGTAAGCAAGCTTTGAAAGATGCAGGTATGAGCGCAAGCGATATCGATGAAGTAATTTTAGTTGGTGGGTCAACACGTATCCCAGCAATTCAAAAGTTAGTTGAAGACTTTTTTGGAAAAGCTCCTTCTAAAGGGGTAAATCCAGATGAAGTGGTTGCAATTGGTGCATCTATACAAGGGGGTGTATTAACTGGTGAGGTAAAAGATGTATTATTACTTGACGTTACACCTTTGAGCTTAGGGATTGAAACAATGGGTGGTGTAATGACCAAAATGATTGAGTCAAATACAACTATCCCAACAAAGAAAGCAGAAACTTTCTCAACTGCTGCTGATAATCAACCTTCCGTAGAAATTCACGTTCTTCAGGGAGAGCGCTCAATGGCTGCAGATAACAAAACTATTGGTAGATTCATTCTTGACGGTATACCACCATCTCCAAGAGGAGTGCCACAAATTGAAGTTACATTCGATATTGATGCAAACGGTATATTAAATGTTTATGCAAAAGATAAAGCTACAGGAAAAGAACAAAAAATCCGTATTGAGGCAAGTTCTGGACTGAGCAAAGAAGATATCGAGCGCATGAAGCAAGAAGCTGAGCAGAATGCAGATGCTGATAAGCAACGTAAAGAAGAAATTGAGAAGTTTAATGCAGCAGACAGCCTTGTTTTCCAAACTGAAAAGCAATTAAAAGAGTACGGTGAAAAAATTCCTGAAGAAAAGAAGGGTCCTATCGAAGAAGCTCTTGGAAAACTAAAAGAAGCAGTACAGAACAAGAATCTTGCAGATATTGAAACTCACACTGCGACATTGAATACTGCGTGGCAAGCGGCAAGTGAAGATTTGTACAAAGCAACACAAGGTGATGCAAATGCACAAGCCGATCCTAATGCTGCTGGCGATGCGAATGCCGGTAACAACAATTCTGGTGATGAAGTTCAAGATGTAGACTTCGAAGAAGTTAAATAAAATCAGAAATACATAAAAAGAAAAGCGGGCTAGTCCTGCTTTTTTTATACAAAAGATTATTTTCGAATCATGAAATTACAAAGTTTCTTATTTGTACTTATTATATTGTTCATTTTTGGCGCATGCGGCGACTCATCTATCAATTCAGAAACTACTGAAATAAATAGCGGAGACACTGTAAAAACTGAAAACCCAAATGGAAAGGATGATTTACAGCAACCTCAGATTGAAGGAATCGCCCCTGAAAAACTTGATAGTCTAAGAGTAAGAAAAAAATTCAATCAGTCAGCTCAATCATTTTGGGATGCATATGTAGAAAACAATTTTGACATTTACGTAAGATTTTTACACCCAACAATAATTAGAAGTTTAGGGGGAACTGAGGAATTCAAAAAAAGAGCACAAGCAATGAAATCCCAAGATACATATGACTATGATCAAGTAGTAGTAGGTCCTGTAGATTCAATGTCAGCTGCACGAAATGAAAGAGGAGATATTACAGGTTGGTATTGTATACTACCGATAAGAAGGTGGGTAAAAGGAGCTCCAGACGATCAATATCAACTTCAAGTACTAGCGGGACAAACAACAGATCATGGAAAAAATTGTGTTTTTGCAGACATTACTAAGACGCCAAAAGAAAAGATTTTATTACTTATGCCAGATATGCGTTTTCTATTCAGAAATATTCAATAGGCAGTCAGCATTAACCGTGAAGTATTCGCTTAAGTTATTAGCAAAAACACTTAACTTTGCTACATGAAATTTTTCATCGATACAGCAAACATAGACCAAATTAGAGAAGCAAACGACTTAGGTATTTTAGATGGAGTTACTACAAACCCATCACTAATGGCTAAAGAAGGTATTGTGGGCGAGGAAGCCGTTTTAAATCATTATAAAGCTATTTGTGAAATAGTAGATGGAGATGTAAGTGCTGAAGTGATTTCAACTGATTTTGAAGGGATGATTGCTGAAGGTGAAAAATTGGCTGCTCTGCATCACAATATTGTGGTAAAAATTCCAATGATTAAAGATGGAATTAAAGCAATTTCCTATTTTACTGGTAAAGGTATTAGAACAAATTGTACGTTGGTATTTTCTGCAGGCCAAGCAATTCTTGCAGCAAAAGCTGGGGCAACTTATTTGAGTCCTTTTATTGGTCGAATTGATGATATGAACTGGGATGGCATTGAATTAATTAAGTCTATTGCGGAAATCTATGCTGTTCAGGGTTATGAAACTGAAATCTTAGCAGCAAGCATACGAAACCCATTACATATTGTAAAAAGTGCAGAATTTGGTGCAGACGTTGTGACTTGTCCATTAAGTGCAATACTTGGGCTATTAAAGCATCCATTGACGGATATTGGTTTAGCTCAATTCTTAGCCGACCATAAAAAAGCTAACGGGTAATACTATCATTTCTTTATTTTACTCAAACAATTTCCCTTACTAATCGTTATTACTAAAACGCATTTTGGGAAGAAGAGTAGCCGTATACCGATCAGCACATTTTAACGCAGCCCATCGGTTAAATGTACCGCAGTGGTCTGAAGAAGAAAATCAAAAGTTTTTTGGATTATGTAATAATCGTAACTATCATGGGCACAATTATGATATTGTGGTTCGTGTAGAAGGCGAAGTTGATGAAGTTACCGGTTACCTTATTGATATGAAGGTATTGAAGGACATTATGGAAAATGAAATCATTGAAGCTTTCGATCATAAAAACCTTAATCTAGACGTGGATGACTTCAAAGAGTTAAACCCAACGGCTGAAAATATTGTTTGGGTCTGCTGGAAAAAGATAAAACAAAAACTCGACCCGAAACTTGACCTAAGTGTGCGTCTATATGAAACACCACGTAACTTTGTAGAGTTCAATGGATAAAGAAAAATTAAATAAAATCCTCAACACCATCGATGAGATGGGCGATTCACATGTAGGAAGTTGTAACGATACTCCCTTAAGAGAAGATGCATTTGAAATGGATGATCAATTAAAGATTGAACTCATTGCAAAACACTTTAAAGAAATAATGCACGTTCTTGGTCTTGACCTTTCGGATGAAAGTCTAAAAGGTACTCCCTTACGTGTTGCAAAAATGTTTATTAACGAGCACTTTAAGGGGTTAAACCCTAAGCATAAACCACATCCTACCCTATTTGATAATAATTTTCAATACGGGGAAATGCTTGTGGAAAGAGACATTAATTTCTACAGCACCTGTGAACATCATTTTGTACCAATTTTTGGGAAAGCACATGTAGCGTATTTTTCAAGCGGAAAAGTAATAGGTTTATCCAAATTGAACCGAATTGTAGATTATTACAGCAGGCGTCCTCAAGTTCAGGAGCGTCTTACCATTCAAATTGCCGAGGAGTTTAAAGATATTTTACAAACTGAAGATGTGGCAGTTGTTATGGATGCAAAACATTTATGTGTTGCCTCACGAGGAATTAAAGATGATTCATCATCTACTGTTACTGCTTCATATCACGGTAAATTCAAAGAAGCTCAAATAAGAAAAGAGTTCCTGAAATATATTGGGTTTGGAGATCTCGGTTAATTAATTGTAAAATACAATATTTTTCTATCCGTTTATGTATATTGCCGGAATTGTCATGCTATGAGATACTTTTCAATATTATCAATTCTTTTATTATTTGCGTCTGCCAAAGCTCAGAGTCCTGTAACCATTAATAAGTCTACGTTTAAGGTTGGTGGAGTTTCAAACGAGTATATTTATTTCGGGGCTAAGGCTGGTGATCAGATAAATGTTTCTGTAAAAAAAAAATTACCGATAAAAAAGATAGGCCTGATGATATCAAAGAAGTTATTCTTGGGAAATATGAGGGCGATGACTTGTGGAAATCCGAGGGTTTAGTTACAACGAATAAAGAAATATCAATTAACGAAACAGGAGTTTACTTCCTTAAATTTTGGAATTCCTCTTTATGGGGAAGAATGGCTGATATTAGTATTACAAGAACACCTGCAGATGAAGATACAACTGCTTTTAATCATACTGTAAAGTGGCGTTTAGAATACGATACAATTTTTTATACTGTAAAAGATACTGTTTCTCTTGGGATAGACACTTTCGTAAAGGAGATTGTTCCTATTACAATTAATCGAATTGAAAAATTAAGGGATTTTAAAAAGGATAGAGTTGCTTATAGTGTTCTAGTACCAGAAAATACGATGTATTGGTACTATAAAGTTTCTAGTTTCTTTTCTAACTCCTTAAACGTTAAAGATGCTGAATCGTACAACCTAACCGATGATCTAGAAGCTAAACTAAGTGAGTTACCATGGAATAAATTCAGAAATTATACTCCAACATGCACTACAAAATATACTGTGAAAGCAGATGTAGTACGTTTTAATTTTGCTTATCAGAACTCATTCTTGGAGAATAAGGATATTAAGGCTTACAACACGGGTTCAGAAAATAAAGTAAAAAGCAAAGTTTTTAAAATTAAGCACGTAAACGGCGAATCCAGAAATCAAATAATTGGTGTTGCTAATAAACAACCAGGACTTGAAATCTACAACAACTTCCAAGCTGCTGCAGTTGTTATTCAAGAAAAATTCGAGATAGTAGATGCCCAAAAGTACAGAACAAGAAGTAAGAAAGTTCCGTATTTATCTGAATAGCTGGGTTTAATGTTTAAAAATCAGGTTTAATAACCAACGGCCTAATTTTCTTTCCCTTCCACCTTTTGTAGTTGGAATTCCCGTTTTTCTTGCAATTTTTTGTTTTACACTAGTTATACCTAATAACCTCTTCCAAGAGAAAGAAAATCCGTATTTCATATTTTTAACGACGCTTTTTTATACGACTTATATCTTCGCGGTATCCGCATTAACTTTTATTAAATGAATATCGAAGGGTGGTAAGCAAAGAAAAATCCCAAGGGAATAAGTTAGAATGCGGACGACTATCAAACCTTGAAGATAAAGAAGTACCAATTTCTACAGACTCTGAAACCTCTACTCTAAAATCACTATTGATTATTGCTCTATAATCATTTAGATTCATCCAGTACGGTTGATAATAAACTAACACCGTCCATTCAACAACGTCTCCGGACCATTCTGATGCAAACATAGCATTTGCTCTTAAACCATTTGCATTTGGAGAAATCCCATAAAACTCTGCCTCCCAAAAACTTCCTAAACCAATAAAACTATTACCAGATTGATCGAGATCTAAACCTAATGTACTACCTAACAATATCCTATTATTTATATCAAGCGCAGTATTAGACTGTATTTGGCCAAATGTTTGTAAGGTTAATCGAGGGTTTAACTCCCAATTATGACGTATATGCGAAAAAGCTCCACGTTGAACCTGTTCATCTTGAGTATTTAAAACATTACCACCTGCTAATACCCAAATCGACTGATCTTCATTCAAACTTATGCCAAATCCTAAACTTCCGCCAAGATCATCGACAGACAAGTTTCCTCTAGAAAAATTCCCTGATAAATCAACAACCAAAGAAATTGCCGAATCTAAATCATGTGAAATTGTTGCTGTATTTATTATCGCTTGTGAACGAATGACTTTAGAATTCCCCAATAATACGATAAGAAAAAGCCAAAAATACTTCTTCATAAAATACAAATTTTAATATTCTTCGCGTGAAGCTTGCCCCAGTGTAATTTTATTGGGTACTAATTTAGATAAAGTATTATCCTTAATCTGCACTTTAACACCATATACTTGTTCAAACGATTTTTCCACATCACCTATTGTCATATTTGCTTTTAATAAAAGCTCTTCGCTACTTGAAGTTTGAATATCCATTGATGTTTTATCGTTTAATTTTTTGAGTGTTAAATCTCCATCTGCAATCATGTTACCTTTGTAAAAGACAAGTCCCAAATTAAAATTTTCAGCAAACTCTTTACTAAGAGTTTTTAGTTTCTTATTAGGTGCAATTGTAAACTCAGCTTTATTAAATCGATCTATAAAATTATTTAAAAATCCCATAAGTATGTAAATATATAAAAAGAGTCTCACAAATGAGACTCTTAAACTAATTTTTCTCTACATATTTCCCGCTTGGGTAAGGGTCATTTCATTATCTGCTAATTTAGTACCATCGGAATTCTTGATTTGTACTTTTATACCAAATGACTCCTGGAAATATTTTTCTACATTACCAACCCTGGATCGAGCACCTAAATCTAAATCTCCCCCGGAATAATCACTCTTTGCCAATTCATGAATTTTATCGTCTTGGTCTGCTATTGTATTATTTCCGCGATAAACGATTAACGTACATTTAAAGTCCTCTTGAAATTGTCTCTGTAAACTTTTTACAGAGGTTGCTTTTGTAATTCTAATTTCTGCCATAATGTTTAATTTTTTGTAAAGCAATAATGTAAAAAAAAGTACCGAATTTTGATACACAATTGATACATCTTGTTTTAATTTTGATACAAATTAAAATTTGTTTACTACTTATGATTGAAAAGCTGAAAAAAGAAATACAGTTGAAATTTGGAAAAGAAATTCTATCAAGAGGAGATTGCGAAGAACTTTCAGAAATAATATATGAAAACACCCAAAAGAATATTAACTACAACACTCTTAGAAGACTTTTTGGACTTGCAAAAGGCACTACCCCGCGAAAATACACACTAAACTTATTATCCGAATTTGTCGGCTATCAATCTTACAACGACTTCTTTAAAAGGTATAACACCATTGATGATTGGCGTGAATGGGAAAATGTTTTTGATTTTTTAGACAACCATTCAACAGACGAATTAATATACCAATTGTCAAATGAAAGACGTCAAGGTCGAGATTTTATCAATATTATTATTCTCGTCTGTAGAGAACTTTTAATTCGAAAAAATTACGACTCCTTCATTAAGTTGATTAACCAACCATGGCTATCCTTTAATAGTAGAGAATACAACCATGTAATTATGCTCGGCAATTCAATTGGTACGCTATTAAGGAAAGAACAAATCCCTGATTCAGTACAAATAGACTTTTTACGGTCAAAAAACTACATAGATTTAATTTACAAGATTTATGTTGATTATTCTAGTTTCAACAGTAATTATGGAAAACAAGTTGATTATGTATATGAAAATTTAAATTTATATGACAAGGAAACACAGATATTCACAACCGCTGTAAAAATTTTGAAAAAAACAATGACTAAAGGAATAATTTCAGGTCGATTACTAGAAAAAAAAATCCCAAAAATCTCATATAAACTTCATCCTATTTTGATCGGCAGGTTATATTCTCTTAAACTGACGTTTTCAAAAAATAATGAAATATTGAATCGAAAAATTCTCAGAGAATTTGAAGAAATAATTATTAAAAACCCTAATAGAATTTCTGAATATCTATATGAAGTAGTGAATTTGGCATTTTTCTTAAACGATTTTGTTCTATTTGAATTCATCTTTAACCTTATTCATAGTAAAAATATCAATCCATTATATTGGTACCACAATTATCACTATTTAATAATAAGGCTAGTCATAGTTTACTATTATCTTCATCTTGGGGATAAACAAAAAGCCAAACAATTAATTGTTAACTTAAAACCTCAATCTTTTAGAGGTAGCTTTAAGAGATATCATGGATTATTTTTCAATATTGCTAATTACCATTTGACTGAAAAGCCCAAAGTTAAGCTAGAAATACTCGAAACATTTATAAACCAAGCTCGCAACATGCAATTCCAAATAATCAATAAAGATTACATATTAAACTACTTCTCTCCTAACTTTAAATCACCATACAATAGTTAGAATTAGTATGAATGAAGATTTGATTGTATCGTAATAATATGTATCATCATTGTATCAAAAAAAATTAAATTTGAAAGTAATCTCTATATTTGTTTAAACAAAAATGAAGCGTAGTGATTTCATAAAAACACTTTCTTTGGTATCATTATCGCCCTTAATCCCCAATGGAATGACGCTAAATGATTTGAATCAAATTACTCAAGCCTATAAAAAACAGAGTAAAAAAATGCCTGTCCTCTTCACTTCTCATGGAAACCCAATGGATATCCCATTATCCAGAGATGAGAGACCTTTTTGGCAACGACTTTATAATTTAGGAAAGGACTTAAAGTCAAATTATGAAGTAAAAGCAGCAGTTGTCATTTCTGCTCATTGGTGCACTGGGAATGAAACACTTGTAAACGCATCTCCAATACAAAAACAAATATTTGATTACTACGGATTTCCTAAAGAATATTATGAGATATTTTACCAAGCCAAGGGATCACCAGAATGGGCTGAAGAAATTTCTAAAATAATCCCTAGTGTAAAAATAACTAAAGAATGGGGCCTTGATCATGGAGCATGGCCAATGCTAATGCATTTATTTCCAAATGCAGATGTCCCTGTTTTTGAATTAAGCATCGCCTACAATGCCTCTCCTCAATATCACTTTGAATTAGGGAAACAATTGAAATCATTGCGTGATAGAGGCGTTTTAATTATTGGCAGTGGTTCACTCATTCACAACCTGCCATTGGCAATGCAAAAACTTAGAACAGGTGACAAAAATGCGTATGGTTGGGAGGAAGAATATGACGAATGGTTAAAATCTCAATTAGAAGCAAGAACCGTTCAAAATATTATCAATTACAAGGATAGCCACAAACTTGGCTTGTTAGCAGCACCTACCCCAGACCATTTTGTACCCGTATTGTATTCTCTTGGTCTAATGGATAATAAAGACAATATGGAGTTTTTCTATGAAGCTCCTGTATCATTACCGGCATTCAGTGAACGAAGTTTTATCTTAAGTTAGTAATAATAAACAAATAAGAGAATTATTCAATTCCTTGGATTGAAACTCCTAAAAACATTAGTTTTTTGATTAATCTTTTACTTTTGGGCTTTCCAATAAAACACCCAGGCAACTGGAATAAATAATAGATTGGGCAGCCAAACAGCTAATTGCGGTTGCATTACTCCTGTTGCTCCATAACTTATAAAAAATCTCATGAAAAACAGGAAAAATAAAATTACAAATATTCCAACGCCAAGTGCTATGCCTAAACCACCTCTTGACTTACGACCAGCAACGGCAATACCAATAGCTATTAAAATAAAAGTAGAAAAAGGCGATGCATATCTTCGATAAAGCTCGGTTTGAAGACCTTTTAAATTAGGTGAACCGCGTAAAGCCTCGCTTTCAATGAATCGCCTCAACTCATTATTGTCTAAACTTTGAACATCTTCTAATCTAAAAAAGAAATTATTCGGATTAAACCCAATTAACGTATCTAAGGTACTTAGGACTTGAATTTTTTGAGCTCCATCTTTTTCAAACTCTCTCATATTCACCTGCTCCAACCTCCATTTTTTTGTTTCTCTATTCCAACGAATAAATCTTCCATAAATAGAACTTTTTAGTCTTACACCATCGTATTCTTCAAGAGTAACCCCTAAACCAGAGGAATCATGATTACTGAAATACTCCATATACATAACCACTCCCGGCTTGATTTGACGATAAATAGCATTTTTAGACTCTGACCAATAATCACGTAAATAAGAATTTTCGAATTTTAACCTTGATTTATCGGCAATAGGTATAACCCAGGCATTTAGTAAATAACTCCCCCATGCTATGAGAGCTCCCACCACCATATATGGCCTAAATATTCTAAGCAATGAAACGCCACCTGCCAACATAGATATTATTTCAGTTCTTGACGCAAGTCGAGAAGTAAAATATAGAACCGAAATAAAAATAAACACCGAACTAAATGTATTTAGTAGAGTGGGTATAAAACTCACATAATAATCAAAGATAATCTCATCAATTGGAGCATCTCTTTTTAAAAAGTCATCTAACTTTTCGGCAACGTCAAAAATGATAATGATAACAACAAACAAGAAAATGGTAACAAAGAAAGTTTTAAGAAACTTCTGTGCTATGTAGTAATCCAGTTTATTAAAGAACCGAGGCATTAGAGCTTACGATTGATGGTTTTCAAAATGGATTCTTTCCAAATATGAAATTCATTATTTAAGATGTGCTTTCTAGCTTCACGCACTAACCATAAATAGAATTTCAAGTTATGTAAACTGGCAATCATCGGACCCAACATTTCTCCGGCTACAAATAAATGACGAACATATGCAAATGTATGCTCTGGCGTGAGCCAAGTATCAATAGGAGTAAACTCACGTTCCCATTTCTTGTTTCTAATATTTACAACTCCCTCACTTGTAAACAGCATTCCATTTCTACCATTTCTAGTAGGCATCACACAATCGAACATATCTACTCCCATGGATATTGATTCTAGAATATTTTCCGGTGTTCCAACGCCCATTAAATAACGAGGTTTATCCTCGGGCAGTATAGAACAAACTAAATCAGTCATTGAATACATATCCTCATGAGGTTCTCCAACGCTTAAACCACCAATTGCGTATCCGCCGGCCTCTCGAGAAGCAATATATTCTGCACTTTCTTTTCTCAAATCAGGATATACACTACCTTGAACTATAGGAAATAATTCCTGATGATGTCCATATAAAGGTTCTGTTTCTTGATATCGTATAAGGCATCGATCTAACCAGCGATGGGTCATGTGCATACTTTGACGCGCATAATTTTTATCGCAGGGATAAGGAGTACATTCATCGAAAGCCATGATAATATCCGCACCTAAAATCCTTTGAATATCCATCACATATTCAGGACTAAAAACATGCTTAGATCCATCAATATGACTCTTAAATGTGGCACCTTCTTCTCTAATTTTCCTTGTATTACTTAACGAATACACCTGATAACCTCCGGAATCAGTAAGTAAGGGTCTTTCCCATTTTGAAAATCCGTGAATTCCCCTGGCCTCCTTTAAAACATCCAATCCTGGACGCAAATAAAGATGATAGGTATTCCCTAAAATTATATCAGCATCTACCTCATTTTCAAGGTCTTCTCTATGAACACCTTTTACTGTTGCAGCCGTACCTACAGGCATAAAGATTGGTGTTTGTATTACACCATGATCGGTTTCAATTTTTCCTGCTCGCGCCTTGGTATATGGATCTTTATGTTGAAGAGAAAAAATCAATTTTGTGCCATTAAAGTAATTTGAAATAATCTGGGTTGGATCGAACTTAATGAACCTGAGTAGTAGCTATTAGGAACTCTCACCAAACCATTATTTATTCCATTGGACATTTTTAGTTCAATAGAAAAATCTACATATTCTAATCTAAACTCAAACCCTGCCCCAAACTCATAATAGTAAGTATCCTTTTTTAATGCAATTAATGGTTTTGAATCTCCAATAACTAGATCTTCATTACTTTGAAAATCATGAGACCATCGTACTCCAGCTAACACATAGAAATCCGTATTATTTGGCATATCTGAACGATATTTTAAGTCTAATGGAATATCCAAGGAAATAGATTCAATAGTGAGTTTCTCGTTTGGCTGAGTTGCCCAGTCAAATTCAATATCTCGATTGTGTAACATGAGCATAGTACCTGATTTCCATTCAAAATATTTTCCCATTCGCATGGCTACCGTTCCACCAAATCCTCCACCCGCTTGAGCTAAAGGAGTAATGTTCAACAGTGAATCCGTTCTTGACCAAAATGAAGGGTCTAATTGAAATTTCATCATTGCTTGCGTACCGCTAAATGCTATCCCCCAAAACCAGCGCTTCCTCAAGTGCCTATTTGGGTCGCGTGGATAAGCTTCCAATGATTGGAAGGATAGGCAAAAAAGCAATATGATGAATATTATTTTACGCAATGGTATAATGTACAAACGCCAAAAGTAAGCCTTTTATATGTTACAGTTTTATAACCGTTATTTTTTGCCATTTCTGCAAAAATATCGCCCTCTGGGAAAGCAGCAACACTCTGAGGTAAATAAGTATATGCTGAAGCATCTTTTGAAATCAATCTACCCAATGGTGGTAAAATAAATTTAAAATAAAACCAATACAACCCTCCAAAGATTGGGTTAGTTGGTTTAGAAAACTCGAGCACAAATAAACTTCCACCTTTTTTCATTACGCGACTCATTTCGGACATACCCTTACCCAAGTTTTCAAAATTCCTTACACCAAAACTAACAGTAATTGCGTCGAAAGTATCATTTTCAAATGGTAAATTCTCTGAATCTGCTTGTTGTAATTTAATTCTACCGGTTAAACCTAGTTTTTCTAATTTTAGATCTCCTTTAGAGAGCATTCCTCTGGAAATATCAACTCCAATTACTGATACTTCGGGAATTTTACATAGTTCAATGGCTAAATCAGCTGTACCGGTAGCCACGTCTAATATCTTTTTTGCTCCTGTGGCCGCTAATTTTTTACGAACTTTCTTGCGCCAGCCATAATCAATACCAAGGGATAAAAAATGATTTAAAAAATCGTAATTCCCCGATATATTATCGAACATTTCCTCGACTTGTTGTTTCTTTGAACTGTCAGAGGACGGATTTGGTTTAACTGTAGTGCTCAAAATCAAGTACAAATATACGCCATTCCTATGGGCCTCATCAAATGCAATATTATATGATGGTGAATTCAGCTAAATATTTAGGGAGTTGGGAAAAATCTGATGAAATGGCAAACGAAAAACTACCAGAGTTTGCTTTTATTGGAAGAAGTAATGTCGGAAAATCCAGCCTTATTAATATGCTTACGGAACGAAAAGAACTGGCAAGGACTAGTTCTAAACCAGGCAAAACCCAGATGCTAAACCTATACAATATTGAAGACCGCGTCCAGATTTGCGATTTACCTGGTTATGGTTATGCTAAAGTAAGTAAAGGAATGCGTAAGAAGTTCCAACTTATGATTCGAAATTATTTACTAAACAGATCCAATTTATATTGTTTGTTTGTTTTGGTAGATTTAAGAATTCCACCACAGGAAATGGATATTGATTTCATTAACGATTGTGGGGCAAACGAAATTCCTATGATTTTGATTGGAACAAAAGCAGATAAATTAAAAACTGAAGAAATAGAGGCGAGTAAAACAGCTATTGCTGATAAGCTTCTTGAAGTTTGGGAAGAAATACCTCCATTTATTACAAGTTCATCTAATGTTGGATTGGGTAAAAATGAGATTTGGCAAGTTGTTGAAGAAGCAATAAAAAATTAAACTACTCAATTTCAAACATTTACAACTCGTCAATTGCTATAACAAGGAGCGATTTGAGCAAGTTTAAAACATATGATTATGCCTTTATTGGATTAGGAGCCGCTAATTCATTACTAATAAACAGTCTACACCGTAAAGGATTATTAAAGAATAAATCAATCTTAATATTTGAACCTCAAGAGAAAAATAGTAATGACAAGTCTTTTTGCTATTGGGCAGATACAGAAGAAAATAAAACTTTGGGAATTGCTGACTTATCAAAGGTAAATTGGGAAAATATCCAAGTAAACCAATCCCTTCCAGAAAAGCTTAATGACCAAAAATATTTCTATGTCAACAGTCTAGATCTCTACAATCAGACTAAATCAATATTATCAAATTATTCCGTTTCTTTTATCCAAAATAAAGTTAATCATTTGGAGATAACCGAAAATGAGAGTATTCGCATTATCAACAAAGAAGACACTTATATTTCAAAATTTATTTTTGATTCTAGACCTCCTCAATGGCATGAATTAAAATCAAATGAATCTTTCATTTGGCAATCATTCATTGGTTGGCGAATCCAGCTAGATTCTAAGCTTGAGGATTCAGAACCCAACACCTTTACAATGATGGACTTTGGTGTTGAACAAAGCAACTCGTGCCAATTTATATATACATTACCCTTCTCAAAAAATGAAATATTAGTTGAGCTCACACGATTCGATAAGAAAATTTTATCGCAAAAGACAGCGGATCCAATTTTATTGCATTACATACAGGAGCGCATAGGAATCAAAGATTTTAAAATTAAAGAAATCGAGATTGGTAAAATCCCAATGTCATCTGGGAAGATCAAAAGCGAAAGTATCAACTCTAATCATATTTTAATGGGCAGTGCGGCTGGATTAGTAAAACCTAGTACGGGCTATGCATTCAAACGAATGGCATATCACAGTTTTTCGATTGCACAAAGTATTAAAGAAAATCACAAACCCAATCCACCGTTTGAAGCTCCAAGAAGATTTCAATTTTACGATAGATTACTTCTCAAAATACTTGAAAATGAACCCACCAACGGGAGAAACATATTTTCTACATTATTTAAAAAAGTATCTACTTCATTAGTTTTAAAGTTTTTAGATGAAAAAACAAGTTTTAATCAAGATATAAAAATTCTTGGTGCTCTCCCTAAAGGGATCTTTATTAAAACCGCGATATTTGATATTTTCAAAAGAATTAAGAATAAACTAAATCTATTCATCCCAATTTTACTTTCGATATTATTTGTCTTTTTCGAGAAATTAGGCCTCGGAATTTTAACTCAACTTGGTCTATTAATTGGATTGTTGACGGTAGGAATTCCGCATGGCGCATTAGACCACTTATTAGTTACCAGAAAGATTCAAACTCCCATAAGCCCAACTTTTATTTTTAATTATTTATTTAAAGGAGCCGGAATGTTTGCAATTTGGTGGCTTTCACCGTCAATAGGACTTATTTTTTTCATATTATATTCGGCTTGGCATTTCGGGCAAACCGACAGTGAGGAGTGGAATTTGACATCCAATAAATTCACTCAATTCATATTAGGAATTTGGGTATTAGTAACCCTATTCTCTTTTCATTTGAACGAATTCAATTTAATAATAAATAGTATCGGCGTTTCAGCGATAGAAATTCCTTCGGGTGTGCTTGGATTTAATTTGATTTTAGAAATATGCCTATTTATAACTTTAGTATTCTTATTAAAATTACGAAATTTGTATATAGCCGAATTATTTACAGTATTAGCCGTTACTAGTAGATTACCACTCCTGTATTCATTTGGAATTTATTTTATTTTTGTTCATAGTTTAAATGGTTGGAAACACTTGAAAGCAAAATTAAATTGCTCGAACTGGGAACTAACTAAAAGAGCAACGCCTTTTTCTTTTGGCGCTGTTCTCATATTCATAGTTTTCTTTAGTAACACTTTTGGTAATTGGAAATCTAATGTTGGTCCATTTTTCATTTTTCTTTCTTGCATCAGTTTTCCCCATGTTTGGGGAATGACGAAATTTTATTTTAAGAATCACTCAATGAACTCAAGTATAGGTAAGGAGTGTAATTCTTGATATTTTCTCAAGTTAAACCCTAGACCTACTTTAAAATAATAGCCACTCAAATCAGAAGATTCTTCAGGTTTGACAAAACGCCATCCAATTCCGGTTTTTAGACGCAAATAACTATTCAAGTAATAACCAAAATGAAGCCCTGTTTCGATAGGAATAATTAATTTATTACCTTCATTTACTACATCTCCCTGAGGTGAAAATTCACGGTAATAGTTCTTCCCAATACCCGCTTGTAAATATACCGTCATACCAAATTTTTTGTATTGAAAAAAATCATACTCTTGGCCTAAACTAGCGAAATAGAAGCGGTTTTTTTTTGTTAGATCTCTGTTATCTCTGAATATGCCTCTTTCAAATGGTGCGGCATTAAATCCTACTTTTAATCTTAACTTTTTACCAAAACCAATTCCAGAATAAATACCGTAGATAACCGTATTATCTTCACGAATGTGAGTACGGCGATTATCAAAACCATAGATAATTTCCTTCTTCTCATTCAAACTATTTATTGGATTTGAAATATCTTGGGCATTAACCCTTAGAATCGCAATAATTGTAAAAAATAAAAATACTATTTGATTTCTTGATTTCAAATTACCCTAAAAATAACTTTAATAAGCTATTCAACCAAAAATAAGGATCGAATAATTATTAAGAACTTATGTTAATTATTTTTTTAGAATCTTTTTCAAAACAAATAAACTACACTACTTGAAATCAATTCAGACATTGGAATATTTTGATGATCTAAATCGACATTCTTTTCAAAGGTTTCCTTTAATTCTTTGATCTTAGGTGAAGTATGATTACCCCTAAATCTCAAACTTCGCACCGCACATAACCACTCAATAGCCAAAACATTTTTTGTATTGTTCAATACTTTTAAAAGTTTTGTAGCTGCATTTGCTCCCATTGATACGTGGTCTTCTTGACCATTACTACTCATGATGCTGTCTGCGCTAGCAGGTGTACATAACTGTTTATTTTGAGAAACCATTGAGGCCGCTGAATATTGTGCAATCATATATCCAGAATCTAATCCAGCATTTTCTACTAAGTATGGCGGCAATCCCCTCTGACCACTAATTAATAAATAGGTACGTCGTTCAGAAATATTTGCCAATTCAGCTATCGCCAAGGCTGCATAATCTAAAGTTAATGCAAGAGGCTGGCCATGAAAATTACCTCCGGAAAGCACTGCATTATATTCTTCCAAAACATTTGGATTGTCAGTGACCGAATTTAATTCTACTTCCCAAACTTGAAAGCAATGATCAAGTGCAGTATAAGAAGCCCCATGAACCTGAGGAACACATCTGAAACTATATGGATCTTGAACTTGTTTTTTTACGGTTCCAGCAATTGCACTTTCACTCAACAAATTCTCTATTCTTCGAGCCCAAGCTTGTTGTTGTTGATGAGGCCTGATTTCATGAATCCCTCGATGAACAGGATCAATTCTACAATCAAATCCATCCCAACTTGCAGCACAAATCAAATCGATTTTATCATCTAAAACTAAAAACTGTTCATACGCTTCAAGAGCATGAGCCAACATAAATTGGGTACCATTAATTAATGCTAAAGCTTCTTTTGCTTGCAACTCTATTACCTCAAAACCATTATTTTTCAGCCATTCGTCACCAGTTAAAATTTTATTATTGATGGTATCATGTACATGCCCCAAGCCTATTATTGGGAGAACCATATGTGATAGAGGTGCTAAATCTCCAGAAGCACCCAAAGATCCTTGCTCTGGAATTAATGGATAGGTTTTTTGGTTTAGCATTGCTGCTAGTCTTTCAAAAATAACTGGCCTAATTCCCGAATGACCCTTACTCATGTTATATAACTTGAGCCACAACATTTTACGAACAATACCATTCACTAATAAATCTCCGGTTCCCGCAGCATGTGTAATCAGTAAATTTCTTTGTAATTCGCTTAATTGATTTGAGTCTATTTCAACATTTTGGAGAGAACCTAACCCTGTATTTACGCCATATACTGGAGCGCTGGCTACACTTAAATATTTATTTAAAAAGTCAACCGACTTTTGCATTGTATTTCTTACTTCTGAGGTAAGCTCTATGGGTTGACCGATGGCAACTAATGCCTCTTTTAAATTGTAATATGACTTCATTTTATAAAGTTTTGGATCTCAGACCAATTTACAGAAACTTGCTCCCCTGTTTTTAAATTTTTTACTGCTGCTGTCTTAGATTCTATTTCTCGAGAGCCTAAAATCACCGCATAGCTTAATCCTTTCTGGTTGGCATAATCCAGTTGTTTTTTTAGTTTCACCGCCGCTGGATATACTTCAACAGAAACATCTATTAATCTTAAATTCCTGGCTATCTCTGCTCCTGAAGGCAGTGCTACATCGTCCATACAACAAACTAATACACCTTCCGATTCCGAAAAATCCGGGTATGCATTTGCAACATCCATTATATCACAAATTCTATCAAGTCCAAAGGATACACCTACCCCTGAAACATCTTTTAAACCAAAAATACTCGTGAGGTTATCATAACGTCCACCCCCTCCTACGCTTCCTATACTATATTCACGGGGTAGTTTGGTGTCGGTTACCACTACTTCAAACACGGCACCTGTATAATAGCTCAATCCTCGAGCAAGTTGAAGTTCAAATTTCACATTTTCCGTATTATCCAATAATCCGTAAAGTAACTCCAATTCATTAATACCCTTATCTAAAGAATCTCCTTGTATATCAGAATAATTCTTTAAGGACTGTATAATTTCTTCTCGAGAATTTAATTCAGAAGTATCACAAATAAAATTCCAGGCATCAATGGCATGATTCAAGTTCCTATTTTCTAATTCACTTACAACCCCCTGACGACCTATCTTATCATATTTATCCATGGCTACCATAAAAGAATTCCAGTTCTCAATAGACCCTAAAATTCCTAAAAACGAGTCCAAAATACTTCTATGATTTATTCTAATTTCTACAGTTAAATCAAGTCTTTTAAATACTTCTTGATAAATTTCAACTAATTCGGCTTCAGAAACTACCGAGTTACTCCCAACTACGTCAACGTCGCACTGCCAAAATTCACGATAGCGACCTTTTTGAGGTCTATCTGCACGCCAAACTGGTTGCATTTGATACCTTTTAAAAGGAAATTGAATTTCATTTCTATTCATTACTACAAAACGCGCCAATGGCACTGTTAAGTCGTATCGCAACCCTCTGTCTGCAATTTTTGGAGTAATATTAGAATAATTTTTATTGATTAAATCCTCAGTGTCCGTTTTTTTCAAATATTCACCAGAATTCAATACTTTAAAAAGTAACTTATCGCCTTCTTCACCATATTTCCCTTGTAATGTACTTAAGTTTTCTAAAGAAGGCGTTTCAATACATTGAAAACCATGCAATTGAAAAACCTTTTCCATAGTATTCAATACGTATTTTCGCTGTTGCATTGCCACCGGACCAAAATCTCGGGTGCCTGAAGGAAGTCCTGGTTTTTCCATTCTGCGAAGTTACATCAACCAAATAAAAAAAAGGCAACCCAATGGCTGCCCTTATATGGAAAATCAATTATGAATTACAAAGATTATTCTTCTATATATCCGGTATTATGAACCTGTTCCAATAATTCTTCCAAATCTTCCTCGGCTCCAGGAGTGTAACCTTGGTGTTCGTATACAATTTCCCCTTTTTGGTTAACTACAAAGGTCATTGGAGGATTATTCACATTCATTCCTCTTGCTAAGTCTTGATTTACGTCGAGGATTATTTCGTAAGCCCAGCCCTCTCCTGTTACTTTTGGCTTTACCTTTCTTACATTTCTAGCATCATCCATACTTACAGCAACGAAATTCATATTGTACTTCTTAGCCCAAGATTCTTCGTTAAATTCATCACCATCTTTAATGTTGTAATAAGGGTCTATTGCTTGAAGTTCCTTGATACAAGGACCACACCAAGTAGCCCAGAAAGAAATTACTGTAATTTTTCCAGAATCAATAACAGAATTAAAGTCTATTTTTTCTCCGTTAATACTTTGAACAGAAATATGAGGCACTGCCTTATAGCTGTTTTGTCCAAATACGAACGAAGAGCAAGTAAATAATAATCCGAATAGTATTTGAGATAATTTCATTGGTACAAATCTAGTTAGTTTAATATATGGTTTGCAATGTTCGTGCCAAAAAATCTAATTACACATTATGTTCAGATTCACAATAATACCCTAATGAAAAGGATAAAATTAAACATATAATGCTTGACTTAAAATTTATGATGAAATTCAGGGACCCCGGAATTTATATTTATTTTAACTCCTTTAACACCGGCCTTTTCAGCAGCTTCAATGTCTCGACTTTTGTCACCAAACATTACTGATTTAGTGATGTCTATATTATACTTATGAATGGCTTTTTCTATCATCAAACTTTCCGGTTTTCTACAAAGGCATTTTCCTGAATAATCTGGATGATGGGGGCAATAATAAAAATCCAAAATGCTAAAACCAGCTAAAATGCACTCTCCTTGTAAATATTGATGCATCGCCTCAACATTCTCCTTTGGATATAACCCCTTATCTAAACCGCCCTGATTGGTTATAATAATTATTTCAAAACCTTCAATAACCCAAGTTTTCATGGATTCAATTACACCATCTAAAATATTGAATTCTTCAAGCGACTTGGTGTAATCACCTGGATCGTGGTTTATTACGCCATCTCTGTCTAAGAATAGTACTTTTTTTGACATCCGAAGCGAATTTAATCTCTTTACCTTTAATTGCCTAAAAACAAAACTGACAAATAAAATAAGTAATGAAAAATGCTTTAAATTATATTAAACCACAAAAAATTACGTCGAGTCTAGCAATATCAAATCAATTAATTCAATCTTTAGATTATTTTTGTCAAAAATGTCGTCCTTTTTAGTAATAATTCCGACTTACAACGAAATTGAGAATATCGATCGAATGATTGATACCGTCATGTCTTTAGAAAAGGGGATTGACCTATTGGTGGTAGACGATAATTCTCCTGATGGAACGGGGAATGCTGTAAAAAGTAAGCAAGAAAAATATAAGGAACGCCTAAACATCATAGAGCGAACCGAAAAGAACGGCTTAGGGACTGCTTATATTGCTGGTTTTCATTGGGCATTGACGCGAGGGTACGAATTCATTTGCGAGATGGATTGTGACTTTTCCCACCCAGTAGATCAGTTACCGAAACTATTCGAACAATGTGAGAATGGCGCAGATGTATGTGTTGGATCCCGATATGTTGGTGGCGTAGTTAATGTAGTAAATTGGCCCATGGGAAGGGTTCTCATGAGCTATTATGCTAGCAAGTACGTTCAATTTATTACTGGCCTAAAAGTAGAAGACACTACAGCTGGTTTTGTTTGTTACAAGCGAAAAGTGCTTGAGACCATTAAAATTGATGAGATTAAGTTCCGAGGATACGCTTTTCAAATAGAGATGAAATTCAGAGCTAAAAAGTTTGGTTTTAACATCAAGGAGCACCCAATAATTTTCACAGACCGCACGGCCGGAACATCCAAAATGAGCACTAAAATCTTTAGAGAAGCTCTATTTGGAGTATTAGAACTAAAACTGAAGAGTTTATTTGGGAAGTTTTAGAAAATTAACCTGACAAGATTTTTAAAGTTGTGCTGGTCAAATATTATGTTATTTCATAATAACTAATTATTACATAAAATGCCCAAAATTAATGATGCTAATATTATAGATCAGTAACGATTTTGATATATTTAATTACAACTCTTTAAATATTTTTAATAAATAATTGATTTTTCATATAACTACTCTAAAATATTTACATTAAATTCACCAAGTCCAATTGAAAAAAATAAATTTATGAAAACTAAAGAATTATTATTTGCCCTATTCGCATTTGGTCTCTTTTTCGGATCATGCAGTACATCACAAAAACACGTCGCTTTCAATACCGGTGGGTGGAAAGAAAATGTAGACCCAAGTAGTGTAAGAACTCACATTAATAACGAGACAAATGTGAATACAGAATTACAACCCACAACTAAGAATTCGGCTACACTCATGTCATCTGAAGCAAACAATGAAATTGAAACTTCAACTGCTACAAATCTTGACGAAACCCAATTAATTTCACAAGAATCAATTTCTCCTAACAACACTGCGGTTAAAACATCTGAGATATTGTCAGAAGCTAAAAAGTTAAATTTCATTCAACGAAAGATGATTAAACCTCTTCAGAAGAAAATTGCTAACGTTGTTGAAAAAGCAAAAATAGTAAATAGAAGTGGTTCTGGGAGTGGATCAGGAATGTCAATCGCTTCACTGGTCTTGGGAATTTTAGGACTATTTATTCTAGGCTGGTTGTTTGGAACATTAGCTATTATTTTCGGAGCAATTGGCATGGGTAGAGATGGCAGAGGAATGGCGATTGCCGGATTAGTATTAGGAATAATTGATGTACTAATATCAGTTATATTTATACTTGCTGTTCTGGCGAGTATTTAAACTAAGGAGTTAGTTCATTAAACAATATTAACTACATTTTAAAAAAGGAGATTCTCCTTTTTTATTCCATAAATAATAAAAATATAAAATAATTTCGAGACCGTTAATAACCAATTGGCTAATGCTGAGAAAGCAATTCAAAAATCAGAGCTTAGCAAATCCTATGAGAATCTTTCTTTTGTCGAAAAAATAGCAGTAAAACGCGCAATAAAACCAATTAAGAAAAAACTCAAACACGTTAATACCCATTCTACCTACTCCGAATCCAGGCTTACTGACAAAGAATTCATTATAGCCTTTATATTACTACTTTTTCTTGGGTTTTTAAGGATACACCGATTTTATCTTGGATATCCGCTATATGGATTGTTAATGCTATTTACTGCAGGTGGATGCGGTATTCTCATAATAATAGATTTGGTTTTATTAATTACCGGGAACTTAAAACGAAGACATGGTTATTTTTAATTGTAAAGGATTATATTAAAATAATTGAAAAGAAAACTAAGAATAATAGCTTCGATTTTTTTTGTAATTACACCTTTGGCATTGATGTTTTTGCCCGTTGATTTCTTTGACCAAGGTAGAAGTATTTGTATAAGTAAACTCTTTTTTTATAAGGACTGTCCGGGATGTGGAATTACCCGGGCGGTACAACACTCGATCCATGGGGAATGGTCAACTGCCTTTAACTACAACAAACTTATTGTTATAGTAGGACCATTATTAATTTATCTTTGGTTTATTGAGATTGGAAATCTAATCAAATACTTCAAAAAAAGGAACTAGACTGCCGTATTATTATTTCCAGGACCAGCCAACTTCTCAAAATCTCTATCCATCAAATAAAGACCCGAACCGTCATTACCTATTATTTTTAGTTTCGCTAAAATGCTGTTGAATTGAGCTTCTTCTTCCCTTTGCTCAGCAACATACCACTGTAAAAAGTTAGCAGTCGTATGATCCGCATGCTTAGTTGCAATATCCATTAATTTATTAATTGCAGCAGTAACTTTTTTCTCTTGTTCCAACACTCTTTCAAAAACCTCTTTGAACGAACCAAAGGTAATTGTTGGAGCATTTACGCTTGGAGAAATTGCAAATCCACCAACCTCATTTATGTAGTGAAATAGTTTAAGCATGTGCATACGCTCTTCATCACTTTGCGCGTATAAAAACTTTGCCGTCCCCTCAAAACCCTCATTTTCCATCCACGATCCCATGGCTAAATATGAATAACTAGCATATGCTTCTATTGCAACTTGCTCATTTAAAGCGGCTTCTAATTCTTTTGATAACATGATACAAATTTAAATATTGAATCCTGCACTCCACAAAATATTATATTAAGGTCAACAACATTTAGTTAAACTCCACTAACTTTTATGTTTTATTACTTTTTACCTACCTTCGCACCGACTTTACGAATGGAACCAGAACCTCGAAGTTGTAACTATCATGATGCGCGTTTACTTCAAGCGGCAAAACAAGGTGCAGAAAGTACCGTTACTTGCTCAATTAGAGAGCATGGAGGGATTGGCATGGGTAGACCTTCAAAATCCTAATCCTGAAGAAATAGCCGATGTTGAGGCCCATTTCGAATTTAAGTTTCAAACAAGACAAGAACAGTTAGAAATTGAGAGTTCATCTCGATATTTTGAAACTGATGATGAGATCATTGCCAATAGTAATTTCTTACAATTCAATTCAGAAAATAATCAGTTTCTATCAAATGCGGTTTCATTCATTCTTCAAGATGAGATTCTCTTTACCTATCGCGATGCCGACCTCACTGCTTTTTCGGACTGTGTAAAAAAAATCAAGGGTACGGGTAGATTCTTTCATTCAGGGAAGCAAATCATGGCCACACTTTTAGAAGCGGGCATAGATAATGATGCTGATCTTTTAGAAAACTTATCTCGTCAAGTAGCGGAATTATCGAAAATAGGTACTATAGGTGGTACACCAGACGAAAAATTAATATTAAAAATTACTCGCGTTCAAGAAATGACAATGGAAATTCGCCAAAATGCGGTGGATAAACAACGAGTAATTTCTGCAATTCTAAAAAGTAGAGAATTTGAGGGTGAAGACTATGAAAGATTGCGTATCGTTATCAAGGATATTAATTCGCTAATTGATCATGCAAACTTTAATTTCCAAAGACTAGAATATTTACAAAACACGTTTTTGGGTCTTGTAAATATTGAACAAAATAAAATAATCAAGATTTTTACGGTTGCAAGTGTAATCTTCATGCCTCCTACTCTTATTGCAAGCGTATATGGTATGAACTTCAGATTTATTGAAGCATTTAAATGGAAATATGGTTTTGTCTATGCAATTATTTTAATGGTTTTATCGTCACTTGGAACACTATATTTCTTCCGCCGCCGCAAATGGTTATAATCCTTTTGCTTATTTAATTGTTAAATTTATTGATGAGAAGATTTGTTGAGATTATGTGTGTTGCTTTGTCGTTAATGGCGGTGAATATTGAGGATATTTCAAAAATCCGCAAAACATATTATCAAGCACTAACCCATGAAAAATCAATATTAGCACTTCATGAATTAGGTAAGCAACATCAAAACTCAGCTTTAGGTAAGGCCTATTACGGAACAGCAAAAGCATTACAAGCTAGAGAATCCTCATGGGTACCCACTAAAATTAGTTTGGCTAATGAGGCCAGTGAATTATTAAACTCGGCAGTTGAATTAGATAATAACAGTACAGAAGTTCGTTTTTTAAGATTGAGTTTTGAAGCCGCAACACCTGCAATGCTAAATCTGAATTCGCATGTGAACTCTGATGTTAATTTTCTTTCAAATAAATTAGAGAAGAATCACCCACTTAATTATGTCATTAAGGCTTGGGTAAACACGACGGATGATATTACAAAAAACCAAAAAGCAAGAATTAAGGCTCGATTATTGCCTTAATCCCAGGCAGTACCTTTCCTTCGAAATATTCAAGAAGTGCTCCACCGCCTGTACTCACATAACTTACTTGATCCTGTAAACCAAACTTATGTACTGCAGCAGCGCTATCACCGCCTCCAATTAATGTAAAAGCTCCTGAGGAAGTCGCATCTGCCACAGCCTGAGCTACGGTCTGGGTCCCTTTTGAAAATGCTTCCATTTCGAAAACCCCCATTGGGCCATTCCATAATACTGTCCTGCTGTTTTTTATTACCTCTGCAAAGTACTTCGCTGCACTATTTCCTATATCTAAACCCATCCATTCGTCGGCAATCTCATTGCTTAATGTATGATGCGTATTAGCATCTGCAGCAAACTTATCGGCAATAACTGAATCCTCTGGCAAATGTATTTGCACACCAGCCTCTTCTGCTTGTTTAAGAATTTCCAAACATGTATCTAATCGGTCCATTTCACATAATGAAGAACCTATTTTTCCTCCTTTGGCCTTAAAGAAAGTGTATGCCATTCCACCACCGATAATAATGTGATCTGCTACTTTCAAGAGATTTTCAACAATTAAAATCTTATCAGAAACTTTTGCTCCACCAACAATTGCCGTAAATGGTCTATTTGGGTCTTTAACCACTTTTTCTGCATTTTCAATTTCTCTAGCCATTACAAACCCAAATGCTTTATTCTCTGAAAAGAAATTAGCAATAATAGCAGTTGAAGCATGTGCTCTATGGGCAGTTCCAAAAGCATCATTCACATAAAAATCTCCTAGTTTAGATAATGATTCTGCAAATGATTCATCACCCGTGGTTTCTTCTTTGTGAAATCTTAGATTCTCCAATAGTATAACCTCACCTTCAACAAGGCCATTAGCAGATTTCTCTGCTGATTCACCAATACAATCCTCAATAAATTGAACTGGTCTATTAATTAAGTCTGAGATTCTATATTGAATATGCTTTAAAGAATAATCTGGATTTACTTCACCCTTTGGTCTACCCAGGTGACTCATCAAAACAAGTGAACCACCATCTCCCAATATTTTCTCAATACTCGGTATTGCAGCTCTGATTCTGGAATCATCCGTAATTTGAAAGTCTTTATTGAGTGGAACATTAAAATCCACACGCATGATTACTCGCTTACCTTTAAAGTTGAAATCATTAATGGTTTTCATTATTTATATATTTTTTAGTAACTCGCTCATTGAGCAAGCTTGGGTAATGATCGCTTTTACTTTGTCAATCGGAACTCTTTCTTGCTCCATAGAATCTCTATGTCTGATAGTAACATCACCTTGTGTTAAACTATCATGGTCTACAGTTATACAAAAGGGCGTACCAATAGCATCCATACGACGATAACGTTTCCCAATACTATCTTTATCCTCAATAAATACGTTCATATCCAAACGTAAATCTTCGTAAATTCTCTCCGCTAATTCTGGCAATCCGTCTTTTTTTACAAGAGGTAAAATTGCACACTTAACGGGGGCCACCGCTGGATGTAGTTTTAAAACAATTCGTGTATCACCATCTAACTTTTCTTCAGTAAAGGCTTCTGACAGTGTTAATAAAAAAAGGCGGTCTAAACCAATACTAGTTTCAACCACATAGGGAACATAACTTTCGTTACGTTCTGGATCGAAGTAGCGCATTTTTTTTCCAGAAAATTCTTCATGTTTAGTAAGATCAAAGTCAGTACGTGAATGTATTCCTTCCACCTCTTTAAATCCAAATGGAAAATTATACTCAATATCTACTGCTGCGTTTGCATAGTGTGCAAGTTTAACGTGATCATGAAATCTATAATTAGATTCAGATATTCCAAGAGCACGATGCCAACGCATTCTCTTTTCTTTCCAATATTCGTACCACTGAATTTCAGTACCAGGGGCACAGAAGAATTGCATTTCCATTTGCTCAAACTCTTTCATTCTCATCACAAACTGCCTAGCTACAATTTCATTTCTAAATGCTTTTCCGGTTTGCGCAATTCCAAATGGGATTTTCATTCTACCGGTTTTTTGAACGTTTAAGAAGTTTACAAAAATCCCTTGGGCAGTTTCTGGTCTTAAATAAAGCGACTCTTCTCCCCCTTCCAAAGCGTTCATCTGTGTAGAATACATAAGATTAAACTGCCTTACTTCAGTCCAATTTTTTGAACCACTAATTGGGCAAGCAATTCCTTCTGTCTCAATTAATTCTTTTATGGTATTCAATTTCCCCGACTCTAATGCATTCTTAAGAATTTGATCCATTGAATCAATTTTATCTTGATATTGCATGACGCGCGGATTAGTTTGACGATACATTTCAGCATCGAATGATTCACCAAAACGTTTTGCAGCTTTAGTAATTTCTTTTTCAATTTTTTGCCGGATTTTTTCTTGATGCTCTTCAATAAGCACATCTGCTCGATATCGCTTTTTACTATCTTTGTTGTCAATCATTGGATCATTAAACCCATCTACATGACCTGAAGCTTTCCAAACTCTTGGATGCATAAAAATTGCCGAATCTAATCCAACAATATTGGCATGCATTCTAGTCATGGATAAATACCAATACTGACGAAGATTGTTTCTCAACTCTACACCATTTTGTCCATAATCATAAACTGCGGCTAAGCCTCCATAAACTTCACTATTAGGAAATACAAAACCATATTCTTTAGCATGTGAAGTAATTTTTTCAAACAAATTTGAGTCTGACATATACTAAGGACAAAGATAGGAAAAATGATTCGGGGAATCCGTTAATTGTGGGGAAGAATTATCCTTGAGAATCCAAATTCATTCTTTAATTTTGATACTGATTTGAAAGATATTTCACTCATACTATTTATCGGATCCACATTAATCTCTTTCGGCTTTGGATTATGGATTGCAACCCTATTTTGGAGGGGCAGGAAACAACGCGTATTAAAAAATTTGGAGTTATTAATTTCAGCAGAAAAATCTGAATACATCCCATCAGATAATGTTAATACACAGGATATCGAAGATGGATTTAGAACATTAATTATAGCTCGAAAAAAAGAACTTCAAAGATTACAGCAATTAGAAACTTACAGACGAGATTACATCGGGAATATTGCCCATGAGCTAAAAACACCACTTTTCTCGATTCAAGGTTATATTGAAACTGTAATTGATGATCCTGATCTTGATATAGAAACTCGTAAAACCTTTTTAAAAAAAGCGAATAAAAATGCAACAAGACTCGGACAAATTGTTAAGGATTTAGATACTATTACAAAATATGAAAGTGGGGTTCTTAAAATCGAAAAGGAACCGATAGACCTTTTACAATTAATCCATAATGTCATTGAAGAAATGGAAATCCAGGCATCTGCAAAGCAGATTTCATTATTCCTTCAAAATAGAACAGAAAGTGCTATGATCAGCGCCGATAAGGGAATGATTCATCAAGTATTATCTAACCTAGGTTACAATTCAATTAAATATGGAAAACCTCAAGGAACTACCACTTATAAAATTTCTGATACTGGGAAAAAAATAATTGTTGAGGTTTCTGATAATGGAATAGGAATTCCTGCCAAAGACGTAGGAAGAATTTTTGAGCGGTTTTACAGAGTAGATTCACACAGAAGCAGAGAATCTGGTGGAAGCGGACTTGGCTTAAGTATTTGTAAACATATTATTGAGGCTCATGGGGAATCAATTACTGTGATGAGCACAGAAGGTGCAGGTTCAACTTTTAGCTTTTCATTAGCTAAGCATGCACAGGAATAATGTTGATATTTATACCACTTTTGTGTGGTAGAGTGAAGTCTACATCGGTACTTTTGTTGAATGCTTTGGCCGGACCAATCAGATGAAAATAATTCAGGAGCTCCTTTCTTGGATGCCTTGAATGACAACCAAATTAAACCTGTTGAAAAAACTGATGGTCCCGTAATGATAATTGCAGGTGCTGGGTCAGGAAAAACTCGTGTACTTACATTTAGAATTGCCTATTTAATGGCAAAAGGTATAGACCCGTTTAATATTTTAAGCTTAACCTTTACCAATAAGGCAGCAAAAGAAATGCGAAATCGTATCGAATCTCTTGTTGGCGCCGAAGCAAGAAACCTTTGGATGGGTACATTCCATAGTGTTTTTGCGAGAATACTCCGACAAGAAGCCGAAAAGTTGAACTATCCAAAAAGCTTTACTATTTACGATAGCGACGATTCGAAAAGTTTAATCAAGTCCATCTTAAAGGAGATGAATATTGACGATAAAGTATACAAACCTAATTTGGTTCTCGGAAGAATCAGCTTAGCAAAAAACAACCTAATGACGGCAAATTCCTACATAAATAATGAGGAAATGCAGATTGCTGACAAATCTGCTGGAAGACCTCAATTCGGAGAGATTTTCGCCAAGTATACCGAGCGCTGTTTTAAGTCGGGCGCCATGGATTTCGACGATATCCTTATGAACACCTTTAAGCTCTTAGATAAATTTCCCGACGTATTGAATAAGTGGCAACACCGTTTTAAATACATCATGGTAGATGAGTATCAAGATACTAATCATGTTCAGTATATGATCACTAAAAAACTAGCCGCGGTACATCAGAACCTTTGTGTAGTTGGCGACGATGCCCAAAGTATTTACGCTTTCCGAGGTGCAAATATCGAGAACATCCTAAACTTCGAGAGAGATTATCCCGATGTTGCTGTTTTTAAACTTGAACAAAATTATAGAAGTACAAAAAACATCGTGAATGCTGCTTCTAGTGTTATTTCAAATAACAAAAAACAACTTAAAAAGGAAATTTGGACTTCAAATGAGGAGGGCGATAAAATTAAAATAATGCGCAGTCCTTCAGACAATGATGAAGCAAGACGTGTTGCAGAATTAATTTTTGAAGACAAACATAAGTTACAACTTCCTAATAAAGCTTTTGCCATTCTTTACAGAACAAATGCCCAAAGCAGATCAATTGAAGAAGCCCTTAGAAAACGCAACATTGATTATAAAATATACGGAGGTATAAGCTTTTATGGTCGTAAGGAAATTAAAGATATGTTGGCTTACCTCAGACTTGTTATCAACCCTAGTGATGA
>Ga0222714_10000328_pt1 | contig 57130 bp, 67 predicted proteins | sample C33_3DmetaG_FD_165048 | JGI IMG/M metagenome (GOLD analysis project Ga0222714, IMG submission 165048) | Estuarine water microbial communities from San Francisco Bay, California, United States - C33_3D | ecosystem: Environmental > Aquatic > Marine > Unclassified | place: USA: California... | reverse complement strand
CACATAGAAAAAGGCGCGATCTTCGCTCGCATGGAGCAAGTCTTTCGCCATCGCCCCAATATCTCCCGCAAAGACGCACTGCGCGAAGCGCAGACCGTGCTCAATGCCAGCCGCTGGATAAAGGTCACTGACCAGCGCGTATTCAACTACAAAGACCGGATCGAGATCGCTCGGCAAAAGGCTCTACAGGAATCGAAGAAGACGTTCCGAGAGGCTCTCGGGGTCCCTGCCCCTATACTAGCCCCGACCCCCGCGCCCGAGCGCAAGGAAGACCCCAAGACGAGGCTCGCGGATATACTCGAGCTACTGCTGGATGTCGTCGCCGAGTCCGTGGCGGCCCGGGTTGCAGATAGAATGTCGACGCAAATGCTGGAAAACGCCCCGCAGATCGTGGTTAATCGTCCGAAGCATAACCCCCAGCCGATTCCGCACCCCACCGGCGTGGCAAAACCCGGTGTGCTGGTGATCGGACTGCTACCGGCACAGGCCTACCAAGTCGTCTTGCCCGAGATGGGGGACCGGTTGGACTTGACCTTCTACACAGCCGAAGAAGCCGTGACCAAGCCTAAGCTCGTTCGAGCGCACACGGTGATAATGACTAAGTTCATTTCGCACGCTGTACAGGACAAATACCGCAAGGCCACTAATCTGCGCTTTTGCAATGGCGGCACGGGCGAACTGGTGAAGATACTTGACAAGATTGTAGCACCTGTGTTATAATATAACCTTTTCAACAACACATAGAGGACAACACAATGCAGACTACCCACACCAGCGTCGAGCAATCAATGTACGGTTGCGACATCGAAGCGTTCAAGACTTCCATTCGCGAGTCGATCACCTACCGCTACACCGGCGGCAACATGGTCGTCGCGGGTCTGATGTCCGACGCGCAGGAGCTGATGGCCATGGGGCAGACCGAGGCCGCCCGCCAAATGCTCAATCGTGCAAAGGCTGTGCTGTTCGACATCATGGACGGCGAAATGTCCGGCAGTGCGGAGGTGAAGTGATGAACCGCACGATCTCTTACACTGACCTCGCGGCCCTCTTTCGCCGCAAATTCGCCAATTCCGACTTGTACTCGTGCGAGTGCGCCCTGCGCGACTGCTACGACGCGATGCTGGCCGTCGGCGAAGACCGCGACCCCGAGTACGCTCGGAAGCTGTGGTGCGAAATCGACGCCATCCGCGACCGCCAAATGGCGATCAATAAGAACGCTCGTGAACTCAAAGCAATGAGGGCCTACCCATGATGATTCTAAATACCACTGCTGACCTGATCGACGCGATCTCGAATCGCGAATTGACACCTTTCCCCTACACTGGCCGCTTCATGTACGGACGCCGGTGCGTGGCGTGCAAGCTGGACCAAGGCTCGGACCTCGAAGGCTTGCCCAAGGTGGGCGCGATGGTGGACCAGCTCGGCAAAGGGTACCTCGCCTACTGGCCCCAAGAGGAATGGACCGACGGGGTGCAAGAGTACGTCGACACGATCCGCGATCCCTCGGGAAAGGCCGAATGACCCTATCGCCAGTAGGGTCATTTGAGGGGGGTATTGACAAACCTATTGCTCCCGTGTTATAATACAGATTCTGGATTGATGAAACGGTCCAGTAAACCAATCAACCGATAACTTATAGAGGACACACCATGAAAATCGCAACACGCACAGCTACTAAGACCCAAGTCGAAATCGTCGCCGTAAACGGCGGCTGGACCACGATCCGCGCCATCGGCCAGCAAAAGACCATCAAGGTCCGCAACGGCGAGTTGACCGGCCACACGACAATCACTAAGGCCACACCAGTGACCGCCGAACTCGTGATCGCAAAGGCCCGCGCCACTGCCCGCGTCAAGATGGACATCAACGAGCGCAAAAACGGCAAAGTCGATCCGCTCTACTTGCCCCAGTACACCGCGTACGCCATCCAGTTGGCCGACGGCACGAAGAAGCGTTCGATCGACAAAGGCGACACCGTGGCGTTGACACTGCGCAAGCTGACCCTCGACGCCGTGTACGCGACAGCGTCCAGCGCGACCGGCATCTCCCAAGTCGGCCTCCGCGATCGCTTCGCCCACCTGAACCCCGGCATGCAACGCATGAACCTCGGCAACATGATCCGCAAAGCACTCAAGGAGACCGCAAATGCCTGATACCAAAAAAGAAGTTCGGGTGCGCTTGCACTCGGCCACCCTCACGGGTGAAATGCTACTGGACGGCCAACGCATCGCCTTCCGCGCCGAAATCAACGGCCCGAAGGTGGAAGCGTGGTTCGATCCCACGAAGGACGGCCAAGAGGTGGACCGCTGGCTCGCGTTCCGCGCCTTGGACCGTTGGTTCGACGAAAACCTCCGGGGCTGACATGACGCACTTCTGCGCGAAATGTCAAGCCGAGCGGCTGGCCGAAGGCGGGGTCCAAACCCGTCCCGGCCGGTGGCTCTGTGCGAAATGCTGGGTCCAGTTCACCCAGCGGAAAATGGGGTATTGACAAAGGTACCGCACCCGTGTTATAATACGTCTTTTTACACCAACAGATAGAGGACACACACCATGAACAAGCAACGCCGCGCCAAAATTGAAGCCGAAGTGCTCGCCGCCCAAACCGCGATCGAAGCCCTGCGTTTCGCCCTGCAGAACCTGCAAGACCTCGCGACCGAGGAGCAAGACTGCTTCGACAACATGCCCGAAGGCCTCCAAGCGTCCGAGAACGGCCAGCGCATCGAAGAGATCGCGCAAGCGTTCGATTCGGCCAACAGCACATTCGAGTCCGCGATCGACGACGTCGAGTCCGCGATCGAAGAAATCGGAGAGGCGGTGAACCAATGATCGACTTCGCACCACTGACCGAGCACTCTCCCCGTCCCGTGGCGGACCTCGACTACGTGCCATGGTGGGCAAAGGGCGAGTACGCCCGTGCCAACGGCACGAAATACACCACCGAGTCGGGCGTCACGATCGTCGGCGGCAAGGCCACCGGAAGGCTTCCCGTGGCACCGAGACCCGTCCCGGTACCTAAGGCCCAACCCCGGGCGGCGAGCGTCTCCGAGACCCCAAGGAAGGCCCCGGCGACCCCGCCGAAGCCCGCCCGGACCCCGGATCTGGTAGCCCAGCTCCTCGCCGTGCACAAAACCAGCGAAGCGCGGCTCGGACTGTGCGCGAAATACGGCGTGGACCCGGCCATCTTCACCAACGCCCCCAACCCGGGTGTGGCCGCGATGCGGCTGGCCAATGCCTTGCGTGCCAAGGCTCCGTGATGTACAATCGGTGGCATGTCCGACGCCACCCTTGTCCTGCTTGCCTTCCTCGCCCTCGGGGTGGGCACGCTACTGTGGGCGATCCACGAAATCAACCGGGAGCTTCCGAATGAGCAAAGCGACGATTCAAGCGATGGCGGAACGGGCTTTCCCTGATCTGCCCGAACTGCAAGTAATGATCGGCGACGTGTACGACATCGCGTACCAAGAGGCCCTCGACGACGCCGCGTACAAAATCGCCGCGCTCACCGCGATGGGCGACACCGCCGCTTCCTTCTCGATCTTCGTGAAGAACCTACGGAAGCCCACGGGAGACGCTTGAGATATGCCAAGCTATTACCATACCGGTACTATACCTTCCAACGCAAGGAAGACCCCACGGAAGGCCTCCGAGAGGTATCGGAGCACAGTGCGGAGGTCCGGTGCGACTGCCTGAACAGAAGCTCTACGACTGGCTGGTCCGCAAAATCGGCCACCGGGCTATGCTCGAACGCGTCGAGAACCGGGTGAAAAAAGACACCCCGGACCTGTACTTCAGCACAAAGGCCCAACCCGCCACCGACGACCGCCCGCTGTCGGGCTGGATCGAACTGAAATGCCTCGACGCTTTCCCGGTCAAGCCTACCACGACCGTCAAGCTTCCGCACTGGACCACCGGCCAACGCTATTGGGCGATTCGGCACAAAACGTACGGCGGCAACACGTGGCTCCTCGTCCAAGTGGGCGACGAAGTCTTCGTGTTCAACGCCGTGGAGCTGGCGACCAACGACTGGACTCGGGCCGAGTGGAGTTTATACGGTGTGCGACTCGACAAAAAAGCCTGTAGCACCGAGGACGTACTTGTGGCACTGCGCGAATTCGTGGTTTAATTCGTCCACGGCGTGCAATGCGCTGTACTCGTGTCGGACCTCCCGACGCTGGTGGAACAAGAAAAGCAACGTTCCACCGTTCCATCAAGATGGAACACATGATGGAACGCTCTCCCCATTCGAAAAAAGACCCGGTGTTCCATTGTTACATGCGCACGCGGGGGTACTGCCCTGTCAACGGCATGGTTTAATATATATGGGTATATGATGGAACAATGGTACACGGGCTGTGTGTCTCGAAAACCGCGTCGGACGGGGCTTGTGAGACTGTGGTGCGTTCCATCACCGTTCCATCATTATGGAACAAATCGGGGTCTTCAGACGTCGAATATTCCTCCACCACCACTTAGGGCCTCATCTTGGGCTTCTCGTGTGTGCGCACAAAAGCGTTATAACTTGGCGTTATGCTGAGCCTCAGTCTCATAACTCAGCTGTAGACAAAGCCGGGTATTGCGTGCTGTGCGGCTTTTGTGGTTTAATTCGCTTCATGGCCTTTAATGACGACCTCAAACTGCTGAAAGACCTTGGACCGGCTACGATCGCCGAATACGAGCGGCGTGCCGGGATCTCTGTGCAAATGCTGTTGGACGCTATCGTCCGTGACCGCGTGCGGCACCCGCCCAATTCAGCCAGTCACATGGCACACACGAAAGAGTGCAACGATCCCACGCTAGTGGCGACCGGCGAATTAGCACTCATGGAAGAGACCAAAGCATTCAAAATGCTGGTGATCATCGCCGAATTCCGTGATGGTCCGCCCGAGTCACGTTTCTCCTTACGTCACGCTTACAACACGGCGGGTATTCACCGGCAAACGCTGATTGGCTGGCGCGGTGACCACAAGATGTTCGACGGCATCATGGACAGCATCCAAGAGGAGATGGTCGACACAATGCGTGCCGAAGCGTATCGTCGCTCTGTGGTGGGACACGACGAGCCGCTCACGCATCAGGGCGTCAAAACGGGCGAGACCGTGAAAAAGTTCAGTGATTCACTGCTCCAGTTCACCCTCATGGGGTACGACGCGAAATTCCGCTCGAAAGACGTCAATATGAACGTGTCGGGCCAGCTGGACTCGAACATCAACATCGAAGGTCTCCGTGATCGCCTTGCCCAACGTCTTAACTCGCGCTCAAAGGCGGAGTAAAAAGTCGACTGTCGTCGATTCGGCGAACTGGCACGAGTTCGTGGACGAACTGTCGGACCGCGAAGCACTCGAACTTTTTTATGACTGGCCCACGTGGGCGAGGCACAACCAGACGATACCACCGGGTGCGGACTGGACCATTTGGATGATCCTCGCTGGGCGTGGCTGGGGAAAAACCCGCTGTGGTGCCGAATTCGTGCGCTACCACGCCGAAAACGGACTGGCCAGCCGCATTGCACTCATTGCTGAAGACGCGGGCGACGCACGCGATGTGATGGTTGAGGGCGAATCCGGCATTTTGGCCATCTCGCACCCGAAATGCAAGCCGATATTTGTGCCTTCTAAGCGGCGACTGGAGTGGCCCAATGGTGCGATCGCCACGATCTACTCGGACAACGACCCCGAGACACTGCGGGGACCACAGCACGATTTGGCTTGGGTGGACGAACTGGCGAAATTCCGCAATGCGGAGGACATGTGGTCCAACTTGATGTTCGGCCTGCGACTGGGGCAAAAGCCCCGCGTTTGCATCACCACGACGCCCAAGCCCATCCCAATCGTGCGACGCCTGATTAGCGAGGAGCGTGTCATCGTCACCACGGGCACAACGCACGAGAATTTTAATAACCTCGCACCCACGTTTCGCGACGAAATCGTGTCGCAGTACGAGGGCACACGCATCGGACGGCAGGAGCTGTACGCGGAGGTGATCGATCCTGAGGACTACGGCATCGTCAAGCGCGAGTGGTTCAGGCTGTGGGACGCGAAAAAGCCACTGCCCGAATTCCTCTACGTGCTCCAGTCCTACGACTGCGCGTACACCGAAAAGACGCAAAACGATCCGACCGCGTGCTCCGTGTGGGGCATCTTTAGGCCCAACGACGATTCCGGGCTTTGCGCTATGCTCATCGACTGCTGGGAGGACTTCCTCGCGTACCCCGACCTGCGGCCCAAGATCATTGACGAGTACGGCTCGATCTACGGCGAACCCGGCAAAAAGGTGGACCTCGTGCTCGTCGAGGACAAGGCGTCGGGCATCAGCATTTTGCAGGACCTGCAACGGGCTGGAGTGCCGTGCCGCGCCTACAACCCGGGCCGCGCTGACAAAGTACAGCGTTTGCACTTAGTGGCCAACATCATCGCCCACGGCCGCGTCTACGTGCCCGAATCGCTCGTCCATCCGGGCCAGCCACGCGACTGGGCAGAGCCACTGGTGTCCCAAGTGTGCTCGTTCCCCGAGGCGGACCGGGACGACTTGACCGACACGCTGTCCCAAGCACTGCGACTGCTGAAAGACATGTCGTTCCTGCAAATCGACCCGATCCCACCGGACAACGACTACGTGGACGACGAATACAGACCGAACCGAGGGAACCCTTATGCCCAGTAATCTGATTGACGACTTCCTGCAGGGTTTGGACCCGATCGACGCGGCCACGCTATTGGCGGGTTTGCGCAATTCAGTGCCGCTGGGCATGCTGTTTCGTTCCGGTGAACTCGGCCCGGACGAAATGACTGACCTAAACAGGCGTCGTGGTCCACCAAGTGCGCCTAATCCGCCGACCGTTGATCAGCCATCGTACGAAAGCATGGCGTTCAACATGCAGTACCGAGATCCTCGGATTTTTGGTGTTCACCCCGACAAACCATCGATTAGCAACCAGATGCTCAGGGCGATGATGGACGAGTACAATCGCCAAGCGAGCGATTCGTACAGCCCGACGACTGCCACACGTCGCAAGGATTTCGAAGAGGCACCGATGTCGGCCCAGCAGTACGTGAGTGCCGCACCGAAGAAAAAGAAATTCGCCAACGGTGGCGCAATCGATTTCTCCATTCCCGACATGCAGGACGGTGGACGCTTCATCCCCGACCCTCAGCCTTTCAACAGGGGCGGCGGCGTGAAAAAGACGCTGGACCAGATGATGGCGGAGATGGCACAAAAGGGCACTAAGCTGGCGGACAAGCCGGATCTCGCACGCCGTGGATTTCTCGGCCTTGGTAAGGCATCGGATTTCCCACTGGCCAAGCTGGACAAGGACATGTTCAAAAACGCGCCAGCGATCACTGAGAAGTCGGTGACCATCGACCCCGGCAAGGGCGCGGCAAAGTCTACACTCAAATCGTTGAGCGAAACGCCGATGTCGAGGCGCGAAGTCTTGCAATCGACGGCAGGTCAGGTTATGCGCGGCGTGTTGCCCGATCTTGGCGGACTCGGCGCGATTGGCAATGTGGCGAAAGTCGCGGAGACTGCGGCACCGGTATTTACGTTCGACATGGTTCCCGCGCTGGTCGCGGAAGCAGTGCGTAAAGGTATGAGTGAAGAGCAAGCGATGGATTTTGTGCGAAGCATGATGCCGAAAGCCCAAGAGCGGTTCAGGATCGACGACATGTTTCAAGCGTACAAAGATCCCGAAGTCTTCACGGCACTGGACAATAAGGCCGGACCCGGTGAAGTAATGCGCGGCATGATGGGTGCGTTGCCCGAGTCACTGACTGGTGCGCCCCTCTCTAGCATTAGACCCCGAATTCGTGCGATGCGCGAACGTGCACCGGAAGTGTACGAAGGACTACGGCAGACAGCGAAAGACCTTGGTGAATATGGTCACGAGAATTGAGCCGTGTTAAAATCGCATATTAAAGGCTGACTATGGCAACTGAATTCCCACAACCGCAGATGGAAGCACCCGAAGGTCCTGAGGACACGGCGGGCATGGTGTTTGACCTCGACATGGAGGACCCGTACGCGGAAGTGGAAGAGCAACCGGACGGTTCGGCCATTGTGCGGATGGACGAATTCAAGGGTCCGGGCGAGGATCAAGACTTCTACGCGAATATGGCCGACGAGCTTGACCCGTGGAAGCTGGACAAGCTGGCGATGCAGTACCTCGACCTGATCGAGAAGGACAAAGAGGCACGCAAAGAGCGGGACAAGCAATACGAAGAGGGACTCAAGCGCACGGGCCTCGGGCACGACGCTCCCGGTGGTGCGCAGTTCCAAGGGGCGAGCAAAGTGGTGCACCCCGTGATGGCCGAAGCCTGTATTGATTTCGAGTCGCGTGCTATTAAAGAGCTGTTCCCACCGGACGGTCCAGTGCGCACGCACGTATTGGGCAAAGTTACCGAAGAGGAAACGAAGCGGGCCGAGCGCAAACGCGACTTCATGAACTGGCAGTTAACTGAGCAGATCGAGGAGTTCCGCGATGAGCAGGAGCAGATGCTGACGCAGTTGCCACTGGGCGGCTCGCAGTTCTTGAAGCTCTGGTACGACGATCGCAAGAAGCGTCCCTGCGCGGAGTTCGTGTCGATTGATAACATCCTACTGCCTTTCTCGGCTGGTAATTTCTACACTGCACAGCGAGTGACTGAGGTGCAGGACATCACCCAGCAGGAATTCGAGTCGCGGATGTCGTCGGGTTTGTACCGCGACGTGTCGTTCACCCGCGCCAGCATGGAACCCGAGCCAACGTCCCCCGAGAAGGCGAACAACAAGATCGAGGGTAAGCAGTGGAGTGACGACACCGATGGACTGCGTCGCGTGTACCACATCTACGCGTTCATCGCGGAAGAGGGCGATTCGCACACCAAAGGCGAGTTGGCTCCCTACATTTTGATGATCGACGAGAACAATTCGGAAGTCGTCGGTATGTACCGGAACTGGGAGCAGGGCGACGAAGCGATGATAAAGCTCGACTGGATGATCGAGTTCAAGTTCATCCCGTGGCGTGGTGCCTACGCGATCGGATTGCCACAGTTGATTGGTGGACTGTCTGCCGCGATCACCGGTGGCTTGCGTGCATTGCTCGACACTGCGCACATCAACAACGCCGCCACGATGCTCAAGATCAAGGGCGCGAAGATTTCGGGACAATCGCAAAATGTCGAAGTGACGCAAATCACCGAAATCGAAGGTGCACCGGGTGTAGACGACATTCGTAAGATCGCAATGCCGATGCCTTTCAATCCACCGAGCGAGGTGCTCTTCAAGCTCGTCGGGTTCCTGACGGACGCGGCAAAGGGTGTTGTGACCACCTCCGAGGAGAAAATCGCGGAGATGAATGCCAACACACCAGTCGGCACTACTCAAGCGTTGATCGAACAGGGTTCGAAGGTATTCTCAGCGATTCACGCACGACTTCACGATTCACAGTCGCGGGTCTTGAAGGTACTTCAGCGTATCAATCGCTGGTATCTCGACGAGATGCGAATGGGCGACGTGGTCCAAGAGCTGGACATTCGCCGCGAAGACTTCAATCGGAACACTGACGTGATTCCGGTGAGCGATCCGCACATATTCTCCGAGACTCAGCGGATGGCCCAGACCCAAGCGGTGATGGCCTACATGGACAAGTACCCCGATCTCTTTGATCGTCGGGCGGTCATCCAGCGTGCGTTGAAGCAGATGAAGATACCGAACGTGCAGGAGCTGATGCCCGCGACGGCCGAGCCGATGGAGATCAATGCCGCCGAAGAAAATGCGGCAATGACAATCGGGCGTGCGGCGTTTGCGTACCCACACCAGAACCAGTTGGCGCATATTCAGAGCCACCTCGATTTCGCGCTGAACCCAATGCTGGGGTCCAACCCGATCATCGCGCCAGCGTTCTTGCCCGCTTTCCTCGAGCATTTCAAGCAACACTTGATGCTGTGGTATCTCGGCCATATGAACGGCTATGTCGAGGAGTCGCTTGGACGTCCTGTGAAGGACTACGACATCGCGGGAATCACCGGGGAGATCGACAAGTTGTACGCGTTGGCCTCCCAGCACACCCAGATGGATGCGAAAGAGGCGTTTGCGAAGGTTATGCCCGCGATGCAACAGATCTTGGAGACTGTGCAGAAGCTCAAACCGAAGCCACAGATGGACGGCTCGGATCAGGTGATCCTCCAGACTTCAATGGCCGAAACCAAGCGACGTGCAGAGCGCGACAAAGTCGAACTCGGACTCGAGCAAGAGCGCATCAAGAACGACGCACTGAACAAAAACCGCGAACAGCAGATCAAAATCGCGCTGAACGCATCGGACAACTTGACCGAAGAACGGATCAAGACTGCAGAATTGACGCAAGACGCGGCGATTCTGAAGAGCGAGCAGGAGCAGACTGCATTGGCCGCGCAAGAAAGCGCACAACGAACTTTAGGAGTGTAATATGGCTACCAGCGACACAGAACAAATGGGTCAGAATGTACCTTACCACAAGCGTATGGCTATGGGCGCGAAGCTCGATGGCTCCTCGCTTGGTGCGAAAGAACCCGCGAAGACGCCCAGTGCGCCCAAACGTGGTGGTGGGGCACTAGCGCAAGCTAAAAAGAAATAATGCGATACGTCAGTGACCTCATTGGTGCTATTGAGGTCCGCAAATCGGCGATCGCGCAGTCATTGGTGAACGGCAATGCCGTCACTTTTGAGGCCTACCAACGCCTAGTTGGACAGCACCAAGGGCTTGAAGAAGCTCTGGTAATTTTAAACGACCTTTTAAATGAGGAAGATAGTAATGAGTGATACTCAACCGGTGGCTTCGAATGAAGCCGCGTTGCAGGAAGCATTTCCCGCAGTAGACCCCGGTGCTTTACCTGTAGGTGGACGAATTCTTGTGCAGTGGAGAGCCGCCAAGAAGACCGTAACATCGTCAGGAATAGTGCTCATAGAGGAAACGAAGGAAACGGAAAAGTGGAATAACCAAGTGGCGAAAGTCATCGCGGTAGGTCCACTGGCTTTCAAGAAACGCGATACACTCGAACCGTGGCCCGAGGGCAACTGGATCGATGTCGGCGACTTTGTTCGCATGCCAAAGTGGGGTGGTGACCGCTGGGAAGTACCTTATGGGGACCCGACGCTCGGCGAAACCGCACTTTTTAGTGTTTTTAACGACCACGAAGTAATTGCGAAAGTTACTGGTGATCCCTTGAAAGTGAAAGCATTCCTATGACCTCCAACGATAAACTCGATTTGCAACTCGCGGAAGAACCCGATGGGTCCGCAGTGGTGTCTCTGCCCGATGGCGAGGCACCGAATACCCCCGAAAATAGCGGCGATGGTCTCCGGACCGGTGGCCGAGTAGATTCGGATGATGGCGACGATGATGATAATCCCGCCGACAATATACCCCACGCCGATCCTGAGCGCGAAGCAATTCGACTGGCCCGTCGTGAGGAGCGACAGCTCAAGAAGAAGCTTCAGAAGGCCAAGGCGAGTGAGTCGAACCACCTGATCACCTCGCTGAAACGCCAGAATGACCATATGGCCGAGCGTCTAGCGGTCCTCGAAAAGCGGACGGCCGGTTCGGACCTTGCTCGACTGGACAAGGCGATCGAAGATGGTAATTTGAGGCTCCAATACGCGAAGATGAAGGTGAAAGAGGCCACTGAGATGGCTGATGGCGCTTCCGTCGTAGAAGCGCAGGAGGCGTGGTATGAAGCCCGCCGCCAAGTGGAGGCTCTCGAATCGCTCAAGAAAAAGGCTGTGGCCTCGGAACCCAATCGCAATTCTGTTCCCCAAGCTCCGGACCCGCTCCTGAAGCGTCACGCCTCGGACTGGATGGCTCGGAACGATTGGTACGACCCGAACGGCAAGGACATGGACTCCCAAGTCGCCACCAAGGTGGATGAGGCTCTTGTGGCCGACGGATGGGACCCGAAGACTGCCGAATACTGGGAAGAGCTAGATAATAGATTGACAAAATACCTGCCGCACCGTTATAATAGCGGCAACGACAATCAGTCGTCAAATCGGAGACCCCGTACCGTGGTAACAAGCTCAGGACGTGAATCACAATCGACATCTCGTGGAAACGAGTTTCGGTTGTCACCCGAGCGAGTCCGCGCCATCAAGGAAGCCGGTAGATGGGATAACATCACCGAGCGTAACAAGATGATTCGTAAATACGCGGAATATGACCGCATGAACACAAATAGGGGTTAAGATTATGAGAGACGATCGATTGAAAAAGAATCTTTCCGGTGGTGGCCGTGAGTCCCGCGCAGAGCAGGATAGCGAACGCGGATCAGCATCGAAGGAACTGGCGAGCGCGCAAGAACGTCGTAGGATGTTCAGTTCGGAATGGATTCAAGAGTCCCTTCCAAAACCCCCGGATATTCCGGGATTTCACGTATGTTGGCTTTCAACTACCAATGGGTACGACCCTATCCACAAGCGCATGCGCATGGGTTACGAACCAGTAAGAATTGAAGAGGTTCCGGGCTTTGAGAACTATAAAGTTAAAGCCGGTGAGCACACTGGATTCGTCGCTTGCAATGAAATGTTGCTCTACAAATTGCCTGAGGATGTTTATCAGGACATTATGGCAGAGTTGCACCACCACGCTCCTCAGGATGAGGCGGACAAAATCCGCGTTCAGGCTGAGCAGACAATGGGGCGAGACAGTAATGGCAGGCGTCTTGGTCAAATTGAAGGCGAAGGCATCAGTGAACTTGATAAACCTATGCCCGTCCCTACTTTTTAGTGACGGAACCTGAACCATGATTTGGAGTGACTAATATGTCTTCAACAAATGCACCGTTCGGCTTGCGCCCCTCGTTCCATCCTTCCGGTTTGGACCGTGCGGTCGCTTTGGCTGACGGTATTCTGTCTGGTTATACCAGCGATATCTTGAAGGGCCAGCCCGTCAAGTTGGCCACAACTGGCCTATTACAAGCCGCCGCCGCTGGTGACGCGTTCTTGGGTGCCTTCGCGGGTGCTCAATGGACCGACACTACTGGTCGTCCTCGTATCAGCAACTATTGGCCCGCCAATACTGCCTACGTGACCGGCTCTTTGGTAGCTTATTACTACCAAGACCCCGCAATCGTTTATGACATTCAAGCCGATGGCTCGTTGGCACAAACGACTTTGGGCGCACAGTCAGATTTTAGCAATGTGACTGCTGGTTCCACGACCACTGGACTCTCTCAGTGCACTATTAGCACCTCGGTTGTTGCCGCTGGTTCTTCTGCGCAATTGAAGATTATTGGTTTGACCCCCGGCGTTGATAACGCATGGGGAGATGCGTACACTGTTGTACAAGTTCAAGTTAATGAGTCGCAGTTCAATGCGTCCGTTAACGCTATTTAAGGAGGACTAAAAAATGGCCGCTCCAATGCGCAGTACCGACTTTCGTAGTATCGTCGAGCCAATTCTGAACGAATGCTTCGATGGTATCTACGAACAGCGTAAAGACGAATGGTCCCGTGTCTTCCGTGAAGAACAGGGCATTCCCCGTAACTACCATGAAGAACCCGTCTTGTACGGATTTGGTGCCGCTCCCCAGTTGCCTGATGGTACTCCCGTCAGCTACCAACAGGGTGGTGTGCTCTTCTTGCAACGCTATGTGTACAATGTGTATGGCCTCGCCTTCGCATTGACCAAAGTGTTGGTGGAAGACGGCGACCACATCCGTATCGGTCAGGTTTATGCTAAGCACTTGGCTCAATCATTGATCGAGACCAAAGAGACTCTGTCCGCTAACGTTTTGAACCGTTCATTTAACAGTTCATACGTTGGTGGTGACGGCGTGTCGCTTATCGATACCGCTCACCCGATCGTGAATGGTACATTCTCTAACGAATTGTCTACAGCCGCTAATCTGTCACAAACATCGCTTGAGCAGATGTTGATCCAGATTCGTCAAGCAGTGGACAACAACGGCAAGAAGATCCGTTTGGTGCCCCGCCAGTTGGTGGTCGCTCCCGGCAACATCTTCCAAGCTGAAGTTCTGTTGAAGTCAGTGCTCCGCGCTGGTACAACGAACAACGACATCAACCCCGTCAAGTCTATCGGCTTGTTGGACGAAGGTGCCGCAGTCTTGAGCCGTTTGACCAATGCTAACGCATGGTGGGTCCAGACCGACGCTCCTGAGGGCATGAAGCTCTTGATGCGCCGTGCTTTGGAGAAGACCATGGAAGGTGATTTCGAGACCGACTCGATGCGCTACAAGGCAACTGAGCGTTATCAGGTGGGCTGGACTGATCCCCGTAGCATGTACGGTACTGCTGGCGTCTAATCAACAGTGGGGGGTTCGCCCCCTGCTCCATTAAGGAGAAAAGACAATGGCACAAACTTATTTTGGTTCTACTGTACGCGCAGGTTCCACAGCTTTAACTGATACCGTCGATGGCGGTTTCACGGTTCTGAGCCAAACGACCACCGTTACTACAGCCGCCGCTGGTACTGCAACCAGTGCGACCCTCACTCTGCCCGCATCGTCACAAATCATCGATTTCATGGTCGATACTGTGACTAATGAGGTGGTGGGTGGTGGTACGGCCACAGCTATTGCGATGACTATCGGCACAGCCGCCGCAGGTACACAGTACGTGTCCTCGACTGATGTGTTCGCTGGTGGTCGTATTGCGCTGAGCTTTACAGCCGCACAATTGACTGCGATGTCCGACATTGGCACCAGCCAAAACGTCGTTATCACTGTTGATCCAGACGGTACTATCTCCACGACTCAAGGCGTTTATCGCCTGACAGTGGTTTACTCACAGAAAATCTGAGGAGTAGCATCATGGGTGAATTTAAACCAATGGTGAAGATGATGACCACCGAGCCTTCAGTTGAATTAAAGCTGAAGACGGGCGGTTCTGCCACTCATAAGCGTATGCACGCCGAGGGTGCTAAAATGGGCCACAAGCCCGTGAAGAAGATGGATGGTGGAGCTATGGGCAGTTTAGCCGGTTCATCCGCGATGCCAATGGGTAACCCCGTTGCCGCACGCGCGATGGCCGCTAAGCGTATGGCCACGAAACCCACTCCTCCTACTCGCGGAATGCCCGCACCTACTCGTCCTCCAATGCCAGCCGCAATGCCCATGGGTCGCCCCATGATGAAGAAGGGTGGCGGCGTAGAAGCCGAGTTGGAGAAGCATGAAAGCATGCCAGCGTCCAAGGCTCATAAGGGCTTGAAGACTGGTGGCATCGCCAAGTCCACGAAACCCGGCGGTTACAAGACTGGCGGCGTTGTAGATGGTCAAGGCGGCTTCAAAAAGGGTGGCTCAGTACCCGCAAGTGGCATCATCAAGACGATGACTAATAAGACGACGAAGGTTGTGGGTGCTACACCTGACAACAATTCAGCGCCTACTGGTGACGTCAAGATGGGCAACGCTGGCGGCTACAAAAAAGGCGGTGCCGCAAAAAAGCATTTTGCTACGGGGGGCGTAGTTGATACCGGCCGCGCCGTAGCAATGCCAAAGAAAGCTCCGAGTTCCCCAGTAGCGATTTCCGAACTTTCGGGAACGTTCAAAAAGGGTGGTCGGGTCTGTTAAGTAAGGCGGGGGCTTCGGCTCCCGTCCTTTTACTGGAATTATCATGAGCACTCTAACGAACATATTTTCGGAACACAGAGATACAACGGGCGTAATTTACGCTGGCGCGACTAATCTTGCCGGGTATCAGTTATTGACTGGTGGCACTGCTGGCGAAATCGTGTTTCGCGATGGCGGAGCGTCCGGCACTGTTCGTCTGCGGGTCAACATCTCAGCCACACCTACGAACCCATTTTCGACCCTGTTGCCCGGCAACGGAATACGTTTTACCACGAACATACATGTTACGTTGCCGACAGCGGCGGCTGTGACTATATTCTGCGGCTGATTATGCCCGCCAAGTCCAAAGCCCAATTTCGCTTGATGAAAGCGATCGAGCACAATCCGGGACTTGCCAAGAAAATCGGAATGTCTCAGTCTCAAGCGGCTGAGTACACTTCCAGTAACGTAAAAGGTAAATCCTATGCTAAACTCCCTACTCGAAAAGCTGAAGGCGGCGTGGCACTCTCTATTGGCCGGGGTGAAAAGCTTCCGGTCGAAAAAGGCGCAGGATTGACAAAGAGGGGTCGGGCAAAGTATAATCGGGAAACTGGTAGTAACTTGAAAGCTCCACAACCCCAAGGGGGACCCCGTCGAGATTCATTTTGCGCTAGGATGGAGGGCAATCCGGGGCCACTGAAGGACGATCAAGGGCGTCCGACCCGGAAAGCCGCATCGCTTAAACGTTGGAATTGCCCGGGGTGGTAATAAATGGCAACATCTGGGACAGTAGGATTAACGACAGTCAGCGTACAGAACCTGATTGACGACGCGGCTCGAGCTTCGGGAAAGCTCGCCGAAGAGCTTACGGTGGAGCAGGTGCAATCGTCGAAGCGTAATCTCTTCTACGTCCTCTCGTCCATAATCAACAAGGGCATCCAGTATTTCGCGATCAAGAAGACCGTGATCGGGCTGAATGCCGACCAGTATATCTATAACATGCCCGTGGGGTCCAACGACGCCCTGAACGTGCTGTACCGACAGATGGAAAGGCCTTCCGGAAGCTACACGACTTCTGCTGGAGGAACGGTAGCAAATGTATACGATGGCGACACTAGCACGTTTTGTCAGCAGACATCGGCCAATGGTAACATATCTGTTAACTATGGTGCTAGCAATCCTGTCTACATTGGCTCTATTGGTATTTTGCCATATGTTAGTGGTGGTGGCAGTGCCACTTGGACAATAACGTACGAATACTCCGTGGATGGTTCCACGTGGAACACCCTCGACAGCCTCGGCTCGATAGTCGTGACGGACAACGAATGGGTCTGGACCGACATTGACCCCGGGCAGAATGTGATCGCATACCGCGTCCGGGCCTCCGGAGGTACTACGCTTGCGCTTCGTGAATTCTACCTTGGTAATAATAGCCGAGAGATTCAGATGGCCCGCCTGAACCGTGACGATTACACGAACTTACCTAATAAGAATTTTACGGCGAACCAACCCTACCAGTTCTGGTTCGACCGTACTATCCCGGTCCCTACGATCTACCTGTGGCCAGTACCCTCGGACCCCTTCATTCAGATGACGGTCTGGTACTCGGCACAAATCGAGGACATCGGAGGACTCTCGGGCGAACTCGCGATCCCCGATCGCTGGCTCCTCGCGGTGGAGTCAATGCTTGCGCACCGGATGTCGCTGATCCTCCCCGCCGTCCCGCTTGATCGCGTTAAATACCTTGAAGGCCAAGCTGACCGGAATTTTAATGACGCCGAGCAGGAAGAGCGTGACAAGTCCCCAATTTACTGGGCACCGAATATTTCGGTGTACACGACGTAATGCCACTCTTTCTCGACACCACCGGACTGACCTCGGTCGCTATTGGTGTGTGCGACCGGTGCAAGATGAAGTACGCATTCGTTCGACTTGGTCCTGATCCCAATTTTCCCGGACTCCGGGTGTGCGATACTGGGTGCCGGGATCAATTTGACCCGTACCGTCTGCCCGCCCGCAAGACCGAGCGCATTAACCTGCGCTTCCCCCGTCCGGACGTGAGCGTTGCGGCGAATGATAATTACCTGATGACTGGTAGCCAGTCAATGGATGGCTCCAGCCAGTTCCAAATCTCGACCGAGGGGAACACGCAAACGCCGTCCACCAATGGTAATCGGGACACTATCGCTCCGAGTCCACCTAACAATACGAGTACATAATGTCAGCACAAGTAGCCATTACCCAACTACCAGCCGCCGGTGCGATTACAGGTACTGAGGCGGTCCCGATTGTTCAAAATGGTGTGACGGTTCAGACGACGACCGGCGCGATTTCGGCTTCCCCCAGTCAGACCCAGACTTTCCTGACGAAGAATCAGGAAGCGACGCTGGCCAATAGCCGCTACCTGTCTACCGCGTCCGGACTCACTTTGACTGATGGCGGAGCACAGTCTTTCTACCGCATCGCGCTCGATGGTGCGGCGGCGAGTCTCAACGCCGCTGGCGGCGGAATCATCGTCAAAGACAGTAGCAACACCGTTATCAACCGCTCGATCGCGGTTTCGGGTAGTGGGTTAAGTGTTTCCAATGCTGACGGCACTGGTGGGAATCCAACGCTTCAACTCACTGGTATTGCGGCCTCAATCGCCGCGCTGTCCGGTACGGGTATGCTGGCGATTACTGGTGGTGGTACTTCGATTTCGGGTCGCACATTGGCTGGTACTGCGAACCAGATTAACATTGCAAATGCTAATGGTGCATCGAGTGCCCCGGTATTTAGCATAGCGGATGACGCGGTATTGCCCGGCACCGGTGGCGTTGTTGTCCCCAATGGTACGACTGCCCAGACCCCTGCGGGCGCGACTGGTCAGATTCGCTACAATATCGACACTCAAGTATTCGAGGGTTTCGCTAACGGTGCTTGGAACGCGTTCAGTTTAGCTGGCGGCGTATCTACATTTAGCGCTGGTACGACCGGGTTATCGCCATCCAGCGCGACCGCTGGTGCTGTCACACTCGGGGGTGTTCTCAACGTAGCCAATGGCGGAACTGGCGCTGGAACTTTGACTGGTTATGTCAAGGGTGCTGGTACTTCAGCCATGACTGCCAGCGCGACTATTCCAAATACTGACATTACTGGGTTAGGGACAATGTCCACCCAAAATGCTTCTGCTGTTGCAATTACAGGCGGTACAGCTTCTGGTGTTGCTATTACTGGTAGCACAATCAACAGTACGACCATTGGCGCAGGAACTGCGGCGGCTGGTACGTTTACCAATGTGGCAATGACCACTGGAACAATCACCACTATACCAACAACTGGTAATGACATTGTCAACAAAGACTATGCTGATGCTATTGCGTCTGGTATTAACTTCCACCAGTCTTGCCGTTTAGCAACGACTACAGCTTTGGCGGCTAACACGTACAACAACGGAGCTTCTGGTGTTGGTGCTACGTTAACCGCAAATGCAAATGGTGCTTTGAGCGTTGATAGTGTGGCTGTTGTTGTTGGCAATCGTATCTTGGTTAAGAACGAAGTTACGCAGGCGAATAACGGTGTGTACACGGTTACCCAGACTGGATCTGCTGGTGCTCCGTACATCCTAACTCGTGCTTCAGACTTTGATACCGCTGGTGCAGGCGTAGATAAGATTGACGCTGGTGACTTCTTCCTGATCACAGCAGGTGCAACACAAGCCAATACGTCTTGGGTACAGCAGACACCCCTACCTATTACTGTAGGTACAACAGCGATTGTCTTTGCACAGTTTGGCGCTCCTTTGGTCTATTCAGCAGGCACTGGTTTAACCGAGTCTCCTGCCTATACATTCAACATAGCTAATACTGCTGTCACCGCGGCTACCTACGGCTCTGCCTCACAAGTCCCAGTGTTTGCTGTGAATGCTCAAGGTCAATTGACTTTGGTCACCAACACATCAATTGCAATTGCGGCAGGTGCTGTATCAGGTCTTGCGGCTTCAGCTACCACTGACACTACCAACGCATCTAATATCAGCTCAGGAACGCTAGGAACAGCTCGTTTGAGCGGTTCTTACACTGGCATCACAGGTGTAGGTACGCTGAGTGCTGGAACATGGAACGGCACAGCGATTGGTGTTGGTTATGGCGGTACAGGTTTAACAGCTACGCCTACCAACGGTCAGTTGGCTATTGGTAACGGAACAGGCTACACATTAGCTAACTTGACAGCAGGAACAAACGTTAGCATCTCAAATAGTGCTGGTGGGATCACGATCTCTGCGACACCTTCTTTCGGTGGTACGGTGACAAGTGTGGACATGAGTGTCCCGTCGTTCTTGTCGGTGTCTGGTAACCCCATCACAACTAGCGGTACTTTGGCTGTCACTTATTCTGGTACAGCCCTTCCAGTTGCAAACGGTGGAACTGGAGCTACGACACTGACTGGCTACGTGTACGGTAACGGTACAAGCGCAATGTCAGCCTCCACCACAATCCCTAATACGGCGATCACTGGTTTAGGAACCATGTCCACGCAGAACGCTGGTACTGTAGCTATCACTGGTGGGACGATTAACGGGACATCGATTGGTGCAACAACCGTATCAACTGGCGCATTTACAACATTGAATGCCACGACTGGCATCTTCGGAGGAACCTTCTAATGGCGGCGACTAACTTCACACCTATATCGCTGTACTACAGCACAACAGCTTCTGCTGTTCCCTCTGCTGGCAATTTGGTCGCTGGTGAGTTGGCGCTCAACACAGTTGACGAGAAGCTGTACTTTAAGAACTCCGCTGGCACGGTAAAGCTGTTGGCATCTAATGCCGCAACTACGCCTACAACGCCAGCAGGGTCTAACACACAGATTCAGTTTAACAACAGCGGTGCGTTTGGCGCATCTGCCAGCTTGACATGGAGCGGAACGGTTCTCGCTACATTAGGGTTAACAGTCACCAACGATGCTACTGTTTATGGTCTGACTGTTGGTCGTGGTGCGGGTGCTGTGGCTACCAATACTGCGGTAGGTGCTAGTGCTTTGGCGGCTAATACTACTGGTGCATTAAGTGTGGCATTTGGAGGTGATGCGCTTAAAGTAAACACAACTGGCGACAGAAATAGTGCTGTTGGCTATCGTGCGCTTTACACCAATACAACAGGAAACTACAACAACGCTTTTGGTTTTGCTTCTCTTGTTTTAAACACTACTGGAACGTCAAATTCTGGTATTGGTTATCAGGCTTTGTATTCCAATACGACTGGCAGTTATAACATTGCATTGGGCGAGTCATCACTTTACTCCAACACCACATCATCTAACAATACTGCTGTGGGTTATCAGGCGGGGTATGCAAACACAACAGGGACTGGTCATGCCGCAGTTGGATATGGCGCTTTAAAGGGTGTAACTACTGGCAACAACAACACGGCGGTTGGTAAAGATTCCGCACAAGCATTAACAACAGGTTCTTCTGTAGTTGCGGTTGGTCGTGCGGCTTTATACACAAACACTACTGGTGATTCAAACACGGCTATTGGTGAAACAGCACTCTATTCCAACACCACAGCCTCTTACAACACCGCTGTAGGTTATCAGGCGGGGTATTCAAATACTACGGGCGCGGAACTTACTGCGGTGGGCTATGGGGCGTTGTACTCCAACACCACGGGTAACTACAACACGGCGATGGGTCGCACGGCGCTGTACACCAACTCCACAGGACAGCACAACGCCGCTTTTGGTTACGCGGTCATGGGAGCCAACACCACTGGCTCGTATAACGTGGCTTTCGGAACAAGCGCCCTTGGGGCCAACACCACAGCATCCTACAACACTGCTGTAGGTTATCAAGCGGGGTACGCAAACACAACGGGTTCTGGTAACGCATTTTTTGGTTATTTGGCAGGAACTGCTGTAACTACTGGTGGAAGCGAAACATTTATTGGTGTTGGTGCGGGGTCTCTAGTTACCACAGGCAACAACAACACCATCCTCGGTCGCTACAACGGCAACCAAGGTGGCCTCGACATCCGCACTGCAAACAACTACATCGTGCTGTCTGATGGAGATGGGAATCCACGGATGTACAACAACGGCACGGATTGGTACGATGCCGCAGGAAAACTCAGAGCCGTTCCGCAGTCAGGCTCTTCCAAGACAAGCTCCTACACACTAGCCACAACCGATGTTGGTGAGTACATCTTACTTGGCGCAAGCGGTGCGATTGTGATTCCTGATGCTACGTTTGCGGCTGGTGACGTTATCACCATCTTCAACAACACCGCTAGTACAGCAACAATCACTTGCTCAATCACAACGGCGTACATTGCAGGCACATTCACTGACAAAGCCACGATGACCTTGGCGGCGGCAGGTGTAGCAACTGTACTGTTCATCACCAGCACCTTGTGTGTTGTTTCAGGAAATGTGACCTAATATGAGTTCATCACAGCAACTATTGTTAGGCGAAGGCGCGGGTGGAGCCGCCCCTGTTTACATTGAAGATGTGTTCAAAACTTGGCTTTACGCGGGTAATAGTTCTACACAGACCATCACCAACGGTATTGACTTATCTACCAAGGGTGGGTTGGTTTGGTCAAAATATAGAACTAGTAGTTTTATACATAATTTATTTGATACCACTAGAGGTGTTCAAAAAACACTATGCTCAAATAGTACTGACGCGGAAGCAACAGAAACTCAGGGCATAACTGCATTTAATTCAAATGGGTATACAACAGGCTCTTGGTCGCAAATAAATAGTTCATCAGGCAACTTTGTTTCATGGACATTCCGCAAGCAACCAAAGTTCTTTGATGTTGTGACTTTCACCGCAGGAACAAACACAAACAGGCGTATTTCACACTCGCTTGATTCTGTTCCCGGTTTTTGGATTTTAAAGTCAATAACAATTAATGGGGCAAACTGGGATTGCTATCACACAAGCCTTGGTTTAAATGCGTCGATTAACTTAAATTTAGATGGCTCGGCGGGTTCCGGAAGCAATCGTTGGGGAACAGCACCAACGTCTACCACGCTTGGCATTAACGAACAAGCCATGTGCAGTGCTGGGTATACATACATTCTTTATATATTTGCCAACGATGCAGGAGGTTTTGGCCTAACTGGTACAGACAATGTGATTTCGTGTGGGTCTTATGTAGGTGATGGAACAACTAGATTAATAAATATTGGATATGAGCCGCAATGGATATTAATAAAAAACGTAACTAGTGGATCGGGAGGGTCAGCCAACGATTGGAAAATGATAGACAACATGAGAGGTTTTACTGCCACAAATAATTCAGCCGTTTTAGAAGCCAACACAAGTGACGGGGAAACAAATGACAACCCAATCACAATTGCTTCTCAAGGTTTTAATACCAATAACATGAGGAATACGAGTCAAACTTACATCTACATAGCCATCCGTCGTGGCCCGATGAAAGTGCCTACTGCGGGTACAAGTGTGTTTACGCCTTTGTACTTTACAGGTAATGATTCAACAAGCAGACAACTGACCGCTGGTTTTGTAACAGACACATTTTTAGGTAAAAGATCTATTGGTGATACTTCGCCTTTTGTAGATCGTTTAAGAGGCAAAGATTTACAACTTTACACATCATTGACTAATGCGGAAGCCACTTCTAGTTTGTACTGCCGATTTGATAGCAATACAGGCCCAATTGTTGGATACAACGCCGCAGGTGGTATTAACATCAATAGTAGCGCCTATACCTACAGGACGTATTCGTTTGGGCGCGCGCCTAGTTTCCACGACGTGGTTTGCTACACAGGTACCGACACAGCTAGAACAATAACGCACAATCTAGCGGCTGTTCCAGAACTAATGATTGTCAAAGATCGTTCAATTAACCGAAATTGGTTTGTTTATGTTTCTGGTGTTGGGAATACAAAATATTTAAACCTAAACAATACTGATGCAGCAACAACAGATTCAGGAATTTGGAATAATGCAACTCCAACATCATCCGTGTTCTCACTTGGTTCTAGCTCTTCAGTAAATGGCGCTGGTGAAAATTTTGTTGCCTACCTATTTGCAACCCTTGCAGGTGTTTCCAAAGTAGGAAGCTACACAGGTAACGGCGGCTCACAAACAATCAACTGCGGTTTCACAAGCGGTGCTAGGTTTGTGCTTATTAGGAAATCAAGCGGAACGGGTAACTGGAATTTGTGGGACAGCGCACGAGGTATTGTGAGTGGTAACGACCCGTATTTTGCATTGAATTTATCGGATGGCGAGGTTACTTCAAATGATAGCGTTGACACAAACAGCACTGGGTTTGTTGTTAACGAAGTAGCCGCAACTAACGCTAATGAAAGCGGTGCAACATACATCTTCTTAGCAATCGCATAAGGAACAATCATGCAAATACGAATCAGATCAACAGGTCAAGTGCTTCTTCAGCACGAGTGGGAAAAGTGGGTTGCACAGACCTACGCCAAGTCATTGAGTGGCATATCTGAAGAGGCGGTCAATCGCTTTGAGTCAGACATCGTGTTTGAAGGCCCACAAGCCACAGGCGGCACTGTCTACCAATACTCACAGCAAGACGGCGTTGAACAACTTGACGGAAAGTGGTACACCAAGTACATCCTTGGCCCTGTGTTTACAGACGGCGAGACAACAGCCGCTGAACAGGAAGCCGCTTACAAGGCTATGAAAGATGCTGAACAGGCCGCAAATGTACGCAACCAACGTACAGAAAAGCTCAAAGACTGCGACTGGACACAGATTGCCGACAGCACCGCAGATAAAGCTGTATGGGCTACATACCGCCAAGCCCTGCGCGACATCACTGCGCAGTCTGGTTTCCCTTGGACAATCACTTGGCCTACACAGCCTTAAAGGAAAATCATGGATACACAAACACCAGAGCAAATTGCACAGCATTACAAGGCGGCAATGGATTCCGTCAACCTCATCAACGCTGGCCAGCCTGAAAGCATGGAAGCCCAAGAGTGGGCCGACTGCCTTGCTCGTAACAAAGAGCATCTTCGTATCATGGTTGCCAAGACTTTTTGGACTACCCAAGATCTGACACCCCTACGTAACGCTTCTGTATAAGGACAAACATGAAACTGCAATTGCCAATTGAAACAGCAAACCAACTTCTAGGTTACTTGGGTTCACGCCCATACCAAGAGGTGTACCAACTAATCCAAGCGATTCAGGACGCCGCAAAGCCTTCAGAGCCAAAGGTTGAAGATGGAATCAATGGAGACTAAATTGTCGGTGCACGAAGCGATTTGTGCACAGCGTTACGAGCGAATCAACGAATCGCTCGATAGCGGCAAGAAGCGGATGAAGACGATCGAGATATTGCTCTACATCACTATCGCCGCAGTGCTTCTCGGACCGGGCGTTGCCGCTGAATTCGTGAAGAAGCTATTGGGGATCTAAGTGGAACTCGAGTATTACACCAAAGTAATAGGCGCGGTGACCGCGTCCACTGCGATGATTGGTGGTGGGTACACGCTCGCCGACAAGTTCGGCGTATTTCACAAAGACATCCTCAAGTGGGCACCGGAACACTTTCAAATATCCGATGCTCCCGCGAACGGCGAATTTAAGGTCGTAGTGGCTCGTCAGAAAATCAGGGACAACTGCGAAGTTACAGCATTCAAGCTGGAAGTGCGGGACTCTGAATTGGTCGTACACCCAGCGAAGCCTAGTATTGCGACATTTTCAGGTCCAGCCAGTGACACCGTGGACAAGTTTGGGTACAAGTTCAAGCTCGATACCACCGCGCAGGTAACCCCCGGCGTTGCTACGCTATTGGCTCACATTAAATATAAGTGCCCTGAGGGTGAAGTGATTGTAAACTACCCCGCGCATAAAAACCTGATGTTTACGATAAAGGAATCCAATGTTTGATATATTATCCGGCGGTATTCTTGGGTCGGTGTTCGGCGGCTTGTTCCGCTTGGCACCTGAAGTGCTTAAATTTTTCGACAAGAAGAACGAGCGTGAACATGAACTCCTAATGTTCTCGCGGCAGTGCGAGTTGGAACAACTCCGAGGCCAGCAAAAGCTGGCAGAGATCGGAGCGCAACGCGAAGCCGCTATCGACGTTGGGGTGATGGACGCGTTCAATGCCGCGATTAACCAGCAAGCCGAGATGGTTAAAGCCGCTGGCGGGTGGGTGGCAAGCCTCTCCGCCTCTGTCCGACCTTTGGTCACCTATTGGGTCCTGTTCGTCTGGTCTTTCATCCACGTCTGGTTTGCTTGGAACGCTTGGCTCGCTGGTGCTCCCGCAGTCGAGGTGTTCAAGACGATGATGACTCCCGACTTTTCAGCCTTGCTGTCCGGCACCATTAACTACTGGTTCCTCGACCGTACTTTGAAACAACGTGGGCTATGAATCTAGAACTGGCCGCTGAACTTTGCCGCCGGTTCGAAGGATATCGGGCCAAGCCCTACCTCTGCCCGGCTGGGGTGGCCACGATCGGGTATGGCTCCACCTACTACGGGGACGGTCGCAAGGTGACACTCGAAGACCCCCCGATGGACGAACCTACGGCCCGTGCACTCCTGATGACGGAGTTGCTTCACACCTACGCTCCCGGTGCCATACGTCAATGCCCCGGCCTCTTAGTCCTAGCCGCGCAAGGAGACCCTCGAAAGCTCAACGCGATCGTAGACTTTTGCTACAATCTCGGCATTGGGCGGCTCCAGACTTCGACGCTTAAGCGCAGGATCAATGCCGGGGATTGGGAGGGTGCAAAAGAGCAGTTAATGCTATGGACCAAGGGCGGCGGCAAGGTGTTGCCGGGACTACTTAAGAGGCGTACCGCTGAGTGCGTTTTGCTGGATTGACCAAATGTTAAAGGCATGGTATAATTTCGTCCAACGTTGCCATTCGTGTGAAGGACTTCTATGACTGCCGCGTCGGTGATGACCTACGACTCCCTTGTTGAAAATATCCAGTCCTATCTGGAGCGTAACGACACCGCTACTCTCGACAAGATCCCTCTCTTCATTATGCTCGCCGAGCAGGTGATCGCGTCTAAGATCAAATTCCTCGGTAACCTGACCGTCAACACCAGCAACATGGTGGCCAGCAACGCGGTGATCGCGAAGCCCGCTCGGTGGCACAAGACAGTATCGATGAATATTACAGTAGCTGGGGAGCGCCAGCCAGTGCTCCTGCGCAAGTACGAGTACCTCCGTAACTATGCTCCGGACCCCACTGCGACTGGCACACCGGAGTATTACGCGGACTACGACTACGAGAATTGGCTCGTGGCCCCTACGCCGGATGCGGCATACGCGTTCGAGGTATTGTACTACGAGCGGGTGCAACCACTGGATTCGAGTAACCAGACGAACTGGTTCACGGTGTACGCGCCACAAGCCCTGCTCTACGGTTCGCTCCTGCAAGCGATGCCTTTCCTGAAGAACGACGATCGTATCCCAATGTGGCAGTCGCAATATGACGCGATTATGGCCACACTAAGCGAGGAGGATAAACTCCGCATCGCTGATCGTCAAGCCATCGCGGTGGATTCATGAGCTACGTCAGCCCTTTCACCGGTGATGTCATCCAGCCGACAGATGTCAGCTTCCGGTCGGTAACGCTTTCGGCCAACACACAGCTCCAGTGGCCAATCAACGGCAACACGGACACGGACTACGCCGCCCGAATCATGCAAGTGACGGCAACGGCGGGAAGCCTCAGCCTTTACATGCCGCCCGCGAATCAGAATTCGGTGGGTAATGATGCACTCATCCGCAATATCGGTGCGAACACGTTCACAGTCAAAGATTACGCGGGCACGAATACCATCGTATCGGTGGCGGCGGGTGAGTCCAAGTACATCTACATCACGACGAACCCTGACGCTCAGGGTACTTGGGGCGTCATCGCTTTCGGCACTGGGACGTCTTCGGCTGATGCCGCGACGCTTGCCGGATATGGACTCGTGGCCAGTGGCGCGACACTAAACCAGAGCCACCCAAGCGCGGCGATCACCAGCGGATCGACATTTGCGGATACCGATCGTGCGCAAACCCGAGTGTGGGGGAGTGGCTCCGGAACGGCTACACTGCCGCTTTCCGCGACACTTGGTAATAACTGGTTCACACTCTTCAAGAATAACGGCACAGGGTCTTTCACGATTTCCTGCTCTGGCGCGGAGCTAATTGATGGTAATTCGACCAAGACGTTTAACCCGTCCGAGTCCGCCTTCATCGTGTGCACAGGGACGGCCTACGTAACCGTCGGTTATGGTGTAAGCTCACAATTCGTGTTTACAGCGCTGACCAAGAGCGTAACCGGCGGCTCCTATTTGCTGACTAATAACGAGGCGGCAAACACGATTCAAGAATACGTCGGAAGTCTGGTCAGTAATGTGACCGTAACGTTCCCGCCTGTGGTTAACTTGTACGTGATCTCGAACCAGACAACCGACAATGGTTACAGTCTGACAATTACGACTGGGCTTGGATACACAGCGACGATCCCTCCGGGCCAGCAAGCCACACTAATCTGCGACGGTACTAACTTTCTGAATGCCAACACTACTCAAGCCGGAGCGTCCACTGTGAGCTTGGTAGATGGTACTGTTGGCACCCCATCGCTCAATTTCGCGGCTGAGACCGGTACGGGTATCTATCGTCCCGGCGCTGGCGAACTCGGCGTCGCGGTACTCGGCACTAAACGCGTCGGCGTGACTGCAACGGGTGTGACCGTGACTGGGTCCGGCACATTCACCACCGGTGTCGCTGGGGGTACGTTCACATGACCAAAAAGGTCTTCGCCCTCGACACTAAACCCGGCGTCCAACGCGATGGTACAGTGTTCGACAAGCAGTTCTACAATTCGGGTCGCTGGGTACGCTTTCAACGTGGTCGTCCTCGCAAAATCGGCGGATTCCGGGAGATTGTGAACGACTTAGCTGGGCCTTCGCGTGGCATCTACTTAAATCCACAGCAGAATTTCAACAACGTATTCAGTGGTTACTCGGGCGGCATGCAGTTGCTCCCGATCAACAATAGTGGCACGGGGTCGGGTATCACTGACATGACGCTGTCGGATTTTACTGCTAACGCGAACAATCTGTGGCAGTTCGACACTTTTTACGACGTGAGCGGCTCGGGTAATAACCTGCTCCTCGCGCACCCCGGCCAGAATCTGACGCTAATCGACAACAACGTTAATACCCCAGTGCTCGGCGGCGACATCACTGGTACCACTATGTCCGCGATTGGCGTATTCACCGATACTGCGACCACGATTAACGGTAACCCGGTGATCACCCTTGCGGCGGCCAACATCCTAGTCGGTGCTGGACAAACCGTGACCGGTGCCGGGATTCCGTCCGGCACTACAGTCCTTTCGGTCTCAACGACCAGTGTAACGCTGTCGGCCAACGCTACCGCAAGCGCTACAGTGACAGTAACATTCGACAACAATGTCGATGTCTCTGGTGGTGTGGTGACTCTGCACCCCTACGTGTTCGTATACGGCAATGATGGCCTAATCCGCAACTGCTCCGCTGGCAACGCGAATGACTGGGTGTCGGCTGATGCTAATGAGGTGTCGGTGGCCACCGGCAAGATTGTACAAGGCCTCCCAGTACGCGGCGGTTCGAACGCCCCATCCGGACTCTTTTGGAGCTTGGACTCGCTCATTCGCGTATCCTACATTGGCGGCGTGGGCACACCCCCGCAATTCTGGCGCTACGACTTAATTTCGAGCCAGTCTTCGATCCTATCCTCGCAGTCCGTCATCGAGTACGACGGCGTGTATTATTGGTGTGGTGTTGACCGATTCTTGCTCTACAATGGTGTCGTTAAAGAGATCCCGAACACGTTCAACCAGAACTATTTCTTCGATAATCTTAACTACGACGCCCGCGAGAAGGTGTGGGTATCTAAGGTCCCACGGTTCGGCGAGATTTGGTGGTTTTACCCGCGCGGCAACGCCACTGAGTGCACAGACGCAATCATTTACAATGTGCGCGAGAACTGCTGGTACGACGCGGGTGAGGCTACCGGTGCGCAAAGGTCCGCTGGTTACTTCTCGCAGGTCTTCCACTATCCAATCGCGGCCGAGTGGAATGCAAATGCTACCGGCGGCGTACTGGCGTTTACGTTAACTAACGCTGGCTCGGGCTACACCGATGGTACGTACAACAATCAAGCGCTAACTGGTGGCACGGGTACCGGCGCAACCGCCAATATCGTGGTCGCGGGTGGTATTGTTACTTCGGTGGTGATCAACGGGCACGGAGTGAATTACACAGTAGCTGATGTGCTGTCTGCCGCACTCCCCGCCGGTTCTAACTTCGCGATCACGATTAGCTCATTGATGACTTTCGTGTCACTGTGGCAGAACGAGATTGGTACGGACAAAGTGCAAGGTGCAACCGCGCTGGCGATCGAGTCGTACTTCGAGACCAATGATCTCGGTTGGGTATCTGGTGGTCCAGCTCAGCCCTCGCCTGTCGGCGATAACAAGGCGTTACATCTAGAGCGTGTCGAACCCGATTTCGTGCAAGAGGGCGAGATGGAACTGTACGTCACTGGACGCCCATTCGCTCAAGCCGACGATGTGACCACGGGTCCCTACACTTTCGACCCTGCGACACGCAAGATCGATATGCGCGAACAGCGTCGCGAGTTGCGTCTAAAGTTCGTGTCTAATGTGGCCGGTGGTGATTACCAACTTGGCCGTGTGATCCTTGATGCCGACACCGGCGACGTGAGACCGTACTAATGGCGGACATTCTTAATCCCACACAGGTCTACGACCCTCGCTACCACACTTTTGAGTCGTGGGCGTGCCTCATGTGCGAACTCTACGCTCCACAACAGCTTTCGATTCCCGACGCGAACACAGATTGGAAAGACTGGGGCGCGGGACTTAAGGCAATCGACGTGTTTACAAATGAAGGTATTCCGGGTCCCTACCAGTTCGATGACTGGCAGGAATGGGCCGAGCAACTCGTGAATGCTGTTAACCCTGCGGTGAACTAATATGGCAGTTTCTAATGCAGATATTCTAGGCTGGTTGAACGAAAATCCCGGCGCAGACGATACGCTGATTGCGACCACAATGCGGGAAGCGGGTGTGACTCCTGCTCAAATGGCTGAAGCTACCGGCTTGAGCTATGGAGATGTGTCGGGGCGGTACACTGCGGCTCTAGCACCAGTATACGACCAGATCATCCAAGACGCTTACGCGACCATTGGCCGCACTGGGATTGGGGAGGGTACTAACCAGATCGACACTGGTGGTTACAACCACTTCCTCAACATGCTTCAAACCGGCCAAGTAGGTCTCGACGACTTTTCGTCGGTCTTTGGCGGAGCCGTTGATCGGTATATCACGGATAACCCAAATGACCGCTACACGCAGTACGTGAATTCTTACCGAGCTGGTAACGCTGGAGCAGATACGACTGGGGTGGGTGCTTTAACACAAGCGACTGCGGACACTACTGGTTCGACCACCAACACCACTGGTGCGTTGGCTCAAGCGCAAGCCGATCAGATTGCCGCTAACAACGCGGCCACGAGCACTATCGAACTGGAAGGGCAGATATACACTATCAATAACGCCACGGTCGACAAAGTCACTCAACAAATCCTCGCGCAGGGGACGACTTCCAAGTGGTCAGGTGCTGGGTATGGTTCTCCTGAGGCTAATGCTAAGGCGATGGCCGAGCAGTTGGTGGCGAATGGTATCACTGATATCAATCAGGTTGCCAAGATCGACCAAAAAGTCGACGAATCCGTCACGCCGAAGTACGAGTATACCAACACTGGCCAAGTTGATGGAGATGGACAGCCCGTCATGACCGCCACATTAGTGGGTTATGTTGACAAAGATGGGAAAGAAGTCGATGCGGCATTAGTCAAAGCTGAACAGATTTACGATTGGGATGGTGGTGGTTATACTAGCTATGTGGCTCCGATCGGCACCAAGTCGGTTATTGGCAATAAAGATACTGGTAAGGCTCTAATAAACGCTTACGGAGAGCGCGGCGGCGTAGGTGATGCATGGTCCGGCACTTACGTTGGCAAGGGCAACACGGCGTACCGCACTACATTCGACGCCCAAGGTCGCCCAATTTTCTACACCACCGGGGCTTCCAGTAGCGATATCGGTAGCATCGCGCCAATTCTCGCCATAGCGCAGTTCATCCCCGGCGTCGCTCCGTTTGCGATGGCCGCAAATGCCGCGATTGCGATTGATAATGGCGACGTGCTCGGCGGTCTTGCTAGCATGGCGGGTTTAGGTGGATACACCGATATTGCCACCGGGCTTCGGGTGGCCAAGGCCATCGACCAGAAAGATCTCGGCGCATTAGCTTCATCATTGTTACAAAATGAGACCATTGGCTCTATGGCCGGTGGTACGATGCTGACCGACACGATCTCGCTGGCCGACGCTGGTAATGCATATAACGCGGTGTCGAACGTCAAAGATGGTAATTACGCCGGTGCGCTGAATTCACTCGGTACGTTGACAGGTAGCGCTGACACCAAGACCGCTGGTGCCGCACTGAATTTATTCAACGCTATCCAATCGGGCAATGAAGTCAACATTATTAATGCGGCGGCAGGACTAAACAACACAGTTAACGCGGCCAATAATCTTTCCAACGCTAGTGTTGCAAAGTCAGTTACTAATAGCGTTACCAGCGGTGCCGACGCATTTGTCGCGGCTAAGGAAGCTGGTGCTACTGATGCCGAAGCGCTTGAGGCGGCCAATACAGTGACCGGCACAGGTACAGGTACGAGTGTTAGCACGACGACCAACACGCAAGTGGCCGATACCACTACGACCGGCGATGCTGGGGCATCAGGTAAATTTGATTTAGGTGAATTCGAGGGCGTCGATCAAGCTATCGAACAGCAGTCTCGCAACACTGAAGTCGATAGGTTGGTGACCGCCTATGAAAAAACGACCGGTAAATCCTTTGATAAGCTCACCGATCAAGAGGTAGCGGCGTTAGCATTTACGGCTAACTCGATGACCGTTGATCAGCTCAAAAACGCGTCGATTCAAGACATTCTTAACAAAGCACCTGCTATCGTTGGAAAGGATGATCAGGGCCGGTGGGTCGATGACAAGGGCTTCGCCTATGATGAACGCGGGTTAAAATACGCTCCGGGTAGCACTGCCCCAATGATCGATATAGCCGGTGTAGGCGACAGGGGTGTGCCTACAACGGCTCAAAGTCTGGATACAGCCGGTAATAATTTGGTTAATTGGGCGAACACGCTCGAAGGGACCTCGGGCGATGTGGTTCGTCAGACACTTTCGACGCTAATTGGTGCGGGTGGCGAGCAAGTCGCAGATCTTGGTACTGCACTGGCTAATATGGGAGTGGCCGAGCGTTATAACGTGCTCGTGCAATTGGGTCAGTCGCTCGAACGCACTGGTCAGAGTCTTGAAATACCCGGCGTCACTCAAGCTACCGAGAATTTCTGGAACGACATTCAAGGAGCGGAGACATACGCTGGGAAAGCGGCCGCTTCGATTAAGTCTGTTCTTAACAACCCATTAGTGCTCACTCAAGTCGCTAAAGAAGGCCTCCAAGAGGTGCTTCCGATCGTAACTGGTGGTGCAGTGTTCAGGATACTGGGTAAAACCGCTGGTATAGCTACCGACGTTCTTATGAACGCTTCGGAGTCCATGGGTTCGCAGTCTCGTCAAAAGTTCAACGAAGAGATCCAAAAGGGTACACCAGTTGATCAAGCGGAGAAGCTGGCCAACGCAGATGGGTGGAAAGCGTTCGCTATCACCGCTGGCACGGCTACTCTCGCGGATGCGGCGTTGATTAAAGGTTACGAAAGAGCGATGGATAAAGTCTTCGGCAAGACCACGACGTCAGTCGGCAAAGAGTGGGCCGAAGAAGGATTTGAGGAGCTGGCAATTGCGCTTGCTACCGGTGATGACCTAGCGACCGCTCTGTCTAAATCTATCGCGGGTAGTACGATAGGTTCTAAGACCTCCGGCACACTCACTGCCGGATCTAGCGTTTCCGCAGATATTCAACAAGCATTTGCGTCTGAAGGCCTTACATCCTCAGATGGCTCATTCCGTCCGGAGACCATTACGAAAATCACTGACGCGGGTACAGGGGGTGCTGGTACGCAAACCGCTGTGACTGAGGTAGCTGGTAGTGGCACAACGGCCACGGGAGCCAACACTGCCGCCGTAACTAACACTGCCGCAACGGGAGCTGACACTGCCGCCGCTACAGACTTCGCGTCGATTTTCACCGCCACCGGTAACACGACTCAAGCCGTCGATACATCAGTGGGTTCAGCAATTAGCAACGGTGCTGATGTAAACAACACGATCACCTCGGTGGTTAATGCCGCTAATACTACAGGCGCAAATGCAAGCGTAGTGGCCGCGACTGCCGCGAACGCCGCCGTAGCCGCTGGTGCCGACGTGACAACGGCTTCGAACGCCGCAACCACTGCTGTGTCTAATGTAACTGCTGGTACTAACGCCGCAACGACCACCGGCACAACGGCTGGAACTAACGCCGCAACGACCACCGGCACAACGGCTGGAACTAACGCCGCAACGACGACTGGAACCGCCGCGAACACGAACACTGCCACCGGTTCAAATAGCAACACCAGCACTAACGCGGCTACTGGCGTGACTACTAATACGGCCGTAGACGCCAATACTGGCGTAACGACCACAACCACAACGAACACTAATACCGGTACAAACACATCTGTTAGCACAAATACGAATACCGGTGTTACGACTACCACAAACACCAACACGAACACTGGCGTCAATACCAACACAACGACTGATACTAATACCAATACGACCACTAACACCGTGGTGGACACGAACACTGATCTTACTACGACGATCAATGTAAACACCGACACGGGCGAGATTACCAGCGTAGACGGTCCCGGGAAAGTGATCGACTCCAGCACGGTGGTGATAGACGGCACGGCGATTGACGTGACGACCGGCCAAGTTCTGACACCCGAGGAAGTCAATAAACGCGTCGAAGCGGCCAAGCTTAAGTTAGCTACGCCCAAGAAGCAGACACCGGGTGCGATGGCTGGTCCAGCATTTAACGAGCCTACGTATAAAGCTAAAGACAGCGACATTGCCGAAACATGGCTCGGTGGTCGATTCCGTAACCTCGCGCCTCTTGCCGGACTCGGCGCACTACTACCACAAGACACTCCTATGTTCCAAGAAGCACAAGCAATCTCGGCCCTTCGCCGCGCCTCCGGAATCGAAGACGGTGCCGAGAAACCCGGAGCCGACTACTACGCCTATGGCACTGAACCCTCTTACTCCAAGGTCCTCGAACCGTTCATGAATGGGGGGACTGTACAGAAGTATGCCGACGGTGGTAAAATAATGGCTTCTCCACTAATGGCGGCGTCAGGCGGCGATGTACCACACAAAGGTTCACACTACGTACAGGGCGCGGGCGGCGGTCAGGACGACCTTATCTCGGCCAAGCTCGCTGACGGCGAATACGTGTTCGACGCGGACATCGTGGCGGCACTGGGTGACGGCTCGAACAAAGAGGGTGCCAAGCGGCTGGACGCTATGCGGGAAGCAATTCGCAAGCACAAACGCGGCGGTTCCATTAAATCAATTCCACCAGCGGCTAAATCGCCCTTGGCATATCTGAAAGGCGCATTATGAGCTTACTGCAAGGCGATCCCCTACCGAATATTGACACTACCAAGGTAGTCGATACCACCGGTCCGGATTGGTACACGACGTACCTTGAAGGTCTCGCGGAACCCGGCACCGAACTACTGAAGCAGACTGGCGAAGACCTTGTAGCTCCAATGTCGGAGTTGCAGACTAGTGTGCTCAACTACGCAAAGGGTGAGGACGGAACCGGCACCGGACTACGCGGCTACGAGACCATGCTGGGCGACGCTGGCGACACCGCCGCACTTGCCGCCGCCGGAATCACGCCGGAGATGATCCAGTCGTTCATGAATCCCTACATTAGTGGGTACACGAACGAAGCGGGTGTTAAGATGCCCGGAGTCGTGGATGAAATGGAACGGCTTCAACAGCAAAGTCTTCAACGTTCGCTGATTCCGTCGCTCAAGGGAGCGTTTGCTGGTACAGGTGGTACGGGTGGCAAGCGCATGTTCGACGCGATGGGCCAGTTGGGAGCCGACACTCAAGCCAATCTGCTCGGAGCGCAGACTAAGCAGATGGCGTCGGGGTACGACAGCGCACTCAAAGCCGCTATGGACCAAGCGGGCATCTACCGGAACGCGGCCGAGACCCAGCGTGGGCTAGCATCCACGGAACTCGATCTAAAGCTCAAAGAACTCGAGCGTTTATATGGTCTCGGCAGTGAAGAGCAGAAGTTGGAGCAGACCGGCATTATGGCTCCCCTTGCCGCCGCCACTGGTGCGGCCAATGTGTTCTCGAACGTTAAGGTCCCGAGCACGGTGTCCGAGAAGGCTAGTGCGCCAATCCCCGGTGCTTACTCCACGTCACCACTCGCCCAAATCGCGGGCCTCGGATCTCTCTTTGCCTCCGGTCCAAATGGTGGTACAAGTGCCGCTACCGGATTCGGCAATGCATTCAGCTCGCTGGGTACATCACTTAGCAACTTGTTCAGCAGTCCGAGCTTTAACTACGACTTCTCGAATACTGGCTGGAAAGGCCAAACCGACGAGTTCGGTGGTATGGAAGAGAAACCATTAGGGTAATTATCATGGCAGAACCCACCGAAGATACAAGCGGCTACAGCCCACTGCTCGCGCAGATGATGAAGATCGACCCCGAGAAGATCGGGAGCGTGTCGCTTTCGGCTCTCGGACGCCAAGCAATGGGTGCCGATTCTGACGCCTACAAAGCCGCAAAAGCGGAAGTGGATGCCGCACGAGAGACAATGAAGCAAGCGTTGCAAGACCGCAAAGGTCGAATCGACCCGTCGATGCTCGCGCTGGCTCAAGGATTTCTAGCACCGACACGCACTGGCTCTTTCGGCGAATCGCTAGGCACTGCCGCCGGAGCTTTTGGGAAAGCGCAAGAAGCTGAAGCTGATCGGAACGCTCAACTTGCCAAGATGCGCTACGAGTTGTCGCTCAAAGCGGTTGAAGAAGAAAAAGAGGCCGCACGGCTTGGCCTGAGTGTAGTGTCGAAGCTTACCCCGCAGATGACCGCGTACCAGAAACAGGCGCAATCCGAGGGTCTTAATCCACGGTCGCCCGAAGGCATCGCACGTGTCAAAGAACTGCTCGCGGGAGATAAAGCAACGCCTGAAATGAAGGCATTCGCCGCGCAAGCCGGTGTGTCTTTGACTGATCCGCAATTCTCGGTGAAGTTCAAGATGTTCGAGGACACGAAGAGCTTGCGCGACATCGCAACCCGTCTTAACTTGAATCTGAACGACCCTGAGCAACTCGTCAAAGCACAACAGGAAGCTCAACGCGACGCGTATCGCAAAGAGAACAAGCTCGTGGCCGACGCCCTGCAGACATTTGGTGGCGACCCTCTTAACGAGAAGGACCGCGCTCGTGCGCAGAAGATCGTGGACGAGAATGTGCGTCTGGACCAGACCAGCAAGCGTACCTCGATCGCTCAGCAAGTGGCACAAACCACCCGCACTAAGCAGGAGATTGACGACCACATTCGCAATGGCGACATCAACGCAATTGTTACCAAAGCCATGGACGTTGGAGTGCCAATCGATCCTAAGACCTCCTACCGAGGACTAAACAAGATCGAAGCCGCCAAGAAGCGCGAAAAAGATCTAGAAGAATCTGGTAAGTATATACGCGAGAAAATCTCACCGTTCACTTCCGGCATCGAGGACGATATCCGCGACCTTGAACGTGCATTGAAGCTCAACTCCGAGATCAGCACCGGCTACACCTACGGTGTGGGCTTTGGTATCGGAGACATCGCGAAGCTCACTTCCGGTGACCGTGCGAAGATCAACGAATTCGACTCGCTCGCCGCACTCGCCGCGAAGCAGAACCGCATTCCGGGCGACTCGAACGTGTCGAACTTGGACATCAAGATGATGCAACTCGGCGCGTTCAGTTCCGACAAAGAGCCATCGACCAACAAGACCTTGCTCGAATTCAAGATCGCGCAACGCCGCCGCGACGCGGAGTTCAACAAGTACATGGCCGATTACGCCGCCGTCAATGGTGCCATCACGCCGTATGCCGAAGCCCAGTGGCGCAGATATTTGGATGCGAATCCGATCACCACCCGCGACGATAAAGGCAAGGTCTCGATTAACCCCAACCGCATGACCTACCAGCAATACTTCAGCATGCCACGAGTGCGTGTTGATAGCCAAGGACGGGAGACTCCACAATGACCATCGAGCGAGTGATTGACGGCAAGATCTACGAATTCCCCGAGGGCACACCTGAGGCGACGATTCGGAGATTTACGCTGAACAAGGCGGGGACACCCGATGCCACAGCACCCGTCGCACCAGTGCGTCCACAGGCGAAACGACCTGATGCGATGTTGCCCGGTGCGGCGGGTCAGGCACTGCAAGGTCTGACTATGGGCTTCTCGGATGAAGCTATTGCTCGGCTACGTTCACTGGGCGGCAATCAAAGCTACGAAGATTTGGTCAAGGCTGAACGCGAAGGCTTGCGCAAATACGCCGAGGAGAATCCACGTACCGCAGTAGCTTCCGAGTTAGGTGGGGCGTTGGTGCCAGCCCTGTTCACTGGTGGTGCTGGCGCGATCCCGGCGGTCTCCAAAGCCGTTGGCCCCAAGCTCGCTGGAATGCTCTTTGGCAAAGCCCCGAGTATTCCCCGGATGATGGGCTACGGAGCCGGGTCCGGCGCAGTAACTGCTGTCGGTACGAGCGAGAAACCGCCCGGTGAATTGGGCGGCGAAGCCCTCAAAGGTGGTGCCGCTGGAGCGGTGACTACTGGCACATTGGGACTGCTCGGTAAATACGTGGCGATGCCCGCATTCAACAAGATTAAAACCTCGCTGGGATTCGGTGACGCGAATAAAGCGGCCGATCTTGCGATCGTCAAGGCACTGGAGAAGGACGGGATGACGCCCGACCAAGCGTTGGCCAAGATGCAAGCGATGTCCCGTGGCGAGATCACACTGGCCGACCTCGGCGAGAACACTGCCGCACTGTTGCGTCGTGCCACTGCCGCGCCATCACCCGCCCGAATTCAGGGCAAGTCCGAGCTTGCTACTCGCGAGATGGAACGCATCCCACGTGTCTCGGAAGATTTACGCACCCTGATGTCAGGCTCTAAAGACTTCTACACAGACGTGCTGGACCTCACCAAAAAGCGCGCTGAAGAGGCCGACCCCCTGTATAAGGCCGCGTGGAACAGTGCCCCAACGTTTAACCCTACGACCGCGCCCGATATCGCCAAGCTTCGCAACCTGCCCACCTTCAAGGAGGCAATGAAGATTGGTGCCAAGCGCATGGCAGACAACGAGCTGGATATCGCCGACCCTAGAAACACCTTGCGTGCTCTGCACGAGACTAAGATCGCGCTGGACGACATGATCGAGAGCGCAATGCGTGAAGGTAAAGGCGGTCAAGCCGGGACACTTCTGAACATGAAACGGCGACTCCTCGCCGACATGGAAAAAGCTTCGCCCGAATACCGCATAGCACGGCAAACTTTTGCCGGTGACTCCGAGCTGTTAACAGCCATGAAAGAGGGACAGCAGATCTACACTATGAACGAGCTTGACATGCGCAAGCTCATCGACCGGTTCAAGGACTCACCGTCCGAGTACGACGCTTTCCGCGCTGGTATCTCCCAAGCGATGCTGGAGAAGCTCCGAGTCGCGGGGCCATCAGCTGACCCGATGAAGTCGATCCTGTCCCGCGATGCTGAGCAGAAGCTTCGCCGTGCCTTTCGCGACGACGCCGCATTTGACGAATTCAAGAACCGATTGCTCCAAGAGCGTACAATGCTCCAGACCGAAAAGTCCGGATTCCGTCGCACACCATTGGACACCGACCTCGACCAAGGCGCGGGTGGGGTGGGTGCCGCCGCGAACCTGATGGCTGGCCGTCCTTTCACTGCCGCCGGAGATGCACTCCGTGCCCAGTTCCCGAACCTGATCGGGATGTCGCCCCGGGTGGCTCAGCCTACCACTGAGAAGCTCCTGACCCCGACCGCCAAGGTGGACACAGTGATCGACAGTATTATGCAGTCGCTCAAACAGCAAGAGCAGTCACTACTCACTTCGAGCCGTGTCGCAAATGCTGGTGCCACACTCGCTGGTGGCCTCGTCGCCGCCCGAGACCCCAAAGACCAGTATCCTGAGGACACTATGGCCCCCACACGGCCACCGAGGATCGAGCTGTCCGGTATGGCGACCCCGCCAGCCGGTCCCCCGCCCTCTCCCTTAGGCTCTCTAGGCCAGTAAGCTACTAATATAGCTCCCCACCTCTTCGACGCGCTCGGAGAGGCTCTCTCTTACATGCGCATGCACGAGAAGGCCCTAGAATCGACTTCCTGTTCCATTAAGATGGTACGGCGTCTGGAACGCCCCGGTGTCTCGAAGCCCGCGTCCTTCGGGGCTTGAGTGTGTCGTGTTCCGTTGTATCCCCCGTTCCATCATATACCCCCCGTATCGAACCACGCCGTTGACAGAGCAATCCCCCCGCGTGCGCATGGAACGGTGGAACAGGAGGCCTGTCTGTCGAATGGGAGAGGGTGTTCCATCATGTGTTCCATCTTGATGGAACGGTGGAACAAACGGTGGGGGTTGCTGTTCCGATGGCGAGATGTTATAATTATACCAGCCCACAGAGGTGGTGTCAATACATAGACGTATAGAGAGGTGAAACGATGACTAGTCTAGTTCAAGACTACGCAAACCTGTTCGCTGGTAATCTCCGGTCCTTCGGACAGTGGGATCCCGCGACGGGCAATATGATAACCGAGAAGAGCGAAGTAACCCTGCAACACTACGCCGACCATTTGGGCGGCAAGATGGGACTGGGGGTGGTTCCGATCACGGACGGCGGCACGGTGCTGTTCGGCTGTATCGACGTGGATAACCACGGCAAAGGTTCGGACGGGTCCGACATCGACATTCCGAAGCTTGTGGAAAAGATCGAGCACTACCGGCTCCCGCTGGTGGCGACCCGGAGCAAGTCGGGCGGGGCACATCTGTACTTATTTGGTGAGGAATACCTACCGGCCAAGCTCGTGATCCGGCTCCTTAATTCGTGGCGCGACATGCTCCAAATCCCGAACCACGTGGACATCTTCCCCAAGCAGGACTCGCTGACCACGTCCAGTGGTGAGAAGTCGCTGGGGAACTGGATCAACTTGCCATTCTTCGACAAAGACCGGACGGTGCGGTACGCGATTGACGACAAAGGGCAGAAGATGTCGTTCGAGCTGTTCATCTCGTACGCCCAGTCGCGCCGAGTTACGGTGGCGGCACTGCAGGAAATGGCCCACCGGGAGCACTTGGAGGCTCCACCGTGCATTCAAAAGATGATCCACACAGGCGTCGAATCCGGCTCCCGCAACGACTCGATGTACAACGTGGTGGTGTACCTCAAGCGTGCCCGCCCCGACACATTCTTTGACGATGCGATGGCGTTGAACCGCACGATGTTCGACAAGCCACTGGGACCCGCCGAGGCCAAGAAGGTGATCCGCTCCGCGTCGCGCCGGGACTACCTGTACAAATGTAGCGAAGAGCCGTGCAAGTCGCTTTGCGATCGCAAGGTGTGCGTTACCCGCGAGTTCGGGATCTCAACCGACGAGAGCAAAGAGCTGGACGCGCAGGACCAACTGCCCCAGTTTACCGAGCTGATCGAGTACCAGTCCGAACCCCCACGCTGGGGCATCCACGTTAACGGGAAGCTCATCGCGAACATCCCGACTATTATCCTACGTGACCCCGCCGCGATGGGCACGCTGATCTTCGAACAGCTCAAGATCAACATCCCCAAGATCACTCAGGACTCGTGGCGACGCCGAATCCTCGACCCGCTCATCCCGACTCTGCGGGTGATCGAAGTGCCGAAAGAGGCGAGTGCGTCAGGCATCATTGCCGCCAAGTTCAACGAATTCGTGCAAAAGGCCGACTTGACCTCCGACGGTACTAACACCGAAGACCGGAAAGCGTTAACCCGCAACATCCCGGTGGTGCAGGTCATCAACGGCACGCGGTGCATCGTGTTCCGGGGCACGGCCTTCTCCGAGTTCCTTAAGCGTAACAAAGCCGAGGTGATGACGGGGATGGACCTGTGGACATCGCTCCGGCGCGACTGCGGCGCGGATCACGACAAGCTCCGAATCCCGGGCGGCAAGCCCATCAACGTTTGGTACGCTCCTATTACTGAAGATCACGAGGTGAAAGTCGATGAACCCAAGTTCCGATCAGAATTCTAAAGTGCAGATTGCCTACGATGCAAAGACCAGCCGATTCGTCATCCACTCGCCGCCGTGGATGGTGGACAAAATTCGCCGCATTCCCAATCGGCGTTGGGATTCTCGTCGCCGCGTGTGGACAGCTCCTGCTCTTCGGGCTAATAGCGAGTTCCTGCTGGGTAATTTTGATGCTGACACATTTACAGACGATGCTCGCACGGTTGCAACTACGACTATCGAGCGCGTACATACGAATCAAGTAGCGGCATTTCCGCCGGTCTACACGTTCAAGACTACGCCACGGCCGTACCAGCTCAAGGGCCTCGACCATGCGTGGAACAAGAGCACATTCGCGTTCTACATGGACATGGGCACGGGCAAGACCAAGACTTCGCTCGACCTCTTTGCCGCGTACTTCATGGACGCTAAGGTGGACCGGGTGCTGATCGTCACCAAGTTCAGCACACGCAAGAACTGGGAGCGCGAGGTGATTATCCACTGCCCGATGGAGTGCGACACGCTAATTCTTGACACCGGCAAGCCCAAGGCGTTCGAGGAGTGGAACACCACGACCGATGGCCGTCTGAAGTTCCTGATCGTCGGCACCGAGTCCCTTGCGGCCGGTGGTGCGGTGCATCTTGCGCAGAAGTTCGTGGACTGTAGCACCCGTGTCGGCATGATCGTGGACGAAGCGCACATGATCAAGAATCACTCGGCGGTACGCAGTAAGAATTGCGTGAAGCTGGGGAAATCCGCGAATTACAAAGTGATCATGACGGGAACGCCAGTGGCGAACGGCCCCATGGACATCTTCATGCAATTCGAGTTCCTCGACCCGAACATAATCGGGATCGGGGATTTTTACTCTTTCCGCAATCGGTACGCGATCATGGGCGGGTACGAGGATCGACAGGTGGTAGGCTACCAAAATATGGCAGAGCTTATCGAGCTGATCTCTCCGTTCATCTACCAAGTTCGCAAGTCCGAGGTGCTGACGGAGCTACCACCAAAAGTGTACCAGACCCGCGAGGTCCAGCTAACAGATGAACAAAAACGACTATATAAAGACATTGCTAAACGTGACAAGACGGTATCTGGAGATCAAGGAATCACCGTCAAGACAGTGCTCGAGCGAATGCTCCGGCTTCAAGAGATCGCCGGGGGTATTATCACCTTCGAGCGCAACCCCGACCTTTACGACGCGGCGAAGTTCACGCATAATCGCATTGCAGGAAAGAACCCGAAAGTCGAGGAGCTACTCGCTGTAGCCGAGGAGAACGACGCCAGCACGATCGTGTGGTGTCGGTTCATCGAGGAAATCCGGATGGTGTGCGAGGCCCTACGCGAAAGGTACGGCCACGACGCTGTGGTGGAGATTCATGGCGGCATTTCCGAGAACGACCGCGACCATAACGTGCAGAACTTATTCCAAACTGGCAAAGCGCGATTCCTTGTGGGCAATGCGGCCACCGGCGGTGTGGGTCTTAACATGACCCGTGCAGAATTGGTGGTGTACTACTCGAATTCGTTCTCTTTCACTGATCGCGAGCAATCCGAGGACCGTGCGCACCGAATTGGGCAGACGCGGAGTGTGACCTACATCGACATTATCGCCGAGGGCACCGTAGATGCGGCCGTCACACAAGCGTTGCGAGAGAAAAAAGACGTGAGTGAATTCGTGCGGACGAGCATCAACGACCGAAACGATCGGAACTTGCTAGGAACGCTCGCGTAGTGTATAATAGGATACATAGAGATTAGAACATAGAGGAAGTATGCAAAAACCCGTAGTATTCGTGACTCAAGAAGTGACGACAGCCAATTATCAGGATGTGGAACGCTTCGGCGAACCCGTATTCCTTTCCACCAGCGAGGTGTCGAATGTCCCGGATTCCCTCCACAATCAAAAGCTCATCTCCTTCATCCGAAGTAGATTCGATAAATACGACCCCACCATCGACTTCATCGCCCCCAGTGGAAGTCCTATCGTCGCGGGGTTGGTATTTGCGATGGCTCGAGAAAAAGGAGACACCTTCAATATCCTCAAGTGGAACAACCGCGACAGGCAATACACAGCGATCCGAATCGGAGTAAAGGGAGAGAAGAATGTCTATTGAAATAGAGAACGAATTCAAGAAGTACGACTCGATGCCGTTAGTCGAGCTGGTGCACGCTATGTCTACCATGCAGAATCGCAAAGAGGCACTGGAAGACCAGCTCAAGCTGATTAACCGGGAGTTCGACTTCCTGCGCATCACGAAGATCCCGAGCAAGATGGAAGAGGACGGCGTGGACCGCATTAATGTGACCGGTATAGGCCGGGTATCACTCACGGCGGATATGCACGTATCAGTGAAAGCGGACCAGAAGCCCGAATTCTTTACGTGGCTTCGCGACAATGGTCGTGGCGACCTCCTGCAAGAGAATATTAACCCGTCTACACTAAAGGCGGCAGTGAAGAAGATGTTCCGCGAAGGCGAAGAAGTGCCGGATACTCTTCTGAACGTGTCACCTTTTACGCGTGCTTCGATCACGCGAACCTGATTCGGCAATGGTGCCGGATATCCCGCACGCGATGCGTGCATGTAACTAGGAGCTAGTAATGGCTAAAAATCAAGTAGCAGTAAAAGAAGAGTTCGAACTTGTGACTAACGAGATTCCGGATTTCTTAAAGCAAGGTAACCGAGGCGCGGAGAATGTCGGCACTGACGACATGATCATTCCTCGCATTGAGCTGATCCAAGCATTGTCCCCAGTGCGCAAGAAAAGCGACCCCGCCTACATCGACGGCGCAGAAGAGGGCATGCTGTACAATAACGTCACTCGCACGCTGTACGGCACTGAAGTCACTGTGGTGCCGGTGTACTACACGAAGCAGTTCCTCGTGTGGAAAGACCGCAAAGCGGGTGGTGGTGGCAGTAACGGCTTCCGTGGAGCGTTCGCTACTAAAGAACTGGCTGACCGTGCTATCGCGGATTTAGCCGAAGAAGCGTTGGAGGTGTCCGATACGGCTCAACACTTCGTGTTGGTGCGCAATGGCGACGACTGGCAAGAAGCGGTGATCTCGATGGCCAAGTCTAAGATCAAGGTATCCAAGCGTTGGAATTCGTTGATGCGACTGACCAACACAGACTCGTTCAGCCGCGCCTACAAGCTGTCGGCCACGACCGAGACCAATGCACGGAACGAGAGCTACTTTAACTTCAACGTTGCGGCCCTCGGGTTCGTGAACAAGGAGCTGTACGAGCGTGCCGAGAAGCTGTACGAAACGATCCGTTCCGGTGGCGTTAAGGTCTCGAACGACTACGACGGTGAAGTGACTGAAGTCGCAGAATCCGAGTATTGATCAACCACGGGGGCTTCGGCCCCCACTAAAGGACTATTATGGCTACCAAGAAGCAAGTCGAGACGCCAGCCGAAGACGTTCTCGCGGAATTTAAAGAGGTTGTGTCTACGATGCCCATCCCGCAGGACGAGAATGACGAAGAGCGTCGAATTCGCTCGATAAATCAATCCTTCGACACGACTGTCACCTATCTGCGTACACTGCGCGACGTCTACCACGACGGTGAAGTGCAAGAGATGTTCACCACAGCGATCGCTCACACGGTCACAGCTCAGATGTGGGCGGTGCGTGCAGTGAAGCATCGCGGCTAATGCAAGTTAACGCCATCTACGGACCCCCCGGGACTGGCAAGACCACGGAGCTACTGCGGCGAGTAAAAGAGACTAGGGATTCGGGCGTTCAAGCCGAACGCGTGGCTTTCGTTTCTTTTACCCGTGCGGCGGCTTCCGAGGCACTCTCCCGGCTGGGCCTCAAGCGTTCGGACAATGTGTCCACCATTCACGCGATGGCCTTCCGTCACATGGGCTTGCGGCAGACGCAAGTCGTGGACGCGATGAAGCTTCGCGAATTTTCAACAGTTATGGGGATACCGATTATTGGCAAATCCCCGGAAGATGATGAGGAGCGTGCTGATGGAGACTTCTACCTTGACCTACTCAATTATGCCCGGAACACCTTTTCCAATCCGGCAGAAGTTTACGACATCTCGGACCGGCCGGGTACTCGGGCCGAGTTCAATGCGTTCGTTCGGGCATACGCTGATTGGAAATCTACGTACGGCTATTACGACTTCACCGATATGCTTGAACGTGCCGCCCGGGGCGCAGTGCGAGCAGACGCAGAGGTTGTATTTGTCGACGAAGCTCAAGACCTATCACCTCTTCAGTGGGCTGTCATCGAGAAGCTCGTCAGACGTTCTCACGAAGTGCATATCGCTGGGGACGACGATCAGGCGATTTATACATGGGCCGGTGCGGATGTACACGGTATGGCAAGATTTACACAAAAGCATAAGGGTGATAGCCGTGTGCTCTCGCACTCGCATCGACTTCCTGCTTCAGTCCACGCACGATCTCAAGACCTCATCCGTCGAGTCGCACTCCGCGTGGATAAGGAGTTTAGTCCCAAAGCAGATGTGGGACTGGTCCGAGTACACGGATCGATCAACTCGGTGGAAATCACCCACGGGGAAGATATACTATTATTGGGACGGACACATTCAGTCCTCCGCGAAGTTGAACAATCACTTATCGAACAGCGCATCCCATACACTAGAGAGTCGGGTCGCCCCGGGCTTTATCAAAATCGTTATGCCTCCGGTATCCGGGCGTTCCGCAAGCTTGGCCGAGGCGAGCGAGTCACGGAGGGGGAGCGAAATGCAATATTCACCATTTCCAGCGCTGAGACTCGCAGGCTTCTTGAAGCGGGCGACCTCGCCACTCTTGGTCGCACCCCGTTCTACGTCGCTCTCCAAATCCCCGGCCGAGTCGTGGATTTCTACACCGACGCCGATCTCGATACTGAGCCTACTATTCGACTCTCTACGATCCATGCGGCAAAGGGTCATGAGGCGGATCGAGTCATTCTTCTCACCGACATGACCACGCGAGTACAGCAGACTGCCGAGAAATCACCGGACGACGAGGTCCGAGTGTTCTACGTCGGGATGACCCGCTCCAAGCGAGTGCTAGATATAGTAGAGGGACACAATGGCTACAAACTGTGACAGTTGACAGACAGTAGCGCGGGTGGTATAATAATCACTTCATTAACCAACAGATAGAGGACATTCAGATGGCATACGACAATACTAACTCCGGTATGATGGCTCGTAACGAGCGTCGCGACACCGACAAGCACCCGGAATTCACCGGTTCGATCAACGTTGAGGGCACGGATTTTTGGCTCTCCGCGTGGGTTAACGAGGGCAAGCCCGGCGGCAAGCTAGAGGGCAAAAAGTACTTCTCCATTAAGCTTACCCGCAAAGAAGGCGGTTCTACTGGCCGACCAGCCAGCGATTCGAACTTCGTGTCTGACGACATTCCGTTCTGATGACCGAATTCCCACGCATTGACCACGCTCCGGTGGTGGTCATAGACACCGAGACCACGGGGCTGAAATGGTGGGCCGACAAGCTGTTCGGCATCTCCATCGCGCTCCCCGGGTTCTCGGGGTACTGGGATGTACGGTCCGACCCTCATGTTATCAAGTGGCTCAACGACCTCATCGACGAGAAACGTGTCGATCTGTGGGTCGGTCACAATCTCAAATTCGATCTCCACTTTCTCCGGGAAGCTGGTGTAGCGATCCCCCTTGACCGAATCGACTGCACGATGACCCGTGCCGCACTGATCTCGGAACACGAACCCACCTACGCCCTCGACTTCCTCGCCCGCAAATACTGCGGCATGAAAAAGGACGACGAGATCTACGAGGAGATGGCGCGACTCTTCGGTGGCCGTTCGACTCGGAATGCGCAGATGCCGAACATTTCGCGTGCCCCGATCAGCATGGTGTCGAAATATGCTATTCAGGACGCCGTGGTCACGCTAGCACTGTACGACTGGCAAGAGGAGCAGATGCGGACGCAGAATCTCGCCCAAGTCCACCGGCTCGAGCGCGATTTGATGCCCGTGATCATGGATATGGAAGAGCAGGGTGTGCGGGTGGACGTGGGGCTGGCTGAGAAGGCCGTCCGTGACCTCACCGTGCGCGTTGACAATATGCAGAGGGATCTGAATAGCTTGGCCGGTTTTGAGGTCAACCCGAACCCCTCCGGATCGATCGCGGATCTGTTCAAGCCGACACTCGCGGACGATAACGAGTGGTACCTGATCGACGGCACGAAGGCGGACAAGACCGACGGCGGTAAGGCCTCGATCAACGCCGACTGCTTGCGACGCATGAAGCACCCCGCCGCGAAGATGATTCTCGACTTGCGCAAAATGCTCAAGACCCGGGACACTTTCCTGTCGGGTCACATCTTGGGGCACGAACACGATGGCATCATTCACTGCAATTATAACCAGACTAAAAACGACGCTGAGGCGGGAACTGGCACTGGACGTCTATCAGTTACCAATCCCGCTCTCCAGCAGATACCATCGCGAGACGTTGCCATCAAATCGCTTATCCGGCCGATTTTCAAGGCTGATGTGGGTGCTAAATGGATGGGGCTGGATTGGTCACAATTTGAATTCCGAGTGGCTAACCATTACGGTCAAGTTCCCGCGATTCTTGAGGCCTATCGTGCAAACCCCGATCTGGACTTTCACCAGTTGGTGTCTGATCTCACCGGCATACCCCGGAACGCTCAGTACGCAGGTGGCCCGTCTTCGAAAGCGATTAACCTCGGGCTGGCGTTCAATATGGGGTCCGGGCGGCTAGCGCAGGAGTGTGGACTGCCCTACACCGAAGAAGTGGGACCCAGTGGCAATGTGTTCTTGAAGGCAGGACCCGAGGCGATGGCACTGTTCGACAAGTACCACACCGCGAACCCCGGGATGCGCAACACCGCACAGAAGGCGAGTAACATCGCCAAGGAACGTGGTTCGGTGCATTCAGTGATGGGCCGGAGGCTTCGCTTTCCGGGCGGGCAATTCGTGCACAAGGCGTCGGGGCTGATCTACCAAGCCACCAGCGCGGACTGCATGAAGCAGAAGCTCATCGAACTGCACAAGTATTTAACCGCCGAAGGCTGTGGGCGACTACTGCTGACGGTACACGACGAAGTGGGCGTATCGCTCGATAATGACTCACTCGACAAAGCGCAAGAGGTGGCACGAATCTACACGACCTTTGATGGTGTAGAGTGCCCCATTCATCTACGTGTTCCGATCACGTGCGACTGGGGTATAGGCGAGGACTGGTACGAAGCGAAAGGATAGAGGTAATGGACAAGATTAAGGTTGTAGTCGATTTGCAATACGGGAGCACCGGTAAGGGGCTTATCGTGGGCAAGATCGCGGAGGACGAAGCACCGGATACGGTGATCACCGCGTGGGCACCCAATGCGGGGCACACGTACATCAGCAAGACTGGACGCAAGTTCATTCACACGCACCTTGCAAATAGCATCGTGTCGCCCATGCTCAAGCAGGTGCTACTCGGCCCCGGCTCACTTATCAACCCGGTGCAATTGCTGGAAGAGATCGCCGCGTGCGCGGACTTGCTCAAGAGCGTTCGCATCGTGATTCACCCGCACGCCGCCGTAGTGACGGATCGTCACATCGAAGAAGAAGCCGGGCCGATGACCAAGATCGGTTCGACCAAAAAAGGCGTGGGTGCCGCGATGATTCAGCGCATCCGGCGCGACCCGGACGACATGAACATAGCCGCGAATTGTGAGGGGCTATCGAAGTACGTGGTCACAGTGTCCAAGTACCGCCAGTGCTTGCGCGAAGCCGAGCACGTGCTGGTGGAGGGTGCACAAGGGTACGGACTCTCGATGTACCACGGCTTCTACCCCTACACCACTTCGCGTGATGTGAGTCTGTGGCAAATCCTTGCCGATTGCGGCATTCCGCACGACCTGTTGCCTACAGTGATGGACTTGCCCGATATCACAGTCGTCGGCACTTGCCGCACTTACCCTATCCGGGTGGCCAATCGATTCGACACACACGGCACGCAAGTCGGGTACTCCGGCCCGTGCTACGACGACCAGTTGGAGATCACGTTTGAAGAGATCGGACAAAAGACGGAGCTTACCACCGTCACCAAGCTACCGCGCCGCATTTTCACATTCAGTCGCAAGCAGATCGGGGAAGCGATAGAGTATAATGGTGCCCGGGAGATCTTCCTGAACTTCGTTAATTACTGCAAGACGGAGGAAGAGGTGCAGGACATCGTCGAATCGATCGAGCGCACGCCGAACACGTTCGTGCGTTGGATCGGTCTCGGACCGGAATATAAAGACGTGTACTCCATGCCCCAGTATGGGCAAGAGGCACGAATGGGACGAATTCTAGAACTTTGGAGGGCTTATGCTACAGGTAGAATCAACAGTACACACGGATGAACTCAATGACACCCCATGGGCGATTCACCCTGAACGGGCGGCAGAAGTTGTCGATGCGCACGGCGCAACCGTCGCGTCTTTCGAAGTCCGTCATCACTTGCGTGGCGTTATGGCCAACTGCGATAAGAATGCCGACCTTGCGGTCCGCGCCGTCAACGCGTATAAGAAGCGTGGTGGGGCTGATATGCGACAACTTCAGGATAGAATTACCAAGTGGGCAGACTCGCGTTTTCCGGCGCGTACCACTGCGGACATCCTCCTCAAGCTCTACGAGGAGGTGGGCGAGTACGCTCGTAACCCAAAAGCCGCTCTCGAAATGGGTGACATCATGATTCTCTTGCTCGACGTCGCGCACAAAAACGGTATAGACGTACATAAGGCGGTAGAGGACAAGATGGATATCAACGAGGGACGCGAATGGGAAGTCGACGTCAACACGAGGATCATGCGCCATGTCGAAACGAAATGAGACCTTTGACCTTTGGTACAACGAGACCTTCGGCCATGTGCTGGGGTCTGAGGACGACGAGAACCGCGAAGCGGTGAAAAAAATCTGGAACGGAGCACTGGAGCACATCGCTCGCAAGTACGAATTTCAGCTTTTCGACGAATTGTCCGGCGATCAGATCGCGGACCAGATTAGACGTTTACAGGCAGTAAAATCATGAGCTTAACAGTATACGAACAACTTCGCGCTTGCCACGTCAAGCGGTGGCACATTGTGCAGACGTCGCGGGAGCAGACGTTGGCCGAGCACTCTTTCGCAGTAGCGGTGATCGCGGGATCCCTCGCGGCCGCAATGCGCTGGAACGGACTCTTGCAGGACTCGGGCAAATTGAAGCTCTTGCAGTGGGCACTCGCGCATGACATCATCGAGGTGCGCACGGGCGACATGCCGACGCCGTTCAAGCGAGACCTAGAAGCGGTAGGGGGTGTAGGGATCGTGGAGAAGGCTGAGGACCGCGTAGATATAGACACCATGGCGGCGTACCGGCAGGTAAAAGGCTCCGATGTAGAAGCCATAGTCAAGCTCGCGGACCAGATCGAGGCGATCTTTTTTCTGCAGGACAACGGGGTGGGGGCACACGCCAAGCAAGTGCTCGATGGCCTTCGTGCGATCCTGTCGGACATGGTGAACGAGACCGAGCGTTTGCATCCGACATTGAACGTGCGCGAGTCGGTTCGCCGCGTTTGCAACGATATAGGAATTACAGGGGGTTGGTTATGAATTGTATCAAATGCGGCGAGGACACCCGAGTCACTACCACGTACCAAAACGCGAACGGCATCACTCGCCGTCGCCGAACTTGCAACCATTGCGAATTTCGCTTCACGACTCGCGAAAGACCCGAGATGCCCGAGTCACCCGAGGATGGGAAGAATGGACTTGACAACCTGTCCCACGTGTGGTATAATTCGTCCCCCACCAATAAACCATAGAGGACATACACATGACTAGCACCCCCGTATTCTACCACCCGGCCCAAGAGATCTCCTACGACTTCATCTCGGTAGCGAAGATCCCCGAGTTCATCCACCAGTTGGAGGGTGACGTGCGCTCGAACTTCGAGCCGTACACAGCGATCGACTTCGAAGAGGCCCACCACCGCGAATACGTCCGTGGCGTCCTGAAGAATGTCACCCCCAACGGATTCGGCACGATCGATCCGGAGCTTACCAACTCGCTCCTCTACTCGAACGCTGGTCACTGGGCGGCGGCCAAGCACGTGCTGGAGAACGGCGGGGTTGCGTGCTCCGCTACGCAGGGCTTCCACCACGCCCACTTCGAGGACGGGTACGGATTCTGCACGTTCAACGGGCTGATGATCACCGCGATGAAGGCACTCCGGAACGGCGCGACGAATGTGCTGATCATTGACGGGGATGGGCACCACGGCGACGGGACCGAGGACGTGCTGGACCACCTGATGATCCGGGGCCGCGTGACGCACGTCACTCGCCCGGACATTGGACGCCCGATCCAGTCCGACTGGAACGCCGCCATGTGGAATTCGTTCGCCAAGGGATTGATTCGACACTCGAAGGCTGGTATAATACTGTATCAGGCCGGTGCTGACGCTTGGGACCAAGACCCCTACGGCGTCGGATACCTGTCCAAGGAGGGTCTTGCGGCCCGCGATCGTGGCATCTTCACCGCCGCACGCGAGGCCCGGGTCCCATTGGTGTGGAATCTAGCAGGGGGATACGCGAAGCCGATGCAAGACACGATCGACATCCACCTGCAAACGCTGAAGATCAGCAACGAGGTATACTATGCCACCAGTGAAGAATCTGTCGTTCGCTGACCTAATGCAAGGGGTAGGCAGGGGCCATCGCGCCATTGCCGCCACCCCGGACGCCCAGCGCATTCCGCTTGGGATGCGTCAAGCGCAAAAGGGTATGCTCCCGGCAGAAATCGTGGAGCAGTATAACAAGGCTGGGATTTTCGGCAAGACCGCTACCGGCGAACCGATCCGTGCGACGATATCGAGCACAGATGAAGATGCGGTGAAGCGGGGTTTCATGCCTAGAACTGGCAAGCTCCGGCTAGACCCCGAGAGCAAGGCTCCGAAAGACATAGACCAAGCGCACGCGATGGGTGCATATCCTAACATCACTTGGAATTACGGCCGCGCACGGCCCGGCAAAGAGGACCTAGGATATGGCCTACAAAAGTTCATGGAACAAGCCGCGATGCGCGACCCGCGTCGGACTTCGCTAACGCCCGATCCGGTGATGACTGAACTTTATGCGATGGACGTCAAGCCCGACGGGTACGGACTTCGGGACCCCAGTGCCGCATGGTGGAAGAGTCTGCCCGCGAAAGGTAAAGAGATGTACGCGCTGGCGTACGACATGATGCGAGCACAAGGCCATGGCAACGTGGCGTCGCACCTGACCGACGTAAATCAAGCACGGCGACTCGGCAATGTGGCGTCGCATTCGCTCGGACACGGCGACCTTGGGTTCATTTCTCCGGTAGAGGAGATGGGCCATATGCCCGGGATGTCGGGTCAGCTTTTTGCCGCGCCCATTCAGGCCGCTCACGCCGAGGATTACTACCTGAAGAAGCTATTGGGTGGTCCGGGCATGGTCGCGAATCGCAAGACTGACGAATACATGGATGCGGCGGCGGATTTGCGTACACCGGACTTTCTGTCGATGACACCCGAGCAGACGATCGGAACACTCCTCACACGCGAAGCGCAACTGGCTGGTGCCTACGGCCCCGGTACGGGTACGGCGTCCCCACTGCGATTCAGCCAAGTACGCCCGCACGAGACCGCTTTGCTTAAGAATCTTGCTGAGCCACAAGTGGTAGCGAATCCCGGACGTATAGAGGGGGCAATGGGTCCGGCGACGCTCGGACGACAGGCCACAACTGAGGCTCTGATCCGTGGAATGCTGAAAGGGTACGATCCCGACGAGATCGTCGAGCGTTTACTGCAGGACGCACCACCCGGCGGGTACAAGAACCGGTATAAAAAAGGAGGACTCGCACATGCCGCAGTCATCGCTTGATATAGACGAGGTGGTTGCGGAGCGCGGGCAGTCGTACGGCGACTACACCATCCAAGCCGAGATCGCACAGACGCTGAAGGACCTCTTTCGCGAGTGCCCGGGCTGGGAGCGGCTGGAGTACCACCAGCGCGAATCGCTCGACATGATCGCGTGCAAGGCCTCCCGCATTTTGAACGGCGACCCCAACCACCTCGACTCGTGGGTGGACATAGCGGGGTACGCGACCATCGTGGCAACACGAATACCAAAGGGGGGTATTGACAAGGCTACCCCACCTGTGTTATAATACAGGGACTGGATCAGTGAGACGATCCGGACCAACCGATAGACCACATAGAGGACATACAATCATGGCAAAGACTACTACTAAGCCCGTCGCAATCACCACCGACATGGTGGACGAACTCGCCAGCGTGCGTGACCAGCTCAAAGCGTTGACAGCTCGCGAGAAGTACCTGAAAGAGATCTTCCGCAAGGGCGGCGACGCGATCTATCGTGGCGACCAGCACCAAGTCGAGATCAAGTTCACTACCCGCCCACAGCTCGACATGGAAGCCGTCCGCGCTCACCTGTCGGCCGAGTTTATCACCGCGAACACCGGTGAAGTCGAGGTGATGAACATTCACCAGATGGAGATCGTAAAATGAAGCCCACCCCGTACACCACCAAGACTGGCATTCGAATCGGGTGCAATTACCAGCCACCGCAGAACTGGGTACCGAGTGCTGACATGGAAAGGCTCCAGTCCTCACTGCTCGATCCCGAGTACCGTCCTGCGGCCGAACGCTTTTGGGACGCTGTCCTTTGGACTGCCAGTGTCGCACTGATTGCGATGTTAGTAATAGGAGTACACTATGCATGACGACGACGTCGAAGAGGACGAAGGCGCGAACACCTGCCCGATCTGCAATGCGGGTATGGCCACCAAGTGCTTGGAGTCCAAGACCGATCCCCGGCACGACATCTTTTGGGCGAAATACGGCTACCAGTGCGAAGAGTGTGGTCACCAAGGCGACACTTGGGAAGTGCTGGGCGATTAGACGATACTTGACAGGTTATCGCACCTGTGTTATAATTCATTCTTCATCAACACACATAGAGGACACACGCATCATGGCACACGAACTCAACTTCAATTCTGCTGGTAAAGCTTCAATGGCGTACGCAGGAGAGACACCTTGGCACGGCCTAGGTCAACAGCTCACCCCGGACGCTCCCCTCGACGTTTGGACTCGCGAAGCGGGCCTAGACTGGGAAGTCAAAAAGGGCGCGATCGCCTACGAGGTGCGCGACGAGGAGAATAACCCCGTCCGCATGCAGACCGTACCAGCACGCTGGGCACTGTACCGCTCCGACACCGGTGCGCCCTTGTCCGTCATGTCGAGTAACTACTTTATCACCCAGCCCCGCGCCGTGATGGAGTTCTTCCGCGACCTGACCGAAGGCGGCGACTTCAAGATGGAGACCGCCGGGGTCCTACGCAATGGCTCCACCTACTGGGCGTTGGCCAAGGCTGAGGACTCGTTCGACGTGGGCGGCGGTGACGTGGTCCTGCCTTACCTACTGCTGGCAACGTCGTGCGATGGCTCAATGTCGAACACTGCGCAGTTCACGACCACTCGCGTCGTGTGCAATAACACGCTGTCGCTCGCTGTGGGTAACAAGACCGGCCAAATCCGCGTGCCGCACAGCACCCAGTTCAACGCCGACAAGTTCAAGGCAGAACTCGGCCTGTGCGCGGACACTTGGAGCCAGTTCAAGACGAACGCGACCACGCTGTCCAAGCGTAAGGTGTCGAAAGAAGAGGCCACCCGCTACTTCCTCGACGTGTTCTACGGCGACGAAGCTGTCTCGATCGACGTCGAAGCCAAGCGTCCGATGATCGAGCTGGTAACGAAGATCTACCTCGACGGCGTGGGCCAGCGGTCCAAGACCGCCCAAGGCACGGCGTGGGGACTCTTGAACGCCGTCACCCGGTTCGCCGATCACGAGCGCAAAGCCGCCTCGCGCGACACCCGCTTGCAGTCCGCTTGGTTCGGTGCTGGTGCCCGCCTAAAACGCGACGCATTGACACAGGCGATGGCCATGGTATAATAGTGGTGTCCGTGGTTCCACGCAGTTGCCATGAGATCTTAAAGGGGGCTTCGGCCCCCTCTTTTTAAACACATAGAGGAAACATAATATGGCTCGTATAGTCTGGTCAAATATCGAAAAAGGCGCGGTCTTCGCCGCCATGGTCGCGGTCTTTAAACAGTTCCCACAACTCGGCCGCAAAGAGGCGATACGGCGTGCGCAGTCCGTGCTTCAATCCCACCGTTGGATCGTCGTTACCGACCAGCGCGTGTTCAACTACAAAGACCGCATCGAGGTGGCCCGGCAAAAGGCTCTGCAAGAGTCGAAGAAGAAGCCCTCGGAGGCTGTCGAAGCCCCGGCCCCTATACTAGCCCCAACCCCCGCACCCAAACCCAAGGAGACCCCTAAGGGAAGGCTTGCGGATATACTCGAGCTACTACTGGACGTCGTCGCCGAGTCCGTAGCGGCCAAGGTCGCGGCAAATATGCGTCCTCCGATGCTCCGGGAGGAACTCCGGCAACACGTGGATGATCAGTTCGCCGCAGAGCTGGCCAAGCACCCGAAGCATAACCCCCAGCCGATCCCGCACCCGACTGGCCATGCCCGCCCCGGCGTGCTGGTAATCGGACTGCTCCCGGCCCAAGCGCACTACGTGAGCCACCTGCTGGCCGACAAGCTGGATCTGTCCTTCTTCACCGCCGAAGACGCCGTGACGTTCCCCAAGCTCATCCGGGCACATACGGTGCTGATGACCAAGTTCATTTCGCACGCCGTGCAGGACAAATACCGCAAGGCCCCGAAGCTTCACTTCTGCAACGGAAGCGTGGCTGTGCTAGTCAGCCTCCTCGAAAAAATCTACAAAGAGTCTAGGGGTACTTGACAGATATGTAGCACCTGTGTTATAATATAACCTTTTCAACAACACATAGAGGACAACACAATGCAAGCTACCACCTACACCAGCCCCGAGCAGTCAATGTACGGTTGCGACATCGAAGAGTTCAAGGCGTCCGTACGCCGCTCGATCACTTACCGCTTCACCGGCGGCAACATGGTCGTCGCGGGCCTGATGTCCGACGCTCAAGAGCTGATGTTCATGGGCGACACCGAGACCGCCCGTCAGTACCTGAACCGCGCAAAGGCGATCCTGTTCGACATCATGGACGGCAAAATGTCCGGCGGCGCGGAGGTGAAGTGATGAACCGCACGATCTCCTACACTGACCTCGCGGCCCTCTTTCGCCGCAAATTCGCCAATTCCGACTTGTACTCGTGCGAGTGCGCCCTGCGCGACTGCTACGACGCG